>Ga0335079_10004176_pt1 | contig 16612 bp, 10 predicted proteins | sample Lox_Sample_33_FD_206719 | JGI IMG/M metagenome (GOLD analysis project Ga0335079, IMG submission 206719) | Soil microbial communities from Loxahatchee National Wildlife Refuge, Florida, United States - Lox_Sample_3.3 | ecosystem: Environmental > Terrestrial > Soil > Wetlands | place: USA... | reverse complement strand
GAGGACGTGGTGTTGCCGTTGGCATCGTAGGTGTCGCCCACCAGGAATTGGTCGTTCGCGTTGTAGCTAAAGCTTCCCGCAGGGATAGCAGGGACGGTCGAGGTCATCTGCTTGCGATTGCCTACGGCATCGTACGTGTAGCCAACGGTTCCGTTCTGTCCGCCGGGATCGCTGGCGATGCCTTCACTAGTGAGCCGGTACAGATTGTCGTAGCCGTAGTTGACCGTGCGCCCGGAAAGCTCGGTGACGGCCGTGCGATGTCCGCTGGCATCGAGCGTATACCCGTAGCTCGCAAGCGCTGTCGTGGAATGGTTGACTCCCAGATTGGTCAGCCGGTTGCGCGTGTCGTACGCGAAAAGGTCCGAACCGGCTCGTACCAGTCCAACTTTTCCGATTACTCCTACCAGTTCGCCATCCATGCGGACTGAAGCGTTTTTCGATTCTGTCTGGGAACCACACCGTGACCGCCGAACCGATCTGGCTCGGGTCGTCGTCAGGTTGGCTTTTCTGGCTCACGCATTTCTAAGGACGCCGCGAGGATTGGTCGATCCGGTTCACGAACACGTTGAGCGTCAAACAGACTGAAAACAGCAACCCGGAGAAAATAGCCGCCGGAAGGACGGGCCCCGAGTGGCCGGCAAGGAAAGCTTCGAGCGTCGCGCTCAAAAGCCAGATCTGCACAATGAGCAAGATCACGATAAGAGCCATTGCGCCGTCGATGGCCACGAGTCCCCGGCGCTGCTCTTTGGGCGGTTCGAGGTTAGCCATTGCCGCTGACCTTTACGCCCGTCGCGATAAGCTTGTTGCCCTCGCGTTCCAGCACAATCTGCGGAAGCGGGCGGGGCGGCGGGCCTTGCAGCACTGAACCGTCTCTGATCGAGAAAAAGCCCTGGTGGCAGGGACATTCGAGGCGATCATTTTTCGCGGAGTAGTAGACCGCGCAAGAGAGATGCGTGCATTTCTGGCTGTAGGCCACGTATTCATCTTCGCCCGTGCGGATCATGATGCAGTTGTCTTGCGGCGTGGGGTAGGAGAAGAGCCTGACGCCACGAATTGGAATCGCACCAAGGGTGGCGACCTCCGCCGTGGGGTAGATCGGCTTCTTTACCAGGTACGACTTCAGGACAATCCACAGATTCCCGACGAACATGCCCAGACTGGCGAGGGTCAGGAATTTGCTGAATTGTCGGCGCGTTACGTAGCGTTCGTCGCTCGTAAAAACCGAGAATTCATCCTTCCAGAGCCGTTCCTTACTCGGGCTGCGCAGCAGCGACATATTTCCCCTCCCAGATATAATCCAGAACGTCGAGCGAAACAGCATCGGTCTCTGCGGGCGTCATCATGTGCACGCGCGTGACGATCTTTTGTTTTCCGAAATAGAAGACGTTCGTCGGCTTTTCACGGCGGCGGGCAATCTCCTCCGGGCGGACGTACGACAACGCCTGGCTGGGGCAAACCGTGGCGCACATGGGCCGCTTGCCGACCGAAGTGCGGTCATAGCACATATCGCATTTCATCATCTGTTCGAGTTCCGGGAAAATCTTCGGAATACCGAATGGGCACGCGAGGACACAGTTCGAACAGCCGATGCAGCGCGGCTTCAAGGAGGACTGGACGACGCCGTCTTCACCTTTCTTGATCGCATCCGCAGGACAAGCCATGGCGCACGTCGGTTCGTCGCAATGCCAACAAACGTAAGCTGCGGTCGCGGTCGTGCTGCCGCGTTCGATGAAATCGAAATTGATCATGGACTTGCCCCGGTGGGTCTCGCACTCTTCGCAAGCCTTGACGCAGGACTGACACCCGATGCAGCGCGACGGGTCCACATAGAATTCGTAGCCGTGCATCAGCGCTTCCTCTTGGGCTGTGCCGGAGACACTGGCTGCTCGTTGAACCAGTCGGGCGGGCCATCCGCTTTCTTCAAACGGCAGGCGGAGACCTTGAACTCCGGGATTTTGCTGCGCGGGTCGAGCGTGCGATGCGTGAGAAGATTCGCACTGCGCCCTCCGGGCCAGTGATATGGTATGAACACGGTGTCAGGCCGAATCGTTTTCACGACCATCGCTTGCAGGGTGACTTCGCTACGTCGCGAGGTCGCCGTGACCCAGTCACCGTCCTTGATGCCGTGCTGTTCGGCAAGACGCGGATGAATCTCGATGCGCGGATTTGGATACTGATCGAGAAGCCCGCCGATGCGCCGCGTCTGCGTTCCAGAGAGATACTGACTGACGACGCGACCGGTTGTCAGATAGACGGGAAAGTCGGCCGAAACGGGATCGCCGCTTTCGCGCCAGTCGGTCACGATGAAGTGATGCTTGCCGTCCGCATGCATGGAGCGGCCATCCGCGAAAAGACGCGGCGTGCCGGGATGTTCAAGGGTCGGACACGGCCAGAACACACCCATGTTCTGGTCGATCTTTGCGTAGGTGATGCCGTAGTAGTCAGCGTGGCCCCCACGCGAGGCTTCCCGCAGTTCGTCGTAAATCTCTCTCGTTGACTGGTACGGGAAATACTTCCCTTTGCCGAGGCGTTTCGCAAGCTCGATGTAAATCCAGCTGTCGCCCTTGGCATTGCCGGGAGGATCGACCGCCTTTTGGATGTGAATGACGCGGCCCTCGGCCGTGCAGCCGATCCCTTCTTCCTCTTCCTGTAGGCTGCCCGCGAGGACTACATCGGCGTGATGAGCGGTCTCTGACATGAAAAAATCGACTACACCAAAAAACTCGAGTTTCGAGAGAGCGTCGCGTGTGAAATTGGCGTCCGGCAACGAGACCAGCGGATTGAAGCAGGCGGAGAGCAGCGCCTTGATCTCCCCGCGATGGATTGCTTCCATGATTTCGACGGCGGAGTAGCCCGCTTGCGGAATCTCCTCGGGCGCAATGCCCCACACTTTGGCGGTATGCGCCCTCGCTTCGGGATCGCTGATGGAACGCTGGCCGGGAAGTTGATCGCATTTCTGGCCATGCTCGCGCCCACCCTGGCCGTTCCCTTGTCCGGTGATCATTGTGCATCCTGCGCCTTCGCGGCCGATGTTGCCCGTGGCAAGGCACAGATTGATGAGTGCAAGACAGTTCTCGACGCCCTTAGATTGGTGCTCGACACCGCGCGCGTGCATGGCGATCGCGCGCTCGGCCTTTGCGAAGGTATGCGCTGCTCGTTCGATGGCCTCGGGAGGGACACCGGTCTTCTCGGCAACGGTCAGCGGGTCCCAGGGTCGCACTGATTCCGCGACCTGTTCAAAACCGGTTGTATATTTGCTGATGAATTCGCGCCGCTCCAATCCATCGCGCAGAATGACGTGCAGCAGCCCCATGTAAAGCGCCAGATCGGTGCCGGGACGCAACGGAAGATAAATGTCGGCGTTGCGGCAGATGGGAGTCATGCGCGGATCGGCCACAATCAGCTTTCCGCCGGCGTCGCGGCACCGCCACAAGTAGTCCGTTGTGATGGGGGCGCATTCCGCCACATTCGCGCCCGCGACAAGAACCACTTGCGCTTTCGGAATGTCACTCCAGGGCAGCGGACTGCGGTCTACGCCGAACGCCAGTTTATACGCCGTCCCCGCGGACACCATGCAGAGCCGGCCGTTGTAGTCGATGTGGCGCGTGCCGAGGGCCACGCGCGCGAACTTGCCGACGAGGTACGACTTCTCGGAAATCAGCGAAGCACCACCATAAATGGCGACGGCGTCTTTGCCGTATTTCTCCTGCACTTCGCGCAGCCGCTTCGCGGTAAAGCTCAATGCCTCGTCCCAAGAAACCGGCCGGAATCCTCCCTGCCCTCTCATCAGCGGATCGAGCAACCGGTCCGGGTGCCCGCCCTGCATGTAGCGTTTCACGCCCTTCGGGCAGAGCATGCCGTGATTGAACGGAAATTCTTCCCATGGCTCGAAGCCAATCACCTGATTGCCTCGCACCTTCAGCTGTATGCCGCACTGCTGGCCACAGAAACAGCAGTGTGTTTTTACCAACCGTTCGGCGGGTTTGCGGGATTCATCCTCCCAACCCCCAGGTGGCGTGTAAGCCGGATGCGGGCCGAACTTTTCGCGAAGAATAGCGGGGGAGACGGGCGGCTCAGCCACCGGGCTCCTCCTTCAAACGCAACTGAGCGAGCGACAGCGACTTTCGTTTGCACGTTGGACACAGCTCTTGCCACATCGTTTCCGTTCCTTCCATGCGGTAGTCGAATCCGAGCTGCGGCAGAACGCGCTTAAGGTCGTCGATGTGCATCTGCGAAGCGTACGCTTCTCCGCAGCGCTTGCACCTCGCAGGCTCACCTGCCGCGCCCGCCGCCTGGTAGAACTTCACGCCCAACTGCGCGGGACGCTGAAAGATGTGAAAGAACTTGCCGAAAGGCAGAAAGAGGAGTGCCGCGATCACGGTGATGGCGTGAAGGATGGCGAGGAAGCTGTAGAACTCGCCACGCAGCCAGTTCTGCGAAACGGTGAGCGCCAATCCCGTTACGGAAATGGCAAAGAGCAGAATGATCGGCAGGAAGTCGAGGGCGAACGATTGCACGGCTTGCGCACCGCGATCCCGGAAGCGCCGCCACAGCGAAAGGGCGATGCCCGCGAGAACCAGAATCGCAGAAATGTCGAGACCGTGAAAGAGCAACTCGGCCATCAACGTGTGCAACCTAAATGTTTGCGTGGGGAAGCCGTAGACGACCACCACGTAGGTTTCCTGATCGGTGGGTAGTGAGCGGAACGAAATCCAACCGAAGACGAGCGGGAACGTAATCGCGACCGCTAGAATGCAGCCCCAGAACAGGAATTGATGCATCCACCAGCGCAAAGCCGAGCGGTGCCGGATAAAGTTCTGCGCCGCAAGATGCGTCGTGGCTAGGCGGACGAGTCGAATCGTGCCTCTGAAGATGCCGGCTTCCCCGAACAACTGCCAGCCGCGCTGCCAGTAGACCCGCGTCGGAGGCTTATCGAGCCAGACACGATAATGGTAAACGACACCCCAGGTCGCGAAGATCGTCGCGAAAGTGTAAATTACGAGCGCTGGATCGAAATTCATAAGATTGCGCGAGCCAACCACAATCGAAGCCACGAGCAGTCCCGTGAACAACGTCGCAGTCACACCCGCACGGATGCGGTCCGCCGTTCGCGTGAGTTCCGCAGGAAAGGTCAATTCCGCAGTTTCCTGTTTGCTGAGGAATACGACGGCGTTGGCGCGCCACAGGATCAATGCGAGCAGCGCCAGAAGCACAAAACCCGGCCACACCGTGTGTAAGTGGTCGCGAAAATACCCGAGCAACAGTGGCGGAAAAAATCCGCCGAGACCGCCCATCGCACCCACCAGCCCCGTGACCGTTCCGACTTCTTTCGGAAAGTACTGTGGAACGAGTTTGAAGACCGCGCCGTTGCCGTTCCCCAATAGGAAGGCGCAGCCGAGCGCGCCTACGGTGAACGGCAAAAGCGAAGGCCAGCCCATCAGGAGCGCGAACGGCACGATGCCGAGAAAGACCCCGTGAAGAACCCGCGCACCGCCGATCCGGTCTGAGAGCCATCCGCCGAGCGGGCGAGAAAGCGTCGCGAGAACAACGAACCCCGCCGTTCGGAAACCAGCATCGGCCGGTTTCAATCCGAACTGGTCTCTCAGCAAAACCGGAAGATAGATCGAGAACGCCACGAATCCGCCGAAGGTCAGAAAATAGAAGAGAGAAAGAAGCCACGAAAGCCGCTCGCGGGCGAGAAGGCGCAGCATCGCACCAATCCCGGCAGGACGGACCGTCTTCGGCGAATTTCGGGCGAGGAGAAAAAAGAGCACGCCCCAAACGACCAGGAGCGCTGCCGCGCCGCGGAAGATGTTCTGCCAGCCCACCACTGCGGCCAGTACCGGTCCAAGAAACACGGCTGCGGATTGACCGATGTTGCCCAGCCCATAGATGCCGAGTGCGCCACCCTGTTTTTCGGGAGGAAACCAGCGAGAGACAAACCCAACACCCACCGCAAAGGAACTTCCCGCGATGCCCAGAAAAAAACCCGCATATAGGAGATGTCGATAGCTCCCGACCGAAGGAACGGCATAGGCCGGGACGGCAACAACCAGCATCAGTAGGGCAAAAACCACGCGGCCGCCGAAGCGGTCTGCGAGCATTCCGGTCACAATCCGTAGCAGCGCGCCAAGCAACACAGGCACTGCTACCAGAAACGCGGTCTGGGTTGCAGTCAGGTGAAACAATTCGCGGAAGCGAGGCGCGAACGCGCTGATCAACCCCCAAGCCGCGAAGCAGACCGCGAACGAAATTGTTCCCAAGGAAAGTTGCAGACGTGGAGTTGAGCGGTCCGTGCTCATTGGTGCCCTGTATTCTCCAACAAATCTCGGTGAACGAAAAAGCTCTCCGGCTGACCCGTTCAAAACCTATAGTTTGTTTCCAGGTACGCGAGCTGCCCGTTCGGATTCTTGGGATAGAGATTTTCGATCACCGATTTTCCCCAAGCGCGCCCATAGTACACGGTGATGCCGAGGGACCGCACCACCTGACAGTCGATGCTTGCGTCCCACATGTTTGCCAGGCTCCGGCTTCCGCCACTTGGACGGCCAGTGTATCCGAAGGTCCGCGGCTGAAACGCGCCGCCACCTAAGTACCAGAGGTCGTCGGCACTTGCCAGCCGCAGGGCGTGCAACTCACTGCGCAAGGACAGTTTCTTGGCTATTTTCAAAACCGCGTCTCCGTAGAAATCCTCATTGTTCTCCATATTGAAAAAGGGGAATCGCGCATAGGGCCGGGGAGTCGGCAGAATCTGAAAAAACGTGCCGTGCGTTGAGTCGCTGGGATTCTTGTCCCCGCTGCCGCGCGAGACTCCTGCACTGAACCACGGATCGAGAAATAGCGAGCCTGCTTGCCAACCAGCTTCGCCAATAAAGGCTGAAGCGCTCTGCGTCTGCATGCCCCACGAGCCGTTCTGTAACACGCCCCATAAAATAACATCAACGCTGTTGTTCCGACTCACTGCAAATGTTTGCAGAAGCTCCCCACCATAGGTCCCAATCTGGATGTTGCGATGGTCCGCGGCCCGCACGGCTGTGGGACGATTGTCGGTCTTCAGTACAGCGTCCCGATCATCTAAGTAGCCGATTCCGAATGCGCGCACGCGTGCGTTGTAACGCTTCGTGGTCAGTACGCGAGAGTACGCTCCATAGAAGAGGTTAATGTTTAGCTCGCCCATTCCGTCCGCTTGATACACACCGCGCGTAGGCCGCGCCGCAAGGAAAGTGAGATCGTTACCTCCCCAATCGACGGCCACGTGGCCGCCATCTAGACTGCGACCGACCGCAGACCACCCGAAATCGCCAATCAGCCGCTGTGCAACGCGTGTTTGCGCCACAGTGGCGAGAAATCTGTCTTTTGGAATAAGTTCGGTGCCATCCAGGAAGGTAAACCGCCCCAGCTGCACATTCAGATGGCCCGCCTGCTTGAATGTCAAATAGGCCTGCTTTACGAACCCGTTGGCGATATTTGTGGTGTTCCCATTGGCAGCGAAATAGCTCCCACCGAGACCGAGTTGGCCTTGTGGTGCGGCGACGACCGCGGTCGATGGTAGGAATAGTATGGAGTCTTGTGCACCTTCTAGCCGCCATTCGAGATGTTCGGTCTGTTGCCCGAGTGCGAGACGCAAAAGGGAATGTGTAAACGCGTAGTCGTTTTCGCCAGAATTCCCTTCGAACCAGTTCCAGCCTTCCGCTCGCACGCGCCAACTCGCGGAAATATCCAGAGATCCGAGCTTGTGTCTTTGCGCCCTAGCTTCTGTCGCCTTCGAGCTGGGCGATCCAGGATTGGGGACTGGAGTCGAGAGCGATTGTGCCTCCTGAGCGTCGAGCGGAAGCAGCAGGCCGCGCGCTACAAAAAAGGCCGCTATTAATCCCAAAGTGGCACGCCGGACTCCCCGAGCCCCGAAAGTGTGTTGGTTTGGCAGGAAATTCCTGTTGGAAGCGACCATTTACGGTGTCGTCTCCGCAATCTTCGTTACCAACCGTTCTCTTACACTGTGCTGAGGTTGGAGGATGAAGGTGCCCATCATATTGATAGCGAAGAGCGTTAGAGCAGTGAGTTCGGTCACCGCCGACAAGGGAAGCGCGCGCCATGCCCACCCGGCGTAGCCCTGATAGGCAAGCACCTCGCAGAGCACCCGCGTGCTGCATCCCAAGCTCAGCAAGAATGCGGCCAGGAACATCAGTTTCGTGCTCCACAACATTCGCATGCCCGCGAATGCAGGGAGAATCCGCTGGCCCACGCACAGGATCATGATGGAGATGAATCCAACGGTGAGGGCGTGGCGCGAGGCGCCCCAGATTCCACCGGATCGGTCCCAGCGCGTGGCAGCAACACCAAGTCCGGCAGCCACCAGCAACCATCCGTAAGCGAGCCTCACAAAGAAAGGGAAACTCGTATGAACTCCACGGGTCTTCGGCTCGTTAAATGCGAGTTCAAAGATGCGGATCGCCGATGCGGCTAGTGCGGCTCCCAGAACCAACAGGCAGGAACCTATGAAAGTTAGGCTGACCAGCACGAAAACTAGCCCCACTAGATTTATCGCAACCGCGACAAGCAGGAAACTCGTCCGCAGCGGCTTCAATCCGAGAAAGACCGACAACCATTTGGCGCTGAAGCCCCAAACGAAGGGCACCAGAAAACCCCACGCTATCAGCGCCAAATAGCGCTGATCGAATAGGTGTGGGAACGCCGGCGTACTGCCGCGAAATGCGACGAAGAAACACCCCGCTAAATTCACCAACAGGACCACGAGCAATCCTGTGCTGGCGCTCGCCACTACCCAGATCCATGGCTCAAGCTTTTGCATTCCGGTCTTTTGTGGGCGGTGGCCCAAAACGGCGCGAAAGAAGATCACAAATGCCGCCAGTTCCAGCGTGGCTGAGAGCGGAACCAGGACTCTCCATTGCCAGAGATAGACGTTTGCCGCCCAGCGCATTGCCGCACCTGCTATCCACATTCCCCAGCAGAGCCACGCACCAATGAGCGATCCCTGCGCTCCTCCGCGCAGCTTGGGAATCGAATAAAACCCAATCCCCAAAATGAAGCTGCCTACCCATCCGAAGACCTGGGCGTGGCCGTGCGCCTGCAGCCAAGCCGCCGAGATCGAAGCCACACTCTCCCGTCCGCTGATCTGTAGCAGATTCCAGACGCCGAGGAATGTGCCGGGAAAAATCATGAACGCAAGTCCCGAAGTGATGAACGCCACCAGCAGCCGCGACTGCGACTCCTCCCGTGCGCGCGCTTGCGCGAAGAATTCCGCAGGAGGTGGCGAAACATGGGGCGCTGGAGCTATGACTGCCATTTCCGCCAGCGACATGCGGCCCTGCCTCACGCTGCTATTGCCGCTTCCATCTCGACGGCACGCGGAAAGAGAATATTGTTCTCGAGATGCACATGAAGGTGTAGGTCCTTCTCAAACTCTTCGAGCGCTTGGTAAGCGGCCTGATAACTAGCGCAGGCATCCTCTGGGGCTTGGTATCCGCCGCTCGCCACGCGAATTTGGCGCATCAGTTCGCCCGCGCCGTCATGCTCCTGCATCATCGAATGGATAGGGTTTTTCACCGTGTGGAAAAACGGCGGTTCAAGGCCACCCTTTCCGTGCGCGGCGCGTTCCAGCACATCGATGAACGGAAATAGAATCTGCTCTTCTTTCTGTAGGTGCATCAGCATCTCGCGAGCGATGTCTCCGAAGAGCTTCTCGATCTCCGCGAGTTCGCGATGCTTTGCCCCGTGCTTCTCCCGTACCTTGGCCAGCAGCGCGCGCAAGTGGGGAATGGACTCGCGCACATACTGGTGGTGCCGCTCGCGGATGTGCTTGGTCAGTTCGGCGAGCGGGGCAGCGATCCACTGAGATTCGCCTTCGGCAACCTGAGCCTTGTTCTGCCCTAGGCGGCGGAGGATTTGCTCGGCCGGAACGTTCGCTTTGAGGCAGGCTTCGTGAAGCGACTTACCCCCGCCGCAGCAGTAGTCAATTCCCGCGTTTTCCAAAATGTGCCGCGCCGCCGAATTGGACAGCGCAAACTCGTTTACTTTTGTTTCGCCGCTGAAACTCATGATTCCTCCCGACAGGCAGCAGTCTGCCGGGGCTACGGCGCATGGGCAGTGACTAAAGTCACTAAGCCCTTCTTTCCTTGGGCTTGCCTGCTATTCCGGGCCCGTTTGTTCCCGGCGGAGACCAGCGAGGTCTTTCACGACGATTTTTCGGCCTTCCACATCCAAAAAGCCTTCCGCCTGTAACCGGCTCAGGTTCCGCGAGACCAGTTCGCGAACCGTCCCCAGTTCCGCAGCCAAGTCCTGATGGCTCTTTGTGAGGTCAATATGAATGCCGTCCTCTGAGCGGACCGCGCTTGCCTGAGCCAGGCGAATCAGCAAGGCGATCAACCTTTGCCGGACTGTCGTAAAAGACAGCTCTTCTATGATCCCGACCAGCCGGCGGAGCCGCGAACCCACCACCGCGATCACCTTTAACGCAACGTCGGGATGTTCGCGGCAGAAATTCTGAAAATCCCTGCGCGAAATAAACAGGACCTCGGTGTCTTCCAGCGCGGTTGCCGCAGCTGGATAGTTCCCTCCATCAAACACTGGAAGTTCGGCGAAAGAACTCCCCTGACCCTCGACCGCCAGGATCTGCTCCCGCCCTGCCGGGGACAGCTTGAAAATGCGAACCTTTCCCGCCGCTACCAGATACAACCCCGTGCACGGATCACCTTCGGCGAAGAGTTGTTCGTCTTTCTGAAACTTCTTCCGGCTCGTCCGCGCGGCCAGCGCCTGCACCTCGGTCTCAGTCAGGTTCGCGAAGAGCGGCGTGCGCCGCAGCACGCCCTCGGTGCCGCCGTTCGCTGCGGCGCGTAAATCACGAGTTTGGCTCATTAGGTCTTCCAGGTTGTCGCTGGAATCTTACAGGCTTTTACGCAAGTGGAAAAATGAAGACCGATTTCGGCGTCAGACTTCAACCCATAACCCCAAGCTGGCGCGTTCGGAATGTGAGAGCGATTCGCCTGTTGTCGACTATTTATTTATGATAATGTAAATATATATACGCGTTATTCGAGGCTTCCGATTCGCTTGCTGAGCCCTTCTGTGGACCAATTCGCCCGTCAGGAGTTTACAGAGCAGCAGGCCGCTTTCCGAACTACCTAAGCAAACACAAGAAGATCGATCTGGACGTTGTCGTTCACAGGAGGATTCATGACCGCCGCTCGCCGCTTGGGAGAATTCTCGAAAGCCCAGGGTTCAGGTTCTCCTCGCCGTTCGGGATTTCGGTCTACCTGTTTTACGGCAACGGTTCGATGGATGTTTTGAGATCGAAACAGCTAAACTAAAAATGCTCGTCAAGCAGTCAAGCTAGGGAAGAAGCATTTGATTTTTGAATGATCTACTTGTGGGCGGGGTTATAGAGTCGCCCGCCGGAAGCGGGTTGAGCGCTTCTGCACCCGAGTGCCCGACTTTTTTTGCATTTCTGCCGGATTGCGGATCAATGAATTCGCGTCGATTTGACGCGAGAACGATGAGCCAATTCACACCCACCTACAGAATTGGCTCCCGCGCTGTAGACGAGAAACAGAAATTGCGTGAAAGTATTTGAAAAAATGGTCGGGGCGAATGGATTTGAACCATCGACCTCCTGGTCCCGAACCAGTAGTAGAAACACTATCTTATTGGCCCGTCTAGCTTTGTTCTGCGTCGAACATAGTGGTTTTGTTGGATATTTGGCGGCAAACGGACTCACATCGGACTTAGTTTGCTGATCACTTAGCAGGCTTAAAGAAGAATATTAATGGTTGATTTTAAAAACAGCTAGATCGCCGCGTAGGTTGCACCCCACCACTAACCAGTTATTGTCAGGGCTCAGCCGAATCCTATTCAATACGCAATCGGCAGTTCTCCTCCATCCTTTCGGCACATCCCGCACAATGATTTTCTTCGCCTGAAAGTCCCAAATTTGAAACTGGGTTCCCGTCCATGTTATCGAAGCGAGCCAATGTCCGTCCGAAGAGACATCCGCGGCAGAAATCCCATCGGCCTTCGGAAGGTCAGCAACCTTGTTTCCAGTAGATGTGTCATACAAAGCCGCGTATTTCCAATCCTTGTTGTTGCGATCGGCTTCCTCTATACGGTTTGCGACAAAGGAATGATCGTCCGGCAGGATATGAATATATGAAGGATGCAGACATGGACCAAAGTTGTGAGACCAGAGTGCTTGGCCGCTCCCCAAATCGTAGGCCCCGATCGCACAACGAGCCATTTCCGAATCAACTGCCAGGAAGATGCGGCCATTTAAGGAGGTCACAATTGGAGAAAGTACTCCTTTGGGGTCGTAAGCCCTTTCCCAGATAATTTTATTCTGGCGAAGCTGCCATAGTCGCACTGGGTCTCTACCGGAAGCGAAAGCCACTGTACCTTCAGGGGACCACCAGCAGCCGCCCCTGCAGTACGTTGCCAAGATGAACTGTCCGTCTCTTGAGAAGGTGAAGTCTCTAATTCGGGTCCGTCCGTCGCCCTGACGTCGCCGCGCAGCCCACTGGCGCATTGTTTCATTAATGGTCTGAACCGGTCGTTGAGACTGCGCCTTAGCCTCTTCGGACGTCCTTGGGGTCAGCCTCGGTGTTTTGGGTGTAACAATTATGCCCGCCCGTAAATCACTCTCCCCGACCAAACTCAAGGGCTGATCCTCCGTCCAAGTCTCGACGTCGTACAGATGAATTGCACTTAGAAAACCGACTGCTAGTGTTCTGCCATTGGGGGAAAAATGCAAAGAAACAGGTTCATACTCGTCGCTAAGCTTTAGATTCTGATCCGTTGGAGCTTCGGGAAAGGAGAACTCATGGACGGTTTGTCCGGATGACAATCTCCAGACTCGAATCTCAAGATCACTCAAGGCCGCTGCTGCTAGGTCTGATTCATTCGCAATGTCGAACGCCAGAATCGACTTTGAGAACCGTTCAATCCGTATCTGGTCAATCGTCGGATCAGCGGTTTGCGCGTACGGACAGACCAAATCGACGACACTAAGAAAAACGAAAGCAATGACCGTACTTTTGTATTTCGATGCAACTCGCAACCTGAATAAGGCTAGTGATGGCATGATAGGCGAAATACGTCACACCCCCAATGCTGCCAAAATCCGCCATTCCAGGGATTCGAACTATCGGCATGAAATTCCATGTAGACGCCAGTGCCGCCAACATAATCAGTAAGGCTTTCATCGAACCAAACGAAATGTAGAGAGAGGTTTGTTTGATCGCTCCTCGCACCATCCGTATACGGATAATGCAAAAATGCATCCCCAGCGTTAGAGTCTATAAGGTCGGAGCTTTGAAGTTGGTCGAACCCTTCGTCAGTCAGAACGGCGCTGAAACTCTGAGTTCCAGTCTGATAGATCGTTATATTATCCGGGTCTACTCCCAAATCGATGAGCAGGTTATAGACCTTCAGCGCTTGCCCAGTAAGCTGACTCGGGTCGATAGCGGTGCCATTCGCATATTTGTGAACGGTGTCAGTCGCATTGGCGATGTCAGCTGCGCTATAGCCAGCGGGAGAATCAAATGGAAGGTACCCTGAACTGCCATCGGCGAATGCTTTGAAATAAACAATGCTGCCATTACTCGGGTCAATACCCATACAAACGCCGTTTGGGCAAGCGACAGCTGCCCCTGAGCCGACGCTGGCGGAAGCCAGATCACAGGAAGTTGCGATCCCGTCCATGGCACAGCCGCCGCAGCCGTTATCTCCGCAGGGGGACATTACGAAAGGCACAGGGTTGAGACCGTTTGGATCGAGCACTGAAAGCGGGTGATTGAGAACATAAGCGTATCGGTTCCAAGATTGGGGATTAGCATAACTCGCGGACCGTAGACCGCTCGGGTCAGGCTGCGTCCAACGAGCCTGGTTGGGATCGTGCTCCCGATACATAAAATCATAGAGACCTGCGATCGCGTCCTGATTCTGCCCGGTAAACGAAGGGTCAATAGCGCCTGATTGAGCGTACGGCTCTCCGAAAGGAGAATAGGCATAGTCAGCGTAAAGTGTTTGGGATGTCGTCGAGGCGAAGCGGGAGCTCGTAAGATGGTCCGTATGGCGATAATAGGCAAGGCCGCTGCTGCTGGTGTAAACGGCAATGGCACCACCTGGCAAAGAAACGAACGCTTTATTCAGGGCAGTTCCGTTCATAAGGGCCAGCTTCGCGCCTGCAGGGCCATAAACGATCTCGGAATAGTTACCGCTGGTGCCCTGCTCGACTACGCGGCCGAGAGCATCATTCGTAAAAGTAATCGAGTTGATCGTGGCCGGACGGTTTTCTGCATCCCAGGTGTAGCTGCGGAAGGTGTCGTTCAGAAAATTGCCGTTCGCATCGTATTGTGGTGCCGTGCCGCCGCTACAGTTGGAACCGGTCCCGCCGACCAGAGCGATTCGATTCGTAGTTGATGGAGAAGTCTGATAGCAAGGAGCAAAGGACGTCCCGCCGTCATTTGGGATGACGTTTTTCTGGATGTTTCCAAATGCATCGTAAGAAAAGTTTTGTCCCCAAACAGCACCGCAATTGGATTGGCTAATACGAGCAAGATCGTCCGCTACAAAGGCACAGTTTTGGCTGTTCGCGGTGCTAAACGGGTCGTTGATATTGAGGCTACCTAAGCTTCCGTTACTGTTCCAACCGAGAGTTCCGGTGACAGTGGATAAGCCAACGTTGAACTGGTATTTGCTCATACGCATCGTATTGGGATCGTAGCTGAAGACATCGGAATCGCCTGAGCCGAAATTCACGGTTAATTTATTAGGCAGCGCATAGATATTGTACGTGGTGGAAGTCACGGGATTCTGGCCAGAACTGGCCGAGACTGCGCTGATTCGGCCCTCCCCCTCAACTCCGTAAGTAATGGAGCTAGGCAGGCCAATGTTGCCGCTTAGAACGTTCGGGGCATAGTTCGGCCAGTAAGTCTGCGACACCTGATAATAAGTAGGACTTGAGTGCGGGGTCAATTCGTAGAAGGCTGTCGGTTCCCCGCGCTGACTAAAGCTGAAAGCTTCGTCCGTGGCCACTGGAGGAAGAGTTGTTTGGGAGCAAGCGCTTGTAGTGGTGTAAGCCTCGGCCAAGCGTGTTTTCGTGTATGACGCCGTGCGGCCGTCGATCACCGCGTCATAGACAAAACACTTGTTGGGGGTTCCAACGGTAGGGCTAATGACCCCGTAGGTTTTGCTGAGGGTTCTATGGAGTTTGTCATACGTAAAGCAAGTTATGTTGCCAATCGCATCGATTCTTTTGACTAAATCACCTTGATATGTACCAGTGCAAGATCCTGAAGCGATACTATCGTATACGTACGATGTGGTTCCCGCTTCCGGATTGGTTTCCGAGGTAAGACGACCCATAGCGTCGAACGAGTAGCTTCGGTTTTGCTGACTGCCCGAAGAGGCTTGCGCGTTTTGCGTAACCGTTAGCAAATCCCCGAGTACGTCATACGTGTATTTTGTCCAGTAGCCGCTTTTCGAAGATTGCTGTGAGCAAGTGCCATAACCTGGAAGACTAACGGTCATTTCACACACTGACGTTAAGCGGCCGAATCCGTCGTATTCGAGCTGGCGCTGCTTGATGCTCTCTCCGGAGGGAGCCGGTCCGAGCCCCACAATAACATCGCTTGAATTTGGAGAATAACTAAAGCTGACGGTGCCGCCGCCACCATCTTTGGTCTGTGAGACACGGCTTAGCGGATCGTAAGTAGTTGTCGTCGCTGGGCATGAAGGCCCAATGGGGCACGTTTGGCCGGCCGTTCCGACGTAAGGGACTGTTAGGCGAGTCGGTCTGCCGAAAGAATCGTAGTCCGTTTCGACGGAGTCAAAGTTCGAATTTGAGGCGGCAGGACCTTGCCGAGTCTGCTGCACGTGGACGCGGCCCAGGCCGTCGAGGGTGGTGAGCGAGTCCATTGTCGAATTCCCGGAATTGAAATTGAGGTAGCTTTCGAATTGGGTTGAGCTCGGGGTAGATGGGCAACTGCCTGACAAAAGGGCAGCATAGCAGAAATTGGTGACGAAGCCGCTCTGATCGGTTACGGACGCAGGGCGCCAATAGTATGGATCGGAGTAGCTCGTCTGCACGATTTGATTGTTTTCATCTGTTAGCTGAGTTAATAAACCACCGGTGCAATTCCAAGCTAGCGATCGGGTCATGGTTCCTATCGCGACAGCTGGCTCGGTCATGCCTATGGGAAATGCGTTTTGGCAGTCCGTGATGTGATTGGGGTCGTAGCTATAAGTCGTTGTAGCTCCGTTCACGTCCTGCGACGTATTTGGGCTTCCGGTGTCGTAATACGTAAAGTGGCTGGTGAGACCGCTAACCGGGTAGTTGATGCTCGTGAGGTTGCCACGGGAGCCGGTCACGGAAGTGTGTTGTGCGATTCCCGATGTGGTTGTGAGCGTGCCAGGCTCGTCGTAGTTATACGTGGTCTGAGAAACCACACTTCCCACGTTATTGCAGCTCGGACTTGAACCACTTCCATTACACACGGTGACTGTCTGTCGAAAAGATGTGATGTTGTTGCTGAGAGGTGAGTAGCTAATCAGAAGTTTCCGGAGCAGGTGGTCTGCTCCCCTCAATTCGCAGGGAAGTGTATAT
>Ga0335079_10004174_pt1 | contig 16620 bp, 14 predicted proteins | sample Lox_Sample_33_FD_206719 | JGI IMG/M metagenome (GOLD analysis project Ga0335079, IMG submission 206719) | Soil microbial communities from Loxahatchee National Wildlife Refuge, Florida, United States - Lox_Sample_3.3 | ecosystem: Environmental > Terrestrial > Soil > Wetlands | place: USA... | reverse complement strand
CGTTCCTGGCGTTCGCGCTTTACGCAGCGCAGATCGTCGATCCGGCACGGCGCCTCAGCGAAGTTCACGCGCTGCTGCAGCAATCGGTCGCCGCGGCCGCGCGCGTCTTTGAGGTGATCGACCTCGGTCCCGCCGAAGACGACCGCGCGAGGGCTTCGCATCGCCTCCGCTCCGGATCGGTTCGATTCGAGCAGGTCACGTTCGCGTATGGCAAGGGAGACGAGGTGATGCGCGATCTTTCCTTCGCGATCGCCGACGGCGAGATGGTCGGCCTCGCCGGGCCGAGCGGCTGCGGAAAGAGCACGCTCGCGCGCCTGATTGTCGGATTCGACGAACCGCAGCGCGGCGCGGTGGTGCTGGACGGAACGAGCGTGCGCGCGATTTCACGACATGACCTGCGCGCGGCGGTGTGCGTTGTCGAGCAGCAGCCGTATCTGTTCAGCGGAACTCTCCTCGAGAACATTCGCCTCGCGCGCCCCGACGCGCCGCGGATGCTGATCGACGAAGCGATCTTCATGACCGGCATCGACGCGATGGCGGCGGCGCTGCCGCACGGCCTCGACTCGACCGTCAGCGAGGCGGGCCGCGACCTCTCCGGCGGTCAGCAGCAGCGGATCGCACTCGCTCGAGCCATCCTTCGCAATCCGCGCCTTCTGGTCCTCGACGAGGCGATGAGCGCCATCGACAGCGAGAGCGAGGCGGCGACGTTCGGGAACATGCTGCACTGGCTTCGAAAACGGACGGTGATCGTCGTTTCGCACCGGCTGGCGACGGTCGCGCGCTTGCCGCGGCTCCTGGTCATGTCCGACGGCGCGATCGTTGCCGACGACGCGCCGCGACGCTTGCTCGAACACGACCCGCGGATGCGAGCGCTGTTCGCCGATCAGCTCGAGCAGTTCCGCACGGCAGCGCTCTCCGCATGATCGCCCTCTACTCCTTCGCGATCGGCCTCGTCGTGTGGCTTGTGCTGGTCCCGATCGAGCTGCTGCGGATCGCAGCCCGCCGTTCGACTTTGCAAACGCTTGCGGAGCGCCTCGGCCGATTGCACATCGCGGCGCCCAAGCGACGTCGCATCCTGATCCATGCCGTGTCCGCCGGCGAGATGAACGCCGCATCCGCGCTCGTTCACGAGCTGGCGCGGCGCGACTGTTCGTTCGTGCTCAGTGCCGGCAACGCGGACGCGCGCCGGACCGCGCTGCGGATCCGCAGCTATCACAGCGAAGTCGACAGCGTTGTTGCTGCTCCGTGGGATCGCCGCAACGCGATGCGGCGGTGGCTGACAGAGGTGCGATGCGACGCTGTGATCGTCATCGAGACGGAAATCTGGCCGAATCTGTTTGTGACGTGTCGCGAGATGGGGATCCCGCTGGTCATCGCCGGCGCCCGCATCGACCGGCGTGCGTGCGCGCGATACCGAATGCTTCGGTTCTTCTTCGCGGATGTTCTGGCCGCCGCCGAAGCGATCGTCGCGGTCGACGAGGTCGCGAAGCGGCGGTATCTGGCGATCGGCGCCCCGGCCGCACGCGCGACGGCCGGAGGCAATCTCAAGCCCGATGCGTGCCTCATCGTCCATGACGCAGCGGATCGGGTTGCCTGCGAACGCAAAGTCGTCGCGGCAGTCAACACGCATCCGGGAGAAGAAGCGTTGATCGGGAACGCGCTTCGCGCCTGCGGAGATGTCGATCTCGTGTTCGCGCCGCGTCATGTCCGCCGCGCTTCCGCGGTGAGGCGGTCCACGAGAGCGACGGTGGTCGACCGAATGGGAATGCTCGCGCGCGTGTATGCGAATGCTGACGTCGTGATCATCGGCGGCACGTTCGTCGACGCCGGCGGCCACGATGTCTTCGAAGCGGCGCGCGCCGGCTGCGCCATCGTGGTGGGACCCCACATCGATAGCATTCGCGATTCCGTCACGGCCATGCTCGAGAGAAATGCAATCCGCACGGCCACCGCGGAATCATTGCCGCGGGTGGTGGCGTCGCTGCTGAACGATGCAGCGGATCGCGAACGGCTGAGGGAAAATGCGCGCGCCTTCGCTGCTTCGCGCAGCGGCGCGGCTGCGCGATGCGCGAACCTCATCGAGGCCCTCTTCGCGCCGAAAGCGAAAGCAGGATGCGCCATGTAATTGGAACCGAGAGCCGAGTAGCTCGATCTTTCATTCCGAGCCGAGGGGCTCGAATGGCGGCGTCCGCCCGACGGCTCATCGCGGCGATCGCAGTGGTGGTCGCTGCGCAGGGTATCCGCAACAATTTCACAGCGACGCCCATCGCGATCCTCGGACTGGTCGTCGCCGTGTCCGTTTTCTGCTTTGCGTTCTCCATGATCGGCAGCCGTCAGCCAGCCCGTGCGCGATCCGCAGCGTGAGCGACGCCTTCGCCAGGATGACCGCTCTCACGCATTTCAGCGTGAAAAAGTGCGAAGCCTGCGACGGGCGCAGACAGCGAATCGCATGCGATGGCGCCTGCGCACAAGAACAAGTCGCTGTGTGCGTCGCGGAGCGCTCGGCCATTCCGGCGCTCACGGACGACGGAGATCAAAGCCTACCGGGATGGGACAGGGATGCGCTTCGCGATGCAGAGTTACGAATTCTGGTGGAGCTGAACGGGCTCGAACCGTCGACCTCCTGAGTGCGATTTCCGCGTTTGTCTCGAGACAGACGCGGACACCTCCAGACTCAATATTTTGCAACCGTCCGGACTTGTCCGCATTCGTCCGGCGAGTGTGAACTCGACGCGGAACTAGACACTTTGATCACTGACATCAACGGCTTCGCTTGACAGATTCCACGGCACTCCGTACCCTCTCCGACTCGCTATGACGTATCTCGACTCACGCTGTGCCAGCTACCTTAAGGCGAACTTCCATGAAGGTCGTCCCGAGACGCATCCCTAGGGTCGCTCTCCATCCGTATTCAAACCAGCGATCCGGAAACGGGTCGCTTTTTTTTGGTTCGAACTCATGCTCTTCACGATCACAACGACACATCAGCCGGCGACCGACCTCGGATTCCTCCTACATAAAAATCCTGCTCGGCTGCATCGGATCGAGCTCGCTTTCGGCGATGCCTATGTCGCATATCCCCAGGCGACAAGCGAACGCTGCACGGCGGCTCTTATCCTCAACGTCGACACCGTCGGCCTGGTCCGAAAAAAGGGCGGCGAGTCGCTCTTCCAGTACGTAAACGATCGACCGTATGCCGCAAGTTCGTTCCTGAGCGTCGCGATCGTGAAGGCATTCGGTACCGCGCTCTCGGGCCGGAGCAAAGACCGCCCCGAACTCGTGACTGTTCCGCTGCCCCTGGAGCTGCAGCTAACAGCCGTTCCATGTCGTGGCGGAGAGACGATTCTCCGGCAGCTTTTTGAGCCGCTCGGGTATGCCGTGGAAGCCGAACAGCTTCCACTCGATCCGAAGTTTCCCGCATGGGGCGGCAGCCGTTACTTCAACGTCGCCCTGCGCGGAACGCTAACGGTGCATGACGCGCTATCGCACATCTACGTGCTCGTGCCGGTGCTCGATTCCGCGAAGCATTATTGGGTCGGCGACGACGAAGTCGAAAAGTTGCTTCGTCACGGCGAGGGATGGCTCGCTGCTCATCCGCACCGCAACGCGATCGCACGCCGTTACCTGAAGAACAAGAAAGCCCTTGTTCGAGAAGCCGTCCAAAGGCTCACGCAACAAGACGTGGAGGAAGAAGACCAGAATCAGGAGGAGAAGGCAGCCGAGGAAGCAGGCATCGAGAAAAAGATCAGTCTCAACGAGCGCCGCATGACGACCGTTCACGAAACACTGAAACAACGCGGCGCAACGACGGTGGTCGACCTCGGATGCGGCGAAGGCCGTCTGCTTCGCGAGTTGATGAAGGACCGGTCATTCACTCGGCTCGCGGGCATGGACGTGTCGACGCATGCGCTCGAAATCGCTCGCGAGAAGTTGCGAGTCGATAATCTACCGTCGCGGCAAAAGGAGCGCCTGACCCTGTTTCAAGGTTCTTTGATGTATCGCGACAAGCGCTTGCGCGATTACGAAGCAGCAACGGCGGTTGAGGTCATCGAACATCTCGACTCTCCCCGCCTGAGTGCCTTCGAACGCGTAGTCCTCGGTGAAACACGTCCGAGACTGCTCATCGTCACGACTCCGAATGTCGAATTCAATGTCCGGTGGGAAACATTGCCCGCCGGAAAAATGCGCCATCGCGATCATCGATTCGAATGGAGCCGCGCGGAGTTCACGACTTGGGCTGAGCGTGTCGCGGCGCAGTACGGGTATGCATTTCAGTGGATGCCTGTTGGGGATATCGACCCCGATGTCGGCCCGCCAACGCAGATGGGTGTGTTCACACGGACCAACGGATGAAGATCAAACTTCCCGAACTCTCGCTCGTCGTTCTTATCGGAGCCTCTGGCTCCGGGAAGTCTTCGTTTGCGCGTCGCCTCTTCAAATCGACGGAAATTCTCTCGTCGGACTTCTGTCGCGGCCTCGTTTCCGATAATGAAAACGACCAAACCGCCTCGAACGATGCTTTTGACTTGCTTCACTACATTGCGCGCAAGCGGCTGGAACGCGGTCAACTGACGGTCATCGATGCGACCAATGTCGAGGCGATCTCGCGGAAGCACCTCGTTGAGATTGCACGGGAGTTTCACGCGTTGCCCGTCGCCATCGTCCTCAACGTTCCCGAGAAGGTTTGCCACGACCGCAACACGTCACGTCCCGATCGACAATTCGGACCTCACGTCGTGCGTCGCCAGGTCGGTTCACTGCGCCGCTCGCTTCGCGGTTTGAGTCGCGAGGGCTTTCGCTATGTGTATGAACTTCGCGATGTAAACGACATCGATCAGTCGGAGATCGTTCGTGAGCCGCTTTACAACAATCGGAAGCACGAACATGGACCCTTCGACATCATCGGCGACGTGCACGGTTGCTTCGACGAGTTGGTCCAACTCCTTCAGACTTTGGGCTACGAAGTGGCGACGGACACTCCGTTCGCACGGCATCCGCTTGGTCGCAAAGCGATCTTCGTCGGCGATCTAGTCGACCGAGGTCCGATGACGCCGGAAGTACTCGAGCTCGTGATGAATATGGTCGAGCAAGGAACTGCGCTCGCGGTCCCGGGGAACCATGATACGAAGTTGCTTCGGAAGCTCCGAGGAAAGGACGTCCGGCTTACGCACGGGCTCGCCGAATCCATCGAACAGCTCGAAAAGCGAACGCCCGAGTTCCGGGAGCGCGTCGCCACCTTCATCGATTCGCTTGTGAGTCACTACGTGCTCGATGAAGGAAAGCTCGTCGTCGCACACGCGGGCATGAAGCAGGAGATGCAGGGCCGCGGATCAGGAAAGGTCCGCGAATTCGCACTCTACGGCGAAACGACTGGAGAGACCGACGAGCAGGGCCTGCCGGTTCGCTACAACTGGGCCGCGGACTATCGCGGTCGCGCCATGGTCGTCTATGGCCATACGGCGGTTGCGGATGCTGAATGGCTGAACGGAACGATCTGCATCGATACTGGATGCGTATTTGGCGGGCGATTGACTGCGCTCCGGTACCCGGAGAAGGAACTCGTTTCCGTGCAGGCGCGACGGATGTACTACGAGCCAGTGAGGCCCATCAGCAGAAACGTCAACGAGGCTCACATTTCCCTGTCGGCGCAGCAAGTCAATGATGACGTTCTCGATCTCGACGATGTGTCGGGCAAGCACATCATCGAAACGCGTTTAAAGCAGAACGTCACTATTCGCGAGGAGAACGCAATGGCGGCGCTCGAAGTGATGAGCCGCTTCGCCGCCAACCCGAAGTGGCTGATTTATCTCCCGCCGACGATGTCGCCATCCGAAACGACGAAGCGCGAGGGCCTCCTCGAACATCCCGACGAGGCTTTCGGCTACTACCGTAACGAAGGCATCGAGCGCGTCGTGTGCGAGGAGAAGCACATGGGTTCGCGCGCAGTCGTGATCGTCTGCCGCGACGAAGAGGTCGCGCGCCATCGTTTCGGAATTGCGGACGAAGGCATTGGGATCGTGTATACGCGAACCGGGCGGCGATTCTTCGGCGACGCAATGCCTGCGCTCGAGGCGGAGCTTCTGGCACACCTGCGCGACACGCTTACGCGTAATAGTGCCTGGGATGCTTTCTCGAGCAACTGGTTCGCCTTCGACTGCGAGCTGATGCCGTGGTCCGTGAAGGCTGACGAACTCGTTCGCGGCCAGTACGCGTCCGTCGGATCGGCAGCCGGCGCCGCGATCGGCGCGTCCATGGAATTGCTCCGTCGGACAGCGGAACGGGTTGCTGACGCCGAGCCGCTTCGCGAGATCTTCGAGGCCCGCGCAGCAATGGTCCAACGTTATGTCGACGCGTACCGGCGCTATTGCTGGCCGGTGAATTCACTCGCGGAGGTGCGACTCGCGCCGTTTCATCTGCTCGCTTCAGAAACTGCGGTCCACGTCGATCGCGATCACGTCTGGCACATGGAGTCCATCGCCGCGATGACCGCGGGTGACGAGAAGGGTGTGTTTGTTCGAACGCCGTATCGCGTCGTCGATCTCAGTGACGAAGCGAGCGTCGCCGACACGGTCGCGTGGTGGGAAACAATGACCTCGGCGGGCGGTGAAGGCATGGTCGTGAAGCCCTTCGACTTCATCGTCCGCGGAAAACACGGAGTGGTTCAGCCCGCGATCAAGTGCCGAGGACCCGAGTACCTCCGAATCATCTATGGACCGGAGTATTCGGCGCCGGAGAACCTGCCGCGCCTGCGAAGTCGTCGAGTCGCCGGTAAGCGGTCGCTTGCAGCGCGGGAGTTCGCGCTCGGCATCGAGGCCCTGCAGCGGTTTGTCAGTCGCGAACCGCTGCGACGCGTGCATGAGTGCGTGTTCGGCGTTCTCGCCCTCGAGAGCGAGCCGGTAGATCCGCGCCTATAAAAACTTGTGATCAACGGTGAGCTATCGATCTAGCGTGACGATGGGGCTGTTTCGGTGGATGATTATGTCGTTCCGGTGATGCCCTTATGCGAGTGGAGATCAAGCCGCAGTTGCTGACGTGGGCGCGCGAGCGCTCGATGATCGAAAACGAGGTGCTCGAAAACCGCTTTCCGAAACTCCACGAGTGGGAGAGTGGCGAGCGCAAACCGACCCTGAAGCAACTTGAGAACTTTGCTCAGGCTACTCACACACCGGTCGGCTATTTTTTCTTGGACCGCCCGCCCGTTGAGGAGATGCCAGTTCCGGATTTCCGAACGATGCACGGCGAGCGTCGCCGACGACCAAGCGCCGACCTTCTCGATGCAATTTACCTCTGTCAGCAACGGCAGGACTGGTACCGCGAATTCGCTCGATCGATTGGCGAACGACCGCGCGCCTTCGCAGCCTCTCTGGCGATTACGGAAAACCCCGCGCGCGCAGCAGCGACGATACGAGACGTACTCGGTTTTGAAGTGGAGGAGCGGCGACGCTTACCGACATGGACCGATGCCCTTCGAAAATTCGTCGAACTGGCGGATGCCGCTGGCATCTTGGTGATGGTTAGTGGCGTCGTTGGAAGCAACAACCATCGAAAACTGGACCCGGAAGAATTTCGCGGGTTCGCACTCGCTGACCCGATCGCGCCACTCGTTTTTGTCAACGGCTCGGACACGAAAGCAGCTCAGATGTTCACCCTCGCACACGAGATCGCTCACATCTTCCTCGGACAGTCCGCTGTGTCCGATGCGCAGCCATCAGTTACGCCCGAGGACCGCGTCGAACGGTGGTGCAATCAAGTCGCGGCCGAGCTGCTCGTTCCAGCGCAGATGCTGCGTGACGACTACGACGAACGTGCCGACATTTACTCCGAGATGCAAAGGCTCGCTCGGCGCTTCAAGGTGAGTACGTTGGTCGTCCTTCGCCGGATTTTCGACATCGGCGGCCTAACTCTTGTGCAGTTCCGACACGAGTATGAAGCCGAACTGCGGCGCCTGCTCGAACTGCCAGTCGGCAGCGGAGGCAACTTCTACCTGACTCTTGGCGCGCGCGCGAGTAAGCGTTTCGCGCGTGCCCTCGTTGTCAGCACGCTCGAAGGACAGTCTTCCTTCACCGAAGCCCTGCGCCTCCTCGGATTCAAGAGAATGTCGACGTTTCGAGAACTGGGACAGAACCTCGGGCTAGCGGTCTGATGCCGTATCTCCTCGACGCCAACGTCTTCATTCAAGCAAAGAACCTTCATTACGGCTTGGATTTTTGTCCCGCTTTCTGGGATTGGCTGATCGATCGCCATAACGCCGGTGTCGTCTACAGCGTCGAGAAAGTTTCGGGCGAGTTGATCGCGGGTGCAGACGAGCTTGCACAATGGGCAGCGAGTCTGCCCGCTGCTTTCTTCTTGACGCCAGATCCATCGGTCGCGCCATCACTCACGACCGTTAGCCGATGGGCTACATCCGGTCAGTACGAGCCGGCCGCAATCAGCACATTTCTACAAGTGGCCGACTACTATCTCGTCGCGCAGGCTCACGCAGGCGGGTACACGGTAGTCACACACGAACGTCCCTCAGCGACGACGCGGCGTATCAAAATCCCCGATGCATGCATCGGAGTTGGCGTGGCGTTCATGACACCGTTCGAGATGCTTCGTCGCGAGCGCGCCAGGTTCATTCTCGGCACGCCGTAATTTGCCAAATCGAACCGGCGACCTCCTGAAATCGCGACGAAAAGCCCCTCGTAAGTGATTGAAAAATCGTGAGGCGTTTCGCCAAAACTAGACGCGGAACTAGACACTCGCAAACTTACTTGCGAGCCCAAACATCGCGTAAGTTGTTGAAGGGAGTGGTGGAGCTGAACGGGCTCGAACCGTCGACCTCCTGAGTGCGATTTCCGCGTTTGTCTCGAGACAGACGCGGACACCTCCAGATTCAATATTTGACAGCCGTCCGGACTTGTCCGCATTCGTCCGGCGAGTGTGAACTCGACGCGGAACTAGACACTGGAAAAAGGATGATCGGCTCGGTGCAAAGCATCGCGTGACTCATCTGCCCTCAATTGCTCGATCAGCGATGAAGTCTTCGTGTCGCGGCGCCGCTTCCACCCGAGTCGCCGTCCATCCGATCGTTACGACCCACACCATGTAGGAGAAGAACGCGATCCGCGGCGGCCAGCCGATATTGACGCCGGGACCGTATGCGCCCGGGCCGTGCGGGGCAACGAACAAAACGGAGTAGACGACGAATGCCATGAAGCCGCAAAGCGGCACGAATGCTGTGGAGAGCAGCGCCCGCCGCGCCGACGCCCACGCGGGGTTCGTGACGAGGCTGATGTTGATGAGCAGCGCGGCGAACGGGAGAAGGACGAGCTGAGTCGTGCCGAATACAACGTGAAGTGTCCCGCGCGCCGACAGCGGCGGACGGAGCGGCATCGGGTCCGTTGTGAAGATCGACACTCCGACGGCACCGATCACACAAAGGAAAAGAATGAACAGTCCGGCGCGGCCGAGCCGGCCGCCCAGCTGCGACCTGAGAGCTATGAGAAGCGCTGCGTAGCTGACCGCTGATACAAAAAATGCGAGCGACATCAGCCATCCGTAAGGACCGATGGCCCACTCGCTGATCGTGTGCCACGACGGGTCGAGATCCGGCCGCAGAAGGATCAGCCCGATCAGCAGCAGTTGATAGATGATGATTGCCCCGATCGCCACGCGCGCTGGCTGCGTCGGAATCGCTGACGGTTTGCTCTCGTCGACCATTGCCATCGTCATGATGTTCTCCTCGAATCCCTTTGGTCGCGCTCAGGAGTGTTGCAGCATTCGCTCGAGCCGGGCATAGCTCGCTTCCATTCCGCCTTCCATCCCACTCGCGAGCATCGCTGCACGTGTCTTCGCGTCGGGCAACGTCATCCGGACGGTCATCAACGTCCCGGTTCGGTCAGCCTCGAATCGCGTATCGACATGGTTGTCTGGTGTCGGATCCGGCAGATGCATTCGCTCAACGTGAACGATGTGGCTGTACGGTTGGAGGTCGATGTACTCTCCGGTGAGATGAAAGCCGCGGCCATTCCCGTCCGACCACTCGTATCGGATCCTGCCACCGGGCCGCGCCTCGCTTATGCAGACGGGCATCGTCCATCCGTCGGGACCGAGCATCCACTGCTGGATTAGCGCCGGTTCCGTGTGCGCGCGGTAGACCGATTCGGGGGATGCGGCGAAGGACCGCGTGACCACGACGTGCGTGTCGCCCTCGGTTTGCAATGTCATCTTTTTCATCTTTGTGCTCCTTTTCTTCTTCTCGCGTTCTCCATTACGGCCAGAAGTTTGTCCAGCCGCGCATAGTTTTTTTCCAGAGCCTTGCGCAGCATCGCCAGCCACTCATCCATCGCTTCGATGCCTTCCTTCGCGATCCGGCGTGGCCGTTTCGTTCCTTCGATGCGTGTGAGGACGAGGCCGGCATCTTCGAGCACCTTCAGGTGCTGCGAAATCGCCGGCTGTGTCATCTCGAACGGTTCGGCCAGCTCTCTCACCGTCGCTTCGCCGCTGGCCAGACGAGCGAGAATCGCTCGACGCGTCGGATCCGCCAGAGCGGCGAATGCGGCATTCAGGCGGGTCGCTTCATTCATAATCTATAGCTTATATAAGCTATTACTGATTGTCAAGTGGGTTCGGCTGTTCGCTGGGGCATCCGGACTTGTCCGGTTTCGTCCGGCGGCACGCCGCGGCGCGCATGCGGCCCGACGTTGATCCGCGGGCGTGGACTCTTCGTCGTCCATTCCGATCGTTTGGTTGAAAAACAATCGGCGCGAACACCGCCCCGCGCGAATCTTTCGGACGATGCCCCGCCGGCTGTTCATCCTCATCCTCGCGACTCTCCTGTTCCCCCATCGCGCCTATTCGGCTTCAGACGGTGGGGTGCAAGGAGTTATCGCGGACGACGTGGGAGGTCCGCTTCCTCAGGCTCACGTTTCCGTCCAGCGGCGGGATGGATCGATCGTGAAGTCGACCGAGAGCGGCGGCATGGGCTTCTACAGCATCGGCGAACTGCCGCCGGGCGACTACACCCTCACAGCCGACCATCGCGGCTACAGACCCGAGTCAACGCGCATTTCCGTCGCAGCGGGAAAGGAGACCACGGTCAGCATTCAGCTCCGTACTCGAACGTCCTTCATGCCGGCATCCCCTCCCCGCGCAATGGCAGCAGCCGGGCAGAGTTCAAGATGAACGCGAGCTCGGACGTCACGTGAATCAACGCGGCGAGCAGTGGATTGAGAAATCCGAACGCCGCCAGGCCGATCCCCACCCCGTCAACAATCAGCGTACCGGCGAAGTTCTGCATGATGATCGCGCGTGTCCGCCGGGCGATGAGCAGCGTGGCCGCGAACTGAGCGAGGTCGTTGCCGAGGAGAACCACGTCCGCACTTTCCCGAGCGATGTCGGTGCCCGATCCCATGGCCACCCCGACCGTTGCAGCGCTCAGCGCCGGCGCGTCGTTGATGCCGTCTCCAACGACCGCAACTCGCTGGCCGCCCCGGACGAGAGCCTCGACGCGCGCGAGTTTGTCGTCGGGAAGCAGCTCGGCATCGACTTCGTCGACGCCGATCGCATTGGCGACAACCGTGGCCACGATGGTGTCGTCGCCCGTGAGCAGAATCGTTCGCATTCCGAGCTGCCGCATCGATGCGATTGCCGCGCGGGCTTCGGGCCGGATGACATCTGCGATGAGAACCTGACCAAGGAACCGGCCGTCACGTGACACCAATACCTCGCTGGCATCCTCCGCCGGAGCGAGATCGGGGAACCTCACCTCGCGGTCGCGAAGGAACCGTCTCCGCCCGGCGAGGATCGTCGTTCCATCCGCGTCGACGAGTACGCCCATGCCCGGTTCGTACGAGAATGAGTCCGGCTCACTCGATGGGATGGACAGCTCTTGTGCGCGCGCAAGGATCGCCACGGCGAGCGGATGCTCCGAGCGCCGCTCGGCGATGGATGCGGCCTCGAGCAGCTCTCGCTCGCTGACCCCGGCAGCAGGGATGACCTCTCGAACGCGAGGGTTTCCGAATGTCAGCGTGCCGGTCTTGTCGAGGATGATCGTTTGAACCGTTGCCAGTGCCTCGAGGTAACTACCTCCCTTGATGATCGCGCCACGCCTGGCACATCGTCCGATGCCGCCGAGGATCGCCAGCGGAGTTCCGGCGGCGATGCCGCAGGCGCCGGCGACGATGACCACGGAGATCGTGGAGCGAACATTTCGGGTGATGAGGAATGTCAGGATCGCAGCACCAATCGCGAAGTAGACGAGATAGCCCGCGAGCCGGTCTGCGAGTTTCTGAATCGGAGCGCGAGACTGTTCGGCGCGCTCGACGGCTTCGATGATCTGGCCAAACGTCGTGTCGCGTCCGATGCGTTCCGCGCGGACTTCGAGAGCTCCTCGCTGGTTGATCGTTCCGGCGTAGACGAGCGACCCGGTGCTCTTTTCGACAGGCATCGGCTCTCCGGTGATGGTCGATTGATCGACAAACGAGTGTCCGCTGACGACGAAACCGTCGGCGGGCAGACGGCCGCCGGGATTCACGAGAACGAGATCGCCCTGCCGCAAATCTCGAAGCAACATTTCGGTGGCGATGCCATCGCGACGGACGGTCGCCGTTTGCGGTAGATAGTCGAGAAGCTCTTTGATCGCGTGTCTGCCCCGTGACACCGTGAGCCCTTCCAGCACCTCGGCCACGAGCACGAAGAGCGTGATCATGAGCGCCGTAAAGATCTCGCCGATCGCCGCGGCAGCGAGGATGGCCATGCTCATCGACAGCTCCATCGTCATCTTTCGCCCCAGAGCGTTCTCGACGGCTTCGTGAAAGATCGGCCATCCGCCGATGAGCAGCGTGGCGATGCCGAGGACCGGCTGCCAAACGTGAAACCACGCCAGGCCACATCCAACAGCGACCAGGACGATTCGTGATGTGTCCGTGCGGCTCACGGCTCCGGCTTCGGCTGGGGCTGAGGCTCTGTTGCGGACGGCGACGGAAGCGGAATCGGATTGACATTGCCACCGTTCAAATCCAGCCGAAGATGTTCGCGTGAACCGTCGCCCGGAAGGATGACGACCCGAGCACTCTGCAGCAGCTGCGTCACCGCTTTTCGATAGAGCCGCTGCCGCGCCGCCGGCCGCGCCTTCCGCGCTTCTGCGGCCAACGCGGTGAATGATGCCGCTGCGGAGCGGGCAGACTCTGTCTGCTCCGTTGCGGAGGCCTCGGCGCTGCGGCGTTTCTCATCAGCCTCCGCGCTCGCGAGCGATAGGGACTGCGCCGCTTTTCCCTGTGCCTCGTTGATTTTCTTTTCGCGTTCGGACGCCGCATCGGACACCGCAGCGAAGGAGCTGCGAGCCTCCGGCGGCGGCGACACGACGTTGAGCGCGACGTCGATGATCGTCACCCCGACGCCGGCCCGATCGGCGGCAGACTGTTCTCCGCGGCGGATACTCTCCTGGAGCGCGCTGCGATCGGTCGTGAGAATGTCGTCCACACGCCGCCAGCTGACCTCGCGCGTCAGCACTTCCTCGGCGACGCTGCGGATCAGGTCCTCCGGCTGCGAAGCCGCTGTAGTGAATCGGCCCGGATCGTCGACCCGATACTGGACCTGACCGGTCACATTGACCAGATTCTCATCACCGCTGATGAGAGCGAGCGATTCTCCGAACGCGACCGTGTTCACGGCACCGGTATCCATGACGTCCAGCCGCTCGGCGACGGGAATGATGTAGCTGACGCCGGGGGCGACGCTGCCGTTCGTCACCCGTCCGAACCGGCGCAAGACGCCACGCTGACCGTTGTGAATGACATGGATTCCACTGGCGATGACTCCCGCGGCGATCACTCCGAGGATGGCCAGAACGATCGCGCGTCGCTGCGCATAGACCGCAGCCGAGATCCGTTGAATTGCCGCTACGTGCCGGGGAACGGCCTGTTGTTCATTCACTTCTTTTTTTCCGTCTCAGGACCCTGAAAGAACAGGCGGATGACCGGGTCGGCGGAATCGAGAAAGATGGTCGTGTTCTGCGACATCGATTTCTCGTAGAGCTCGAGATTCCGAATGAACTGGTACAGACTCGGATCGCGCGCGTATGCCTCGGCGGTGATGCGAGTGGCCTCGGCTTCACCGTTGCCGCGCGCGATCTCGGCGTCACGCGCCGCTTCGGCCAGAAGCGTTCGCCTCTTCTGCTCCGCTTCCGCTTCGATCTTGCGAGCCGTCTCCTCCCCTTCCGCCCGAATGCGCAGCGCAATGCGTTCGCGCTCGGCCTGCATGCGGGCGATGATCGCTTCCCGATTCTGTTCGGGGAATTGCGCGCGCGCGATCCAGCACTGTTCGACCTGAATGCCGAAGCTCGATCGCGCCAGCGACCCGATATACGCCTGGACTTCCGCTGCGAGCTGCCGGGTATGGACGTCAGCCGGCTGGATCGAGAAGAAGTTCGAGGACGGAAGGCGGCCGGTCGACGCGCCGAGCGACGCGATCCCGAGGTCGATCAGTCGCGAGGTGGCGATGTCTTCGCTGCGGATCCTCTGCACGAAGAGAAGAGGATCGGCGATGCGCCACGAGATCGCCGCGTTCAACACGAGGTTCTTCTTGTCCGCGGTCAGAAACTCCGTCGCTGGAATCTCGGTCAGGCGCAGACGGCGATCGATCCGCAGCATGCCGCCGACGGGGCGCGGCGCGATCCAGTGCAGTCCGGGCAGCAACGGTTCGCTGACCACACGGCCGAATCGCGTGCCGAGTCCTACCTGGGTTTCATCGACGACGGCCACGGAATCGATCACCAGCGCGATGGCCATCAGAACGATCAGAATGACGTAACGTCGTCGCATCAAAAAAGGCCTCCCGTCTGTGCGGGCGAAATGTCGTACAAGTCGCGCGCGGTCCGGTGCGGAATGAGGACGACCCGCTTGCCGAGAAACAGGCGGTCGAGCGCGTCCCAACGCAGCATGCTGCGGACGGCTGCGCCGCTCCGCCGGGCCACTTCTGCCTGCACGACGAACGCGGTGCCGACTCCCTTTGCCCGCGCCACGTTCTCCGTGCGGTCCGATTCGGCGGCTGCCAGCAGCGTCGCCGCCTGGCCGCGCGCCATCGGCAACGCCGCATCTGCGATGCCCGAAGCTTTGTGAATGCGCGTCTCTCGATCCTCGCCCGCGCTGGAGATGTCTCGAAACGCCTGCACCGCCGCGTCCGGCGGATGCAGATCGAGAATGTTGACGGAGATGGCGCGCAGCGGGATCTGGTCGGCGTCGAGCCGGCGCTGAAGATCGCGGCGCGCAGCCTCTTCGATCGATCCGCGTGCGGTGGTCAACGTGTCATCGATCGATCGCGACGCGAGCAGCTCGCGCAGCGATGCCTGGAACAAGCTGCGCACGCTCTCGATCGGATTGCCGCCGCGATAGAGAAACACGCGCGGATCCGAAACGAGCAGATGAATTCCGGCCTTCGACTCCACCAGGTTCAAGTCACCCGTGACGTAGCTCGACTCTTCGGGTCGCGATCCTGCGCTGGTGTACGACGAGTGCCACCCGGTGGGCGATGAGAACGAGAGCACCTCCTCACCGGGCCGGAAGCCGACGCTGACGTCGACCACCGCCTGCGCGTCGACCCGGCGCAGACGACCGATCGGCCGCGGCGGCAGCCAGTGCAGCCCAGGCGCGAGCGGAGTCGATCCAGCTTTGCCGAAGATTTCCGCGAACCCGACGGTCCCTTCGCCAATCACGGCGAAGCCGCTGAGAAGCCAGGCCGCGGCCACAATCCCAATCGATGCCCAGAGCAATCTTCGCGGCCGGATCCATCTGCGAACGTGGCCGATCGCCGATCTCACATCGGCCGGAATGACGCTGGCGATTGTGCTGCGCACGTCCTCCGCTGCACGATGCCATCCGGCGCGCGCGAGCGAGAGCAGAAAAATCGGAAGAAAGATGATCGCCAGCAGGATGTCCCATCCGCTGATCATGGTCTGCGCCGGATCGGTGCCGAGGATCGAGCGCGCGGCGTCGCTGCCGGGCATGGCGGCGAGGATGCTTCCGAAAATCGCGGCGGCGATCATTCCGGCAATCAGAAGCGAACCGAGGAAACGGCGCCCAAACGATTTTCGGAGCATCAACAGCATCGCCGGATTGGTGATCGGCCCGATCAGAAACATCACCAGCGCCGCCACCGGCGACAGCCCTTTGACCACCAAGGCGGCCACCAGCGGGACCGAGCCCGACGCGCATATATATAAAGGTAGGGAAATCGCCAGGCCGAAGATGATCTGCCCGACGAGTCCGCCCGGCACGCGCCCGGCAAAATCGGCCGGCAGGAATGTCAGCAGCAGCGCTGACAGCGTGAATCCAAACAGCAGCATCCACGAGATCTCGTCGAGAATTTCGACCAGCCCGATGCGCATCGCATGAACGATCGCGCGGCGGATCCGCGACCGGCGCGTCTCGACCGGCGCCGGCTCTTCCCCTTCCGCCTTCGGAATGCGGCCGAACCACTCTTTCCACAAAGCGAGCGCCCGATTGACCAGTCGAGGCCACCAATCGGGAACGGCGTGAGAGTCGGACGGGCCGCCCTCGACGGCGATCGCCGGTTCTTCTTTGCCCGGCCAAGCTTCGGTGGCAATGACGAAGATTCCTGCGAGCACCGCCGCGGTCAAGC
>Ga0335079_10004172_pt1 | contig 16623 bp, 13 predicted proteins | sample Lox_Sample_33_FD_206719 | JGI IMG/M metagenome (GOLD analysis project Ga0335079, IMG submission 206719) | Soil microbial communities from Loxahatchee National Wildlife Refuge, Florida, United States - Lox_Sample_3.3 | ecosystem: Environmental > Terrestrial > Soil > Wetlands | place: USA... | reverse complement strand
TGAGTTTCTTCGCAGCCTCCTCAGCCTCCAGGTCGAGCAAGGCCGTCGAGCCCCCCTCCTGGATGCCGTTGGCAGCGAGGAGCGCGAGCGCGAAGTTCCGGGTGCCACTCCCTACCGGACCCACGGCGACCTTCTTGCCAGCCAGTTCCGACAACAGCTCGATCGGTTTTCCCACGTGGAAGACGAGAAGAGGCTGGTGCGAGATGGCGCCCAGGGACACGAGCCGGTCCACGTTCGGCGTCGGGATCCCCGACTGAACGATGCCGACGTCGACGTGAGAGGAGCGATCCGCGAGGCGCGCGAGGTTCTCGAGCGATCCTTCCGAGGGGACGACCTTGGCCTTCACCCCCCTTTCTCCGAGGATCTTCGCGTACTTGAGCGCGTTCTTGTGGAAGACGCTCCCCGCGGGGCCACTCGTGATCACGATGGTGGAGGGCGGGGCGGACCGGATGAAGTAGACGACCGCGGCCACCACGACGAGCGCCGACAAGGTGAGCGCCGTGATGGCCACGCCCGGCCCGACGTCGAACAGTTCCATGATCGTCTTCAGGCCGAAGCGATAGGTCTTCCCGATCGCGGTGCCGGGCGGGCTCGATTGGGCTGGGCGTGACATGCGTTCTATTCTCCCAGGACGCGCATGAAGCAGCTCCATCGGCCCCCGAACCCGCGTCTGCGCGGGCCCTCGACGGCGGATGGGCCATGGCTGGCTTGCAACGGCATCGTGATGGACCTGGCGCCTCAACTCAAGACCCGAGGAGTGAGATGAAAGGGTGGGCAGATGCGGGAGGGCTACGCACCTGGCGGAGGTGGCGGGCGCAGAGGCAGCGGGCGAACTCGCGGGCGTGACGTTCGGCTGCCTGTGGCGTCCACCTTGGCCAGGAGAGCGCGTGACGTCGAGTGACCCCCTAAAAAGCCTCGCCCGCTCCCAGGTAGACGCAGAAGGAGTCAGCGCCCCAGGCGAAGTCCACCCGCAGGTTGGCACGGGACTCCTTGCTGAGCAGAACGCGTGCCCCGAAGCCGACTGCCGGCCTCACGTACTGGAAGAGGTAGGTCGCCGGCTCGCTCAGGGTAGAGTAGCTGAAGGCCGGGCGGGAGAACGTCTCCGCGTTCGCGAACACGGCTCCGCCGAAGAGCCCGTTGCTCGTCACCGGGAAGCGCCACTCCGCCTCGGCGTAGACTTCTGCGGTTCCGCGATAGCGCCCCTGGATGTAGCCGCGGCCCGTGGTCCCGGCGGCGTCCCAGCCGATCGAGGGAAGGGTCAGGTACGGCTGGTGGCCGCTCGTGACCCCGGAGGCGAGTACCCAAAAGGCGAGGACGTTGCGGGGGACCGCGTCTGAGAGCCCCACGTACGCGCGCAGGTCGGCGCCAACCATGGTGCTTCCCTGGCTGCTCCCGAGCCAGGTGGGGAGGCCGGCGAAGGAGAGGTGCGCATAGAAGCCCTTGTAGGCGCTGATGGTCGAATCACGGCTGTCGAAGAGAACGTCGGCGGAGACGCCCGACACCGTGTACTCGTTGGGGTTGAAGCCGTAGTACTTGCTGTAGGCGTAGTGGCTCGTGATGACGGGCGATGAGGTGGACAGGTCGAGCGACTCGTCGTCGATGGAGAAGTAGCGATCGAGCAGGTACCCGCCTCCCACGTAGAGGCTCCCCCAGGCTCTCTTGAGGACGGTCTCGTGGAAGCGCAGGAGGTCGAACTTCATCGGCTGGGCGCCGTCGATGGGTGTGGTGCCGCCCCATCCGTTGATGCTGAAGCTCGTCTTGACGAGCGGGACGCCCGTGCCGAGGCCGTAGGTGTCCTGGTTGTAGAGGAGGAGGCGCCAGTCCCCCTGCAGCTCCCAGTCGTTCCGGGCCGTCATGACGGTGCTGCCCAGCTGGATGACGAGCTGCTGCTTCGTGGTGAGCAGGACAAGGGCGGAGCCGCTCGACATCGTGGTCTCGGCGGGGTCGCCCAGGTACATGCCGAACTTCCCCACCACGCCGATGAGGAAGCCGAGCGCGGGGTTGTACCCGATCGCCGGGATGATGGCTGGGTAGAGCCGGAACTCCTCGGGCTTGGGGGTCTCGCTCGGCTTGCCGCGAAAGACGTCGGTGATGTCCATCCGATCGACGTACGGCCGGCAGCAATTGTCCACGCAGACGTTCCCGTAGCCCTCACGGCGCGCGCAGTCGCTGCTCTCCGCGCAAGCCGCGGGAGCGTCCGGCGGGGAGGCCGTGGGCGCTTCCCTGGCGACGGCGCGACCGAACGGGGAGGAGAGTGCAGCGAGCAAGCCCACGGCGAGCGCTACCCGCTTGGCCCCATTGAACGCGAGGCGCGTCGGCCGGGTATTGGTGTGGCATGGGTATGGTCCCGCCGGTGCCGGCCGCCAATCGGGAATCCCGGGGAAGGTCGAACGGCAAGGCGGGTGAGTAGCCCACACGAGGCGCAAATCGCGGGAGGGGAGCGTATCGTTGGCGGGAGCCGGCCACGCGGCCCGAGCCGCCCCATCTGCCTTCAGGATGGAGGTCGTTGCCATGCGAGCTCCCCTCCGCCGGCGCGTTCTCGTGGGAACTTACATCGGATTTCATGCCCGCGGGGGCCGCAAGTTCAGAGAGACTGTGTTGTTAACAGAGTGCCGATCACGCGTCGTGCCAGCGAACAGGGTGTGTCCCAGGCGTCTACCCGCACAGTCGACCGGCTCGCAGGTCAGATTGCAGCACTGGAGATCGCAATGAGGCACGTCGTCACCTCGGTGGTCCTCGCCTTCGCCGTCGACGGTGCCCGCGCTCAGGGCGGTTCCCCCGCGGACATCGGTCCTCCGGTGATGACGAACACCGGCACACCGGGGAAGGCCGAGGCGATCCGCACGGAGAAGGTGACCGGAGTGGTCACCGAAATCGACGCCGCGAAGCAGACCCTCACGCTCAGGAATCCGGCGGGGGAAGTCCAGACGTTCGCCGTTGGCCCACTCATCCGGCGGCTGAGCGACGTGACCGTGGGCGACGCCGTCCTCGTCGAGTACCAGCAAGATCTCACGCTGGAACTGCAACCGGCGAGCGCGCCCTCGGTTCCGCGCACGGCGTTCGCGCTGGGAGAGCCTGCCGCAGGGGGCCGGCCAGCCCGCGTCGCCTCCTCGGGCGTTGCGGAGACGGTGACGGTCGCCGCCATCGACAAGGCCGATCGCGGGGTGATGCTGCTGGGCCCAACCGGGGAGACCTATCGGGTCAAGGCCGGGCCGAGCATCAATCTCGCGAAGCTAAAGGTGGGGGACCGGCTGCTCGCGACCTACGTGCAGGCGGTGGCTGTGGCGCTCGAGAAGCAGGCTCGGTAGCCGGGTGCCAGCGAGCTACCATCCTCGTTGCCGAGCGAAGGTTGCGGCCTCGAGCGCCTGGCACCCGCTCGCAATGGCTCGTGAGCCCGCCACCCCGCGTCGAAGGCGGTGCGAAGGGACGAAGACGCGGCGCGTCGCCCGTTCTGCCCTTGCGAACGCGTCGGGACGTCGTCATTCGCGAGACGCGCGCGCCGTGGTTGGTGCATCATGCGTGAGGCCGAGCGCCCCCGGGCAGCAGCTCCCCTTCCCGGTGTTCCCGAGGAATCGATGAGCCCTTTTAGACGCGTCGTCCCGGCAGTTCTCCTGGCGCTCCTCGCCGCCTGCGACAACTCTTCGTCGATCTCCGCCTCGACGTTTCCGTACGCCATCGCCGAAGGCGACTTCAACCGGGACGGGAAGCCCGATCTGGCCGTGGCCAAAAACGGGACCGCGAACGTCGGCGTCTTCCTCGGAACGGGCTCGGGGCTCGATGCCATCGTGGACTACGGAGTCAACGTCGCTCCGGTCGGCGTGGCCTCGGTCGATCTCAACGGAGACGGCAAGCTCGACCTCGTGGTCGCGAACTACGGGGCGAACACCGTGAGCGTCCTGTTGGGCAACGGGGACGGGACCTTCCGCCCGAATGTCGACTACCCGACCGGCACCGGTCCGTCCTTCGTCGTGGTCGGGGACTTCAACGGCGACGGGAAGACCGACGTCGCGGTGGCGAACGCGGGCGCGAACACGGTGAGCGTGCTTCTCGGGAACGGCGACGGGACGCTCCAGGCCAAGGTCGACTACCCAACCGGGAACTCCCCGATCGGGATGGCCGTCGGGCATTTCCAGGGCAGCCAGGTGCTCGACCTCGCAGTTGCCGACAGTGCAGGGAACACGGTGAGCGTCCTTCTCGGGAAGGGGGACGGGACGTTCCAGGCGAAATCGGACTACGCCACCGGGTCCGGCCCGGTGATGGTGGTGGCCGGCGACTTCAACGGGGACGGGAAGCTCGACCTCGCGACGTCCAACTCGAGCGCGAACACGATCAGCGTCCTCCTCGGAAACGGGGACGGCACCTTCCAGCCGAAGGCGGACACCGCGGCCGGGTCCCAGCCGGCTTTCCTCGCCACCGCGGACCTGAACGGGGACGGAAAGCTCGACCTCGTCGTTCCCCTGTACGCCGCGAACACGGTGGGCGTCCTCCTCGGAAACGGCGATGGCACCTTTGAGAAGGGCGTGAGCTATGCCACCGGCACCGGGCCGAACTGGGTGGTGGTCGTCGACATGAACGGCGACGGGAAGCTCGACCTGGCGGTGGCGGACGTGCTCGGGGACAGCGTCGTGCTCCTCTTCGGGAACGGCGACGGCACCTTCGAGCCCGCCCAGGCCTACTCGACGGACGGCTGACGAGGCGAGGCGTCGCGGGCGGCGAAGCGCACGACCGCTCCGAGGGAGCGGTCGCGCGGGCCCCCGCCCCCTGCAACCGGCGGTCGCGCCCGCTATGCACGGGCGCGAGACACGTTGGCCCCTGGGGTATTCGGGGGACGGAGGTCGTGAATGGAGCTCGGTCTCGAAGGGAAGGTCGTCCTCGTCACCGGGGGCAGCAAGGGCATCGGCCTCGCCTGCGCAGAGGCCTTCGCCTCCGAGGGGGCGCGGGTCGCCATCGCGTCGAGGAGTCCGGAGCACTTGCAAGCCGCCGGCCGCGCTCTCCAGGAGAAGGGCCACCGGGCGGAGGGCTTCCCGGCCGACCTCGTTCACGCCGAGGCGGCGACCGGGCTCGTCCGCGCCGTCGAGGCGCGCCTCGGGCCGGTGGAGGTGCTCGTGAACTCCGCCGGCGCGGCCCGGCGCTACGCCCCCGCCGACCTCGACGCGGAGGCCTGGCACGCGGCCATGGATGCCAAGTACTTCACCTACGTGCACGCCATGCAGGCGGTGCTCCCGGGGATGGTGAAGCGGAAGCGCGGCGTCATCGTCAACATCGTGGGGCAGGGCGGCAAGGTGGCCGGGCCGAACCACCTGCCGGGAGGCGCGGCGAATGCGGCACTGATGCTCGTGACCGCCGGGCTCGCGACTGCCCACGGGCCGGACGGCATCCGCGTGGTCGCCGTCAACCCGGGGACGACGATCACGGAGCGGGCGCGGGGAGCCTTCGAGGCGGAGGCCAGGCGGCTCGGGATCTCCGAGGAGCAGGCGCGCACCGCCGCCGAGAGCCGGCTCCCGCTGGGACGCTTCGCTCGGCCCGACGAGGTGGCGGCGGTGGCGGCGTTCCTGGCCTCGGACCGGGCGAGCTACGTCACCGGTGTGAGCCTGTCGATGGACGGCGGCGCGGCCTCGACCGTGGTCTGAGCGACTCCAAGTACGGGCCGCGCGAGATCGCGCGAGGGCCCACCGGACGCGGCAGGGGCCGGAGAGCCCCGCGGGCGCGGCTCGCCGCCCGTCGCGAGGAGCCGCGCCCCCCCGCTTCAGCGGACGTCGAGCGCCCGGTAGCCGATGCGGACGGCCCCCCAGTGCTGGCCACGGACGAAGACCGGCACCGAGAGGTCGACCATCACCTCGCCGGTGTCGCGCTGGTAGCGCTGGACGAGGTAGGGGGCTTCGCTCCTCGCCGCAGTGAGGCCGGTGCGATCGTTGAAGATCCGCTTCGTCCGGTTGTTCACGAGGTCGGAGGCGAGGTTGCCGGTGAGGGGCTGGGAATAGCGCTGGTTATGGGTGGGAAGGTACCCGAAGCGGTCCACCATGACGGCGAAGGAGATGGCGGTGGACTTGGAGAGGACGGCCTCCTCGATGGGGAGGATGTCGCGATCGGAGAGGCGGTCCCAGTCGGTCGTGAACTTGGGCGGGTCGGTCTTCGGGATCGGGTAGTAGAGGAAGGCGAAGAGCCTCTCCTGGGGGACCTCCCCCTTCGAGATCCAGCCCTCGATCGCCTGGGAGCAGCGCGCCGCGAAGTCGTTGGCGAGCGCGAGCATCTCCCGCTCCTGGGAGTTGAGGCCGTCGCCGGCGGCGAGGGCCACCGCCCGGGGCGGTGTCTGGGCGCGGGCGCCGGTGGAGAGAAGGCCGAGGAAGACCAGGGTGAGAGTCGCAGACAGGGTGCGTCGCTTGTGGGTCATGGGATCTCCTCGCTACTGGCCGAGCCGGTCCATGGCTGCCTTCATGCTGACGCGCAGCCGGTCGATGGTCTTCGTCAACTGCCCGATCTCGTCCACGGACTCGGACTTGACGGGCACCTCGAGCCGCTCGCCGAGGCTGATCTCGTCGGCGGCCGCGGTGAGCGCGACCACCGGCCGCATGGCCTGGCGCACCAGCACGTACATGGCGGTGACGGTCACGGCGGCGAAGCCGGCGAAGATGGCGAGCAAGGTGAGGAAGAGCTCGCGCTGCCGCGCCTGGATCCGCTCCATCGACACCCCCACGCGGAAGGCGCCCCAGCGCTTGCCCTTCACGTAGATGGGGGAGGAGAGGTCCCACATGGTCTCGCCGGTGTCCCGCTTGTACACCTGCAGCAGAGTGGGCTCGGCGTTCCGGGCCGCGGCGATGCCGACCGGGTCGTTGAAGATGCGCTTGGTGCGGTTCCCGGCGAGGTCCTTGTCGGCGACGCCGGTGATGGGCTTCTGGAACTTGGTGTTGTGGGTGGGAAGGTAGCCGTTCTCGTCGACGCCGACGGCGAAGGCGAAGTCGTCGTTGTCGAGGAACCGGTCCTGGAAGACGAGCACCGCCCGGTCCGTCACCGCGTCGTAGCGGGTGTGGAACTTGGGGATCGCTCCCCAGTTGTACCCCTTGATCTCGACGTAGTTCCTGTCGAAGACGTCGTTCACCGTCACCATCCCGCTGTCGATGGCGGTGTCGAACACCTCTCCGTACTGGCGGGCGCCGAGCGTGGCGGCGAGGCGAGCCTTCTCGAGCGTGAGCTCCTCCATCTGCCGGGTCTGGTGGTAGGTGATGACCGCGGCGGCCCCGGCGGTGAGCAGCACGAGCAGCACCGCGAGCTTGAGCGATATCTTGGCGCCGAGGCTTCGGCGAAAGGACGTGGCGATGGACATCGTTGACCTCCGGGAGGGGGAACGGCGGGTCTAGGGCTTCTCGAGCGCCTTCATGAACTCGGTGCGGTCGGCGGGGTCTTCGATCTGCGCGGCCAGGTCCTCGACCAGGCTCTTCGCGCTCGCGAGGGCGAAGGGAGCGTCCGGCGACACGCGCCGCACCGCCTCCTCCACGTAGACCTTGGCGATGGGCCCCACGTGACGCGCGAGTTGTTTGGCGCAGCGGGCGAGGAAGGCCGCCGACGCCGGATTGGCGCTCGCGACGCGCGACAGGCCCACCGAGGACGAGGACGACTTCGACCAGGTCGTGCCGGTGCTGGCGAGCGTCCTGGAGTCGTAGCCCGGCTGCGAGCCGGAGCCCGGAGGCCTGGAGCCCGCCGGCGTCTGGCTCCCCGCCGGCGCGCTCGTGCCCGAGCCGGACGCGGAAGGCTCGAGCGTCCCTCCGGCGATGGCCTTGCGGAGCTTCTGGGTGGCGACGCGGATGGCGACCGTCGCGAACGAGGCGTTGAGGGTCGAGTCGGCCACCACCGCCAGCACGTGGCCGCGGGCGCCGGGCGCCGCCAGGTTCTGCAGCAGCAGCCGGCCGTCGGCGAACTGGGCGGTGATCGACTCCCACTCCTCCTGCTGGAGGCGAACGGTGTCCACCGCCTTGTTGAGGGTCCCGCTCACCTGCTCGCAGAGCGGGCGGTCGTAGATGGCGCGGCCGCGGAAATCGACCATCTGGCCGGTGGCGTCGAAGACGATGGCGGCGCCGACGCCGGCGAGGTCGAGGAGCCCCTGAAGGATGGCTTCCATGTCACGTCTCCTTCCGCTCGAGGGCGGAGGTGAGGAGCCTCTCCACGGAGGAGAGGGAACCGGGCGGCTCCACGAAGGCCGCGACGAGTTCGGCGCCCGCGACCGCGACGACGCCCCCGCGCGCCGGGCCGGTGAAGGAGACGAGGCGCAGCGCGCCGAGCCCGAGGTGGTCGCCGGCCTCGGCGATGGCGCCCGAGAGGAAGCCGACGACCGCCGCCACGCTCTCGCCATCCTTCTGGCGGAGCGCCTCCAGGACTCCGCCGCTTCGGTCGCTGACCACGGCGCTCTTCACCTCGGGGAGCTTCGCGATCAGGGGTGGGATGGGCATGGGGGCTCCAGGAGGAGGGGGTGACCTCCTCGGCGTCGGGTCTGTACGTCCGTTCGGCTTCGAGGCATGGTCCGTCACGCTCCGGCCCCGGGCCCCCGCGGCCAGGGCGGCATTCCGGCGGCTCGCCGGCAGGCGTCGATGACGTCGATGATCTCGGGCGAAGGCCACGTCTGCGGCCGCCGCGGCAGGGCCGGGGATCGCGCCTCGGCCCATCGCTCGCTGTCGGAAGCCGCCCAGGCGTGCCAGGAGGTGAGCACGCGACCCTTCCCGGCCGCGGCGAGCACCAGCATGTTCTCGGCGATGCAGTTCACCCGCTCGATGGCCCCCTCCGAGCGATGGCTCACGAGCAAGGCCGCGTCGGGGGAGACGAGGATGGGGGGCGCTCGCCGGCCGAGCGCGGCGTCGAGCCAGCCGCGCAGGTACGGCGCGGTCGCCTTCGGAGGGAGCGGCGGGACCGCGATCTCGGTGGCGCGACCCCCGGGGAAGTCCACTCCGGCGCGGGAGAGCGCCGGGACGATACCGGCCTCGCCACCCAGGACCACCTTGAAGGCTCGGGTCCAGAGCGCGGCCGCGACGAGGCGCGACAGGCTCGGGAGCGCGGTCGAGGCCGAGGTCACCCCGTCGAGGACCACCACTGCGGATCGGAGGCGGATGCGGCGCTCCGCCGAAAGGAGCTCGACCAGGGCGTCGAGCCTCGCCTCCTCCGTGCCCTCGTCCGCAGCCCCAGCCGCGCGGCAGAGGAGCTGCAGCACCGTCCCCCCGCCGAGCTCGTCGAGCGATCCGGCCAGCACGCGGCGGGAGTCGCAGAGCTCCGCGGCGAGCGCCCGGCAGAGCGGGCCCCGGCCGCTTCGGGGGGCTCCGGCGAGGGCGATCACGATCGTGCCCTCGTCGGCCAGACCGGCGAGCACCTGCTTCTCTACCGAGGCGAGCGGCTCGTGGCGGTGGGGGTCGCCGGGGTGGCTGTCGATGAAGGGGCGGCGGGCGAACCCGAGTACCGTGCCGAGCGTGCCGGGAGCCGGAGGGAGCGGCCGCGCCGTGCGGGCCCCTGGCTGGGCCGGGGAAGGGGAGGGCGACCCCGGGCGGGCAGGCTTGCAGGGCCCGCTCGAGGACGCGTTCCCCCGGTCCGTGGAGAGCTCCTGGAGGACGCGCCTTCCGTCCCAGACGAGCACCTCGGCGGAGGCGTGGCGGTCCCGGGGAGACTTCGCCAGCGCGCGCGCGACGAGCGCGGCACAGGACGCGGGGAGGCCGGGCGCGAACTCGCGCGGATCGGGGACGGGCGCGCGGAGGTGGGCCTGCTCGATGGCGCCGATGTCGTCGCCCCCGTACGGCGGGCGCCCGGTGAGGAGGTGGAAGTAGGTCGCCCCGAGCGAGTAGATGTCGGAGGCCGCTGTGGCGGGCTGCGCGCGCCAGACCTCGGGTGCGGTGTAGTACGGGGTCCCGACGCGGAGGTGCGCGTTGCCGGTCCAGTGCCCGGCGGACCCGAGCGCCATCCCGAAGTCGCCGAGCTTCACCGTGCCGTCGCTGTTCATGAGCAGGTTCGCGGGCTTCACGTCGCGGTGGACGATCCCGGAGCGGTGGGCGGCGTGCAGGGCCGAGGCGGCCTGCATGAGGGCGTCGGTGGCCCGCTCCGGTGGAAGAGGGCCTCCGCGGGCGACCATGGCCTCGGCCGACTCGCCCGGGACGTACTCCATGGCGATGTAGCAGTGGTCGCCGTGCCGGGCGGCCCCGTAGATCTGGACCACTCGCGGGTGATTCAGGCGGGCGATGAGGCGCGCCTCGGCGAGAAACCACTGCACCGGGTCCTGGCCGTTCGCGTCGGCCGCGCTCCACGAGAGGAGCTTGATGGCGGTGGGGCGGAGCAAGGCCTCGTCCTGGGCGAGGTAGACGACGCCCATGCGGCCGCGGCCGATGACTCGCTCGAGCCGGTAGTTGCCGAGCTTGGCGCCGACCAGGTTGGTCAGGTCCGCGGTCTTGTGAGCTCGCGAATCGGCCATGGGAGCTACGCGGTGGCCCCGGGACGGGAGGGGGGCGCCGGTCCGGTCGCCCGGACGGTCGCGGCCATCGGGCCAGGGGTAGGAGGTCGCACCCGCATGGCGTCTAGCGAGCGCTGCCCAGGGCGGCGGGGGCCCGTGACGCCTCGTCCATGTCCTTCAGGAGCTGGAGCAGCACCGCCTGCGGGTCGAGCTCGACCATGACGTTCGGTCCCGCATCGGGGCTCTCGGCCTCGTGGTTGAAGACGAACTCCCCGTCCTTCCAGTGGAAGAGCTCGCGAATCGCCATCTCGATCTGCTGGCTCAGTGCCTCCTGCACCGAGGCAGCGTCGGCGGCCCCCGCCCGGACGAGCGCGGTGCCGAGGAGGCAGTCGTTGTCCTGCGCGGCGATGGCGCGCAGCGCCACCGGCGAGACCTTGCGATTGCGCAGGAGGATGTCGCCGATCCTGGGCGTCGCGGGAGAGGTGCCGTTCGTGATCCTCCCGTTGCGGAAGCGCAGGGTGCCGATGCCGGCCGTGGAGGTACAGACGAGGAGTCCGGTGCGGCGCGCGCCGCGGAGGAACTCGAGGAGGTCCGGGAGCGCGAAGGCGCTGAGGCGTCCGGAGAAGACCGCGCTCGGACCGCCATCGGCGGGGAAGCCGCGTGCCGGGGTGGTGGAGGGGTTCGGCTGCGAGCCGGAGGCCGAGCCTGGGACTCCGTTCGCGGAGGAGGGCGCGCGCTCGGGCTTGGCTGCGACGCCCGCCGGCTTCCCGGGTGCCTTTCCGGGTCGCACGGCGTGCGCGATGCAGCCGATGCCCAGGAGCACCGAGGCCCGGTCGCTGGCGCTCAGCTGGCGCGACAGGAGGGCCTGGAAGGTGGATTCCGCGGCGGCGTAGTTGCCGAGCTTGAGGTGCGTCCAGGCCAGGGCCTCGTGCGCGGCGAAGAAGTTCGGCGCGCCGGCCGCGATCGCCTCGAGGGCACGGGCCGACTTGGGGCTCGGGGGGGCATCCTCCTCCCGGAGGAACTCGCTCGCGCTCGCGCGGCTCACGGTGCCGGACCGGATCGCCTCGACGAGAGACCGGAGACGGCTGGCGGCGGGCGTCTCGGTGGTCCGCAGGAAAGACTCCGACCCCGCCAGGTCGTCGCGCTTGAGGGCTCGGCGGGCGAGGAAGAGGGGCGGCTCGTCCCACGACACGTCCGCTGTCCAGGCCTGCTGAGCGGCGGCGACGCACTCCTCCTCGCGCTCGAGGCAGGCGAGGACGCGCGCCTCTACCATCCAGGTGCGGCTCACGCCCCAGCTGTCCCCGAGGCGGCTGAAGAGCGCCCGCGAGCTCTTCAGCCAGGCGAGCGCCTGGGCCGGCTCGGTCCCCTGCGCGAGCAGCTCGCCCGCCACCCATTGGCTCACCGCCTGCGCCTCGACGCCGAGCTGCTTGGCGATGGACAGGGACTCCTTCACCTGGGGGCGGGCGGCGCGAGCGTCGCCGCCCTTCAGGGCGGCGCGGGCGCTCCAGTGAAGCGCGAGCCAGCGGAACGAGAGGTTGGGCTGCGGGCTGGCTGCGAGTTCCTGCAGGATGCGGCCCGCCCCCACGCTGTCGCCGGCCATGACGCTGCCGATGCCGTCGAGGAGGACCTGAGTGATCCGGTCGCGTTCGGAAGCCTCGAGGCGCTCGGCGCCCGGCTGCGGGCGGGCGCCAGCCGGGGCGTCCCGGATCGCGGACTGGCGAGCGACGGCCTCGGTGAGCTGCCCGCGCACGAGCGCACGGCGAAGGCCGAGCCACTCGTCGGTCTGGGAGGGAGCCGTCTCTCCGGCGTCCGCCGGCGATGACGAGGGCAGGCGCGAGATCGGCAAGGGCGGTGGAGTCAGCTGCGAGGTCTCGGCCGACGCCGGGCGGGCAACTTCGGGCGATGCTGGCGAGGTCGACCAGGAGCGGAGCACCTTCTCGACCTTGGAGGTCCCGTTCGAGGGATCGACGACCGCCATGAGCAGCGCGTCGGGCTGCACCGCCGTCAGGATCGCCTGGCTTGGACCCTTCACCAGCACTGCCTCGAGGTGCGTCAAGCCGACGGCGCTCCCGGCGGCGGCGAGCTCGTGCATTGCGGCCGCGGTCGCGGTGCTCTCCTTCTCTGTCAGTTGAAGTGACCCAACCGGGGGCTCGAGCGGCCGGCCGCGAAGGTCCGCCGCGATAGCGCCCTTGACCGACGGATCATCGAAGAGCGGCAAGAGACCCATGCAAGGACGCCCTCTCTCCGTCGGTCAAGACATGCAACTGAATGCGACAAATATGCGACGGCGGCAATAATTGCGGCCGCGCTCTTTCCGGAGAGTTCAAATGCGCAATTGTCACTTAGAGAAGCGTAGGAACATCCGCCATTAGCGTCAAGTTCCGGAAAGCGTCTGCATTGCCACATTTGCGCACGGCGTGAGGAAATGTAGACACGCAAATTTATCGGCGCGATTGCCACGGGACAATTCCGTGTCCTCGGGTCGCGGCCTGTGGCAGGTGCGATAAGGTCATCACCCGACCCGCCTCGGTGGAGGTCGGGAAGGCACTCACACGGGCGGAACGGAGACTGGGTCCTTCCCTTGGCGCATGGCCCCCCGCGATGGGGGCGTGATGCGGGGGCGAGAGGGCGGGTCCCGATGCGCCGCCGCGACTCGGTGACCTGCCGAGGTGCCCGAGCGGCCGCCGGGTAGCCTTTCGAGGGTCGAGAAGGAGTGTGAGCCCGCGGTCCGCTCAGGCGCCCGCCCTTCGGCGGGTCGGGGGGCGAATCAGAGCGTACGCTTGAAGAGCAGCGTGGCGGCGGTCATCGCCAGGATCGTGAAGATGGAGAGATAGGCGAGGTCCCCGGCCAGCGCCGAGAGGCCGGTGTTCTTGAGGAGCAGGCACTTGAAGGCGTGCACGGCGTAGGTGAAGGGATCGACCTCCGCGATGACCCGCATCCACCCGGGGAATGCCTGCTGCGGGTAGACGGCGCCGCTCGGGAAGAAGAGGAGGGTGTTCAGGACGCCGAAGACGGCGCGCGGGAGGAGAGGGTCGCTCACGCGCACCATGATGAGGAACATCATGCTCACGAGCGCCATGGCGGTGAGCACGATCACGAGGAGGAGGCGGAGGAGGCGCAGCGGCTCGAACGGATCCGGGACGCCGGCGATGACCGACCCGACGGTCATGAGGACGCCGCCGGCGAGCACGGCCTTGATGGCCCCGGAGAGGTTGAAGCCGGCGATGAGCTCGAACTTGGTGATGGGGGTGACGAGGTACCCCTCGTGCAGGCCGCGCGCCTTGTCGTCGATGAAGATGATGCCGCCGCCGATCATCACCATCATGAAGATGGACATCACGATCGACCCGGGCAGGAGGTACTGGATGTAGGGGACGTAGGGGTAGATCTCGACCACGTCGAGCCGCAGCTCCCCCGCCAGGCGGCGGCTGTCCGGGGCTGACTGGTTGAAGGCGGCCGCGAGCCCGTTGAAGGCGTTCGTCAGGGAGGCGGCGACGAAGTTGTCGGTGTTGTCCTCGATGAGCGCGACGTGAGGGGACTCCCTCGCGTACACCCAGCGGGAGAACTCCGGGGGGATGGTGAGGACCCCGTTCAGCTTGCCGTCGCGCAGGTCGGCGAGGGCCTTCCCCTCGTCGTGGTAGACGACCGGCTCGAAGGTCTCGGCGTTCGCCGCCACCGCGCCCGAGAGCTCCCGGAGCCGGACCGCCGGGACCGAGCCGTCCTGGTCCACCACGCCCACCCTGAGGTGCTTCACGTTGCCGCCGAAGGCGTAGCCCAGCACCACCAGCTGGACGATGGGGAAGATCATCGACACCAGGATGAGCACCGGGCTGCGGCGGAACCTCCGCAGCTCTCGCTCGATGATGGCCCAGGTCCGCTGCATCTCGGCCTCCGCCTAGCGGCGACGCACCATCCCGGAGCGGTCCGCCCAGGAGGGCTCCTGGAGCGCGTCCCGGAGCTGCCGGCCGGTGTAGTGCACGAACACGTCGTCGAGCGTGGTGCTCTGGACCGCCAGGGACTCGAGCGTCACGTGGGCGGCCCCGGCCGCCTCGATGAGGGCCTTCGTGGTCGCGGCGCCGTCGGCGGAGGCGATGCGGAACACCGGGGCCTCCCCGGTGACGCTCTCCACCGCCGCGAGGTGCCGGAGCCGCTCCGCCCAGTCGGGCGGGGCGCCGGCGAAGCCCACCTCGAGGAGGTTCTGGCTCGGCACGCTCGCCTTGAGCTTCAGGGGAGAGTCGAGGGCGACGAGGTGCCCGTGGTCGATGATGGCCACGCGGTCGCAGAGCTTGTCGGCCTCGTCCATGTAGTGGGTGGTGAGGAGCACCGTCAGGCCGCGCTGGGCCTTGATGCGCTGCAGCATCTCCCAGACGGCGACCCGGGAGACCGGGTCGAGGCCGGTGGTGGGCTCGTCGAGGAAGAAGATGCGCGGCTCGTGCATGAGGCCGCGAGCGATCTCCACCCGCCGGCGCATGCCGCCGGAGAGGTTCTTCACCGGCTGGTCGGCCCACTGGGTGAGCTCCACCGCCGCGAGGAGCTCGCGCATGAGCTGGCGGCGCCGCTCCCGGGGGACGCCGTAGAGCTTGGCGAAGACGGTGAGGTTCTCGGCGACGCTGAGCTCCAGGTCGCTCGTCATGGCCTGGGGGATGACGCCGATGGAGCGCCTCACCCCGTCGGGATCCTGGACGATGTCGCAGCCGCCCACCCGGGCAGTGCCGGAGGTGGGAGGGAGGAGTGTGGTGAGCATGCGGATGAGCGTCGACTTGCCGGCGCCGTTCGGCCCCAGGAGTGCGAAGATCTCCCCCTCCTCCACCGCGAAGGAGATCTGATCCACGGCGGTGAAGGTCCCGAAGCGCTTGGTGATCGCCTGGACCTCGATGGCCGGCATGGCGCCCGTCACCCCTTGACCGGGAAGAGGACGTAGGCCGTCATGCCGAGCGCGAGGCGGCGATCCCGGTTGTCGACCCGGAGGCGGACCTCGAAGGTCCGGATGTCGCGCTTGGTGCGGCTCACGTCGCGCTGCGTGGCGAAGCCGGCGTCCACGCCCCGGAAGATGACCGTGCCCGTCCTCTCCTCGCCCGAGGGCAGCCGGACGGTGAGGTGGTCGCCGAGCCGGATCCGGTCGATGAACGACTCCTCCACGTCCACGCGCACCCAGAGATCGTCAGGGTCGACGAGGGTGACGATGGCCTGGCCGGGGTTCACGAACTCGCCGACGCGAGCGGCGCGGACGTCCACGATGCCGGCGATGGGGGCGCGGATCTCCGAGTAGCCGAGCCGGACGTCGGCCTTGGTCCTCTGCGCCTGCGCGGCGGCGCTCTGCTGCTCGCTCGCCACAAGGGCGCTCCGCTTGACGGCGATCTGCTCCCGGTTGGCCCGGGCGAGCGCCAGGGCGGCGCGCACCGCCTCCACCTGGCGGTCGAGAGCGTCCAGGTGCGCCCGGGCGACCTCGTAGGCGGTGCGCGCGTGGTCGCGGTCCTGCTCCGCGGCGGAGCCGCTGCGGGCGAGCGTGTCCTGGCGCTCGAAGTTGAGCCGCGCGTCCGCGAGGTTGGCGACCGCCTCCGCGCGCTGCGCCTCCGCGGCCGCCTGATTCGCCTCGGCCTGCCGGATCTGGGCGGCCACCTCCTCCTCCTGGTAGCGCAGCGCGGCCGCGTTCTGCGCCACCTGGGAGGCGTACCCCTCCGCGCTCCGCACGTAGAAGGTGCGGTCGGCCTCGAGCTCGGCGGGGGCGATGACCGCGAGGAGCTGATCGGGGGTCACCGCGTCGCCCTCGCGGACGAGCAACTTGTCGACGCGGCCGCCCACCTGCGGGCTCACGATGACGTCGTTCGTCGTCACGATCCCCGTGAGCACCAGGGTCGACCCGCCGCGCAGGGCGAGCGCGAGCGCGACCACCGCGATGACCACGACGGCAGCGAGGATCGGCGCCAGCCGCTTCCATTTCACTGGGCCGTACCTCCGCTCACGGGAGCGCCCGGCGAGGCTCGAGGCCGTCCGCGGGCGTCCGGGCTGGGGTGTTCCGGCAGTCGAGGAGGGCGGCCATGGGAGAGCCGCGAGGGGTCGGGGCGGTGTCGGGCGATGGTCATCGAGAGGTCCGTTGAGCGTCGCAGGAAGAGACACCAACTCCGGAGCTGCCGTCCACTGGTTCTTTGTGGGGGGCGTGGCGAATGGATCGCGCGACCTTCGCGTCGGCTCGGGCGCGTCGCCATGCT
>Ga0335079_10004171_pt1 | contig 16623 bp, 13 predicted proteins | sample Lox_Sample_33_FD_206719 | JGI IMG/M metagenome (GOLD analysis project Ga0335079, IMG submission 206719) | Soil microbial communities from Loxahatchee National Wildlife Refuge, Florida, United States - Lox_Sample_3.3 | ecosystem: Environmental > Terrestrial > Soil > Wetlands | place: USA... | reverse complement strand
TGCAACAGCATGACCGTTCTGGTGCCATTTTCCAACGTGGCAAACATCGGCCTGCGCCGGGTAACCAAAGACCGCGAAGTCTCACGCGTGCTTTCGTTTCTGGCTACGGGCTGGTGCGCCATGGCGTCCGACTGGAAGCTGCGGTTCAAGGAAAACACGGACAAGATGCAAAGCGGGAACCTGTTGAAGGCCGCGGAGGTTTTCAAGGGCCTGCTGCAGATTCACGTGGACAAGCCGCTCTCGTTCCGTGAAAAGAAGATGCTGGACCGCGCGCGGCATATGCTGGTTTCGGAGATCTCGATCTCGCGAAACGTACCGGAAATTACGGCCGAGAGCATGCTCCAGCGGTCGTTGTCGAAGGCCGGCCTGACGCTTCCCGCAGTGATGTAGCCCACGGCGGCTGCCAGCTCCACGGCGCCGGTGTGAGGCGCCATACGTTCGTCTCATCCAAGTGCTATGATTCGCAATCATGTTCTGCCATAGCTGCGGTACCCAAGTGAACACGGGCGTACAGTTCTGTCCGAACTGCGGACAGTCGCTCGCCGGTCCTGCTCCGGCCGTCCCGGCCGACGTGCCTTTCGTGGCCCGGACGGGAATCACCGCCACGCCGGGCCGATGGATCGGTGCCGGATGGGAAGTGGTCAAGGCGGACCTCGGCAACATCGTTCTGGTGGCACTGGTATTCGTTCTGCTGAACGGGGTTCCGCTGATCCAGGGTGCGCTGGTGGCGGGCTTCCATTTCTATTTCCTGAAGAAGCTGATGGGCCGCAACCCGGAGTTTGCCGATCTGTTCAAAGGCTTCAACTTTTTCATCCCGACCCTGGTGGCTTCGCTCCTGATCGGGCTATTTGTATTTCTGGGCACACTGCTCTGCATCATTCCCGGCCTGGTGGTGGCCGCGATGTACAAGTTCACCTATCTCTTCATCATCGACAAGCGGATGGATTTCTGGCCCGCGATGCAGGCGAGCCACGCGGTCACGCGCAACGATTATTTCGGTTTCACGATGTTCCTGCTGCTGACCGCCCTGGTGAACCTGCTCGGATTCTTATGCTGCATCGTCGGGCTGCTGGTGACGATCCCGCTTACTTTCGCGGCGATCACGATCGCCTACCAGGAACTGGTCGGATTCGATCCACAGACGCCGGAACGCATCGCATGAACCCGCGCGCGGTGCGGGTGGCGGCCGTCGCCGGACTGTTCGCCGCTCTTTACCTGATGACGCCGCCCGATCTTCCGCTGTGCGGATTCCGCTGGCTGACCGGCAGGCCGTGCCCGCTGTGCGGGCTTACTCATGCGCTGGCGGCGATCAGCAGGGGGCAGTTCGCGGAGGCGATTCGTCTGCACGCGCTCAGTCCATTGGCGGCGGCGATGCTGGTGGGGATGGCGTGGGGCCACCCGCGGCTGGCGCGGCTGTGGGCTCCTTGTGCGGCAGCGTTCGCGGTGTACGGAGCGGTGCGGATGCTGGCGGTGTAGCATCCACTCCGAGGCCAGCGGGCTGAAGCCCGCAGCAGGCTGAAGCCTGCCGCACAATCTCATGACCAGGGAGCGGGTACGAGGAGGGCTTTCCCGATCACGGCCGCGAGGCCATCTTCGGCTTGCATGGTTCGGGCACGTAAGTCCGGCAATCCGCCGAGGCTCCACAGCACTTCGGCCTTGTTCCAGGCGTTCTCGCGGGCAGCGCTCAGGCTGAACGCGGCGATGGTGTCCTCGAGGCGGGAGACTTCGGGCAGCTTATCACCCGGAAGCCGCACGTTCAGCGTCTGCCTGGCGGTGTCCACCAATGCATCGAGCGTCGTATTTACCGCCGTGTAGTCCATATAGTGCTCTCCGCCGTGGACGGGAGCGCTGCCCATGGCGACGAGCGCGACCGACAGGTCGCGATTGATGTGCGCGTTCATGCCGGCCAGCGCGAACTGAATGCGGGCGATGGCGGACTGGCTGCGCCGGTCGAAGAGCACCTGCCAGCACTCGGGCACGCTGCCCTCATCGGAAAGCCGTGCCTTCAGCGCGCCGAAGTAGAGAGCCGCGAAACGGACGTCGAGAACGGCGAGCCACGCCGGATCCTGGAAGCCGCCGGCGGCGACGCGCGCTTCGACCGCGCGGGTGACCTCGAGGTAGAGCCAGTTGAACCACTTGAGGCCGTCGGTATCGACGCACGCCGCGTCGATGGCTTCCATGGCGCGGACGACGTCATCGATGCTTGCCGGCGGCGACGTCACGGCCGCAAGCAGGGCCGGGTCATAGGGAAACATAGTCACTTGGTGTCGCGAGCTGGGAGGTGGCGCCGACCGGGAGCCCGGCGCGTTGGGCAACGAGAGCGCAGAGAAACAGCGCAGGAGTGATTCGCTTGCCGGATTTCATGTTCCGTTTATGGTATCGAAAACCAAAGGCGCGCTGCGCGCGCGGGCAGGCGAGGACGCCTACCCTACTAAAACGGTGATGTGAAGGTGGTGTGGAATCAAATTCGGGTTTCGGTGAGCGGCGGGGCGGGCTACTGGCGAAGGTCGGGATCGACATCGCGGGCGGCAACGGCCGGGGGCCGGGGCTGGGAGAAGCGCGCGAGATCGACGGGGAGGGGAGCATCGAGGAGGAGATCGAGCGCGGACTCAGCGCTGCTCTGAATGCGGCGCAATTCCTTGACGGCATGGGAAAAGGCGCGGTCGAGGGAAGCGATCTGGGCGAAGACTTTGTGGATGAGCCTGGCGACGGGAGAATCGCAGAGGACGGCGACGTCCAGATCGCCGGGGTCGGGGCCTTCGGCGAAGAGGGCGCGGTAGAGTTTGGCTTCGGTCCGCTGAAGACGGCGTTTGAGCCAGGCGGAGCGGATGATGGTCTCAACGTGGTGGTGCTCGAGGGCGGAGGAGGGGTGGAACTCGCGGCGGAAATCGTCGGCGAGGGCTTCGTAGTCGGCGGGATCTTCGCCGGGGATGACGATGGACGCGGCGTCGAGGCCGTGCTTGAGGCCGTTGAAACGAGAGGCGGCCTTGCCCTTGGGGGTGCGGGGGCCGGTGGACTTTTGCGCGTTGGCGCGGTTGGCTGCGATTTGCGCAGGGGTAGACATCGGTAGAACTCCTTTTCAAAAAATTTCAAAAAAAAATCGCGGGCCAGGAGGCCCGCGTTACGAAGTCGCGGGGTGCAGGTCCCGCTTACGAGGCCAAGCTAACAGACGTGACGGCCCGGGCCGGGGGGGAGGAGCTGTAAGTAGTTGGTGGGTGGGCGAAAAAATATTTCAAAGTCCGGAACTGATTTGAGATTGCCCGGAATTTAGTTGAAACCAGCGATTCTCGCCGGAGCCCTGATAGGGTCCGGCAAATGGTTTCGCAAGGAGAGTCGCGGATGAAGAAACAATACCAGATTGACAAGCAGCGCGCCGTGCAGAAATTCCGGCGCATGGTGCAGGAGGACGACCGAGCGGTCCAGTTGGTGACCCCGATTATGACGCGTGCAGTGTAGCTTACCTCACCACCCACTGGCGAGTGGTAATCGAGTCCGCGCATTCTAAGGCTCTCTCAACGACGAATTCGGATAAAATACTCTCTTATAGCGGCAACCACTATAGCCGCGACTAAAGCGCCCGGAGGGCGTCGCTCGTCCTCTGGCTTTGGCGGCGGAACCAGGAGCCATATCCGTTGCGCTCCAGCAAGCCAGAGAACCGAGTCGTACGTCTGCTGGAAAGGGGCACCGTGGCAATTCGAAACAGCCGGTTTGACAGCGTTTCCATCAGATCGACCGGCTCGTATGTTCCGGCCGGGATTCTGACTAACGAAGAAATTGTCGGGAACCTGCCAACCTCTCCGGAGTGGATTGTACAGACTCTGGGAATTCGACAGCGGCGCATTGCTGACTCGGAGGAGTACACATCGGACCTTGCAGCCCGTGCAGGGCTGAGCGCGATCGCTTCGGCGGGCCTGGATCCGAACGAAATTGATCTAGTCATCGTGGCCACTTCGACACCCGACCGCACGGTGCCTTCGTCGGCATGCATGGCGCAGAACAAGATGGGGATTCGGAACGGATGCCCGGCACTCGATGTGGCCGCGGTCTGCTCCGGGTTTCTCTACAGCATAACAATCGCCGGACAATTCATCCAGAATGGGGTGTACGACCGGGCGCTAGTCATCGGTGCGGACACCTACTCCAAAGTGACCAATTGGAATGACCGCAATTGCGTATTCTTCGGCGACGGCAGTGGCGCCGTGGTGCTCGAGAGGGTCGACCGGGTGAACGGGATGTTCTCCAGCATTCTCTTCGCTGATGGCACCGGAATGGATGATTTCACGGTTCTTCCGACCGACGGCTACTTTAGGATGAACGGAAGGGCTGTATACGAAAAGGCGACCGCCGCGCTGCCCGAGTGTATTCGGCAGATTCTGTGCCTGAACAGCCTGGGACTCGAAGATGTTTCGATGATCATTCCGCACCAAGCTTCTGCGCACGTGCTCAGGAGGACAGCCGAAATACTCAATATCCCTTATTCACGAATGCAAACCAATCTGGAGTTCTACGCGAACACTGCCGGCGCTACCATACCGTTGCTGCTGGATCAAGCAAACCGCGGTGGACTGATCCACAAGAACGATCTGCTTTTGTTCGCAGCTATCGGCGCCGGCTGGACGTGGGCCGCAACCCTGTACAGATGGTGAGGTGATCGTGCCGGACCAAATCAGACGAATCGACAGTTTTTGCTTGACCGTATCGGATGAGCCCGGAGAGGCGGCACGTGTGTTGGCCGCCCTACAAGGCGAAGGAGTTAACCTGCTTGGCATCTCGCTGCTCCAGCACGACGCGGACAAGTCCGAATTGGATCTCATCCCGGAAATTAGTGGCGCATTGAGAAGGGCGGCCAAAACCAAGGGCCTCATGCTGACCAGGATGAAGACCGGGTTTCTGATCCAGGACGAAGACCGGCCCGGAGCAGTGGCGGACACCGCGAAGACATTGGCCGCAGCGAATATCAGTGATATTTCGATGCAAGTTTTCTGCGCCGGTTCCGGCCACTACGGAGGAATGCTGTGGGTTGGGGCGGACGATCTGCGGAGAGCCGCCAGGGCACTTGGCGCCACCTCATCGCACAGGCCGAAACTCGAACCAAAGGCGGGTGACTACCCCAGTCCGTTTGATGAGATACGATGACGCGTTGCGTCTGGTTCCGTTGAGTGCTTCTGGTAAATCAGGGGCCATTCAGAACTTCGATGGAACGGCCGAGTTTGGCGCATAACGCCGGTTCCGCCATGTGGACCGCCTCTGGCCTTCGTGGCGCTAAAAGAAACCATCGGCGCTAAACCATTGACGTGAATGCGTAAACGCTGGGTATCAGCGAGATCAATCCAGTATTACCCTCAAGTCCGCGAGGCGGAATCCGTGAGTAGGCAGCTTCAAGGGACATACGCCGTGGCGAAATAGCATAGACTCATTTCAGAACCGTCCGAGAACTGTTGAGTCGTCCTGCCATGAAAAAACTTCACATTGGGATCATAGACATCGTTTCGAGGGGCCCTACGCGCGCTTTGTATGCTCGCGTGATGAATCCCAATCTTGCCAGCATCATGCCGCAGGTAATTGGTGTGTGGTGCCGGGAGCAAGGGCATGACGTTTCGTTCGTTTGCTATACAGGGTTGGAAGATCTGATAACGGAATTGCCGTCCAAGGTCGATTTGGTCTTCATCGGTGCTTTCACCGACGCGGCTCATACCGCCTACGCGCTGAGCAATCTGTTCCGCTCCCGAGGGGCCATCACCGCGATTGGGGGACCTCATGCCCGTTGCTACCCGGAAGATGCGCTGCGGTACTTCGATTACGTCCTGGGCTTTACCGACAGGGAGACGCTCCACGAAATTCTGCGGGAATGCTGCCCGCATCGGCCGGTTGGGATTCAAATTGCAGCCAGGCAGCAGCCGAAAACACTCCCAGGGGTCCGCGAGCGCTGGCAGTTTATCGAACCCACGCTCAAAACGGCGCCCCTCATCAAGATCGTTCCCATGCTCGGCAGCCTAGGATGCCCCTATACCTGCAGTTTCTGCATCGATGCCGCCGTGCCCTACCAGTCGCTGGACTTCGACGGAATTCAAGAGGACCTCCGTTTCCTGCTGACGAAGTTCAGACGGCCCACGGTTGCGTGGCACGATCCCAATTTCGGCGTCCGCTTTGATGATTACCTGGATGTGATTGAGCGAGCGGTGCCTCGGGGCCGTATCGAGTTCATCGCCGAGAGCAGTCTATCCATCCTTTCGGAACCGCACTTGGAACGGCTCAAGCGCAATGGCTTTCAGGCGCTCCTGCCCGGCATTGAATCATGGTTCGATTTGGGCAACAAGTCGAAGACTGGCGCACAAACAGGGATGGATAAAGTTCGCCAGGTAGCCGAACACGTCAATCTGATTTTGCGGTACATACCGTACGTACAAGCCAATTTCGTGCTCGGACTCGATACCGACCGGGGGCCGGAGTCCTTTGAACTCACGAAGCGATTTCTGGATCTGGCGCCCGGAACATTTCCCGGCTATTCGCTGCTTACGGCGTTCGGCCGCGCCGCGCCGCTCAACCTGGATTACCAGCGCGCCAACCGAGTGCTGCCCTTCCCATTTCATTTCCTGAATAACAACCAGGCCATGAACGTCAGGCCCGGGAACTATTCTTGGTGCGACTTCTACGATCACATTATTGATCTCACAGCGTATTCGTTTTCCTGGAAGGCGATGGCCCGTCGCTTCCGCGCCACCCGAGGGCTGACCGCGCGGGGCATGAACGTCATACGAGCTATTTCAACGGAAGGGTTTGGAAGGCTCAGGTATCATAGAGACGTTCGCGAGCGACTGGATAAAGACCCGCAATTTCTTCCCTATTTTGAACAGGAGACCACCCAGCTTCCCCGATATTATTTTGACCTCGTGCGAAAAGACCTGGGGCCGCTGTGGGAGTGGCTTCCTGAAGGGGCGCTCGACCACGATCCGAACGCCTATGCGAAGACAGAGCCCGACAGCACGCACGCACCACTCGCACTGAAGTCAGTTCCTGGCGTTGAATCCGCGGGGCGGAAAAATCGGGTGGGTAATGGTTTGTGAGGGGGGCCGCCGGGAAGGTCGAATTGAAGCCGGAGACGTTGCGAGCGCGTCCAGAATCTGGTTGGCGTGCGCGACCGCCACGGCGGGCGGAAGCGGACCCTTCAGGGGCTGGCCATCCACCAGTCCCATCACCAGGTAGTTAGGCCCGACGTCGTAGAGCTGGCAGATGTGCGGATGGCCCGTGCTTCCGCGCCCGAAGCGTTCGTTGAATCCCTGGGATGCGATTTTGATCGCGACCGCGCGGTCCAGCCGCGTATCCCGCGCCCTTGTACACTTCGCCCATTCCGCCCGCACCGAGCGGTGTCAGGATCTCGTAGGGTCCGAGGTGTGAACCAGGGGCATATGGCATGAGTTCACTCGATTCTACCGCAGTAGAAACGAATGACTCCCGAATCGTCGGCAAACGGGAAGTTGAAGGGCAACGTAAGACCCCAGCCGACCGGCAGCGAGCAACTCTTCACTCGCGGATGTCACGCTTCGCCAGGCTCTCGAGGTACTCCATGGGACAGCCAACGCCTTCGACATTCACTCCAAGGCCGCGCAGCACATCGATGGCAACCATCCGCCGGTAGGCATTGAAGGTAATCACGTGTGCGAACATGCCGCCAAAAGTGAAGGTTTCCGGGGGTTCGCACAACGCATCGACAAAGGTGTCCTGCCAGGCGCTCCGATCGCGCACGTCGGTGAGGACGCCGTGAAACCCCCGATCGGCTTTTTCCAGGCGCTCCAGCATGGCCGAAGGAGTGCGTTCCCGGGGCGGGGCATTGTCAAACAGGGGCGCGCTGCCGCCCGTCAGCGCCGCGGCCCAGGCTTCCTTGGTTTGAACCATCCGGTCCAGAAGCTGGCGCAGGCTCTGATCCGGACCATCCCATGGAAATACATGAATGCGGTTTTTCAGAGGGCGGTCCAACTGTTCGTCGTTCAGCGTCTTCGCCAGGTCGAGAAGACGCCGCGTATGCCAGGACTCCTGGCCCGAGAAGATGTCAAAGAGATCCATAAATCGAGCTGCTCCTTTCGTGTCATTCCCGCCGGAACAGTAGTGAATTCCATTGGCGGAATGCAGGTGAGTATAGGTTGCGCCCATGCGGCGATAGAGGCTCGGCGAAACGCCGAAGGCATTGCGGAATGCCCGGGTGAAGGCTTCCAGCGATCCGTAATTCGCGTCGAGACCGATGTCTGTCACGGAGAGCCGGGTGCGAGACAACTGCCAGGCCGCCCTCTCCAGCAGCAACCGCCGGCGCATGGCAACCGGCGTCTCCTCGATCATCGCGCGGAACACGCGATAAAACTGTGTCCGGCTTCGATACGCGTGCCGGGCGAAACCGCTCGCATCCTGCTCCCGATCGAGCGAATCAAGAACGATTTCGCGCAGCCGCTGTGCTTCGTCCACAGGAGGAAAATACCATTTTGAAGTACGCGTTCGCCTGACCGGGAGTCCCAAAGTTCGAAGCGTGAAAGGATAGACTGTCAGAATATAGTGAATTCTTCAGCGCCGGACGGCTTGGGGCTGGGGCTCAATAGAAGCGAGGAGAAATGACGATGAAATTGGCGAATGCGGCGCTACTTCTCTCAGTGGCGTCGACGGCCTGGGCGCAGGTGAATGTGGGCGAACAGAAGCCGGAAGCCAGCCTGCCGTTCACCATGACCACGGTGGCAACATTCAAATTGCCCTGGCGGCTGGCGTTCCTGCCCGATGGCCGCATGCTGATCACCGAAAAGCCCGGGCCGGTGTGGCTGGTTTCCCAGCAGGGAGAGAAGATCCAGGTGGAGAACACGCCCGCGGTTTATTGGCAGGGCCAGAGCGGAATGCACGGCGTCTTCCTCTCGCCGCATTACGCGACCGACCACAGTATTTACCTCACCTATGCCGAACCGGGCGAGTATGGCGGAGGGCTGGCGATGGCGCGCGCCAAGCTGAACGCCACCGCCACGTCCGCGAAACTCGAGAACTTCGAGGTGCTTTGGCGCCAGAGGCCGACGGGCAAAGGCGGGCAGGAGGGGGCACAGATTGCTTTCTCGCCGGACGGCAAGTATCTGTTTCTGGCGGTGGGCGACCGCCAGCGCATGACTCCGGCCCAGGATCCAGATCAGCCCGAGGGCAAGATTCTGCGGCTGACGCTGGACGGCAAACCTGCTCCGGGCAATCCCAATTTCGGCAAGACCGGCGCTGCCACGATTCCGCTGATCGATCCGCCGCGCGACACGGAAGCCGCGAAGACCGCGAAGGTGGTCAGGACCTATACCTTCGACGGTCCCAACCTGACGCCGGCCGAAACGTGGGCCATCGGCGTGCGCACGCCGTACGGGCTGGCGTTTTCGCCCACCGGCGAATTGTGGGAGGTGGAGCATGGCCCGCGCGGCGGCGACGAGCTGAACCTGATCGAGAAGAGCAAGAATTATGGATGGCCGCTGGTCTCGTACGGCGAGAACTATAACGGCGTGCCCATTGACAAGCCCGACACGCGGCCGGACCTGGCGAAGCCGGTGCTGTATTGGGTGCCGGTAATCGCGCCGGGCAACCTGATGTTCTACCACGGCAGCAAGATCCTCCCGCAATGGAACGGCAACGGGCTGATCAGCGGCCTGGCGAGCAAGTCGCTCACGCGCGTGGTCTTCGACGGCCACGGGGGCGCCAAGGCAGCCGAGCGCTGGGACGTGGGCCATCGCATACGCGATGTCGAAGAAGGGCCCGACGGGTCGTTATGGATGCTGGAGGACGCGAATCCGGGCGGACTGTTTCATGTGACACCGAAGTGATGGGCATTTGAGCGGTGAAAACTACGGGCGGCTACCAGCGGAGCACGCGACCGGAAGACCGTTGCCCGTAGCGGCGAATTTGGTTTCGACGCATCTTTCCTTTACCAACCCAAACGGAGGACTTCATGATTCCGCAAGAGTACCGTGCAGCCGTGGCTCGCGGCCTGCAAGAGGCTTTCGGGGCAACAGAGATGGAAGACGTCCGCATGATGAAGGGTCTCGCGGCGTCGCTGGTCTTTCGCATCGTGGTGCGAGGATCTCCCTTTCTGTTGAAGATCAGCAAGCGGACCAACGATCCGGCGCGCCACTACGGCTGCATGAAGGCGGCGGCTCAAGCCGGCCTGGCGCCGCGCGTCTGGTACATGAGCACGGCAGACCGGATGTCGATCGAGGATTTTGTGGAAACAGTCCCGTTTCCGGCTGGCGAGGCGTTGGTTCGGGTACCCGCCGCGCTGCGGTCGCTGCACGGGCTGCCGCCGTTTCCCGAAGTGCCAGGCCATATCAACACCTCGTGCATGTTCCTGATGAACAAAGGAACTGCGGTGGACGGGTTCCTCGAAAAGTTTCGGGCGGCGAAAATTTTTCCCGGCGGCGAGTGCGACGAGCAATTCGCCCGGTACGCGCAGGTGGCGGCGGTTTATCCGCATCACGATCGGGACATGGTGTCGAGCCACAACGACCTGTTCAAGCCGGACAATATGCTTTTCGACGGACGGCGCGTGTGGCTGGTGGATTGGGAAGCAGCTTTCCGGAACGACCGGTATGCCGACCTGGCGGTGGTGGCGAATATGCTGGTCACCAACGACGCGGAGGAAAGGGCCTATCTTCAGGAGTATTTTGGAGGAGCGCCGGATGAGTACCAACTAGCCCGGTTCTTTCTCATGCAGCAGATCGCGCACATATTCTACGCCATGGCCTTCCTGTTCGTGGGCTGGGCGGGCAAGCCGATCGACTGGAGTGAGACGGTGCCGGAATTCGGGGACTTTCAGCGGCGCTTCTGGGCGGGCGAGGTCACTTTAGATGACAACCAGATGAAGATCGTTTATGGCCGGGTTCATTGGGAGCGGCTTTTGCACAACGTGCGGCAAGCGCGATTCAACGAAGCGCTGAGAATCGTATCGGCCCGGCATGGGGCTTGCGCCGGCGCATCGACCGTGGAGTGACCGTGGCGGATTCCGCGCTATCAGGGCCGGGACCGATCCCTAACCGTCGCGGGTCCGATCCGAGTTCGATTGCGGGCTGCGTCCCATATCCGCCCGGCAGTGCGGCGAAGGTCGGGGCCGAACTCATCAAGCAGGTTGGTTTGCACCTGGTCGAGAGTGGACCATCCCATGGACTGGAGTAACCAGACGGTTTGAATCCGTTGTCCAGTCCAGTGAGCCGTGGACAGCTCCGTGGTGGCGCTGGCGAAGAACCGCGTGTACGCAGGCCGCCGGGTTCCATCGGGCATTCGCGCCGTGACAGAAGACTGGAGGGCGTTCCAGAATCGCGCCCGGGTGGAGCGGGATCGCGATTGCCGATACCGCAGGTCTTCACCGGTCAGTGCCCCGGTGGCGAATTCGACCGTGTTCTTGATCAATCGCCGGTCAAACGCCCGGGCATACCGTTGCACGTAGGAGGTGGCCGAATCGTCCCAACAGGCCGGGTCGCCAAGGCCCTGGTCAACAGCGGTTTCGGCCGCGAGAATGCCCAAACGCGTGGCTCCGAATGTCCGATGCAGATATTGCGACCAGCGGGCCGAAAGGGTGAACGATTCACCTCCGGGCTCGAGCGACTGCGCCTGTGCTCCCGATGAAATCCCGACGAACGACAGCAGCAGCGCCAGCGGAACTGGCTTGTGCATGCGACCGCAATTGTAGCGGCTTTCAAGAGGCGAAAAACAAGCGGGGCGAGCAGGTTCTGGCGGGATGCTGGAAAAGGACCAGCCGCGGATGGACGCGGATGGACACGGATTGACAGTGCAGCGCCTGGCGCGGCGGGTGTGATTTACTGAGACTACACTGGAAGATTCGATCGGGTAAGCATGAAAACGAGAATCGATGTTGTGCTACTGCTCGCAGGGGCGCTCACGCTGATTGGCGCCGCGTTGACGACGGCCACACCGGCGGGCGAGGCTCCGCCCCGGCCGCGAGGTCCGTGCGACATCTACGCCGCCGCAGGCAACCCCTGCGTGGCGGCGCACAGCACTACGCGCGCGCTGTACGCCTCCTATAACGGGCCGCTCTACCAGGTGCTGCGCCAGTCGGACGGCAAGACGCTGGACATCGGCGTCGTACGGCCCACGGCGTCGCCGGTGCCGGATGCGGGCGGATACGCGAACGCGGCCGCGCAGGATGCGTTCTGCGCCAACACGTACTGCTGGATCGCGATCGTCTACGACCAATCGCCGAAGCACAACAACCTGATCCAGGCGCCGCGCGGCGGATTCAGCGGCCCGGCCATGGGCGGGTTCAACAATCTGCCGGTGGCCGACTGGGCGCCGGTAACGATTATGGGCCACAAGGCCTACGGCGTTTTCATCGCGCCGGGCATGGGCCTGCGCCAGAACGATGTGAAGGGCACCGCGGTGGACGATCAAGCGGAGGGGCAGTACTGGGTGATCAACGGCCAGCACTACAACTCGGGCTGCTGTTTCGACTACGGCAACGCCGAGATCGACAGCCGCGACGACGACAACGGCACGATGGAGACCACGTACTACGGCAACGCCGGCGCCTGGTTTCGCGGGAGCGGGCCCGGGCCGTGGGTGATGACCGACCAGGAGAACAACCTGGTGGGTTGCGTCAACCCCGATGGAATCAAGAACTGTGCAAACCTGCCGAGCATCACGTGGCGATTCGTGACCGGGGTGGCCAAGGGAGAGCCGCACCACTGGACTTCGATGGGCGGCGACGCGCAGAAGGGCGACCTGACGGTGATGTTCGACGGACCGCGTGTGGACCACACCTATGACCCGATGCGCAAACAGGGCGCCATCCTGCTGGGAAACGGCGGCGACAACAGCGTCGGCTCGCAGGGCACCTTCTATGAAGGCGCGATGACGGCGGCGGGCACGTTCCCGACGAACGCTACCGACCAGTTGGTACACGCCAACGTCGTCGCTGCCAGATACGACGTGCCGCGGCTGAGCGTGGCGCCGGCTACGGCAACGGCTGCGCCGCCGGGGCTACAGACGTTCACGCCGGGGTCGTCGCAGGACACCACCGTGACGTTCACGAATACCACGGGGGCGCCGGCGACCGGTGTCACTTTGAGCATCACGGTGCCGAAGGGGTGGACGTCCGTGGCTTCGGGCGGGGCCAAGACGGCGGTAACCATCGCCGAGCCGGTAGCGGCAGGTGCGAGCGTGAGCGCGACGTTCAAGGTGACTTCCGGGACGGCGGCCTTCAACGGCGACCTGGTGGGCAAGGCTTCGTGGACGAATCAGAAGACGGGCGCGAAGCAATCGGATACCAGGGCCGAGAAGGTGCGGAACGCCGGCGCGGTGAAGATCAACGAATTCCGGGTCGGCGCTCCCGGCAACCCGACGAACTCGTTCATCGAGCTCTACAACGCCGGCGCCGGTGCTATCGACATCTCAAACTGGACGCTGACCGAGCACGCGACTCAGCAGGCGATTTTCTCGGACGTGAAGATGCCGGCCGGGACGAAGCTCGCGCCTGGCGGGTTCTACCTGCTGGGACTTTCCAACTCCGGGCTGGCGGCCCCCGCGAGGGCGGGCGAGTCGATCATTTACGTGAGGAGCACAGACGGGATGTCGGTTGGCGATTCGATCACGATCGATATGGGGTCGGGCGCCGAGAGCCGCAAAATCGTCAGCATCGGGACGGCGGCCGGCAACCCGACCACATTGTGGCAGCCGCTGCCCGACGGTCCGGTGATTACGATACCCGCCGGCTCGACCAACGTGCCGGTCACGAGCGTGGCCGGCTTCGAGGTTGGCCAGAAGATCGCCATCGGATATGGCGCCGCCTTCCCAAGCGTCGCAAGAACGACGGAGAAGTACGAGGCGGCTACGATCACCGCGGTGGGCAAGCCGGGCACGCAAGCCTTCCTGGGGGTGGACGCGCCCGCCGGGGCGACCAATATCAAGGTGACGAGCGCCGCCAACATCACAGCGGGCGACAAGATCCGGTTGGACATCGACAGTGTGGGCCACGGGATCGAAACGGTCACGGTCACGAAGGTGGGCACGCAGGCGAGCCGCACGAGACTCTCGGCGAATGCGAGCGCCGGCGCGACGAATATCCAAGTCGTCAACGCGAACGGTTTCACGGTGGGCGACAAGATGACGGTCGGCAACCCCGCGAACTGGGAGACGGTGACAATTGCCGCTGTCGGCGCCGGCGTCGACTTTACGCCGGCTCTCGCGAAGGCGCATCTCAGCCGCGAAACGGTGGTGGCTCACGGCACGGGCCTCGACCTGGCCGCCCCGCTGAAGTTCAAGCACGCGGCCAACCTGCCGTTCGCGGCCCGAGGAACGGGGATCACGTTCCAGCCGGCGACGGCCCTTGCCCACACGAGCAACGAGCCGGTGCAGGCGCTCGGCACGGGGATCACACTCGACACCCCACTGGCGAAGGATCACGGGATCAACGCGGTGGTGCGCGACGCGGCGGTCACAACGGCGGGCTACCAGGGGACGCCGGCGCCCAACCTATGGTTCGGGGGCCCGGCGCTCTCGCCCGCCGCCGGCAGCATGGTGCTGCGCGACGCCGCCGGCCTGGTGGTCGACAGCCTCAACTACGGCCTTCTGGTGGACCCGTGGGCTTCGGAGGGTTACCAGGCCGCTTCCGGAGCGGGGCAGGGCGGCTGCCGCGTGCCGTCGCCGGGTGCGTTCGGTAGCTTCGGACCGGCCGCCGCGGCGCCGCCTTCGATCAACAGGAGCGCGGGCCGCTTCCCAGACGGTTTCGACAGCGACAGCAACTGCGCCGATTTTCTGATGCAGCCGGCCACGACGCTGCCGGTGGGTTCGGCCGCCGGCGCGACCAATCTCAAAGTGGCCAGCGTGACGGACTTTGCGGCGGGCCAGAGGATTGGGATCGATACGGGCGCGAGCCTGGAGACCGCCGTGATCGCGACGGTCGGGACGGCGGGCGCCACTACGGCGAGCGCGGGCATCGACGCGGGCGCGGCCGTGATTCCCGTGGCCGGCGGGATCGGCTTCAGCGCCGGCCAGACGATCACCATCGACAGTGGAGGAAAGCAGGAGACGGCGGTGGTCGCTTCCGCGGCCGGCGGCAGAGGCGGCGCCAGAATCACCGTGGCGGCGCCGCTCGCTTTCGCGCACGCGGCCGGCGCACAGGTTTCCGGCAGCGGTATCACGCTCACTTCGGCATTGACGAGAGCGCATGCCAGCGGGGCGCAGGTGGCGAGCGGCGCTCCCACTCCGGGCGCGCCGAATCAGTATTCCAGGAGATAGGTCAATGAGCTTCAGCGGGATCCTGCCGGAACGTCGCGATGACGGTATTAGCCGGCTGCCCATCCACGGTTACCACGATGTCGGCCTGACCCGCGCCCGCCAGACTGCGTGGCGCCAGTAAGTTGATCTGATCGAGTCCCGGATATTGCGTTTGCGGAGCGAAGACCGCTTGCACCGGGATGCCGTTCACGGCTGCGTTGACCGACGCACCATGGCGGATGCCGGTACCGTAGAGGATGAGATACACCTGCTCGTTCGCCTGCGCCATGTCGATCGGGCTCGGCACGAACGTCCTGCTGCCTGGGTCGAGCATGGCCGCGTTGTCGATAGTCTGCGAACCATCCGCGCGCACGTGCACCACTTGCCCGGCGTAGACGCCTTGCCCGGTCTGATTCGCGGTGAAGATCACGGGCGCGGTGCGGGTGATGTTCATGAGGGTCGTAACCGTCCCGCACGCGGTTGTCACAGTGACCATGGCCAGCCCGACGGCGGTGTCGTCCGGAATCACGAGGTTGATCTGGCCTGCCGACCCGAAGACTCCGTATAGCGAGGCGAGATGGTCGGCGCCGGCGCTGTCGGTGATCCGGACGGTGACGCTGCCTAACGACGTGGCGAGCGGCAGGGTGCCGGGAGTATCGCCCGTAAGACAGTCGATGCCGAAGAGGCTGACCGCTTCGTCGGGGGCGAATCCGGAGGCAGCCACCCCGGCGGCGACAACGAGGGGAAGCGGCGAAGACGTGCCGGGGTTGAAGTTGGTGTCGCCGGAATACACGGCAGCGATGGGCCGGCCGGCAATGGAAGCGGGTGTATCCGCGGATGCGACGCCTGCCGAGAGTTTCGCGTTGGCGACCGTGTCGTGAGTAAGGCTATCGACGAACTGGACGGTGCCAGTCGGCGTGCCCGCGCCCGGCGCGACGGGGGTTACAACGCCTTTGAGCACAGGCTGGCCGGAAACGAGCATCAGAGCGATCGCTGTGGCGGTCGAAGCGGGCGCGACAGTGATGGTGAAGCTGGTGAGCTGGGACGCGGTCCAGGCGCTATCGCCGCTGTATTGCGCGAGAAGGGTGGAGTTGCCGGCCGGAGGGTTGTTCAGCGCGAACGTGGTGGATCCCGAGGCCAAGGTTCCGCTACCGAGGGGCGTGTTGGGGGCGAAGAGACTTGCGCCTGGTACATAGAAGTCAACCGAGCCGGTGGGGGAGCTAAAGCCGCCTGGCACGGCCGGGGGCGTACCAGGCGCGACCGTCGCGGTGAGGAGCACCGATTGGCCGTAAACCGGAGCGGCGGGCGATGACGTTACCGTGACGGCCACGGCAGCGACTACGGTCTGAATCGCAGTCGCCTGTACCTCCGGAAAGACATTATCGCCGCTGTACCGGGCGA
>Ga0335079_10004170_pt1 | contig 16626 bp, 12 predicted proteins | sample Lox_Sample_33_FD_206719 | JGI IMG/M metagenome (GOLD analysis project Ga0335079, IMG submission 206719) | Soil microbial communities from Loxahatchee National Wildlife Refuge, Florida, United States - Lox_Sample_3.3 | ecosystem: Environmental > Terrestrial > Soil > Wetlands | place: USA... | reverse complement strand
AACACATGCCGATTGAGCGGCTTCGAAGCGCTGGCTTTTTGATGACGGAGGTCCGGTTTGGCCGAAGAGAGCATTCTGACCGATGATTTTCTTCGCGAACTGATGAACGTTGGCGAAGTGGATATTCTGGTCGGGTTGCGAACTTATAACGATGCGGGTACGGTGGGCCAGGTGGTGCAGGCGGTACGCGCCGGCCTGCTGAAGCATTTTCCCCGCCAGCGCTCGGTCATCATTAACGCCGACGGCGGCTCCCGCGATGGCACCCAGGACCTGGTCCGCGCAGCTTCCATCAGCGACATGGGGCGGGCTTCCGGCACCCAGGCGTTGCGCACCCTGCACTGCATCAGCACCCAATATGAGGGGGGAGCGGCCGCGGTGGGCAACGCTCTGCACGCCGTTCTGGCGGCCGGCGATCTGCTGCGCGCCTCAGCCTGCGCCGTGGTCGCCGCCGATTCCACCAGCATCGAGCCGGAATGGCTTGACCGGCTGCTGCGTCCGGTGCTGCGCGATAACTTCGATCTGGTCACGCCCCTCTACCGCCGCCACAAGTTTGACGGCCTGCTGGTGCGCACTCTGATTTATCCCATGACCCGCGCGCTTTACGGCCGCCGCGTGCGCGAGCCTTATCCGGCGGAGTTTGCCTTTTCCGGGCGGCTGGCGGGCCACCTGCTGGCCCAGGATATCTGGACCCAGGATGTGGCCCGGGCCGGGGCGGAAATGTGCCTCACGGTCTCGGCCATTGCCGGCGGCTTCCGCCTGGAGCAGTCATTCCTGGGAGAAAAGCCGAGAACGGAGCACGCTTCGGCCGATCTGGTGCCGGCCATGCGCCAAACCGTGGGGACGCTTTTCTGGATGCTCGATCAGAACTTTGCGGCGTGGAGCGCCGCCAGCAATTCCGAGCCGGTTCCCGCCATCGGCGCCGAGCCCGAGCTGACTCTGGAACCGCTGCGGGTGAACCGCAAGCGGCTGCACCAGCTATTTGTTCGCGGCGTCGCGGACCTCGAACCGGTGCTCAAAACGATTCTGACCGCGCCAACCCTGGCTGCTCTGCAGCGCATCGCCGGGCTTCCCGAGACCGAGTTCTGCTATCCCGATGAGCTCTGGGCGCAGACCGTGTATGAGTTTGCCGCTTCGCACCATAAGACGGTCATCAGCCGCGATCACATCATTCAGGCCCTGGCGCCACTCTACCGGGGCAAGACCCATACCTTCCTCGCCGTGAACCGCGACGCTTCCGGCGGCGAGGTGGAAGACAACATCGAGGCGCTTTGCCGCTGCTTCGAACAGCTTAAGCCGTACTTGCTCGAACTATGGGACGGAAGAAAGTGAGGTCAAGATGTGGCAGGTAATTGTCAGTGAACTGACTCAGGCCACGCACGAAATTCTGCGCAGCATCGCGCATTTTTTGCCTCGCCTGGTGGTGATGTTGGCCATCGTGCTGATCGGGCTGGGCATCGCTTATATCCTGCGCGCCATTCTGCGCAGCATTCTGCGGATCGCCAAGTTCGACCGACTTTCCGAGCACGCCGGCGCGGCCCAGTTGTTGCATAAGGCCGACCTGCCTTCCTCCTCGGAACTGCTCAGCCGCTTCGTCTTCTGGGTAGCGTGGCTGGGCTTCATCCTGCTAGGCATCAATGTACTCGGGATCGGGGGCCTGCAGGAGCACGTGGCCCGCTTCTTCGCATTTTTGCCCCGCCTCTTCGCCGCACTGTTCGTCTTCTTCTTCGGCCTGCTGGCAGCCAGCTTCTTTTCCCGCGCCTCGCTGCTGGCGGCGGTGAATGCCGGCGTGCCCTCGCCCCGGTTGATCAGCTCTACGGTCCACATCCTGATCATTTTTTTCGCTCTTTCCATGGGCTTTGAGGAGCTGGGCGTGGCCCAGGATACGGTGCTGGTGGCCTTTGGCGTCGTTTTCGGCGCGCTCATGCTTGGTCTGGCTTTGGCCTTCGGACTGGGAGGGCGCGAACTTGCCCGGCAGTTCCTGCAGCGCCGGTTTGTTCATCCCAAGAAGGAGGAAAAGGAAGACGAATTGTCTCCGCTGTGATGTTTCTCTGAATGTGATGCGGTGGCCCCAACGATTTTTGGACCACAAAGGACACAAGCTTCACGAAGCTCTGCTTTCTGAGTCTTTATGATTTTTGTGGTTTTGAGTTCTGGCGGGCAACCGTGCCCGCCCCACGCCTTGCGCGCCGTACCTGCTGCCAAGTTACCGAAGGACTAGGTTTGGCACCTCCGCCGCGGGAAGGCGCATCGGAGGAGATATAATGGAGGGAGCTTCCCTGGGGAAGTAATCTCGTTTTTCAAGAAGAAGAGTTCGATGTCCAACAGAGCTAAGGCTGGAATCCTGACCGTCTCCGTGGCGGTCTTACTTTTTACCGTGGTGGGCGGGCTGACCGGCGTGCGGGCCTCCAACAATGACGGGGCCTACCGCCAGATTGAGGTCTATAGCGAGGTGCTCTCGCGCATCCGCAGCGAGTATGTGGAAGAGCCCAATATGCCGCTGGTGACCAATGGCGCGCTGCACGGGCTGCTTGACTCGCTGGATGCCGATTCCAGCTACCTGACGCCGGAACAGTATAAGGAATACAAGGCGCGCAGCACCGGCGTGAAGGGCAGCATTGGAGCGGCAATTTCCAAGCGTTTCGGCTATGCCACGGTAGTGGCGGTGATTCCCGGCGGCCCGGCCGATAAGGCCGGCCTGCAATCCACCGATATCTTCGAGGCCATCGAAGGGCAGAGCACGCATGATCTGTCGCTGGCCGAGATTCGCAGCCTGCTCGCGGGCGAGCCCGGCTCGACGGTGACGGTTTCGGTGGTTCGCGCCCGGCGCGCCGAGCCGCAGAAAATGGTGTTGACCCGCGATATCGTCAACATTCCGGCGCCCACCGACAAGATGATGGAAGACAACATCGGGTATATCCAGGTGGATGCTCTTACGAAGGACAAGGCGGAAGAAATCGCGGCCAAGATCAAGACGCTCGAACATGAGGGCGCCAAGAAGCTGATTCTTGACCTGCGCGATTGCGCCGAAGGGCCGGAAACCGAAGGCATCGCGGTGGCCAACCTGTTTCTGAATCATGGCACCATCGCTTACCTGCAGGGCCAGAAATATCCGAAACAGATATTCAACGCCGACCCTTCCAAAGCCATCACCAGTCTGCCCCTGGAAGTGCTTGTAGATAAGGGGACGGCAGGAGCAGCCGAGATTGTGGCCGCGGCAGTGATGGAAAACGCCCGCGGCGACGTGGTTGGCGATAAGACCTTCGGCGAAGGCACGGTGCAGAAGGAAATTGACCTGCCCGATGGCGGGGCTCTGATCCTTTCGATCGCCAAGTATTACTCGCCCAGCGGCAAAGCAATTGAGGACGCGGCGGTAACGCCGAACGTGATCGTGGCCAGCGCCGATGATGACAACGCGCTGCCCGATGACGATGACGACAACACCCAGGCCGAGCCGGAGAAGACCCCGGCTCCGCAGCAGGATGACGTTCTACGCAAGGCCATCCAGGTGCTCAAGGGCCGATCCAGTTAAGCGGCGAGATCGCGCGCGCTGGCCCTTCTCGCCGAGCGCCGGCACGGCCTAACTGAGCCTTACGCGGGCGAGGGCGCCCGCGCCACGCATGCAGTCTCTGTTTGAAGACGTCAGCCCAGTCGAAGAGGTCGTCCACCGCAAGCTGGTGGGACGCATCGTCTTTGCTCTGCTGGTGCTGATCTCGGCGCTGGTGGGCGCCGCCTCCGGCTGGCTGCTGGTCTATTCCACCGACCTCCCGCAGGTGGATGAGCTCGAGCACTACCGCCCCAGTTCCATCACCGAGCTTTACGACGACCAGGGACGCATCATCGGCTCGTTCGCGCTGCAGCGGCGAGTAGTGGCCTCCTATGACGACTTCCCTCCGGTGCTGCGCGAGGCCCTGGTTTCCATTGAAGACAAAGATTTCTACCGCCACTGGGGCATCAACGTCTGGCGCATTGCCGGCGCCGCCTACCACGACATTCGCTCCGGCGGCAAAGTGCAGGGCGCTTCCACCCTTACCATGCAGCTGGCGCGCAATCTCTTTCTTTCGCCCGACCGCTCCTGGCGGCGCAAGATCGAGGAAGCCCTGCTGGCCATCCAGATCGAGCGCCACTTTACCAAGCCGCAGATTCTCACTCTCTACGCCAACCAGATTTACCTGGGCCATGGAGTCTATGGCTTCGAGGCGGCCTCAGAGTACTACTTCAGCAAGCCGGCCAAACAGCTCACGTTGCCCGAAGCCGCTATGCTCGCCGGGCTGCCCAAATCGCCCTCGTACTACTCGCCGATCAATCACCCCGACCGCGCCCGCCAGCGCCGCAACCTGGTGATTGACGCCATGCTCGAGGACGGCAAGATCACCACCCAGCAGGCGGACCGCGCCCGCGACCAGCCTTTAGGGCTGAACCTCGCCCATGACCCCAATTCGCTGGCGCCTTACTTCGTCGAGGAAATTCGCCGCTACCTGGAAGCCAAGTACGGCGCCGACCAGGTGCATGAAGCCGGCCTGCGGGTTTACACCTCGCTCGATATGGACCTGCAGCGCGCCGCCAATCAGGCCGTGCTCGACGGCCTGGCCGCTTATGAGCGGCGCCACGGCTGGAAAGGCCATCTGGAGAACGTGCTTAAAGAGGGCGCAACCCTAGCCAATTATCAGCATCCTGACTGGCAGGACGAGCCCGAGGTCAACGGCTACATTCATGCCCTGGTGAGTGATGTCTCTCCATCCTCAGCCACCCTCAGGTTTGCCGGCTACACTGCACTGCTCACCGCCGCGGATGTCGCCTGGACCCATCGCCGCATGCAGGAAATGCTGTGGCCGGGGGACATCGTGTATGTGAAGGTGCTTGCTCTTTTTCCCGGCAATAAAGCCCGGGTGAGCCTGGAGCAGGATTCCGGCGTGCAGGCCGCCCTGGTCGCGATTGATAACGCCAGCGGCGAGATCAAGGCGATGGTGGGCGGCCGAGACTTCAATCTTTCCAAGTTCAACCGCGCCACGCAGGCGTTGCGCCAGGTCGGCTCATCTTTCAAGCCGTATGTTTATACCGCGGCCATTGATCAGGGGGCCTCACCGGAAGATACCATTGTGGATGCGCCGGTCACTTTTGAATCGGCCTCCGGGCCCTACTCGCCTCACAACTACGACGAGAAATACGAGGGCACCATCACTCTGCGCCGCGCCCTGGCCCAATCGCGCAACATTCCGGCGCTGAAGCTGACCGACAGCATGGGCATCCAGCGCGTAATTGATTACGCGCACCGCTTCGGCATCACCTCGAACATTCCGGCTTATTTGCCGGTTGCGCTGGGCGCGGCCGAGGTTACACCCTTCGAGCAGACTTCTGCCTTCAGCGTTTTTCCCAACGACGGCGTGCGCGTGGTTCCCCGCTACATCACCAAGGTGACTGATTACGATGGCCGCGTGCTGGAAGAAGACTACCCGGAGTTCAAAGACGTGATCAGCGCGCGCACCGCCCGCATCATGACCTCCATGCTGCGCGATGTGGTGCTGCACGGCACCGGCTTTGCCGCGGCCAGTCTCAACTATCCGCTGGCGGGCAAGACCGGCACCACCAACGACTTCACCGATGCCTGGTTTATCGGGTTTTCTCCCTCTACCACTTGCGGAGTCTGGGTCGGCTACGACGAGAAAAAGACCCTCGGGGACAGGGAGACCGGCGCCCGCGCCGCCCTTCCCATCTGGATGGACTTCATGAAGGCGGCGCTGGCGGGAAAAGATCCGGGGCAGTTCCAGCCGCCGCCGGAGAATGCCGCCGGCGCGGTGGCGCAGAAGGTGGATACGCCCGACGATGCCCCCGGCGGCGATGAAACGCATTAGGGCCGGGGCTCACGTCAGGACCTGATCGAGCAGCTGGCCCACGGCTCGCTGTGCTTCCAGAATGGAATAGCGGTGATCCATGGCTCCGGCGAGATCAGTGTTGGCAAAGGCGATCCGGCCGAAGGGCGCGCGGCGCAGAGTCTCCCGTGGCGCGGGTTGACCGCCCCGGCCAAAGAAGAAGCCCGGTTGCGGGCTCAAGTAGGCATGGCCCCAGCGGTTCAGGATGATGCCTGCTATGTCTCGCTCGGCGCTGAAACCCGCGCCCGCAAACATCTCGTTGAATTGCCCGCGGATTCGCCGCTCGTAATCTCTGAAAGAGGTGCTGAGCATCTCCCCGCGGCCCCGGTTTCCTTGCTCTTGCGTGGAAAGGGCGGGATACGAGTAAACGACTTTCAGGTTGAGAACGAGGGGAGAATCAGGCGTGATGGCCGCACTCTCCTTCCCGGTAAGGGCGAGTTTGCAGACCTCGAGGTAATTGCCCACGCCCTCAAACCAGCGGCAGCCGCTCATGCCCATCTTGTACAGGAAACGCCAGTTTCTTACCGCCACATTGGCCATCAGGCAGGGAGAGCGGTAAAACTGCGCATACGCCGCGCGATGAGTTTCGGGAAGGTCTTTCACGATGTGCTTGCTGGTCCAGCATCCACCCGCCATGACCGCGGAACGCGTCTTGATCCGGTACAGCGTGCCTCCCTTCAGATAGACGACGCTGACGAAATTGGACTTGCCCGCCTCGCCCTCGTGCTGAACAGAAATAACCGTTGACGAGAGCCGCATTCTGGCTCCGCTTTCTGAAACATCCAGCGCGGAAAAGTTCACAGCGTTGCGGGTGACTCCTTCCACGCTGTGCGGGCCTGCGATGGCAGCGGGAATCAGGCTTTTCAGCATGAGGCGCGCAATCGTCGTATTGCCGCCAGGAAACATCTCATCCGAGCCGCCCTGGTCCTCGGGCAGAGGGCGGAGCATTTCGAAGGCGTAGTCGGAGTATGCGGACAACGCGTCGGGGCCAAGCCCGGAGCCGCCCCCCTCTACCGGAGAAAGAAAAGTCCGAATCGTTTCGCGGCTCAGGCCGAAACGCTCCATGTAATGCTGTTCCAGCGTGATGGAATCGAGGTGGCGGGAAATGGCATCGCCTTCCACTTGCGGATGCACAAATGCTTTCTTTTCCGCCGGCTCATCTTTCAGCCAGCGCAGCCATTCGGTTCTTGTGGCGGCAGAAACCGGCGCTCCCTCCAGATTTTCCCCCAAAGGATCAAGCAACCACATGCCAGGTTTTCTGCCAAATTTCGCGCCGAACCAGAATCCGTACTGTCCATGCTGAAGGCCCGTTGCCTGGTAGGGAGTCACAGAGAGCGGAAACTCCGGCTCTGGTCCGCCCCAGCTCTGGTAAGTGAGCTTCGGTGTATTCAGCCCGATGGACTGGTAGAAATTCGCCAGAAAGCTGTACGGGTATTGGATCTGGTAGATGGCCGAACCCTGGTGCCCGACGAGCGTGTGCCCATCCACCAGAAATTCGTTTTGCTTGGCCTCACCCCCGAAAATGGGATGGTTCTCGAGAACCAGGCACTTCATGCCCGGCCCGGCTTGGCGCTGCAAAAACAGAGCGGCCGCAAGCCCGCTGATTCCGCCTCCCACGATCACGCAGTCGTAGCTCTCCCCGGTATCAATCACATCTTTGGGCAGAGGCTCGTAGAGATGATCGCGAATGGCGTGGCCGTCCAGCATGACCTGCTTCGTGTTGCCGTTCGAATTGCTGTATTCGCCGACTCCGCCGTAGCCCGTGAACTCGTCCCTGTCCGCGAGTAGTTGCGCCGGGCACTTGGAGTCAAGCAAGACGGCACCGGAAGCCAGGAGAGTAGAACCGAGAAAGTCGCGCCGCGTGATCGGCGCTTGCATGCCCAGCGCGGCATCGCCCGGCAAATTGTCTTTAGGCTCGTGCACGCCTGGAATCCTAATACACGCTCCGCTTTGGTGACGAGTTGAGTACGGGGAAATAGCGGCGGATTCTCCAGAGCGAAGGCCGGGACCTGGGCGGCAGAAGTGCCTATAATTCTTGTGTGAGGCGCTTCTTCGGCTTCGTGCTGCGCGCGCTGGTGCTGCTGTTGGTGGCGCTGATTTCTGCCCTTGCCACTATGCGCTTTGCGATTCATGGCCGCGAGCTGCTCACGCCCAACCTTGTCGGCAAGACCCCCGCCGAAGCGCGGCGCGTCGCGGAGGGTCGCGGATTGCAGTTCGAGATTGAGCGCCAATACTACAGCGCCTCTATACCGGAAGGAGAGATCCTGTCGCAGCTGCCGCCCGCCGGCACCCAGGTGCGCCGGGGATGGCAGGTGCGCGCAGCCGAGAGCCTGGGGCCGCAGCGCGTGCAGATTCCCAGCGCGCTGGGAGAGAGTGAGCGCGCCGCCGAGATGAACATCAAGCGCCGCGGCCTGGATGTCGGCGCCGTGGCCGAGGTAGCATTGCCCGGGGCCACTTCCGACGAGGTGATTTCGCAAAGCCCCCCGCCGAACGCCAGCGGAGTTTCCGCCCCAAAGATCAACCTTCTGGTTTCTCTCCCGCCGCCGCCGCAGGCCTTCGTGATGCCAAGTTTCGTGGGGCAGCCGCTAGCCAGCGCCAGGCTGGTGTTGCAAACCGCCGGCCTGCGCATGGGAACGGTGACGGTGGCGCCCGCACCCGGGTCGCCCAGTTCAGCCCAGACCAGCACCCAACCGCCGGCCATCATCGCGCCTGCCGGAATCATTCTGGAGCAGAATCCCTTTGCTGGCCAGGAAGTCACGGTGGGTTCCCCGGTAAATTTTCAGGTCCGGCAACAATGAGCCAGTGTCAAACGACCTGATTTCTTTTCAGGATGGCGGCGAAAAACCCATCACAGGGGTGCACTCCCGGAATCGTCCTTAGATAAGGGCCCTGTATCAGGGAATCCAGATCGCTCACCGCCAGTTCACCTTCTGATCGGAACCGCTGCAATTCCTCGCGGCAGCGGCAGAGAGAGAACCCAGGTTCAGCCGCCAATGCCATCTCTACGACCGCAGAATTTTCTTCCGGCTCGAGCGAGCAGGTGGAGTAAACGATTCTTCCGCCGGGTGCGGCCTGCCGCATCGCCGAGCGCAGAATGGCGAGCTGCCGCTGCTGAAGGTCAGCGAAATCCTGCGGCTGTAAACGCCACTTGATTTCGGGGTTGCGGGCCAGCGTCCCCGTTCCCGAGCAAGGCACATCGGCCAGCACTCGATCGTAGGCCGCTTCGCCGGGAAGCGCGCAGACATCGCTGGTGACAATCTCGACTTTTTTTCCGAAAAGAAGTTTCTGCAATAGCCGGACCCGCTGGGAATGAAGTTCCACGGCGGTGATTTTCGCCTGTGGGTTTTGCCCGGCGAGCATGCGGGTCTTGCCTCCGGGCGCGGCGCAGCAATCGAGAATCCGCTGGCCGTGGCCGACCAACAAAGCCACCAGTTGCGAAGCCTCATCCTGAATTGCGACCCTCCCCTCCCGGAAGGCGCGGGTCTTCGTAATCTCGCCGCTGCCCGCGCGCCGCGCTGTCGTCAACAACCGGCCCGGGGCTAAGGCCACGCCCTCGCGTTGCAGCTCTGCCTCTGCTTCAGGGGCGTAGAGCCGGAGCGCAGTTTCCGGGACGGCCTGATCGTAGGCACAGACTTGGCGAGCTGAGTGAAACCCGAACTCGCGCGTCCATCGTTCCACCAGCCAGAGAGGATGGGCAGAAGCCGCCGCCAGCGCGGCGGGCGTGGTCACGTCTTCCGCCAGCGGGCGGGTGGCGGATTTAGCCGCCAGTTTTCGAAGTATTGCGTTCACAAACGGCGCGGCCGAACGCTTGCGTGCCCGCTTCACTAACTCGACGCTTTCGTGCACAGCCGCCCTCTGCGGCACACGCGAAAGAAAATCGAGTTGATAGCAACCCAGCCGCAGGGCTATGAGTACCTCCAGGTCGAGCTGGCCTAACTTTTGTGAAGACTGCTCAGCGATGTGCGCATCCAGCCGCGACCGCCAACGCAACACGCCCATGAGCAGTTCAGTCGCCAATCCGTGGTCGGCTGCCGAAAGCCGCGTGTAGCGCGGGCCGTGAAGCAACTCCGGGGCGTAGGCAGACTCGCGTTCCACTCGCAGCAGAATCTCGAACGCGGCCACACGGGCAGGGGAGATGGGCATGATCTGGTTCAGAGCATGACTGCGCCGGGCCGGGCAGGGCGCCACCGGCCACTATACTGCTTCGTCCCGCGGAATAACTCGTCCCACGAAGCTCTCCTGCCTCTCTCCATGATATTTTTGAAGCTCCGCTCCACCATGATCCGCTCCTACAAAGGCGTCACGCCAACCGTTCCCGCTTCCTGCTACGTGGATGATTCCGCCCAGATCATCGGCGACGTGGTGCTCGGCGAGCACGCCAGCATCTGGATGAACGCCGTGCTGCGCGGCGACGTGCACTCCATCCGCGTGGGCGCTCACTCGAATATTCAGGATTGCAGCGTGCTGCATGGCATGAAGGACTTGTATGGTGTCTTTCTCGGCGAATACGTCACCGTCGGCCACTCCGTGACCCTGCACGGCTGCGTAATCGAAGACCGCTGCCTGATCGGCATGGGCTGCATCATTTTGAATGGGGCGCGCATCGGCGCCGGCTCGATTATCGCGGCCGGCACCTTGATTCCCGAGAAGACCGTGGTCGAACCCGCTTCGCTGTGGATGGGCTCCCCCGGCAAATTTCGCCGCAAGCTGGATGACACTGACCAGCAGACCATCCTGCGCTACGCCAGCAATTATCTTGGATACAAAGAACAGTATTTGGCGGAAAGGAAGAAGCTGCAGACGTAGTTTCCGCCGCCAGCGCTGTTGCCCTGAGCGAAGCTCAGCATGACAACCCTCCCCTACCGCGCAACTGCGGCATCGAATAGATTGAGGAATGCCAGCTTCTTTTCCGCCGGCAGGAACGACGCCTCAAACGAATTCCTTGCCAGCTCGCGCAGGTGCTCGTCGGTGAATCCGAAGTTGTCCTGCGCCAGCTGGTACTCGCGCGCCAAAGAGGTGCCGAACATGGCCGGGTCATCGCTGTTGAGCGTGATCATCATCCCCTGATCGAAAAACCGGCGCACCGGATGGCCCGCCAGCGACTGGCAGCAACCCGTCTTCATGTTGCTGGTCAGGCAAATCTCGACGGGAATCTGCCGGGCGGAAAGCTCTTCCACCAGCTCCGGGTCCTGATCGGCAGTCAGCCCGTGCCCGATGCGCTCAGCGCGCAGATTCAACGCCCCCCAAATGGATTCCGGCCCGGCAGACTCGCCGGCGTGCGCCGTGAGGTGCAGGCCGTTCTCCGCGGCAAAGGCGTAGGCGTCGCGAAAAAGCTCCGGGGGCGCTTTTTTCTCGTCGCCGCCGATGCCCACGCCGGCGACATGCTGATCGCGGTAGCGCACCGCCAGCTCGAAAACCTCGCGAGCCGCGCCTGGCCCAAACTGCCGCACCGCGTCGAAAATCCATAGCAGCGAGATTCCGAAATCGCGCTCGCCGCGGCGCCGCCCGCGTTCCAGGCCTTCAAAGATCGCCGCGAAATCCTGTTTGCGCCACAGGCATACGCCAACGGAAACATACACCTCCGCGTGCATTACGCTTTGTGCGTGCAGGCGCTCCATCATGCGGTAGGTGATGAGCTCATAGTCGCCGGGGGTCTGCAGGTCTTCGGTGACCGTCTTGAAGGCCATCAGGAAGCCATTGAAATCGTCGTAGCGGTAGAGTTGCTCAATTTCCGCCAGCGAGCTCTCTTTGCCTCGCCGTTGGCGCAATTCGATCAGCGTGGCGGGAGCGATTGCGCCTTCCAGGTGCAGGTGCAGTTCAGCCTTGGGAAGCGACACGATGAACGCGTTCGAGGCCGAGCCCATACATTTCGATTGTACGAGGGTTAGCGGCGCATTGGCGAGCGCCGTCAGCTTGAGTTTTTCTCTGCGAACTCTGCGCCACCCTGGCACACGCGGCGGTCAAAAAATCTGGTAAGCGTCAGCTAAGAACACGTCTAACCGCAAAGTTCGCCGGGAAAGGCGGCCGACTACGCGAAGACAAACCGCCACGCTGGATGTGCTGCCTGCTCCCCCGGTACCTACTGGCTCTTGGCAAACTCGCTGTGGCGGCGGCTGTAGAAGGCGTAGATAATCAGCCCGAGGAAGAGCCATAGCACGAAGCGAATCCAGGTGATCACCAGGAGCCCGGCCATGAGTCCGCCGCACAGCACAATGGAGATCAGCGGAAACCAGGGCACGAAGGGCACCCGGAAGGCGCGCGGGCGGTCAGGTTGGCGGCGCCGAAGCAGGATCACGCCCAGCGAGACCAGAACGAAGGCAAACAGCGTGCCGATGTTGGAAAGATCAGCGGCATCGCCAATATCCACCAGCCCGGCGGGAATGCCGACCGCGAAGCAGGCAATCCAGGTGGACCAGTGCGGCGTCTTGAATTTCGGATGCACCGCCGAAAACAGTTTGGGCAACAGGCCATCGCGCGACATGGCATACCAGATGCGCGCCTGCCCGTACTGAAACACCAGCAGCGACGAAATCATGCCCATGAGCGCGCCAATCACAATCACCGACTGCGCGAATCGGCTGGCCCCGAGAAAGTGTAAGGCATAAGCCACCGGCGCCTCTGCCGCCTTGCCCGAGATAAAGGTTGTGTACTTCATCATGCCCAGCAGCACGATGGCCACTCCGACGTAAAGGATGGTGCAGATAATCAGCGAGGCGATGATGCCGAAGGGCAAATCGCGTTGCGGGTTGCGGCACTCCTCAGCCGCCGTGGAAACCGAATCGAAACCGATGTAGGTAAAGAAGACGATGGCGCCGCCGGAGACAATGCCGGCAAAACCGGAAGGGGCAAACGGCTTCCAGTTGGCGGGATGGATCAGCATGCCGCCCACCGCCAGGAAAATGAGGATGGCGCCGATCTTAATCGCCACCATCACGTTGTTGGCTTCCGCTGATTCGCGCACGCCCCGCACCAGCAGCAAAGTCAAAATGAAAACAATCAGAAACCCGGGGACGTTGAAGTAGGCGCCCGTCCAATGGCCGGAGGCCCAGACCGGACTGGCCCATTTCTCCGGCAAGATGACGCCAAAAGCCGCCAGCTGTGCCGTAGCGTAGCCACTGAAGCCGACGGCAACCGCCACGTTGCTAACGCAGTATTCCAGAATCAGGTCCCAGCCGATGATCCAGGCGAAGATCTCGCCTAGTGTGGCGTAAGAGTAAGTGTAGGCGCTGCCGGCGATGGGAATCATCGAGGCCAGCTCGGCATAGCACAAGCCGGCAAAGCTGCAGGCCACGGCCACCAGCAGGAATGAAATGGCAATAGAGGGACCGGCCGGCGGGCGGCCATGCAACAGCGCACCTGAGAGGCTGCCGCTGCGGATCAAATGGCTTACCAGGTCCAGCACCTGGGCATGCAGAATCGAGGGCGCTGCAAAATTCTCCCCGGCGGCCGCGGTTCCGGTGAGGACGAAAATGCCGGCGCCAATAATGGCGCCAATGCCCAGCGCGGTGAGAGACCAGGGACCAAGTGTCTTTTTGAGGCGGTGCCCGGGTTCTTCGGACTCGGCAATCAGCTTGTCAATGGACTTGCAGCACAACAGCTGGCTGGACGAGGTCCGCTCGCTTGCCTTCGGCTTATCGTTGGTGATTGCCGGTTCCGCCAGGTTGCTCTCCTCGGAACAGAAAATACTTGCCAACTGGCCCTCAGCCAAAAGCCCAACCCGCGGCCGGCGCCCTTGGCGGGTTTGCCCCTCGGCTCAGCCTTGCCAACACAAGCTTGCCGCGGTTTTCCAACAGCCAAATGCCCGGGGCTGAATGCCGCTCTACCGCTTCGACTGTCCGCGCGCCATTTTCTTGACTTTGCGCTTCTGCGAGCCGCGGGCATACTCCCGCGGCTTCAATGGATGCTCCTGCTTGTGCTTCTTGCGCGCGGCGCGTTTGGCCTTCTTGCGTTCTACTTTGCTTAGCGTGGATGTATTGGCCATGAGTCCTTATGGATTGTGTAATTTGGTAATCGGGGAATTTAGTCCCCCTGCCCCTCAGGCCTGCTCCAGCTGGGCGTATTTCTCCACCAGCTTCTTCAGGCCGAAGCGAGGAAATTGTACCGTAATCTTCGCTTCTTCGCCTTCTCCTTCGCGCTGGTAGACCGTCCCCTCGCCGTATTTGGGATGCTTCACCCGCTGCCCGGGGCGAAAACCGCGCCGTCCGGCCGGCTGCTCCACCGGTACTTTGGGAACGCTGAATTTCTTGCCCCGCGAAGCAAAGAACTCGGCAATATTCTCAATCGAGTTGTATTTCGGCGTGGCCGCGGCCCGGGTGGTGGTGTGCTCGGCCCGCCACGCGGCCGATTGATCTTCGTCTTCGTAAGAATAATGAGGCTCGGCTTGAGCGGCCGGGCTGCGCTTCCCCGGGACGGCACGAAGCCCCATCCCCGCACGAGATTTTCGCGAGCCGCCCAGTTCTTCTACCAGATGCGGCGGCACTTCTTCCAGAAACCGCGAGGGCACGCTGCCTTCGGGAAGATCGGTGCCGTAGCGCCGGCGATACGCGGCGCGAGTCAGAATCAGCGTGTCCATCGCCCGCGTCATGCCAACGTAACAGAGCCGGCGCTCTTCCTCGATGTCATCCGGATTCTGAAACGTCCGTGAATGGGGGAACAAACCCTCCTCCAGTCCGCACAGGAACACCAAGGGAAACTCCAGGCCCTTGGCCGCATGCAGCGTCATCAGCGTGATCTGGGCGCGCTCGTCGTAAGCGTCGGCATCGCTCACCAGCGCGGCATGATCCAGGAATTGATCCAGCGTTTCACCCCGGTCGCGCGAGTCCATGGCGGCGTTCACCAGTTCGCGCAGGTTTTCAACGCGTGAGTAGGCCTCGGGCGTGTCTTCTTCCTCAAGCTGCTTGATGTATCCGGTGCGGTCAATGAGAAATTTGAGGACCTCGGCAGTGCTGATTTTAGGAGCCCCAAACGGAGACTCGCCGGCCGCTTCTGCCACTGGGGTCTCCGGCTCGGGAGCAAACGCCGCCGGATCGAAAGAGATCTGATCGTTGAGATCAATCGCCGCCGGAGCAGTCGCAGGCGAGGGCTCGCGCGCCGCACTTTCTTGCAATTGCTCCTGGTACCTCCCCGCCAGCATCGCGCGCGCGTCTTCAATCAGTTCACCGAAATTCTTCAGCGCGGCCAGCGCCCGCTGCGGCAGAAGCTGCCGCCCGGTCACCTCGCCGATTGCTCCCCAGAGCGACCGCCCGCTCTCAAGCGCCACGCGCTCGAGGGTCTCCATGGTTGTCTTCCCGATGCCGCGCACCGGTGTATTGATCACCCGCATCAGAGCAAGCGAGTCATCGGGGTTTTGGATCACTTTCAAGTACGAGATCATGTCTTTGATCTCGGCCCGCTCGTAAAACGAGAATCCACCCACCACGTGATACTTGAGCTGGTAGCGGCGCATGGCTTCTTCAAACAGCCGCGACTGCGAATTGGTGCGGTAGAGCACGGCGGCGCGGGGCGTCTCGCCATTTTCCGTGGCCTCGCGCAAATAGCGCGCCACCCAATCGGCGGCAAAAAGTGCCTCGTTCTCTCCATCCGGCGCTTCGTAGTAGCCGATCTTCGTTCCACCCTGTCGCGAGGTCCACAGGTTCTTGCCTTTACGCCGAACGTTATTCGCCACCACCGCCGAGGCCGCCTGCAAGATGTTCTGGGTCGAGCGGTAATTCTGTTCCAGCCGGATGATCTTCGCCTCCGGGAAATCTCTCTCGAACTCCAGAATGTTGCGGATATCGGCGCCCCGCCACGAATAGATGGACTGATCTTCATCGCCCACAGCGCAGACGTTGTGCCGCGCGCCCGCCAGCAGGCGCATCAGCTCGTACTGCGGACGGTTGGTGTCCTGGTATTCATCCACCAGCAAGTACTGAAAGCGCCGGTTGTAGTACTCACGCACTTCGCCTGCAACCTTGAGCAGGCGCACGGCTTCGAGCAGCAGATCGTCGAAATCGAGGGCGTTGGCCTTGCGCAGCTCTTTGCGGTATTCCTCGTAAATGTGGGCCACGCGCTCGGTCTTGGGATCGGCCGATTGCAGATAAACCTCCTGCGGATCGAGCATGTGGTTCTTGGCCCAGGAAATATGAGCCAGCACCGAGCGCGGCGTGGTCTGCTTGTCGTCAATCCCGAGCCGGCGCATAATCGCTTTCACCAGTTGCTGCTGGTCGGCCTCGTCATAGATCACGAAGTTCCTGGTCAGCCCCATCGGCGGCTGGCCGGGCGTTGAAGAAGGAATCCGCAAGGATTCAATATCGCGGCGCAGAACGCGCACGCAGAAAGAATGGAACGTCGAAATCACCGGTTTGGCGATGGAAAGCCCGCCCACCAGCTTATCCACGCGCTCGACCATTTCGGCCGCGGCCTTGTTGGTGAAGGTCATCGCCAAGATGGCTTCCGGCATCACCCCCAGGTTTTCGATCAGGTGCGCGATGCGGTATGTGATGACCCGCGTTTTGCCGCTGCCCGCCCCAGCCAGAATGAGCACCGGCCCTTCGGTGGTTTCAACCGCTTCCCGCTGCTGCGGATTCAGTTGTTCGAGAAAAGACAAACCTGAAAAGCTCCGAAGTCTTCCGCTTCGATTTTACAGAGGAATGGGAATCCATGTGGGGACAGCCGCTTCCGGCCGTCCGGCGGGGCGCAGCTCCGCGGATGTTAGCCGCTGCGCCGCCAGAAACAAGATGAATCTAATCCGATAGCTGGCTTTTTCTCGCCGTCTTGCACT
>Ga0335079_10004168_pt1 | contig 16633 bp, 13 predicted proteins | sample Lox_Sample_33_FD_206719 | JGI IMG/M metagenome (GOLD analysis project Ga0335079, IMG submission 206719) | Soil microbial communities from Loxahatchee National Wildlife Refuge, Florida, United States - Lox_Sample_3.3 | ecosystem: Environmental > Terrestrial > Soil > Wetlands | place: USA... | reverse complement strand
AGCAGTGGAAAGTATTTTCAGGAGGACTTCAATAGCACTCCCGCGAATTGGTCGCAATTCGTGATAAACGGATCAAAAGTGCCTAAAGGCGGCAACCCCGAGTTGGTTCAGGGCAACTTTGGCACCATGTCTGTTGGCGTCAAGGACGGTTTCCTCGTCTTTGATTTGGGAGGTAATGGTCAGTGGGTTTACTCTACCTACGATGCTCAGCAGTATGATGATGTTCGCGTGGACATCAGCGCCGAGAACCGTGGTAGCAACGATAATGCGGTTGGCCTGATTTGCCGCTATGACGGTACAGAATGGTATGAGTTCGACGTGGCGAACACCGGTCTTTATGCTATCTATGAAGCCGCAGTCCAATCCGACCAAACGGTCATCTATTCCAAACTTGCCGACGGTGGTTATAGCAAGTACAAATCGGGTAAAGATACCAACCAACTTGGTATTACCTGTCAGGCGCGTACACTGACATTGTTCATCAATGGTTTTCAAGTGAAACAATTTGATGACAATCAGTATGAGTTGAAGAGCGGCAAAATAGGCGTTTCTGTTTTGTCTAATGTTACTCCGCCAACAACTGTGGGCATTGACTGGGTCAAGATCAGCCAACCTTAACGAAAAAGGAACCGCATCGAAAAGATGCGGTTCTTATTTTCTAACACCAATTCAAAACTCTGTAGATTCTGTATGCGCGTTTACCCATATCTGCTCATGAACTTTTCCATGCGGTGCAAAGCTTCTTCGATTTGCTCATAGGATGTGGCGTAACAAGCCCGGACAAATCCCTCGCCGCCGGGACCGAACGAATTCCCCGGCACGACCGCCACATGTTCCTCTTCCAATAATTTTTGGCAGAACGTTTCATCGTCCATGCCCGAAGCGGTGATGTTCGGAAACGCATAGAACGCGCCGCGCGGCTCAAAGGTTTTGAGTCCGAGCCGGTTCAAACCGCTGACCAATAATTTGCGTCTTCGATCATATTCCGTTACCATTTCATTCACATATTGCTCGCCGCTTTTTAGCGCTTCGATTGCCGCGTCCTGTGCGGTGGTCGGGGCGGACATGATGGTGTATTGATGGATACGGACCAATCCCTTGATGATATCCTCAGGTCCTGCCGCGTATCCGATGCGCCAGCCAGTCATCGCATAATCTTTTGAAAAACCTCCGAGCAATACGGTTCGATTTCGAATGCTATTGCTAATGGATGGGAAACAAACATGTTTGAAATCATAGACCAAGCGGTCATAGATTTCATCCGATACAACCAGTAAATCATTTTGTTCCGCCATCTTTGCGATCTCAAGCAAAACCTCGCGCTCTGCTACTGCACCGGTTGGGTTCGATGGATAACCGATAAAGATGGCTTTCGTGTGCGAGGTGATTGCCTTACTAATTTCTTTGGGATCAAGCTGGAAATTGTTTTCGGGTCGGCTCGGAATTTCAATCGGCACGCCGCCTGCCAGAATCACTTCTGCCTGATATGAGACAAAGCATGGCGTCGGGATGATGACTTCATCACCGGGATCAAGAATGGCTGTAAACGTCAGATACAAAGCTTCACTAACTCCAACAGTTGCGATGATCTCCGTTGTCGGATCATAGTTCACGCCATATAAACGCATTAAGTTATTAGCGATGGCTTGACGAAGTTCCAGCTTGCCATGATTGGAGGTGTAATGCGTCTCGCCGCGTTGCAAAGATTGGATGCCTGCATCAAGAATAGGTTTCGGCGTGGTGAAATCCGGTTCGCCGATGCCCAGCGAGATCACATCATGCATCGTCGCGGCAATATCGAAGAATTTGCGAATGCCGGATGGCTTCAATCCGGCAACGCGCTTGGAAAGCCTGTGTGTGTTAGCCAATTCTTGCAAAGTTTGAGGATTGACCATTGAGCCTCCGTTGCTCTTATATAGGTTGTACTTGCCATTCATCGGGGAGTTCCCGATATGTCAACTCAAAGGCCGCGCCGTCTGCCGTTTTGACACGAAAGCCTTTTTCATTCGGTCCACGCCAGCGGGCGATGATTTCCGCGATCTCATAACGGGAGCCGTCCCAAGTCAGAGCCAAAGGGCGCTCAGCAAATTCGGAATCGGAACGGCACTCAACAATATCCATCATACTCACTATTCTAGCGTCTTCAGATAAAAAAAGGTAGTGACATTATCACTACCCTAACGTGACAGAACTGTTATCTCCGATGTTTAACTTGAAGGATTTGTCTACGCCTCTTCCCTCGACCTTAGCCTGCCTGCCAACCATCGAACATTTCAGCGCGGCATCTTTGATCTCACATTCTGCTTCGATGATGCTATCCTCAATATGGCTTCCGGCAATCTTACAGTTTGCTCCAATTGAAGCATATGGGCCAATCGTTGAGTTAGTGATCTCGGAGGTCTCATCAAGGAATACTGGCTCGATAATTTTTACATCCTTGCGTTTTGCGCTTTGCGTTTTATTTGAATTTCTTTCCAACAAATACCGATTGGTCGCTAGCGTTGCGTCAATCGTTCCAGTATCCAGCCAGGTTTCGATGTTTTCAACGCGCATTACCGCGCGGCGTTCGAGCATGATGTTGATGGCATCCACGATGAAGAATTCATTCTTGAGTTGAAGATTCCGTTGCATCTGTTCTTCAATCGCCGCCATCAGGTTTTCGGCGCTCTTGAAATAGTAACATCCCACTACCGCGAGATTATTATCTTTGCTTTGCGGCTTCTCGATCAAACGCGTCACCCAGCCACCTTTGTTGACTTCTGCCACGCCGAATCGACGCGGGTCGTCTATTTCTTTGACCCATGCGACGCCATCGCATTTTTCGCGATCCAAAAACGAAAAGTCTGTTTCGATGAGTGTGTCCGAAAAACACATGATCATCGGACCGGAGAGATATTGCCGCGCCAAATACAGCGCGTGTGATTGACCCTTCATCTCGGCTTGCACAATATAATGTGCTTTGATATCCGGATAGTGTTTTGCAACGAAATCCGGGATTTGTATTTCTCCAAGATAAGGAGCAACAATGAAAACATATTCTGTTCGATTCGAATCAGGAACCGTTTTGAACATATCCAGCAGATAATCGAGCGCAGTTCGTCCCGCCACGCCGACCAGCGGCTTGGGCTTGCTCCACGTGTGTGGGCGCATGCGTGTTCCCCAGCCCGCCATGGGGATGACAATTTTTAAGGTTTCAGCCATGCTTCTATTTTAAACCACAAACGATGAAAGCGGATGTTGACATATCTTTACCACTCACCAAACGCATCTGGTTGCTTTCCATCTCGATATTCTTGCAATCGCCGGCGATGACCGGGCAGAAGATCGCCGGGCAAAGCATCGAGCGGGAAGAAGCGGACTTCAGCAATTTCGAGATCGTGTTCCCCGCTGACTGTGAAGTCGGTGGAAAGGAAAAAGATGTTGTGATCGCTTTTTTGCTCTTTGAAGTTGGCGTACGCGCCGACCAAACTCAAATTGTTTAATATCGCGCCGGTTTCTTCGTGAGCCTCGCGCCGCGCGGCGTGATCCAGCGTTTCGCCGCGTTTGACTCCGCCGCCGGGCACGAACCAGCCATCTGTATAAGTTTGACGGACAAGCAAAACCTGATCCTTATCAATCATCATTACCCGCACGCCCAGCGTAATGGGGCGAAACAAGAAACAATATATTCGATATGCCAGATAAAGCAAACGCGTCATTTAGTCATGATCGCGAACAGGATGAGGCTGATAGAGTTCTTCGAGCCGTTTGACTTCTTCCTCTGAAAGTTTGATATTCAGCGCGGCAATGGCTTGGTCTAAATGTTCGATCTTGCTCGCGCCGATAATGGGCGCGGTGACATAAGGCTTGTTCAACACCCAAGCCAATGCGATTTGCGATCCCGAAACGCCGCGTTCTTTTGCCAGTTCCTGCACGCGCTCGGCAACAGTGAAATCTTCGTCGCGATAATACAAAGATTGTCCGTAGATATCGGTCTTGGCGCGCATGGTATCGCCCCAATCACCTTTGCGATGATTGCCCGCGAAAAATCCGCGCGCCATCGGACTCCATGGAATCAGCGCCACACCCTGGTCCATGCAGCATGGAATCATCTCGCGCTCTTCCTCACGGTAGGCCAGGTTGTAGTGATTCTGCATCGAGGCAAAACGCGTCCAGCCATGAAGATCAGCGATATATTGCGCCTTGGCGAATTGCCAGGCAAACATGGACGATGCACCGATGTAACGCGCTTTGTCAGCTTTGACCACATCGTGCAACGCTTCCATCGTTTCCTCAATCGGCGTCTCGTAGTCCCAGCGATGGATCTGATACAGGTCCACATAATCCATCTTGAGTCGCTTGAGCGATTTATCAATGCCATCCATGATGTGTTTGCGCGAAAGCCCGCGGTCGTTGATATCATGGCTCATCTCGTTGAAGACCTTGGTGGCGATCACCACCGTCTCACGCTTGACGCCGAACGCCTTCAGCGTGTTGCCGAGGATTTCTTCACTTACACCTTGCGAGTAAACATCGGCTGTGTCGAAGAAGTTGATGCCTGCCTCCAACGCGCGTTTGACGAAGGGTTTGGCCTGCTCTTCTTCCAAAACCCATTCGCGCCATTTCTTCGATCCGTATGTCATCATACCGAGACATAGGCGGGAAACTTTCAGGCCGGTATTGCCAAACCTTACGTATTCCATTTTTATCTCCTTTTGAAATTAAATTACCTTTAAGTTTGCAAGGCTTGCCGATAAGCGTTTGATGCCAACACTTTCGAACACTACATCCACGATCTCGTCTTCGTCTTGAATTCTACTATCGAGCACGATGCCATCACCCCACATCGGATGTTTGACACGCGTCCCGGCGCGGAATTTGGATTCCATCATACCCTCACCCTCTTTCCCTCTCCCGCCGGGAGAGGGATGAAAGGGTGAGGGAGCGGACCAAGTTAACTCAGATGCACGGGCTTTAAGTCCGCGTCCCGTTCGAGATTTTCCAACGATCAATTCTTCGGGCAAATCTTCCAGAAAGCGCGAAGGATACGTTTCTTCCGCATAACCGCGTCCGCCGCGTTGAACCGCGCGGATGAGATAAAGCCGATCTTTTGCGCGTGTGATGCCGACATAAAATAATCGGCGTTCTTCTTCCATTTCTTCTGGCTCATCGAACGAACGGCTGTGAGGCAGAATACCGTCGTCGAGTCCAACGATGAAGACCGCACCGAACTCGAGTCCTTTCGCGGCATGCAGCGTGAGCAGTGTGGGCGCGTTGATATCTTCTTTAATCGTATCTTGATCCGCAACCAGTGCCACGTTTTCAAGAAATTCATCGAGCGTGCGCGCATCATATTCAATTGCGACGCGGCGCAATTCTTGCACGTTCTCCCAGCGCTCTTCGCCCTCTTCCGATTCATCGTCAATGTATGCTTTGTAATTGAGATCGTTGACGATGCGATCAAAGAGTTCGGAAACGTTGAGTGTGGGCGATGCCGCTTTCCAGTTCGCAAGTGACGCGCCGAAGTCTGCCAACGCAATCACGCTTCGACCCGTGAATTGATTCCAATAGGAAGAGTCAGAGCCGCGCGCCAAATCCATTAGAATGAGTCCGGATGATGTGTTACTTTGACGCGCCACACTATGAAGCGTAAGTAACGTTTTATCGCCGATGCCGCGCGGTGGGATGTTAATGATTCGATCCAAGCTGGCTTCATCGGCGGGATTGTAAACGAGGCGCATGAAAGCGATGATATCTTTGACTTCGCGTCTTCCGTAGAATCGTTGCGCGCCGACCAGACGATAGGGGAGCCGCGCTTGCAGAAATGCTTCTTCCAATAAACGTGATTGCGCATTGGTGCGATACATCACGGCGCAATCGCCCGGCTCGAAGTCGCGGCTGGCAACCAGTTGCGCGATGCTATCCACCACGAATGAAGCTTCACTATAATCATCCGGCGCTTCGTAAAAATAAATTTTCTCTCCGGCGCCGCGCTCGGTGAATAGATTCTTCTTGCGGCGATGAGGTGCGCGGTTAATAACGGAAATCGCCGCATCGAGGATGTTCTGGCGCGAGCGATAGTTTTGTTCGAGCAGAATCACTTGCGCTTCGGGATAATCCTGTTCAAAGCGCTGCACGTTGCGCCAATCGGCGCCGCGCCAGCGATAAATCGATTGATCGGGATCGCCGACCACAAAGATATTGTGATGAGCCGAAGCGAGATGTTTCAATAAAGTATATTGCGCGAGATTAGTATCTTGGAATTCATCCACGAGCACATGCTCAAAACGGCGCGCATATTTTTCTCGAACACTCGGATTGTCTTCCAATAAACGCGCCGTATACATCAAGATATCGTCGAAGTCCACTGCATTGCTGGCAACGAGTCTTTTTTGGTATTCTGCATAAACGCGCTTAACGACTTCGTCGCGATAATTCGTGATCGGGTAATCGTCCGCGCCGATCAGTTCATTCTTTGCGTTCGAGATCGAAGCATGAACGCTCGCGGCTCGATACATTTTATCGTTGAGATTGAACTCTTTGATAATTCCCTTGACGATGCGTTCCTGATCGTCTTCATCGAAGATCACAAAGTTGGATTGGATGGGTAAAAAATCTGCTTCGCGCCGCAACAGACGCGCGCAGATCGAATGAAACGTGCCAAGCATCATGCCTTGAGTCGCATCGGCGCCGAGTAGTTTCTCGACTCGTATCTGCATCTCGCGGGCGGCTTTGTTGGTGAACGTCACAGCCAAGATTCGATATGGGCGGACGCCTTCGTTCGCGATCAGAAATGCGACGCGTTGAGTGAGCACACGCGTCTTTCCGGAGCCGGGACCGGCCAGCACTAAAACGGGTCCGTTTCCAACTGTGACGGCTTTTCTTTGTTGCGGATTGAGCTTGTCGAGGAAATCCATAAGAGGGAATCGTTATTCGAAAATTGGGAATCGGAAAGCCCAAGCCGAATCCCGATTTCCGAATCTACATTATTACAATTCTGACGTGCAGTTCGGACAACGTGTGGCTTTGATGGAGATCGTTGTAAAGCAGTGCGGACATTCTTTCGTAGTCGGCGCCGCAGCCGGAGCAGGACGAGCTGCCACTTTCTCAAGGCTGTTGATGCCGCGTACCATCAGAAAAATTACAAAAGCGATGATCAGGAAGTCCACCACATTTTGGATGAAGTTGCCATAGGTCACCTTGGCGCTGCCGAAGGTGATTGCCAGACCGGTAAAGTCAATCCCTCCAATGATGAGACCAATCAACGGCATAATGATATCGGTTACCAAAGATGTGACAATCTTGCCGAACGCGCCTCCAATGATGACGGCCACCGCCAAGTCCATCACATTGCCGCGCATGATAAAAGCTTTGAAATCGTTTAACATTTCATCCTCTCCTTATTGTAGAATAGAATACTCGAGGATTCTACACTTTTGAATTGAGAGAGTCAACGAACATAAAACCTTAACTCGAATCAGATTTGCACTAAAGCTTTTGAATGAGAAGGAATATTTTTATGTGCAGATATGAGTTTGGGAGATACATCTTGTTTCTTCATAATGGGTTAAGGAAATTTTAATATTGCAATTTAACCATATTCGTTAAGCACTGTTTCTTTGATTGACGCTTTTATAAAATAAGGTATAATTTTTCTGCCCGATTTTGCATTTGTACTTATTTCAAACTTAGACTTCAAAGGATAAATGGAGATGCCCGATCTTTTACTCGATGTGCAAGGGCTAGAGACAACGTTCAAGACTCCGGATGGAGTTGTCCATGCAGTAAATGGCGTCTCCTTTGGATTGAAAGAAGGCGAAACGTTAGGTGTAGTGGGGGAAAGCGGTTGCGGGAAGACTGTCACAATGATGTCGGTTTTGCGATTGATCCAGTCACCACCTGGAAAAATAGTTTCGGGGAAAGCAATTTTCTTCGGGCAAGACTTGCTTCAAATGTCAAATGACGACATCCGCCATGTACGCGGCGCGCAGATCAGTATGATTTTTCAAGATCCAATGACATCGCTTAACCCAGTGTTGACTATCGGCCGTCAGATGGAAGAGCCGCTGATGTTGCACATTGGTATGAATCAGGATCAAGCTCGGACGCGCTCAGCCGAATTACTGGGGATGGTGGGAATTCCGAATGCAAAGGAGCGTTTGAACGATTACCCGCATCAATTCTCTGGGGGAATGCGTCAGCGCGTAATGATCGCCATGGCGCTTTCCTGCTCACCGCAGATTTTGATCGCGGATGAACCTACGACTGCGCTGGACGTGACCATCCAAGCGCAGATAACGGATCTTGTGAAACGCCTGCGGGAAGAGTTGGGCATGGCGATTATCTGGATTACGCATGATTTGGGTATAGTGGCCGGTTTGGCTCAACGCGTGATAGTGATGTATGGCGGCTATATCATTGAGGAAGCCCCGGTACGCGAGCTTTATGCAAACCCTCGGCATCCATATACGATTGGACTCCTGGGCAGTTTGCCGCGAGTAGATGAAAAAGAACACACTCGTTTGTTTTCTATTGAAGGTCAACCTCCAGTTTTATATCAAAAACCAGAATCGTGTCCTTTTGCATCTCGTTGTAAGTGGGTTATCGAACGCTGCTGGAAGGAAAACCCCATGCTTGACCCTGTAGCTCCTGAGCACCGCATCGCATGTTGGGTCGATATTAGGACTGGGAGAGCCCGCTAATGACTGATGAGGATAATATCCTGTTGCGTGTCGAAAATCTTGTAATGCATTTTCCAATTTACCGCGGTGTGATCCGTCGTCAGGTGGGTTCCGTCCATGCGGTGGATGGAGTTAGTTTTCGCGTCAAGCGCGGTGAGACCCTGGGCTTGGTGGGGGAATCCGGATGTGGCAAATCTACGACGGGCCGTACGATCCTGCAACTTTATAAGCCCACCGCAGGCAACGTCATTTTTGATGGTGTTGATTTGGTCAAGCTCAAGGGGGAAAAAATGCGGCAAATGCGCCGCAAATTACAGATGATCTTTCAGGATCCTTATGCCAGCCTCAATCCGCGTATGACCATCAGTGAAATCATCGGCGAGCCGTTGATGGTTCACAATGTAGCCAATGGCAAGGAGATTCAAGAACGGGTGGCGCATTTGATGGATATAGTTAAGTTGAATCCCGCGTTTGCCAACCGATACCCTCATGAATTCTCCGGCGGGCAGCGCCAGCGGATTGGCGTGGCGCGGGCGCTAGCTTTGCAGCCATCTTTTATTGTTTGTGATGAGCCGATATCAGCTCTGGATGTTTCAATTCAGGCGCAAGTCATCAATTTGTTGGAGGATTTGCAAAAACAGTTCAATCTGACTTATTTGTTTATTGCGCATGATTTGTCTGTGGTACGCCATATCAGTGACCGCGTGGCGGTGATGTACCTTGGCATGTTTATGGAGATGGCGACGCGCGATGAAATATACAAATCGCCTCTGCATCCTTATTCTCAAGCCTTGCTATCTGCGGTTCCAATTCCAGACCCAGTGGAGGATTCCAAACGGCAACGCACGATCTTACAGGGCGATGTGCCTTCTCCTGTGAATCCGCCCTCAGGCTGCCGTTTTCGGACGCGTTGTCCCATTGCTAAAACGATCTGCGCAGAGCAAACGCCTGAGTTTCGTGAGTTAAAGCCAGGTCACTTCGTGGCCTGCCATTTTGCCGATCAATTTGTAAATTGATGAAGGAGGTGGTATCCATATATCATACACGAATCAGCCAAATGTTAAATGTTCACACGTCGATGTATATCCAATAAAAATTCTTATCAGAATGTGAGGAGAAGAACCATGCGCAAGATTTTTGCTATAGCAAGTTTGTTGATCGTGGCGAGCATGTTGTTGGCGGCTTGCGGTAGCGCCGCTACTGCAACGTCTGCTCCTGCTCCCGCAGCCACTCAAGCTCCTGCTGCCACACAAAGCAGCCAGCCGGCCGCGCCTCAGTTCAAGTCGAAAGATCCAACCACGTTCACCGAGGCTAGTTTTGGCGACCCGGATACCCTTGATCCCGCCCTCGATTATGAGACGGCCGGCGCTTCGGTAATCCAGAATACTTATGATTCTCTGCTGTTTTATGATGGGAGTCAGCCTGGCAAGTTTACCCCGAACCTTGCGGATTCTTGGACGATCTCGCCGGATGGCAAAACCTACACCTTTACCATTCACAAGGGTGTTACCTTCCATAATGGCGACCCGCTGACCGCCTCTGATGTGGCTTACAGCTTCCAGCGCGGCCTCTTGCAAGGCAACAATGCTTCCCCGCAATGGCTGCTCTATGAAGCTTTCTTTGGCACCGGTGTGAGCGATATCGCCGATGTCGTTCAGTTTGCATCTCAGGCTAAAGACCCCACCTCGATTGATATGTCAAAGGGTTCGATTGATATGAGCAACGTTGATCAAAGCTGGCAGAACGATACCGGCAAGGTCGGCGGCGCTGACCCAGCCATTTTGGCTGCTGTATGCCAACGCGTTACCACCCAAATTACGGCCGATGACAATGCCGGGACAGTTACCTTTAATCTCATCCAACCGTGGGGACCCTTGCTTGCCAACATGGCTCAAACTTGGGCTGTGGCTCAAGATGAGAAATGGGAAGCCAGCAATGGTGCTTGGGATGGCAACTGCGCGGACTGGCAGAAGTTCTATGCTTTTACCGATCAGAATGACCCGCTCAACAAGATCGAAAATGGAACTGGTCCGTTCAAGCTTGATCACTGGACTCCTAACACTGAAGTCGTTCTGACTCGCAACGATAACTACTGGCGCACCACGCCTGCTTATGACGGTGGTCCCAGTGGTCCTGCCGCTCTGAAGACTGTGGTCATTAAGAATGTCAGCGAATGGGGCACTCGCTTCTCCATGCTACAAGCTGGCGATGCTGATGTCGCTGCTGTCCCGCCCGAGAACCGTGCACAGGTTGACCCAATGGTTGGCGCGATCAGCATTTGGGATCCTACGAGTAATTCCTGTGGACCAGTTCAGGAAGTTTGTAAATATGATTCAACTAAGCAAGGTGCCGCGGCATTCACACCTTGTGCTGCTGGTCAGACTGGAAATGGTCAGCCGTTGGTTCTCCACATTGGTCAGCCCGGTCTGCTTCGCACCGATGTGTTCTTTAACTTCAATATTGCGAATACGGGTGGGAGCAACCCCTACATTGGTTCAGGCAAGTTGGACGGGAATGGTATTCCGCCTGACTTCTTCAATGACCTCAATGTTCGCCAAGGATTCAACTACTGCTTCGATTGGGACACCTTCAACTCGGATGTCTTTAATGGCGAGGCAGTTCAGTCGAAGTCTCTCGTATTGCCTGGCATGCCTGGGTATAGCGATACTGCACCGACCTATAGCTTTGACCTTGATAAATGCAAAGCGGCCTTCCAAGCCTCTACTTTGAAGTCTGCTGATGGCAAATCCCTGTGGGATACTGGCTTCCGCATGTCGGCAGTCTTTAATCAGGGCAATACCACCCGCCAAAAGGTAGCTGAAATTCTAGCGGCTGATCTCAACCAGGTTAACCCCAAGTTCATTGTTGAAACCGTTGGTTTGCCGTGGCCGGCTTTCTTGGCTGCCCAACGCCAGAAACAACTGCCTCTGTTCATCAGCGGCTGGCTGGAAGATATCCATGATCCGCATGATTGGTATGTACCTTATTTGACTGGTACCTATGGTGAGAATCAAGGTTTGCCTGCTGATCAGGTATCTCAATATAAAGCCTTGATGGCAAAAGGCGTAAGTTTGTCTGATCCTGCCGCTCGCGACGCTGTATATGAGCAATTGAATCAGTTGGTCTATAATAATGCGCCGGACATCATCTTGTCCTTCGCGACTGGTCATGGTTACGAACAGCGCTGGGTGCACGGACTTGTGCTAAACCCAATCTTCCCGGATATTTACTTCTATGGTATCTCTAAGGATTAACGCTTGAAGTAAAGAACAATCTTAATAATGGGAGCCTGCGAAGGCAGGCTCCCATCCATCAAACTGTTTTGTCATGTGGAATCTCTTTAAGATTTCTTAAAGATAGTTCAGATGACAAAATGGTGTTCACGAAATCGAACACTAAAATTGTGGAGGTGCTATGGTTACATATATAATCCGCCGTCTTTTGTTGATGCCACTCTTGCTGTTCGGAGTGACATTATTGATTTTTGGTATGCTCCAATTTTTAAGCCCAATCGAGCGTAGCGCATTATATGTTCGCGATATTCCCAAGAATCAAAATGCATTGGAAGGTGTCATCCGAGAATATGGCTTGGATCAGCCATTCTACGTGCAATATTATCGCTGGCTGGTAGGGACGATTGACCCAGAGACGGGCCAGCGTGTGGGCGGAATCTTGTTTGGTGATTTCGGTTATTCGCGCACAGCAGATGAACCCGTAGCACAGATTATCAGAGAACGATTCCCCAACACAGTTGATCTAGCCTTATGGACAATTGGTCCTCTGCTTTTTGTTGGCATCTGGCTTGGGGTACAAGCGGCTGTTCACCAAAATGGATGGATCGATCAGGCTGCCCGCATTTTTAGTATCGTAGGTACATCCTTTCCTACTTTTGTTTTTGGTTTACTTGTTTTGATGATCTTCTATGCCAATTTGCGTTGGCTCCCTCCCGGCCGTCTGTCTGATTCGCTCAATCAAGTAGTACTTTCATCTTCTTTTCATCATTACACCTCCCTCCTTACCATAGATAGTATTCTCAATGGTCGTTTTGACATCTTTTGGGATGCTCTCAAGCATATGATCCTGCCGATTATTACCCTTTCGTACATCAGCTGGGCTACCTTCGTTCGGTTGACCCGTTCTTCGATGTTGGAAACCCTGCGGCAGGAATATGTTACAACGGCGCGTGCCAAGGGCCTTCCCGAAAATGCGGTTATCAACAAACATGCCCGACCGAATGCCATGTTACCAGTGGCCACGCTGGCAGGTTTTACCGTTGTGGGCCTGTTGGGCGGAGTGGTGATTACTGAAACGGTATTTAATTATCCGGGTATTGGCGCGGCAGCGGCTGTGGCTGCCGAGCAATTAGATGTAGTTACTGTCTTGGGTTTCGCACTTTTCGATGGCGTGATTCTCATTATCGCTAACTTGATAGTAGATGTGATGTATGCATATATAGACCCCCGCGTACGTTTGTCTTAAAGGATAGATTGGAGTTGCCATGACTACTGCTGTTGGAAGTAATAGTGCCTTGAATGAAGCGCTACCGTTACGCGAGATTGGTAGGCTTGAACGTTGGCTTGGCCCGGAGAATTACCGGATCATCACTGGCCTGCTCAAAACGCCGGCATCTATCTTGGGATTCTTTTTGATCGCATTGTTTGCGTTCATTGCCTTAGCCGCGCCGTTAATTGCTCCTCCTCTTGATCCCACGGATCCATATAGAATCCCGCGGGATGGTTTCAGCTCTCCGCCACGCCCTATGGGATCCGTATGGAAAGTCCGCCAGCCGCCGCTGCCCTTCTGGTGGAAACCGTTATTTCATACGGATCAATGGACCCACCTGATGGGCACATCCGAAGGTCAGTATGATATTTTCTATGGCGTGATCTGGGGTACGCGCACAGCTTTCAAAACGGGCCTGATCGTCACCTTTGTCACTTTTCTGATCGGGGTCATTGTTGGATCCATTTCTGCATACTATGGCGGTTGGGTCGACAATGTCATTATGCGCATTGTTGATATCTTTCTGACGTTGCCCTTCATATTGGCAGCGCTGATTCTGGCGGCGGTCTTGGTGCCAAAACTCGGCCAGAGCGTGATTCCCTCTATGATTGCCTTGATTGCATTTAGTTGGATGACCTATGCGCGTGTCATCCGTGGAGATATCCTGTCTATCAAAGAACGCGATTTCATCATGGCGGCTAGGGTCATTGGTGTGAAAGATGGCCGTATTCTTTTTCGCCACATCATTCCCAATGCTATTTTTCCAAGCCTGGTTTTGGCATCTTTGGCTATTGGTGATGTAACGCTAAGCCTCGCGGCACTTTCTTTCCTTGGCATTGGTGTTGGAGTTGGTTATGCAGATTGGGGACAGGTTTTGAGTTTTGCCCGCAACTGGATTACCAGCCTCGGTACTTACTGGTATATCGTCGTTTGGCCCGGCGTGACGCTGGTTCTGTTCGTCCTTGGCTGGAATCTAGTTGGCGACGCACTGCGCGACGTGCTTGATCCCCGAATGCGTGGGAAGACATAATAACTGTTTCGTGCAACTTGACCACCCAATCACTGTTAAAGATCTTTTTGTTCCCTCTTGGAGTTGCGTTGCTCTTGGCAACATTCTGGTTCCAAGGGGGAACCGCTTTATCTGCATCTTCAACGAATGTGATCACGCCCACACCGGATCGTTTAGCTGAACCTACTATTCCAGCTGGGCCCTCTCAAGCTGATTATGGCGCGCAAGTATTCTGGTTATATTGCATGCCTTGTCATGGGGATAAGGGCCAAGGCTTGACGGACGAATTTCGTATGGTTTATCCGCCTGACCATCAAGATTGTTGGAAATCAGGCTGTCACGGGAACCGGCCTTATCCAAATGGCTGGACGCTTCCACCAATCGTCCCGCGTTTGATCGGTGACGGTGCTCTGAATAATTTTCCAACCGCAGCAAGTTTGCATGGATTCATCAGCAGCGCCATGCCCTTTCAGGCTCCCGGAACTTTGGATGATAAACTTTACTGGCAGTTAACTGCGTTTCTGGTTCGAGAAAATGGATTTTGGAATGGTCAAGGTGAAATCAACGCTTCAAATGCGGCACAGGTTTTGATTCAGCCAGATGCATCTTCTCCAAGTACAACATCGGCACCAACTCTGGCACCGGAAGAAGTTCCACAACGCGCTAATGACGCTATTTTCCTAACGCTCACAGGCATTGTGCTGATCATCTTGATTCTAGTTGCCTTTCGAATCATCAATAACAAGAATAAAATTTAATGGGAGGTTGTATGAAAACTATTTTATCGAAAAAAAAATCAATGGTTGTATTGATATTTGCTTGTCTGCTTTCCGCCTGCGCGGGTTTACCATCCAAATCAACCGCGCAACCTGCGCCGACAACGGTAACTTCCCAGCCGATCTTCACGCCCACACCATCGCCGCGCACCCTGACAATTTGTCTCGGCCAGGAACCGAATACGCTTTATCCATATGGAAATTTGAACGCCGCCGCGCAAAGCGTCCTTGCCGCCATTGACGATGGTCCGATTGATACGATTGGGTATGCTTATCAGCCTGTGATCTTGCAAAAGTTGCCCAGCATTGCAGATGGCGATGCGGTGATTTCACAAGTCAATGTAAAAGCTGGCAGCGAGATTATAGATGCCGATGGCCAACGAACTGCGTTAAGCATTGGCGTGCGTGTGCGTCCCGGCGGTTGCCGCTCTGACGGATGTGCAATCACTTATTCCGGTTCCGGACTGCAAATGGATCAAATGTCCGTCGCCTTCCATTTGCGCCCCGACCTGACTTGGTCGGACGGCACGCCGCTGACCGCTGATGATTCGGTCTACGGATATCAGATCGTTTCGAACGATTCATCTTCTCCATTTAAATATCTCGCCGATCATACGCAATCCTATACAGCCACCGATATGACCACGCTTCAATGGACCGGCGTCCCCGGCTTCATTGATCCGACCTATTTCACTGATTTCTTTGCTCCCGCGCCGAAACACGTATGGGATAAATTTGGTGCTACCGGTCTTTCGCAGGTGGACGTTGCTTCCCATAGTCCTATGGGCTGGGGACCTTATATGATTCAAAATTGGGCAATCGGCGATCACATCACATTGACAAAGAATCCATATTACTTCCGCGCATCCGATGGCTTGCCCAAGTTCGATATGCTGACCTTTCGCTTCATTTCGGATCCGAACGCCGCGATCAGCCAGTTGACTTCGGGCGGATGCGATATCCTCGATCCGAGCATCAATCTTGACACGCAAGTTGCCCTGCTTCAACAAATGCAGGACGCGAATCAAATTCAGGCTTTCTTCACGCCGACCTCGACTATCGAATGGCTTGGTTTGGGAATTGATCCTGCCGTATACGATAATGGCGGGCCATCTGTAAATAAAAGCCGTCCCGATTTCTTTGCAGACCCGCGCACGCGTCAGGCAATTGCGTTATGCCTCGACCGCCAAAAAGTTGCGGATACGGTTTTGTTCGGGCAATCCTCTGTGCCAACTAGTTTTATCGCATCAAGTCATCCATTGTATCTGAATAATCTTCCCGCGTATCAATTCGATGCCGCGGCCGGTTCTCAATTGCTCGAGCAGGCTGGCTGGAAATTTGTCGCCGGAGATTCGACCTCGGTGCGGCACGCGGTTTCGGTCCGCGGCGTCGCGGGCGGCACGCCTCTGATTCTGAATTACATTACCACGCAGTCCACTCAGCGGCAGCAGGTGATCGATATCCTTTCGCAATCGCTCTCGCAATGCGGCATTGGAATCAATGTGCAATATGAATCGCAACAGGAACTCTATGCGCCCGGTCCGGATGGTCCGTTGTTCGGGCGCAGTTTTGATCTAGCGGAATATGCCTTGAGCGATACCAGCATCGAGCCGCCCTGCGGCTGGTTCACCAGTAATGAAATTCCCAACGCGGTCAATCATTGGGTTGGCGTGAACGTGATCGGC
>Ga0335079_10004165_pt1 | contig 16638 bp, 14 predicted proteins | sample Lox_Sample_33_FD_206719 | JGI IMG/M metagenome (GOLD analysis project Ga0335079, IMG submission 206719) | Soil microbial communities from Loxahatchee National Wildlife Refuge, Florida, United States - Lox_Sample_3.3 | ecosystem: Environmental > Terrestrial > Soil > Wetlands | place: USA... | reverse complement strand
CGCCGTCGCCCGCGAAGTCGCTGATCTCGGTACCCTGCACGACGAGTGTGTCGAGCAGCGAGTAGATCTGCAGGCCGCTGCCGGACTCGTTCACACCGCTCCCGACCAGGCGCGAGGACTCGACACGGAGTTGGCCGATGGTCGGGCCGTCCGACGTCACCCCGTAGGCCACGTTGTTGGCCCACAGGCCCCGCAGCAGGACGTGGGACGGCCCTTCGAGGTCCACGCCGTAGGCGGAGCCGTCCAACTCGAGGTACTGCACCTCCGAGGTCCCCGAGCCCAGCAGCAGCACCCCGGTCCCGGGGCCCGCGATCACCGGGCGCGTCCCGTCCGCCAGCGTGTCGCCCATCAGCACGACGGCGCTGTCGGCGACCACCGCTTCCTCGTAGCGCCCGGGCTGCGGCCGGATCGTGTCACCGGCCCGGGCGACGGCTAGCGCCGCGCCGATCGTGGCGAACGGCAGCGTCTGCGTGCCGAGCTGGTTCGTGGCCCCCGCGGCTTTCGCGTCCACGTAGTGCGTGGTGCGCCGGCCCACCACGGTCACCGTCGTCTGCACCGAGTCCTTGCCCGCCCGCACCGCCGTGACCGTGACGGTGCCCGGCGCCAGCGCGTTGCCGGTGTAGGGACCGAGCGCGCTGTTGAACTTCAGCACCGTGCTGTCGCTGCTCTTGAACGTCATCCCCGGCAGCGTGACGAGCGCTCCGGTCGGGCCCGCGGCGCGGGCCTCGAACGTCAACCGCTCGCCCACCAACAGGCCCGTGACGTTGGTCGGTGCGATGGCCAGCGTGACCGGCACGCCGGATGCGCAGGCGCCGCCCAGGATCGCCCCCACCCGCGGGAAGGCGCTCACGTCGATCCCGACGCCGGCCGAGAGCATGATCAGCGCGTCGCGCGTGTCGGTCACGCCGTTGCCGTCGACGTCGCCCAGCGCGATGTCGTACGCGCTGACGTCGAGCCCGACCGCCGCCTCGAGCGCGATCAGGGCGTCGCGGCTGTTGATCTGCCCGTCACCGTCGATGTCGCCGTACTTCCCCTGCGCGGCGCAGAACTGCCCGCTCGTCGTGACGAGGCTCGGCAGCAGGTCGGCGAACGTGCCCGCCGCGTAGAGCTGCGAGAAGCTCAGGACCAGGGTGGTCGTGTCGGCCACGAGCGGGAGGAAGCGGCCGATGGCGAGCGTCATGAGCCCCGCCGCGCCGGCGGGGTTGGCCGCCGTCAACTTCACGATTCCCTGCGCGGCCGAGTCGGTGTTCGGCGTGAGGGTCCCGAAGCTCCCCGCCACGCCGCCCACGAACTGCAACACCACCGGATTCCACTGGAGCCGCAGCGCGAACGCGCCGAGGCGGTCGGCGGGGCGCGCCGTCATGTCCACCACGATCGGCACGTCGAACGCCTGGCCCACCGGCGAGCTGGTGTTGCCGCCGAGGCCCGCGGCGATGCTCTGGGCACGCGCGGCCCGCGGCGCCAGGAGCGCCACGGCGAACAGGAGTGCGAAGGCCCGCCGCATCGTCAGGCGCCTAGTGCTCCGCCGTCCGGCTCAGAAAGATCTGCCGGCTGACGTTGAGTTGCGGCCGCAGGTTCGCGAATCCCTTGCTCGACGACATCTCCTCCATCGCCAGCGAGAGGCCGGACGCGTAGCTCGCCGCCTTCACGGTGAACGTGGCGTCGTACAGCACCAGCGTGGTGAACCCGGCGGCCGAGGCGCCCGCGAAGCGGATCTCGCCCTTGGATGCGTTCGCCGGATTGGCGAGCCGCATGCCGTCGTTGATCGTATTCTCCTGCTGGAACTGCAGCTGGCCCGGGTCGAAGTGCAGCCGTCCCGTGTAGCTGCCGAGCTTGTAATCCTGCTGGCTGCCGAGCTGCACCTCGACGCGCACCCGCACCGTCGCTCCAACCGGGGCGTCGAGACGGTCCACCGATACGAAGGCGGCCACGCCCTGCTGGGGCGGCGGCGGGACGACGGGACCGGTCGTGCGCGACGGCTGATCCTGGCATGCCGCCAGCGCGATGGTGAGCGCCGCCCAGCGAATGATCTGCATCATCGGAGTCCCTCCTGGCGCGGCCAAGGCCGCACGAAGACCATCAGCGAACCGTGACCGAGCTCGACACCAGCATCGCGGCCGGCAACAACTGCGTGAACGTCTTGGCCGCCGACAAATCGCTCAGCCCGATCAGGATCGGCGAGCTGCCGGAAGCGGTGGCTACGAACGTGACCTGGAGCAACGCGACCTGCCCCGCCGTGCCGTTCGGGTCGGCCGATCCGAACCGCAGCTGGCCGGTGGCGGCGCTGTCCGCGTTGATCGTCGGGCCGGCGAAGCCGCCGGCCACCGTGTCCGAGGCGACGTAGCGCAGGGCCGCGGGATTCCAGATCAGCATCGCGTTGTAACTGCCCAGGAGCTGCGCCGGCACGGCCCGGAGGTCCGCGGTGACCAGCACCGCGACGGTGTCGCCGACCTTCGCCTGGGCGAACGCCCGCCCCGAGGCGAGCGCCGACACGACGGCGCTGCCGTTCGCCGCCACGGCCACCAGCATCGAGTCGGCCGCCGCTCCCGCCGACGCCACGATCACCGCGGTCCCCGCCGCCACGCCGCTCACGAGGCCCGTGCCCCCGACCGAGGCGACGCCGGGGCTGCGCGAGACGAAGCCGACCCCGGTCGCGGACACCGTGTTGCCGTTGGCGTCCTTGGCCGTGACCGCGAGGGTCACGTTGCCGCCGACCTGCACCATCGCGAAACCGGGCTGCAGCGCCAGCGACACGATGCCCTGAGCCCCACGCGTCACCGTCACCCGCGCGCTGTCCTTGATCGAGCTGCGCGCGCCCGAGGTGACGACGACGTACGCGCTGCCCGTGTCGATCGCCTTCGCGAGCCCCGACGCGGCGACGCTGATCACCGCCGGCGCGCGCGAGGCGAACAGCCCCGGCATGCCGACGATGGAGTCGCCGGCCGAGTCCACGGCGCGGAACTGGAAGCTCAGCGTGTCACCGGGCTGCAGGATCGCCGCCGAGGGAACGATCGAGATGGACAGGATGTTCTTGCCCGGCCCCACGTACGCGGCCACGACGGGCGCGCTGGTGGCCTGGCCGGCCGAAACCGGCACGGTGTCGGTGCCGCTGTAGAGCACGGTGCTGTCGCTCGAGCGAAGGGCCTGGAACTGCACCACGACCAGGTCCCGCGCCCCGTTGAGGACGATGGGAATCGTGAGCGTGATGGAATCCTGGCCGGGCGCGACGGACCGGTCGATGGTGGTATCGGGAGTGGGCGGGTCGTGAATGGTGAGACGGATGAGATCGACGTCGCCCGGAATGCCACCGGACGTGGCCCCTTCGAACACCGGTATCAGCCCGAAGCTGGCGCCCCGGGCGCCCCCGTGCCCCGGCGCGATCGCGTCGAGGCATCCCGCCGCGGCGCCACACAGCAGCGCCGCCGCAGTGACGAGGTGAAAGCGACGGCTCACATCGTGGCCCTCAGCATCAAGGCGGCGCTCCAGCCCGTGAGGCTGGCCGACTGGCTGGTCGGATTGCCGTTGGCGTCGATCGCGTACTCGCTGCCGGTGTCGAAGCGCAGCGACGGCAACAGCGAGAAGCGTTCGCTGACGGTCAGCTGGTACTGCGCGCCGATGGACAGGAGGCGGCCGGCACTCGCGAGCGAGGAGTCGCCCAAGGTGTAGATGCGGTACTCGATCTGGGGCCGGAGCACGTTGCGCCCCGTCTGCACCGAGCCCGCCGCGCCGAACGCCAGGAGGTTGCGCTTCTGCGTGCTCACGGCGGTGACCAGCTGCGAGCCCGGCGAGCGGTAGAGGTCCCACGCGTAGACCTGCAGGCCGACGTTCCCGACCGGGAAGCTCCACGAGCCCTGGCCGATGTACCGCGTGCCCGACTGGAAGACGCGGGAGCTGCCGAACTCGTCGTCGCCGAAGGTGGAGTACGTGAAGCCGAACGAGAGCCGGCCCTGGCCGATGACGCGGTCCGCGCCGAGGCGCACCCGGAACTCGCCGCCCGCCTTGTAGGCCGCGGACGTGTCGGCGAAGGGCGTGAACGTCCCGTTCAGCCGGTAGCTCCCCGCCACCCCGAGCGCCCAGCCCGCGACCGGCATCGCCAGCGCGAGGCCCGAGGTCACGTTGAACCCCGAGCCGAACGTGGTCACGGGATACGGCAGGAAATCCGACGCGATGGCCCCCAGCGTCAGCAGCTGGTCGTTGGTGATCTGCGTCTTCCCGGTCGGGAGATTGGCCGACACCGTGAAGGCCGCGATGTCCGGCACCAGCTGGTAGACGCCTCGAACCTGGATGTCGGTGAGTCCCGAGATGGTGACGGTGGTATCGCCGCTGCTCTTGCGGCTGGCGGTGGCGTAACGCCCGCCGAGGTCGAAGGAGAGGCGCGTGCTCGCCGGCCAGACCACGGCGAAGGGGATCGCCACCTCCGACACGCTCTTGATCCCGAGGCCCGCCTGGTAGCTGACGTCGCGCGCTTCCACGCCCGCGTAGCCCGTCGGTTCGCCCTGCGCCAGCAGCGACGCCGGGAGGAGCACGACCGCCGCGAGCGCCGCCGCCCGCGCCGTCCAGCGCGCCGCCCTCACGAGGGCCTCTTGATGATGATGATGACGCTGCCGGTGGCCCGCTGTCCGCCGGCCGTGCCGGTCGCGTCCGGAATGGTGTTCCGAATCGTGGTCGGCTGCGTGGCCCCGCCGTTCTGGGTCGACGTCTCGGCCCCGGCCGTCGGCGCGGTGTTGTCGGTTCCGAGAGTCAGGGCGTCCGACGTCGGCGCGGTCGGCGGGCCTCCGATGGTCGTCGTCTGCGACACCACCGTCTCGACCTGGCCCACGCTCTGCTGCGACGCCGCCGACAGGTTGCCGGCGTTCGCCGCGCTCGTGGCGGCCGCGCGGAAGCTCGGATCCAGCGTCGCGGCCTGGTTGAAATCGGCCTGCGCCGCGCCGAAATCACCGCGGTCCTCGGCCTCGAGTCCCTGGCTGTAGACCAGGAAGGCCTGGAGGTTCTGCGTCGGACGCTGGTTGATCGCCGCCCGCTCGGCCGGCGAGAGCTGGATGCCCCAGTTGGCGAACAGCCCGAGCGCCACCTGCTTCTCGATGTCGAAGATCCGGTTCAGGACGTCCCGGCCCTGGGCCTGGGCCTTGATGCCGGCGCTCCCCACGTCCACGACCGACGCGTTGACCTGGAGCTGGTTGCCCGGCTGCGGGCCGACCGATCCCTGCACCACCTCCGCGGCGCGCAACAGGTGACCGCTCCTGAGCGCCGTGGACGGGGCCGCGCGCGCCGAATCGGACAGATGCAGCTCGTCCACGATGGCCTGCATGCGCTCCCGCTCCAGCACGCGAATCTGACGGGACTTGGCCAGGTCGGTCACGAGCAGCTGCGCCATGCCGCGCCCGAGCGGCTCCATCGTGCTGTCGCTGCCCGTGTAGCGGAACGGCATCACCGCCACCGTGTTCGACTCGGGAGGCATGGCCGCGAGCGTCGCCTCGTGGGCCAGCGCCTGACGCGCCTGGTATTCCATCTCGTTGCGATCGGCCAGGGCGAGCCGCTGCTGCGCCGTGCGCTTGAGCGAGGGATCGGAGGCGATGTCGATGTAGTGCCGGTACGCCGAACGCGCCGTGGCGAAATCGCCGAGCTGTTCCGCCGCCATGCCCAGGTAGATGGCCGCGACGCCGTTGGAGGGGTCGCGAGCCACGGCGCTGTCGAGGACCGGCCGCGCGTCCTGGAATCGTCCCGCCTTGAAATACGCCACGCCCAGCCGCGTGAGCGTGCCGGGGTCCTGCGGCTTCTGGGTGCGCTCCGCCTCGAGTGTCGGAATGGACTCGGGGGTCACGTCACTCACCCGCATGGCCCCACCGGTGGCGCATGCGCCACAGGCAACAACCAGGGCGATGCGAAGGACCCTGTTGCCACGTAGCGCAGGTCTCATGGACTGATACCTCACCTGTGGAGTGTGCGGCAGACTGGAGCGCACAAGTATGCAGGCGGCGAAAACCGCCTGCAAGCTCTCGCCCTCAGGCCGCGACCGGCCAGACTACACGTCCCCCCCAACCCTGCGCCGTGACAGGAGTCACGCCCCCGTCATGCGGGCTGCCCACGCCTCGGCGGCGACCGCCAGCGCATGACCCTAACTTCAGCCTGCGAGAGAATTTCGCTCAGGACCTTCTTGGTCCGCTGATCCACGGGCCAGTCGAGGTGCATCTCGAGCCGGTAGCCCGAGCGGTCCGAGCCGCGGCCCTCCATCACGAAGCCCTCCGGCGTGACGCGGACGGCGTCGATGGGAACGTCGGCTACCAGGTCGAAGGAATCAGCGGCCGGGTCAGTCGCCATACGACAGCACCTCCCGACGCCAGAGTTATCCCGCGCCGGGAGGTGCCGCAAGCCGCTCCGGGAAGCGTTACTCGACCGTGATGACCCCGACCATGCCCAGGGCGCGGTGGGGGATGCAGAAGTAGTTGTAGGTGCCCTTGGGGGCGCCGGCGAAGCTGATCGTGTAGACCTCGTTGAGGTTCATCAGGTACGGCCCCGCCAGGTCGCCCGTGCGCCGGGCCATGGCCTTGTTGAGCACCTCGCGCGCGCCCGCCGGAATGTGATCCTTGTCGAACGAGACGTTGTGCGGGCCACCCGACACGTTCTGGAACTCCACGACGTCTCCCGACTTGATCGTGAAGTTCGCCGGATTGAACATGTATTTCGCGCCCTGCTGCATCATCTTGATCCGGTGCGTGGTGGGGGGCGCGGCGTGGGTAGCGGGCCTGGCAAAAGCCAGGACGCCCGTCGCCAGGATCGGCAAGGCTGCCAGCGACCAACGGTTCATTGCGACCATACTCCTCGTTTTGGGGAACGCCTCGACGAACGGCGGAGTCCTACCCCGCGTCCGCTCCGAAGTGACGGTTGGATTGGTTGTGAATGAATTCACAAGGGGTCGGGATTCCGCAAGACCCTGTGGGAAACCCCTTTGCGGACCCCCTGACGCGCCGCTAGGTTAGGGTGGCTCGGGATTCCCCGGCCTCGCAGGTTCTCGTTTCAGCCAGGAGCGGCTTCCGGACGTGGCAGGCGACGCCATCCAGATGATGGGCACCATCACCGAGGTGCTCCCCAACACCACGTTCCGGGTCGAACTCGAGAACGGTCACGAGATCCTCGCGTACGTCTCCGGGAAGATGCGCAAGAACTACATCCGCATCCTCCGCGGCGACCGGGTCGCGGTGGAGCTGTCGCCCTACGACCTCACCCGCGGTCGCATCACCTACCGCTACAAGTGACGTTCGCCCCACGCGCCTGACCACCCGCACGTGAACAGGCAGCTCGGGGTCGTCTTCACCGTCGTCTTCGTCGATCTCCTGGGTTTCGGGATCGTCCTTCCCCTGCTGCCCACCTACGCCGCCGCGTTCCACGTTTCGCCCGCCGCGATCGGGTTCCTGGTCACGAGCTTCTCTCTGCTCCAGCTGGTCGCCGTCCCGGTGTGGGGCGCCATCTCGGATCGCTTCGGCCGCCGGCCGGTGATCATCGTGGGGCTGATCGGCTCGGCCGCCTCGTACGTGCTGTTCGCGGCGGCCGGCAGCTACTGGGCGTTGCTGGTCTCGCGGATCGTGGCCGGGGCGATGGGGGCGACGATCGGCGTCGCGCAGGCGTACATCGCCGACGTCACGCCCCCGGAGCGTCGGGCGCACGCCATGGGCGTGCTCGGCGCCGCCTTCGCGATGGGGTTCATCCTCGGACCGGCGCTCGGCGGCATCCTCTCGGCGCACAGCTACAGCAGCGCCGGCGTCGTCGCGGCGGCGCTGTGCGCGGCCAACGCGCTGGGCGCCCTGATCTGGCTGCCCGAGACCGCCCGGCACGAGACCGCCCGCCGTGCGGAGCGGGTGCCGCTCGGCGCGTTGGCGGCGCCCCTGGCCGCGAGCTTCCTCGTTACCGCCTCCTTCGCCGTCATCCACGTGACGCTGCCGCTGTTCGGACGCGACGTCTGGCACGTCACGACCCGCCACATGGGCATGCTGTTCGCCTACATGGGCGTGATTTCGGCGGTGGTCCAGGGCGGAGTGGTCGGCAGGCTCGCGCCGCGGATCGGCGAGAAGCGGATCGCGGTGGCCGGCGGACTGCTGCTCGCCGCCGGTCTGGTGCTGGTGCCGGCCGCCGCGAGCCCGTGGGTGCTCTACGCGGCCCTGGGCACCCTGACGGCGGGCTCCGCGCTGGCCACGCCGAGCGTCTCCGCGGTGGTCAGCCGGCGCGCGTCGGCCTCGCAGCAGGGAGCCGCGTTGGGGCTCACCCAGACGGCGTCCACGCTCGGCCGCATCGTGGGGCCGACCGTCGCCGGCTTCCTCATCGGCACGTCGGGGTTGAGCGCGCCGTTCTGGGCGGGAGCGCTGCTCGGGCTGCTGGGCATGGTCGCGGCGCTCTTCCTGCCTCGCGCCGCGGCGCTGCGGACGGCCTAGCGGGGCTGGTGCCCGATCCGGCTCCAGCGGATGGCCGTGAGGAACGGCAGCGCCCGCCAGGAGTCATGGTCGAACGAGTAGTAGATGAACATCGGCCGGCCGCGGACCACGCTGCGCGGCACGAAGCCCCAGTAGCGCGAGTCGTAGGAGTTGTCGCGGTTGTCGCCCATCACGAAGAAGCTGTCGGGCGCGACGACCAGCGGGCCCCAGTTGTCGCGCGTCGGCGCGTAGCTGCTCCGGTTCACGCCGGACAGCAGGTGCGCCACCTGCCAGGTCCGCATCCCGGGGTCGGTGGGATCCTCGAGCGAATCCACGTGCTCGACGTACGGCTCCCGCTGCGCCACGCCGTTCCGCCACAGGATCGCCCGCTTCATCTGCAGGGTGTCGCCGGGCATGCCGACCAGGCGCTTGACCACCTTGACGCCGTCCTCGGTCTGCGAGTCGAACACCACGATGTCGCCCAGCTTCGGATTGCGGATGGCCGGCAGGTGCGCGTGCACCAGCGGCACCTCCGCGCCGTACAGCGCCTTGTTCACGAACAGGAAGTCGCCCACCAGCAGCGTGCGCTCCATGCTGCTCGAGGGAATGCGAAACGCCTCGACGAGGAACGTGCGCAGCACGAGCCAGATCACCAGCGCGATCGCCAGCGACTTGATCCACTCCCACGCGGCGTGGCCCCGGCCGGGCGGCCCCTTCGGCGCCTTGTCCTTGCTCATGCCTGTTCCGTCTCCGTGCCCTGACGTCTGGCAACCGCTGGCAGCTGGCTACTTGGCGTCCGGCAACCGGTCTTCACGGCACCCAGTCCGCGATGAAGATGTTGGTCTCGTGCGGCTGGCTGCCGTGGCGGTTCGACGCCCAGATGAGCTGCTTGCCGTCGGGTGAGAACATCGGGAAGCTGTCGAAGTCCGGGTGGGTCGTCACCTGCTCGAGCCCGGTCCCGTCCAGGTTGACCAGGTAGAGGTCGAAGTTCCGGCCGCGCGGGTTGGTGTGGTTCGACGAGAAGATGATCCGCCGGTCGTCGGGGGTGAAGTACGGCGCGAAGTTGGCCCCGCCCAGGTGGGTGATCTGGTGCTGGTCCGAGCCGTCGGCGTTCATCACCCAGAGCTCCATGTCCAGCGGCTTGACGAGATGCCGGCGGAACAGCGCCCGGTACTCGGCCTTCGCCGCCGGCGTGTCGGGGTGGAACGCGCGGTAGACGATCTTGGTGCCGTCGTGCGACCACCAGGGACCGCCGTCGTAGCCGAGGGTGCGCGTGAGCCGCCGCACGTGCGTGCCGTCGATCCGCATGGTGTAGATGTCGAGATCGCCGTCGCGCGTGGACGTGAACACGATGGACCGGCCGTCGGGCGAGACCACGGATTCCGCGTTGTAGCCCGGCGCGTGCGTGAGGCGGCGCAGGTCGGTCCCGTCCGCGTTCGCGGTGTAGATGTCGAAGTTCTCGATCGCCCACACGTACCCGTGCGAATAGTCGGGCGGCTTGGGGCAGTCGGGGCCGCCGGCCGACGTCGAGGAGAACAGCACCTTTCGATCGTGGTCGAAGAAGTAGCCGCACGTGGTCCGGCCCCGGCCGTCGGATACGCGGTGCACGTCGGACCCGTCCGCGTTCATCACGTACTCCTGGTCGCACGGGTGATCGCCCCGTGTGCTCTGGAAGACGATCTGCTTCCCGTCGGCCGAGAAGTACGCCTCGGCGTTCTGACCGCCGAACGTCAGCTGCCGGATGTTCGCGAGGTGGACTTCGCCCGATTCGGCCGCGACCGCACGCCAGACGGGCGGCGCGGACGGCGGCTGCTGGGCGGCGCCGGCCATCGCGTTCGCGGCGATCAGGCCCGGCACCAAAGCAAGTGTTCTGAGGTTCATGGCCCGAATTCTAACCGCCTGTCGGGAGGTCACCAACTCCGCCATTCTACGGGCGACGCGTCTCACCGGCTCTCCGCGCCCGCCGTGTATACCCGCCGGTACCAGGCGTAGTTCGCGTACACACTGCGAACGTAGTCGCGCGTTTCGGCGATCGGCAGGCGCTCGACGAACAGGTCCACGTCGTGGTACTCCGGCCAGGCACGCCAGCGGACGAGGTGCTGCGGGCCCGCGTCGTAGCTGGCGATGAGGGCGTACACGGGCAACGAGTCGCGCATCAGGCGGTCACGCACGTAGCGGGCACCGAAGTGGAGGTTGAAGTCGGGCACGTACAGGAGGTCGGGGTCCCACGGCCCGAGGCGCCGGCTCATCTGCCGGGCCGTGATCGGGAGCACCTGGCTCAGCCCGCGCGCGCCGGCGCGGGAATGCGCCCGCAGCTGGAAGCGGGACTCCTGGCGCACGATCGCCGCCATCAGCATCGGATCCACACACTGCTCGTCCGCCTCCGCCGTGATCACCGACCGGTAGGGAAGCGGGAAGAGGGCTTCGGCGGTGCCGCGCGTGATCGGCGCGCGCGCGCGCGCCGCCAGGCCGAGGAAGATCGCTTCCTGGGCGAAGCCGGCCTCGGTGGCGGCCGCCGCCGCGGCCGCCAGCAGCTGGGGCGAGGCGCTCGTGTCGCGGATCCACGCCACCGCCTCGGCGCGCGCCTCGACGCCGAAGCCCGCGGCCACCAGCAGCCGGACGCGGTCCGCGGCGCGGGTCGGGGAGAAGCCGCGCGGGGACGGCGGTGGAAGCGTGGAGTCCGGCGCCAACGGCAGCGGCTCGCCCAGGAGCTCCCGGGCGCGCACGCCGTAGTAGCCGGTCGGATCCTCGTCGGCGATGGCGCGCAGGCCGGCAGCGCCGGCCGTGTCGCGCCGGGCGAGCGCGAGGCGCGCGCTCCAGTATCGTGGGCCGGGCCCCAGCCGGCGCGCGGTGTCGCTCGCCACGACCGCGGCCAGTTCCACGGCCGCCGAGTCCGCCTGACCCTCCGCGTACGCCATCAGGGCGAGCCGATAGCGCGCGACGTCGGCCGCCGGCGTCCCCGGAAAGCGCTCCACCAGGACGCGATACCAGCCGCGTTCCGCCTCGGCGCTGCCCTCCGACCGCTCGTGATTGGCGAGGATGAGCGCCGCCTGCGCGACGTTGGTGTCCCCGGCGCCGGCTTGGGCCAGTTGCGACACCAGGGCTCCGGCCTCGTCCCACCGACCCGCGGCGCCGAGCACCTGCGTCTCCGCCCGCGCGAGCAGCGCCGGCGCCTCCGCCGGGCGCCGGCGCAACTCCCGGCGCGCCCGGTCGAGGGCGTCGCGCGCCGCCGGCAGGCGACGCCGCGCGGCCGCGATGGACGCGAGCTCGATCCACCCGGCCAGGCTCGTGTCGCGCTGCTCCACGGCCCGCCGCACGTAACGCTCGGCCGACCGGAGGTCGCCGCGCGCCCGGTACGCCCGGCCGATGCCCAGCAGCTCCTCGAGCGTGGGGGAGTGGAACTGCTCTACGATGAAGTTGGCGGCGAGCAGGGCCATCGGCCGCGTGGGATCGGCCATCAGCAGGGCGTCGATGCGCTGCCGCGCGACGTCCGCGTGACCCAGGGCGACCTCGACGCGGGCCGCGTCGAGCAGATTGCCGTGGCGCAGGAACAGCGCCAGTGCGCCGCGCAGGTTGCCGGTCGCGAGGCGGCGGCGGGCAATGAGGTCGTCGGCGCCCTCGGCGGCGCCGCGCGAGTGCGTGATGGCGACCGAAGCGAACGCCAGCGTGGTGTCGGGCTCGAGCGCGGCGCGGTGGATCGCGAACCAGTCGGACAGGTCGGGAAGGGCCTGCGCCGCGCGGCGCCACGCGGCCTCGGCCGAATCGGTGAGGCCGAGCTGCTCGAACGCGACCGCCAGCCTCACCACCGCCGTGGCGCGGAGCGCCGGACGCGCATCCGCCAGCGCGGCCAGCCGCCGGTATCGCGCCGCGGCGGCGCCCCACCGCTCGCGCCGCTCGTCCTGCCGCGCGGCCGCGGCCAGCAGCTCGGGGACCGTGTCGATCCCGGGCACGCGGGCCAGGATCGAGTCCACCTCACGCCACCGCTCGAGACCTTCCGCGATCCTGATCCGCAGCGCCGCCTCGCGCGCGGGCACCGGCCGCGTGCCGCGGGGCAGCGCGCCGAGCGCGCGCGCCGCGTGCCAATACCGGCCCGCGCCGACGAGGCTGTCCACGCCGGGGAGCGGCGTCGCGGAACAGGTATCGGCGAGTCCGCGCGCCGGTGCGGGCCGCGCCGGCGGGAACGCCAGCGGCAGCGCCACGACGGCGACCAGCAGACCTCGCCCCGCCCTCACGCGGCGGCTATCGCTTGAGGAGACGCACGCCGCCCGCGCCCGCCACCACCGCCACCCTGGCCATGCGGAGAAACAGGCCGTCCTCCACGACGCCCGTACGCTTGGCCAGCGCGCGCGCGAGCGCGGCGGGGTCCGGGATCCCCCGCGCGAACCGGCAGTCCACGAGGTAATTCCCGTTGTCGGTCAGGGCGGGTGAGCCGTCGGATCCGCGCCGCAGCAGCGGCTCCGCGCCCAGCTTCCGGAAGAAGGGCAGCAGGGCGTCCCAGCCGAACGGCACGACCTCCACCGGCACCGGCGCGCGGGTGCCGAGCCGTCGTACCAGCTTCGACTCGTCGGCCACGACGACGAAGCGCTTCGCCGCCTGCGCCACGAGCTTCTCGCGCAGCAGCGCGCCGCCCAGGCCCTTGATCAGGTCGAGGCGCGGGCTCACCTCGTCGGCGCCGTCGATGGCGAGCGCCAGCACCGGCCGCTCGGCCAGGGTCACCAGCGGGATCCCGCCTTCGCGGCAGCGGCGTGCCGTGTCCTCCGAGGTCGGCACCGCGACGACGTCCCGCAGGTCGCCGCTCGCGAGCCGCTCGGCCAAGAGCCCCAGCAGCGGTCGCACGGTCGAGCCGGTGCCGAGGCCGATGACCGTTCCGCTCTCGATGAACTCCAGCGCGCGCGCGGCGGCCGCGTGCTTCAGTGCTTCCGTTCCGGACGTCTTCATCGCTGGGAAGATGATGGGGGCGCGGCCCAAACGTCGAGTCGTCCGTCCGAATCAGAACGGCAGGCGGTACCCGAAGATGGTCTTGAGCAGCAGGTGGTCGGTGGCGGCGGTGAAGCCCCGTCCCACGCCGAGGTTGATCTCCCACAGGGGCGACACGTTGAGGTCCACCGCGGCGAACAGCTGGTGCTGCTGCTCCGGCGCCGGATCGAAGCCGGACAACGGCCCGAACGCGCCGTAGTATTCCAGGGCCGCGGTGACGGCGCGGCTCAGGTCGTAGCTCAGCGCCGCGTTGGGCGAGAATTCCCATCCCCGGGCCGCGTTCTCTCCCACCACGGCCTTCTCCAGCGCCGGATTGATCGCCCAGTACCAGCGGCCGAGCTGCTGGTCCACGATGGGACGGATCTCCCAGGTCCACGTATCCGTCGAGAAGGCCCGCCGCTCCAGCGTCTCGTGGAACGCGTGCTCGGTGGGGAGCAGGCTGTCCACGACGCCGGTGCGGCCTTCCGCGGTGAAGTTGCTGTGCAGCTCGACCATGGTGCGCCGGGCCGGCACCACGCTCGCGCCGTACACCTGGATCTCGTAATTGTCCTGCGCGCGCGCGGTGGCGGGCGGCAGCGCGGCCAGGAACACGGCGCACGACACGAACGCGGATCGCATGGGGGTACTCTGCTACGCCCGCCCGGGCCGGCGCGTTGAGCGCTCCACGCGGGAACCAGCGCCCCGGCTGCGGTTATATTGCTGCCGCACCTCCACATGCCACGCGACCTGCCGCTCTCCAACGGAACCCTGCTCGTGGCGTTCGACCTCGAGTACCGGATCCGTGACGTCTACTTCCCGCACGTCGGGATGGAGAACCACGCGGTCGGCCACGCGTTCCGCGTCGGCGTCTGGGTGGACGGCCGGTTCGGCTGGATGGACGCCGACTGGCAGCCGGCCCTGCGCTACGCCGATCCCACGATGGTCACGGACGTCACGGCGGCGAGCCCCGCGCTCCGGGTCGAGCTGCAGTTCACCGACGCCGTGGACTTCTACGAGAACGTGCTGGTGCGGCGCATCCGCGTCACCAACCGGGCCGCCGCGGCGCGGGAGATCCGCGTCTTCCTGCACCACGACTTCCACCTCAAGGAAAACGACGTCGGCGACACCGCGCTCTTTTCGCCCGAGGTGGGGGCGCTGCTCCACTACAAGGACGACCGCTACTTCCTGATCAACTGTCTGGTCGGCGGGACGGTCGGCGTCCCGCACTACGCCTGCGGCCAGAAGGAGGTCGGCGGAGCGGAGGGCACCTGGCGTGACGCGGAGGACGGCACGCTGAGCGGCAATCCGATCGCTCAGGGCTCGGTGGATTCCACCCTCGGCGTCACCCTCACCGTGGGGCCGGGCGCGACCGAGGAGTTCTACTACTGGATGGCCGCCGGTCGGGACTTCCACGAGGTGAAGACCATCGACGCGGTGATCCGGGACAAGTCGCCGGCCGAGCTGCTGCGGCGCACCCGGAATTACTGGCAGCTGTGGGTGGCGCACGAACCGCGCGATTTCGCGGGCCTCCCGCCGGAGGCGGTCGAGCGCTACCACCAGAGCCTCATCATCATCCGCTCCCAGATCGACGCGGCCGGCGCGGTCCTGGCCGCGAACGACAGCGACATCGTGCGATTCAACCGGGACACCTACTCGTACGCGTGGCCGCGCGACGGCGCGCTGGTGAGCGTGGCCCTGCTCCGGGCCGGCCAACCGGTGGCCGCCGAGCGGTTCCTCGAGTTCTGCGCCCGCGTGATCTCGCCCGAGGGGTTCGTCCGCCACAAGTACAACCCCGACGGCACGCTGGCCTCGTCGTGGCACGGCTACGTGCGCGACGGCCAGCCGGTGCTGCCCATTCAGGAGGACGAGACCGCGCTGGTGCTGTGGGCCCTCGGCGAGTACTTCGACCGCTATCGCCGGGTCGAGACGATCGGCCCGTTCTACCGTCCCCTCGTCACCCGGCCCGGCGACTTCCTGCTCGGCTACGTGGATCAACGGAGCGGGCTGCCCCTGCCCTCGTATGATCTGTGGGAGGAGCGGTGGGGCGTGCACCTGTTCACGGTCGCGGCCGTGATCGCGGGGCTCCGGGCCGCCGCCCGCCTGGCGCGCGCCTTCGGCGAGGCGGACCGCGCGGCCCGCTACGACGCGGGCGGCGAACGGATGCTCCAGGCGATGCGCGCGGTGCTGTGGAGTCCGGCCGACGGCCGGTTCGCGCGCATGGCCTCGCCGGCGCCGTCCGGATACCAGCTCGACCGCACCGTGGACTCGAGCGTGTTCGGCCTCGTCGAGCTGAACGTGCTGCCGGCCGACGACCCGCAGGTCGTGGCCACCATGCAGCGCGTGGAAGACCGGCTCCGCGTGCAGACGGACGTCGGCGGCCTGGCCCGCTACGAGAACGACGCCTACCAGCAGGTGGAGAAGGGCGACACGGCGCGCGTGCCGGGGAATCCCTGGTTCGTCAGCACCCTGTGGCTGGCGCGCTATCACCTGATGCGCGCCCAGTCGCCGGCCGACCTCTCGCGCGGCCTCGAGCTGATCGGATGGGCGGCGCGCCACGCGCGCCCCTCGGGCGTGATGGCCGAGCAGCTCGACCCGCACACCGGCGCGCCCCTGTCCGTCTCGCCCCTCACCTGGAGCCAGGCCGCCTACGTGATGGCGGTCGAGGAATACCTCGACCGCGTGAAGCGGCTCTCGGCCTGCCCCGCGTGCGGCCAGCCGCTCGGCGGACGCGCGGCCGCGCCCGCGGGGACGAGCGCGTGAGCGGCCCCCGTCCCCAGCGGCTCGTCATCGAGGAGGCGGACGCCCTCACCGGCGTGGTCGCGGCGTGGATGGCCGCCGCCATCGCGGACGACATCGGGCGGCGCGGCCGCTGCGCCGTGGCGCTCGCCGGCGGGCATACCCCGCGGCCCGTCTACGAGCGGCTCGCCAGCGAGCCGCTGGCCGGGCAGGTGCCCTGGGCGGGCCTGCACGTCTACTTCGGCGACGAGCGCGCCGTGCCGCCCGACGACCCGGCGAGCAATTACCTGATGGCGGCGACCGCGCTGCTCCGCCGGGTGCCGATCCCGGCGGCGCAGGTGCATCGCCTGGAGGCCGACCGCCCCGACCGGGACGCGGCGGCGCGCGAGTACGAGCGACTCCTGCCCGACCGGCTCGACCTGCTGCTGCTCGGCATGGGCGCCGACGGGCACACCGCATCGCTCTTCCCGGGGTCGGCGGCGCTGGACGAGCGCGCCCGGCGCGTCCTGCCCGTGACCGCGCCCGCCGTCCCGGCCGCGCGCAT
>Ga0335079_10004163_pt1 | contig 16642 bp, 25 predicted proteins | sample Lox_Sample_33_FD_206719 | JGI IMG/M metagenome (GOLD analysis project Ga0335079, IMG submission 206719) | Soil microbial communities from Loxahatchee National Wildlife Refuge, Florida, United States - Lox_Sample_3.3 | ecosystem: Environmental > Terrestrial > Soil > Wetlands | place: USA... | reverse complement strand
GAAGGCAAAACAGCGATCGGTGTCGAAGCACCCAACACGGTGCGGGACACAGTCACCCTCGGCGACGTCCTGCCCGCTCCTGGCGACGGTTCACCGCTGGTCGTGGGCCTGGGCCGGGACATGGACGGCCAGCCGGTCACAGCCGATCTCGCGAAGATGCCGCACCTGCTGATCGGCGGTGCGACCGGCGCCGGCAAGTCCGTGTGCGTGAACACGATCATCACGTCGCAGCTTGCCCGCTGCACACCCGCCCAGGTGCGCCTGGTGCTGGTCGACCCGAAACGCGTCGAGCTAGCCCCCTACGCGGGTATACCGCACCTGGCTATGCCGATCGTCACCGATCCCGCCCGGGCGGTCACCGCGCTGCGGACCGTCGTCGCCGAGATGGACCGCCGGTATCAGTTCCTCGCCGACGCTGGTGTCCGCAACATCGACGCCTACAACACGCGTGCTGGCACGCCGTTGCCGTACCTGGTCACCGTGATCGACGAGCTCGCTGACCTGATGATGGTCGCTGGTAAAGCCGTCGAAGCGTCCGTGGTTCGTATCACGCAGCTGGGCCGGGCAGCGGGTGTTCACATGGTCGTCGCGACGCAGCGGCCGTCTGTGAACGTGGTCACGGGCCTGATCAAGGCGAACATCCCGTCGCGGCTGGCGTTCACCACAGCCAGCCAGGTTGATTCGCGGGTGATCCTCGATCAGACCGGTGCCCAGCATCTCACCGGCAAAGGCGATGGCCTGTTCTTGCCGGTCGGCGCTCTGGTGCCAGCCCGTGTACAAGCCGCCTACGTCGCTGACAGCGAGATAGACGCTGTGGCTGCCTGGTGCATAATACAGGCTGCCCGTGTCGCGTCTATGGCTGCCACAGCGCCGTCTGCGGCCACTTGCGGGCGGCATGCGCGCCCCGGTGACGGTGACGACGCTGAGCAGGTGATCCGGGAGGCTGCCGGGCTGGTTACTAGCACGCGGTTCGGGTCGGCTTCGATGATCGCCCGGCGGCTGAAACTGCCGATGGATGCTGCCCGTGACGTCATGGTCGAGCTGGAGCGGCGTGGTGTCGTCGGCCCGCTGAACGGTTCGCTGCGGCCGGTGCTTGCGCCGCGGTCTGCCTGATGTGTGGTGGTGTGGGTGGTTGCCGGGGTGTGGGTTGCGGCAACACTCACACGAATCAGGTTGCATGTGGGACGGGGTTGCGGTAGTGTTTCTGTCATGAGGTCAACCACCCGGAGGAGAATCGCGATGACAGATGACGTGGATTACGACGTGGATTACGACGTGGAGTGCCCGGCCTGTGGTTCTGCTGACATTTGCCGCGAGCCTGCCGCCGCTGACCGTCACCGGGGCGGTGATGTGTACGTTTGTGATCACTGCGGACACGAGTGGGACGACTGATCAGGTTTACTACTGGGCAACCCCGTCTGGCTGTGGCCGGGCGGGGTTTCCGTTTGCAACACGAATCAGCTTGCATGTGGGACGGGGTTGCGTGTAGGGTAGTGACATCAGCAGACACCCGGAGGGGGAAACACCCGTGAGCTTCACGCCAACCGCACAGCAACAGGCCATCATCAGCGCCTACCTGCGCCGCGAAAACCTCGTCATTGAGGCATACGCAGGCACCGGCAAGACCACGACCCTGCTGCAGCTCGCGCAGGCCAAGCGCACCAAAGTCCTGTACGTCGCCTACAACGCATCCGCGAAACGGCAGGCCATGGCCAAATTCCCGCAGCATGCCACCTGCACCACCAGCCACGGTCTCGCGTTCCGGCCCATGAGCAAGCTCGCTCAGCGTGCCGTTGCCCGCACGCCCCGCAAGACCAGCCTGCAGAACGCCCGCATCCTCGGCATCAACGGCCCGACCCGCATCTCGAAAGACGTCGTTCTCGCACCAGGACAGGTCGCCAGCCTGGTCATGCAGACCATCCGCCGGTTCTGCTATTCCGCTGACGACACGATCACCAGCCGCCACGTCGCAACGGACATGCGCGGCATGGATTCCGCTGCCGCCGCCGCGCTGCGGGACATCATCCCGCCGATCGCCCGCCGCGCCTGGGAAGGTGACCTGTCCCGGCCGGACGGGGAACTGCCTTACACCCACGACTGCTACCTGAAGCAGTACGCGCTCACCCGGCCGCGCCTGCACGCTGACGTGATCCTGCTGGATGAAGCGCAGGACACCAATCCCTGTGTTGAGGGCATGATCCTCGACCAGGCCCGGTACGGCACCCAGCTTGTCCTGGTCGGTGACCAGTATCAGGAACTGTACGGATGGCGCGGCGCGACCAACTCGATGCGGAAGTTCGCTGCCCAGCCTGACGTGACCGTCTTGTCGCTGACGCAGTCGTTCCGGTTCGGCCCGGCGATAGCGGGTGCGGGGAACGACTGGCTGACGTTGCTGAAAGCCCGCGAGCAGCTGTCCGGGTGGGACAGGCTGCAGTCGACGGTCGGGGAGATCGACCCGGCTGTGCGCGGCAGCAGGGCGATCCTGTGCCGCACCAACGCTGAGGCGCTCAAGCAGGCACTTGCTGAGCTTGGGGCCGGGCGGAAAGTTGGCCTGGCAGGCGGTGTCACCGAACTGAAGGCCCTGACCCTGGCGGCGGCGGATCTGAAGAACGGCAAGCCGGTTGAGCATCCGGAGCTGATGGGGTTCCCGACGTGGGGTGCGCTGCAGGATTACGTCGAGCATGACCCGGCCGGGGAGGACCTCAAGCGGTTCGTGGACCTGGTGGACGAGCACGGCCCGGATGGTTTGCTGCAGATCCTCATCAAGATCGTGAAAGAGGATGAGGCGGATGTGGTCGTGTCGACGGTGCACAAAGCAAAGGGGCTTGAGTGGGATTTCGTGCGGATCGCCCCGGATTTCCGGAAGCCGAAGCAGGATCCGTCGCTGGAGGGCGCGCTGCCGGAGATTCCGCGGGAACTGGCGATGGTCGCCTATGTGGCGGTGACGCGGGCGCAGAAGCGGCTGGACCCGGCGGGTCTGGCGTGGGTCGCCGACTATTTCAGCGGTGACGCGGAGGACGCTGAGGAGCCGGCGTGCGTGACCGCAGCGGAGGCTGTCACTGTGGTGCCGTTCGACGTGACCAGCGCTGCGGAGGTAGCGTTCATGGCTGAGCTGATCGGCGCAGCAGGCTGACCTGCTGGCGAGATACTCCCCCGTCTGGGTCGTCACGACCAGGCGGGGTTTCCTTTCGCCCCGGGCAGGGGGCCGCGGCGTTCGTCTGTGCCGGTGTACCGGTAGACCACGGTGTCAGAGTCGGTGAAGACGTGCATGACGTACCGGGCGAGGATGACGGTGCGGTGGCGGCGGTCGGGTGCCGGGGCGTAGAAACGGTGCTGTTGCAGGGGAGTGACCGGTATTGTCGTTTCGGTTCCGTCTGCGGGGCCGCCGTGGTGGACGGCGGTGACTTTCCTGGTGGGGCGGGTGTATGCGTCACGCCAGGTGCCGGTGCTCATGCTGCCGCGCCGGGGATGAGCCGCAGCACCGGCCGGTCCTGATCAGTGTCGGTGTCGTCTGGCGGGATGGGTGTGCGGCACCACGGGCATTCCGTCCGGCCTGCGGTGAGGAACGCTTCCTCGCAGGTTTCGCAGCGGATCGTGCCGTACGCGGACAGCCACGACCCTGCTGATATGCCTTTAAGTTCCGTTACCGCCCAGACCAGTGCGTCGACACGGTCCGGTGAATCCAGGCCATCCGGGGTCCAGGACACCATCTGGTCTTCGAGATCAGGGAACACGCCGACGTGATGTATCCGCTGCTGCTCGTACAGGGCGGATACCGGTTCGGCGCGTGTCCGTTTCCCGCGTGTTGCCCGCACTGCCCGGTACGGCACCATCGGGTCCACAGTGCGCAGGAGGCTCGCTACGAAGTCGCCGCCGTTGTTCACCTCGGCGACGACACAGTCGGCCTGGTGGTCGTGGTAGGCGCGGACAGCGGCACGCATGCACGCGTCGGGGGTGCCGCGCATGGTGAGGTCGGCGAGTACGTAGCCGTGGCCGTCTCTGCCTTCGCCGGCGACGATGATGCCGGTTTCGTCGGAGTCTTCGCCGGAGGTGACGGCGGGGTCGATCGAGACGACGACACGGATCAGGTCGGGGACGTCTTCGGGGCGGACCCGGGCGCGTTCAATGTCCGCGCTTGACCAGAGGGCACCCTCGATGTCATCGAGAAGGCGGCCTTCAAGCTCCTGGGCGCCGAGGCGTGTGCCTTCATAGCGGCGTCTGAGTTCTGTCAATGCGGCCTGGGACAGGTTGGCGGCGTTTTCCCAGGTTGAGCCGCGGGTGATGTGGACGGAGCCGTCGTCGCGGGAGACGAGGTCGCGGATGAGGGCTGTGGGGCGGGGTGTTGTGGTGACGACGACGCGGGGGTGCTTGCCGATGCGGAGCGCTGGCATGAGGGCTTCGTACCAGGCTGCGGGGTATCGCCAGGATCCGAGTTCGTCGCACCATGCGCCGTAGAGGTTGGATCCGCGGAGTCGTTCGGGCTGGTCTGCGGAGTAGCCGAAGATGTGGGCGCCGGAGGCGACGGTGAGTTCGAGGCCGCTTTTGTTATATTCGCGTAGTTCGCCGGGTTGTAGCGCGGCGAGCAGGCCAGTGGAGCCTTCGAAACACGTTTTCTTGACATCTCGGAATGTTGGGGCGATTACTGCCCATTCACTGCCGGGTGTTGCAAGTGCTTGCTCGGCTAGCCAATTACTGCCAATCCAGGATTTCCCGAATCCACGTCCGCTCAAGATCAAAAAGACGTGGTAGGTGTCATCCGCAGCCTCGCACCCGCAGCGGAACCCGTTACCGTCCGGCAGGCAATGCCCCGGATCATCCGGGGGCAGTTGCTTCGGGCGGGCTAGTTTCCGCCACGGCCGGTTGCTGTGACTGCGGAGCTGCTCGGCGACGCGGCGGTCTCGCTCAGCGAGCAGCTGCCGCAGGTAGGCGAGGCGGTCAGCCGGGGCTTGGATGATCTGCGCTGGCCTGGTTGCCAAGTTCTTTTTCCAGCCGCGTGATCTCGTCTTCGATCATGTCCCTGGTCACGACCTCGACCTTTGCCCGGTTGGGAGCGTCGAGGCCCTTGAGTTTCCGCCAGGATTCGGAGACGCGGAGGAGGGCGAGGCCGGCCTGGATGTTGGGGCCGTCATCGACGAGGGGCTCGCCGGTTTCGGGGTGGACGGCGATTTTCCCGGATGCTGAGGTGACGAGGTGGCGGGTGATGGCGATGCGTTCGAAGAGGCGGCGCAGGGCCTGGAGGCGTTCGGCTTCCATCTGGATGAGGGGGTCTGCTTCTTCGCGGTAGGCGTCGCGTAGGCCGCGCTGGACTGCCCGGTAGGCACCAGATTTGTCCCGGTAGTCCATCTGGCGGGCGATCTGGTCGTAGGTGAGGCCCTGGCGGGCGAGAGCGAGCGCGCGGATGTCCTTGTCAGCGGCGGCGAGGGTTCTGCGGCGCGGCATGACCTCACCACCAAACGACTTGCATGCATGACGGGGTTAGAGTAAGGTTCCTGTTATGACAAACACCGATGCCCGCACATGGACCGCCATAATCAAGATCAACGGCTATCAGCCCGTCGAAGCCCCCCGCAGCAGCGGAGACCTCAAGAGCATGCAGAAAGCAGCCGCAGTCGAGCACGCAAAATACCTGCTCAAGCAAGCGGACGAGACCGTGGCAGTGATCACTCTCCGGAAGACAACCGCCGCGCATGGCACCGTGAACAATGCTCACATCACTGTAAGCACCGATGGCACCCGAACCTGGGTCCAGTAACCAGTACACAACCGGCACAGGGGGGGATTCGCGATGGGACTGGCACGGGAACTGTCAATGGGGCGATCACGACGGGGACAGACAGTCACGCCGGGCAGTATTGACATCGCCGCGCTGCGCCGGTACCTGCTCGCTGACTCGCCGGACCTGGAGAACTTCGCTGCGACCCTGCAGCGCGCCAGGATGCAGGCTAAGACGATGCGGCCGGACGAGGGGGTTATCTACCTTCAGGCCCGCCGCCGGTATGCTCAGCTGACCGAAGACGCCCCCGCAGAGGGCGGCTCGCTGTAACGGGCCGCTCTCTTGCTGACTTTGGCGCGGACATCCTGCCGGTACAGGTCAGTGAATTCTCTGCCCAGGGTCATCAGGTAGGCGGCAATCCGCTGGTATCGCTCCTGATCAGTGATGATCATTGGCGTGCGGATGGCGTTATTGGCCATCGTGTGGAATACGCGCGGGCCGCCGCGGCCGTTTGAATGGCTTTTATGCACGCTGACTTTCGCGCTCTCGGGGAATAGGCGCTGGAGCGGGACGGCGCGTTCATGATTATATTTGGCGCGCATTCCTGTTTTCGATTCGGTTTCCTTCGTGTATATCAGGGTGGGTACTACGAGGGCTGTTGCCGGGGATGCGCTGCTGCCGTACTGGTAGGCGTGGATAATGTCATCCTCGAATGGGCCGAACCAGTTTTCGCGGCCTGGGCCGACCTGTTCCACGAACAGGGAATACGGAAAGCCGGGACGTGAAACCTTGAGGCTCCACCGGTTCGGGCTTACCGAGCCGAGGAATGCGCCGACCATCCGCCCGTTGGTGGACAGGACCAGCGCGGCGAGGATATCCGCGTACATTCCCATGCCGCCGTGGTTGGCTGCGACGCGGACGCCTGCGGCGCGGTGCCGGAAGCAGGAGATGCTCCTGATGTTGTCGTCCAGCTGGAGGACTGCCCAGTAGCCGCGTTCCTCGGCCAGGCGGCAGGCGTATTCGCGGCCGGCGAATGCTCCGAGGAACCCGCCTGGTTCCGGGGGTTTCAGCGCGGTCCAGTGCGCGGCGGCGTATTCTTCTGCCCAGGCGCGCGGGTACGCGGCGATCTCGTGGCCGTCTGGTTCGTAATCGGCGGCGTCTTCGTCCATGACGGCCCATACGGGGTCTGCGGTGATGCCATGCAGGTCAGGCAAGAGCCTGGCTGTGGGACGTTGCTTGAGGGTGCGGCGTCCGCCGCTGATGACTACCGGGAGTATGCGGCTGAGTTTATCTTCTGGAGTAAACGACATTGGTTACCCCTGGCATGTCGAGGATGCCGGGTGCCGCTTTGTCTGCGCTTTCCTGGGAGTCGAAGGTTACGGTCAGGTTGAATTCTGGGATCAGGTGGCCTGTTATTTCCGGGTCAAATGACAGTTTCGAGTCTTCCTGGGATTCCTCGTGCTGGCTGATTATGTTTTCCCAGTCGGCGAGGTCGAGAATGGCGGCAAAGTCTTCGTCTAGGCCGTCCATTTCGCTGATGAGCAGGGGGTAATCCCAGGATGTGTAATCGTGGGTGCGGTTGTCGACGATGCGGAATGCGCGGGCCTGCTCGGGGGTAAGGTGGCTTGCGATGATGACGGGGACTTCCGGGACGCGGAGGTATTTCGCGGCTTCGTAACGAGTATGCCCGGCAATGATGATCATGTTCTGGTCTGTGACCAGGGGCTGTTGCCAGCCGAATTCGCGGATGGATGCCGCGCATTGCATGATGGCTTTCTGCGGGACTTTCCGCGGGTTATCCGGATAGGGTTTCACGTCGGCGAGCGGTATGAGGGTGACTTCGCCCAGCGGGCTGGGAGCCGCGGGCGGGTTGTCGGTCATGCACGGGCTCCTCGGCTGGTGAGCGGTGCGTGATCGGTGAAATGGGGGCGGATCTGGTTGTGATACATGGCCAGGGCGGATGCGATCGCCATGTGCATATCCAGGTATCGGTATGTGCCGAGACGTCCGCCGAATAGCGTGCAGGGTTCACGAGCGGCCATTTCCCGGTAGACGGCGAGGCGGGTGCGGTCTGCGGGAGCGCTGATCGGATAGTACGGTTCGTCATCGCGGCTGGCGGGCCGGGATTGCTCTTTCATGATCACTGTCTGATTTGGGGGATACCAGTCACGTTCGGGATGGAAATGCCGGAATTCGTGGATGCGGGTGTACGGCACGTCCGCGTCCGCATAGTTCATGACGGGTGTTCCCTGAAAATCCGCAACCGGGAGTACCTGCAGATCGAAGTCGAGGGTGCGCCAGCCCAGGTCACCCGCGGCATAACCGAAGTAAGCGTCGAGCGGCCCGGTATATATGACCGGGACCCTGCCGGCAGCATCGGTTTTCATATCAGCAAAGTCGGTGCCAGTGCGGATCTCGATCTTCGGATGGTCAGCTATCCGTTCCAGCCACGTCCTATAGCCGTCGACAGGGAGCCCCTCGAACGTGTCGGCGAAATACCGGTTGTCGAAGGTGTAGCGGACCGGGAGGCGGGTGATGATCTCTGCGGGCAGGTCAGCCGGGTCAGTTTGCCACTGTTTGAGAGTATAACCGCGGATGAATGCCTCATATAGGGGGCGGCCGATCAGCGATATGGCTCGCTGTTCCAGGCTGTCGGCCCGGCCCGGAGTAATCTCGGCAGCCTGGTCGGCGATGAGGGCACGGGCCTGGGCTGGTGACAGGACGGTGCCGAAATACTGGCAGATGGTGGCCAGGTTAATGGGCAGCGGGTAGACGCGGCCCTGGCAGACAGTGAACACGCGGTGCTGGTAGCTGGTAAAGGCTGTGTACTGGCTGGCATAGGCCCAGACGCGGGCATTCGAGGTGTGGAACAGGTGAGCGCCGTAGCGGTGGATCTCGATGCCGGTCTGCGGTTCTGGCTCGCTGTAGGCGTTGCCGCCGATGTGGTGCCTGCGCTCGATGACGAGGACACGCAAACCCAGGTCGCGGGAGCATCGTTCTGCGATGGTCAGCCCGAAGAACCCGGCGCCGACGATCACCAGGTCTGTGTTCACCCAGACTTCTGCTAATCAGGTTGCGTGTAGGACCGGGTTACGGTAGTGTTTTGGTTATGCCAAAGACACCAGCACTCAAGATCACAGACCACGGCACCCTGGCTAACGGCGACAATTTCCACAACATGGGCGTCGAAGAGGACAGTGACGGCGACTGGACCGCGAACCACGCCTACTACGGTGCGACCGACGACGTGAAAGGCTTCCAGCTGCTCCCGAAGACCGGCGGCCCGGCCCAGTACGCGAAACTGACATCCTGGGTGGTCTGCAGCTTCAACGGCCACTGGATGACCGAGACCGAGGCCCGCGCCATCTGGCGCCGCCGGGATGACATCTCCCGCGTCGTCCGCGCCGGCGGCCGCGACCACATCCGGCTGGCAATCACCAGCGACGGCCAGGTCAGCAACTACGACAACAGCAAGCCAGTCGGCCGGATCTAGCCCATAACCGTTCAGCTATACGACACATCGCACAGAAGGAGCACTGACATGGACAAGATCATGACTGTGGACCGGGCACTGGCGCGGATCATGGAACTGGACGGGGTGCCCGAAGCTGAGCGGCGCGTCGAAATCCGCAAGATCCTGTCCCGGCTGGACTCGGCAGGGTGGAGCCGGGGTTCCGATGATTCCCGCGATGAAGGCTGGTGGTAGCGTTCGCTTGATCTTGACGAGCCCTGCCCGTCTGGGTTCCCTGTCCGCCGCGCCGACTTTCGCAGCTGCTTCTCCACCCGGACTTCTTCTAATCAGGTTGCATGTAGGACCGGGTTACGGTAGTGTTCCTGTCATGAGGAACACAGCCAGTGCCGCAGCCAGGACCATCCGCAATGCCGTGACCGCTGTCGCCCGGTTCATGCACCGGGTCAAGACCGCAGTTGAGGCCGCGCTGCCCAGGTGGGTGGCAATCCTGATCGCCGTCTGCTTCGTGATCCCGGGCTTCGTAGACGACTTCGCGGGCCTGGCGGTCGCAGCAGTGTTCCTGATCGTCCAGCCGGTTCGTATCCGCCGGTTCGCGGACGCGTGGCGTGCTTACGAGGGGAGGTAGCTGGTGAACGGGATCATCGCGCAGACACCCGAGTGGCGTCCCGTCGAGAGCGCGAAGTGCCAGTGGTCGCACACGGCAGAGGAAAACGCCGACTTCCACCGGAAGGTTACTGTTTTCTGGGCTGTGACGAACGGTGTCGCGGGTTTGCTGCCGACGCGGCCGGTGTCCTGCGGTAACCGTGTCGACCTGCCGAAAAGACAGCGCCGGCATGTCTGGGAGGACCGTGGCCTGGATGTCCGTCATGACCCGGACTCTGGTGTGTACCGGCTGCGGCGCGTGTTCGCGTGTGACATATGCGGCCGAGACAAAGACGAGAATCCATCACGAACGACACAAAAGGAGCATTGACATGGTTGACAAGATCACCAAGCAGATCGTGGACAAACTGTACGGCAGCGACGAGCCTGCACAGGTCCGCTACACGTATGGCTACAACAACAGGGGGCATGACGGACTGTGGTCCGTGCTCAAGGTCACCGACGAAGATCGCGGCGCTGAGGTCGTGCTTTCCGGCAAGGATCTGACGGAGGCGAAGGCGAAGGCGAATGCCCTGATCCTGAACGCGCCGGAACTTTATTAGCCCTGGTTTGACGGGCCACGCCGCAACTGTCATCAGCTGCGACGTGGCCCGTCTGGGGGTTCCCTGTCCGCGCGACGGCCCGGTGCCGGAAGGGCCGGGAGACGGGAACCCGGCGCACCTGCCGCGGAAAACGAGGAACTTTTCTACGCGAACAGGTACGCACAAACTCACATGGCGCGAGGCAGCACAATCCGCCGCGCCGACTTTCGCAGCTGCTTCTCCACCCGGATCACATCACCCGGATCAAACAACGACACCCGGTATGTCTGGCCGTTCCCGCCAGTCCGCGTCCCCACCCCACGGCGCACCAGATGCCCCCGCGCGACCCACGTATGAATCGTCTTCGCCTGCACCCGTGCCAGCGCAGCAGCCTGCTCAGCGTCAACCAGGCCGTCTCCACGGGTAACAAGCTCCACCTGTTCCCCCCGGGAGACACGAAAACGCCCCGGCCGCAAAACGTCTCACGGGTCCGGGGCAGACTACTGTTAAAGCCGAAGCAGAGTCTACGCGTCGACTATGCCGCCCCGCAACGACAACCGGTTAAGCCGCGGTGAGCTTCGCGAACTCGTCTGGCCGGGTCGGCTCGATCCTGCCCTCCACCACAGCTGTTTTCGCCCAGATCGCATACCGTTTCGCATGCTCGCTGTACTCGGCTTGCGACAGCAGATCCCCGCACTGGCTGCATTCGGATTTCCATTCCGGTTCCGGCGCCGCAGTCAGGGCAAGGTGCTCGCAGCGGCGGCACGGGATGCCGTCCAGCAGCAGCGGAGGCGGCGTGGTTTCCCGCAGGGCACGGCGGCACCGGTCGCCGAGGTTCAGGATCTCCAGGCCAGCGTCCGGGCCGGCGAGGGGAATATCCGCGGTGACGTAACCGCCGCCGGGGTGGACGAACCCGGCAGTGCTCGCAGCGGCCAGGCCGGCGGCCCAGTCTGTGACCTTCTCCCGGGCCGGTATGGGCTTGACCCGCATCATCGGCTGCGCCGCCAGTGCGAAGAGGATGTCGACCCGCGGTGCCAGGGTGCGGACGGCGGCCGGGACAGCGATTTCGTCGCGGCGGTGCCGGGACAGGGCAGCGGACGGGCGGGTCAGGTCGGCGGTTTCGGCGACCCGTTCTTCCCAGGACACGAGGATGAGGAGCATGTCGCGGATCAGGGCGTCGATGTCGAGACGCAGGGGGATTGGGGCGTCGCGGGAGCCGGTGACCCTTGAGTCTTCGCCGAGGCGGGGTTTCTGGCCGATGGCGAGGCGCAGGGCGACGTAACGGCGTGGCATGTCGGCGAGGCTGCGGCAGACCCGGCCGGTGTCTTTCCGGCAAAACGGGGATGGCAGGTCCGCCCACGCGGGTACAGGGTCCTGGCCGTCGCTGGTGGTGGCACTGGAGCATCGTTCCGCCCGGGCGCACCGCGCTGCTACAGCCCGGTCTGCGACGGTGGTGGTGGTGCGCCGCTGGTACGTCTGGTGCTGTGACATACGTCTCCCCGTGCCCGTGGCCGCCAATGCGGAGACAGTACTACGCCGCACCAGACACAGTTATCGCTTACTGTAACGTGTAGTGCTAGATGACAACTGTCGGGTGCTAGTTTGACAAGTGTCGGATACCAATCTAAAGTGGCTTACTGTCAGCGAGACGGGTGCGTCTTAGCATCCGTCTATCACCCTGGAGGTATCCCCGCATGGCAAACATCAAGGTTCGGCAGCAACTACCGGACGCAGCCAAGCAAACCGCCGATCTCATCGAGACTCTCGGCTTCCAGTGGGAATTCGACTTTGAATACTCAACTCCCGACCCGGCCCGGCGAATACAAATTCGCGAAGAGAATCATTACATTCCGAAGCAAATGGTAACGCAGATTGCTGCGGCACAGGAGCGCGGAGACAAAATGCCGCCTATCGTGGTCACGAAAGACGGTTATCTGGTCGACGGGAATACGCGAACGGCGGCAGCGCGCCAAAACAAATATCCCACTATTCAAGCTCTGGTTCTCACTGACTCTTATGAAGGATGCACAGACAAAGTTGAGCGGCGTCTTCGCTTGCTTGGTGCAGCTTTTAATGCGCGCCACGGAAAAGGTATTGACCGTCAGGAAATTCGCGCAGCAGTTGAAAAAATCAGCGCAGACTCGTCTTACGCAGGAACGCGAATTGCCGCGCTCATCGGGGTAACTGATAACACGGTTAAGGGAATGCTCGCTGAGATGAAGGCGCGCCGACGCGCTGACAGGGCAGGGCTACACCTTAACGGTTCAGTCACCGCCTCGGCGCTCCGGCGGCTGGGAGAAGCCAGCGACAAACTGCATGACGAGCCGTATCGCCAGGTCACGTCCCTCGTTCATGACACCGGCATGAGCCTCAGTGAACTTAATGACATTCTCAAGGAAATGCGCGAAGCTGGGTCCGACGAAGGCGCCCTTCACGTAATTGAACAGCATCGGCGCGCTCGACGTGAACAGATTGCGGAATACCGGGCAAGCGGACACTCTAAGCCACCCGCAGCAGCAAAGCTACGGCAGAGACTTGGGTTCATCCTGGAATACGAATCGAAGCCGGGTGAACTTGTTGAACGCAACTCAGACGTCGCCGGAAGGCACCGGGATGAAATCGAGCGTGCCATCGACGTGCTGCGGGCAGTGCTAGCTGCATCACCGGCGGTATTGCACATGTCATCGGAGGATGAGACAGCATGATGTCGCGCCAGGCGGAAGAAGACCGGAAACGTCAGCGTCTTGATCGCCTGGCCGGGGATGGGAGCAGTGTGGTCGGGATTGATCTGGCCGCACTGTTCCGCGTCATACTCAACCAGATCCAGGACGCACCAGAAGGCGCCAAGCGTGATCATCTCACGGAATCTGCCCGGATCGAGGTATCCAATCATGCGCGGATTGAATACATATACGGCAGCAATGGCGCGGACCCGTGGGTGGCTCTCATTGAGGATGCGCTAGCTCAGCTTGAGTCAACGGGCTTTGCTGAGCGTGGCGAAGACGGCCGATGGCGGCCCACGCCGAAGCTTGTGACGGATAAACGCCTCGTGGTGATACCACGCCGCGTAGGCAAGCATTCGTCTGTCGGTGTTGTGCTTTATTCCCCGAAAGACCGAGAGCGGCGCGGAGTTGCCGAGCAGCAGCGCATGGAGGTAACATCGCTCGCTGCTCGCATGCGTGAAGACGGGCCAGGGTTACGCCCGGTCGCCGGCGACAAGGAAGGACGCTCTCACCTGGATGCTCTTGAGCAGAGCATGCGAGATTTCGGCTGGCGACCCGAATTTCCCGTCATCGTTGACCAGCACGGCCGGATCCTTGACGGCCGTCATCGCCGTGAGGCAGCGAAGCGGGCCGGTGTTTCGGAGCCGCCGCCGAAAAGAATTCGGGTTGCTTCTGATGAGGAAGCCGTTGGGTTCGCTATTCTGGTAAACCTTCAGCGGGGCTGGACGCCGGCCGAGCGCAACCGGATCAACCATGATCTGAAGGCGGCCGGGCTGACTGTCGAGAACTTCGGGCGTCAGCTCGGCACCGCAGCGAAGCGGGAACTGATCAAGACGGCCCTGCTGGAGAACCCGAAGCTGAGCCACAACGCCATCGCCAAGCGTCTCGGTATCAGTTACCCGACAGTCGACAAGGCGTGCGCTGACCTAATTGTAAATTTTACAATTAACGAGTGTAGTCACCGGCTGACCGAGGACGGCAAGCAAGCCCCAGGGCCGAAGCCGAACAAGCGAAACACGCTCACACCCACACCTGAACAGGTTGAACAAGATCGAGCCTTCGACGAGCGCGTGATCCAACTGCATGACTCAGGCCTCGGCGTGAAAGCGATCGCTGAGGAACTCGGCGTGGCAAAGACGAAAGTTCAAACAGCGTATGAACGCGAAGGGGTCCGCCGCAGCGAACGCGAAGCCGCCTGGGAAGTATCAACGCAACCAGCAGATACAATTGTCGACAAAGAAACAGAAGCTGATGGCCAGCCGATCAGTGAAACGCCATCATGGAAAATGGTGGCAGAACTTTTTCGTAGACTCAGCAAAGATGACCAAGCGGCATTCATGGCTGCTGTCAAGATAAATGACACCTGAGTATGCTGACTGACTGAGCAAATACAAGAGCATCTGCATTCAGATGCTCTTGTATTTGCCTGAAACCCGGGCGGACGCTTCGGTTGCTGCCCTGCGTGCTGCTGCGTAGCTTACCGGAAACTGACATGTGAACTGGGCTCATGGATCGATGTGATACATGCCAGGCTGCGGCTGGCGGATCCGCCGACCGTCCAGCGTCCACGCACGCCAGCAGCCGCCCGGCGCTCCCCCCTGGAAGTTGGTGCAGCCGAGGAACGACCCGTAAGTAGAAGAGGACGCCTCATAGACCGTGCCGGTGCCGCATGACGGGCAGCGGTCCCCCGCGCTCACTCGCCGACGGATAGGCGCCAGCAGCCCCGGACGGCGATGACGGCGACGTTCCAGCCCTGGCGGCCGGTGGACTAACCGTACGAGCAGCGCTCCCACTGCCACAAACAAGATCACGACAAGTATGATCGCAACCGCAAAGTAACCCAATACCCTCACACTCCGCCCGGTTCCGGCGGTACCGGCGATAACCATGCCTCATCCAGTGTGCCCCACCTGTAAGGTTCGGTGAAGTAAGCCGCAGCGATAACGAGAGGAGCGCTTATGGCAACCCGGCGAGCGGATGCTGAGCCGCTCTGGTCAACCGCCGAGGCGGCCACATACCTCGGCGTTCCTGTGGCGACGCTCCACCAGTGGGGTCTACAAGGGAACAGGCCCACGGTCGTACCGTGTCGGCCGGTGGCGACGCTACCGCCACAGCGAACTGGATGCATGGCTGGAAACGTTCGCATCTGACAGGAACCTAGGAGAAACGGCCTATGCCAGCAAACGACCCGGCCACGCGCAAAGAGATTGCCCGGATCGCCGCGCACACACGATGGGGCAAGACAGTTGACCGGACAGCCGCGCTCCAGCCAGCACGTGACGGCCTGATCGCCAAGTTCGAGGCACAAATACCCGCCGAGGTCACTGACCTAGTGCAGCGGGCGAACATGCTGGAGCACCTGCTTCAGGCCCATTACTTACGGATGCAGGAGGCAGCCAAGCGCGCGGCGGCACAGCGGCGGTGACAGACTGGCCACATGAGCCGCAGCGATAACACAGCATGGCAGCCTGTCCGGAAACTTCACCATCTAGCTCCGGGGAAGCCCCGTCGTTCAGGACGGGGAGGAACCGTCAGCTTCACCGGCTGGCCATGGAAGCGCACACCATAAAACAGTCCTGGTCGGCGCCGGGCCGGTGTCTCAGTGTGTCGCCGGCGGCCCGGCTGGGGGGCTCGCGCGCACGGGATTTCACACACGAAAAAGTTGCTTAACCCAAACAAACTATCTACCCGGTAGCATCCGCCACCAGCCGCAGCCTACCGTTAACGGCATGGACCTGGACGCCTTATACCTCTGGCTCACCGCCATCGCCGCCATCGCCGTCGCCAGCTTCATGCTCGCCACCATCGCCGCCCACTGGATCGCTGAACGATACACCGTCCACTGGATGCGACACCCCGGCAAACCACGCACCCAGCCGTGCCCCGCCTGCACCTGCGACGTCTGCAAAGGCGAAGGCCGCATCCCCGCCTAAGCCCCCGGATTTAACATGCGGGCCTCTTGCCGGATCCGTGACGGCATGCTCACCATGAGATACATGGGAGACATACACCGAGACCGGCACTGCCAGGTCAGCCACGCGCCAACACTGTTCCGCTACCGCACCTGCACCGGCATAGCCGAATGGACCATCCGCACCGAACCGCAGCCAGGACTCCCCTCAGACGGCAGGCAAGCCTGCGGCTACCACTTACCGTCCATCCTCCGCGACCTCGACCAGCATCACCCTGGCCGCGGGCTCACATTCACCGTCACCAGGGTCACCTCATGACTGCCGCTGCCAGCTGCCAGATTCCCTACACTGGCGCTACCTGGAACCGGTGCCGCAAACCACCAGAGTTCACGATCACCTGCCCTGAACGGCCCGAGCACGCCTGCACGCATGACGTCTGCGCCTACCACCTTCCCGGCATGCTCCGGCTCCTGGAACGCACCGCCCCTCACGACGGCGGGCCGCCAGGATTCACCGTGGCCCGCCGCTGGACTGCCGCCCGGCCTGTAGTCAAACCAGCTGCACATCAGCTACCCTGAGCAGACGTGGCTACCAGATTCCGCGTATCCGGCATCATCCTCCTCGGCCTTCTCGTCACC
>Ga0335079_10004160_pt1 | contig 16647 bp, 13 predicted proteins | sample Lox_Sample_33_FD_206719 | JGI IMG/M metagenome (GOLD analysis project Ga0335079, IMG submission 206719) | Soil microbial communities from Loxahatchee National Wildlife Refuge, Florida, United States - Lox_Sample_3.3 | ecosystem: Environmental > Terrestrial > Soil > Wetlands | place: USA... | reverse complement strand
GGAGGGGGCATGGAGCACAGGGTTCGCATGGCACTCGGTCTCATCGTGGCGGTGGTGACGGCTTGCGGGGCCGCGCTGTCGCAAAATCCCGATCCCACGGCAGCCGCGAAATACGGCTGGGGGTTCAGGAACTTTTCGGACACGATGTTCAGCTGGGACATCTACTGCCATTCCTATTTCGGCGTCCCGGTGGATCCGAACGGCACGTGGGCGTCGGCGACGTTCGACAAGGCGTTCTACGAGCTTGCATTCAAGAACAAGCTGCCGGCCCCCGGGGGAAACGGCTCAAGCTCCGCCGGGAACTGCTTCGGCATTTCTATCATGAGCCTGATGGTGAACAGGTTCGGGGGGTACTACGGGTACTGCGCCCCCACGAGCGCGTACCAGGGTGACACGACATCCAACGGCACAGGACCGAGCGATCCGGCCCTGCACCGGATCATCAACATTATGCACGGGCATCAGCTCTCCGCGGAGGTCCTTGAGACCTACCTCGACCAGGCGCAGAGCGGGCACTCGCAGAACTGCAACAACGGGTTCCAGCTCGCCAAACAGACGATAGGGAAGGAAGGGCCCTGCCTCGTCTGCATCACCAACCAGCCGAACCCGGCTGACGGGAGCGGGGGCCATGTGCTGATCGCGTACGGCACATCCGATGACGGTGCGGGCCACGGGAGGATATGGGTGGTTGACCCCAACCGTATCTGGGTGGCGAATAACCCCTCCGACAGGGGGTGGTACCAGGGGGATTCCAACCACATCGACTGCGACCTCGGGAGCGGAAAATGGACGTTCAAGATGGCGGGGACCGGAGCCTCGACGAACTGGCCGTCGGGACCGGGCAACCTCATCATCGTCCCGGCGTCACTGGCGGGCCCTCCCGGCAGAGTTCCTTCCTCGCTCGGGCTCGCGCTGGGGGACGTGCTGAACAAGCTCCTGCTCACCGACTGGATGTCGGTTCAGTCCCCACGAAAATGACGACCGCATGTCCCTCGATCCGCGTCTTGAGCTGCCTGAGCGGCCGACTCGCTGGACCGTGGATGACGTTCCCTTCGGTGTCGAACCGGCTCCCATGGAGGCTGCAGGAGAATCCGTCCCCGCTCTTCTGGAGCGGGTTGTTCGCATGCGTGCACCGCAGGAGGAGCGCGTGAATCTCTCCATCGCTTCCCGTGACGAGCGCGATCGTCTCCGGGTACCCGTTCGCCCGGACGACATGCGCGGGCCCCGGTCCCGGGAGCGGAAGGGAAACGCGTATGCTTTCCCCCTCAAGGTCGCCTGTGACCACGTCCTCCGGCGCGCACGATGAGAGAAGCGCCGAGAGGGCGCCCGATCCCGCCCCGAGACACGCGATGCACGCCGTCGCGATGAAACTCCGTCGTCGCATGATCTCCTCCCTAGTACTCGAACCCGATGCCAAGCGTCAGGAACGTCGTCTCCTGCTCTCCTCCCGATCCGCCGGGCGGAGCCCCCGTCCACTGGAAGCGGACGTCCGCCTTTATGACAATGTCCCTGAGAGGGGAATAGCTCGCCCCTGCGACGAGGTGGTGCTGGTCCAGAGTCCCGTCCCGCACGCCGTTCGCGGGGAGGGAGGCGTTCATGTCCAGGCGCTCATACCGGATGAAGGCGGTCGCCCCTTTCGCGGTCGCGGCGTATGCGTTTCCAGTGTTCGCCGTCTCGACGTTCGCATCCGGGGCGTCGGAGGGAAAAATGAGATTGTACGCCGCTTCGAAGTATCCCCCCCGGGCGGATCGGGGGGTGTTGTTGTGAAACGCGTCGTTAATGCTCCCGGCGTCGGGAATCGAGACGAGCGTCCCGAGGAGTCGGAGCGAGAACCTGCCGGCGGTGATCTGCGCGTCCGCCTCCGCGAGCGCCACGGGGGTCCCGAACGCTCCTCCGTGGATGGGCAGCGTGTCGACCTCCGCGGGGGGGAGCCCGGCCGCGCCGCCGTAGTATCCCGACACCTGGATCCTGGCATTTCCCGAAGACTTCGCGATCGACGCCGTGAGGGCGAGCGCCTCGGCCGACGCGTTGCGTCCCTCGAACCTCCCTTCCCGTATCACGGAGCCGTGTGCGAAAGCGGATGCGTCAAGCCCGTTGACAAGCGCGATGCTGTACTCGACGGGGAGTACGTCGTTCTCCCCGTAGAAGCCGGCGCCGAGCTCCCTCCACGTGGAGGGGATGATGTACGTCTCTACCTGCGTCCGCTCGTTTCCGTTAAACGACGCGGGGAGATGGTTCTCGTTGAGTATGCCGATCCTCGGCAGGAAGAGCCCCGCCACGACGCGGTGGGCGGCATCGAGCGTGAACTGGATGTACGCCTGCTCGAATGCGATTTCGCCTCCCCCTTCCCCTCCCGTAACCTTTGCGTCTTCCATCTCCAGCTCGGAAACGAGCGAGACCTTCCGGGAAAACGTGTGGCCGATAAAGAGAACTACGCGCTCGAGGTCGACGCTTGCGTCCCCCGACTCCATCTGCCTTGTATAGACGGCGTTGCCGTATCCCCCGAGCGTGGTCTTCTCATCCTGGGACACCGCCCTGCAGGTAGTTGCGATGAGTATGAGTGTCAGGATAGTGGCAAGTCTAGAAGGGGTCGCGCTCATGAGCGTCTTTGGATATGTTGAAAAATCTATCAGTCGATCGATTTCTTATATTTAATTAGACTAAGTATAAATAATTATATACGACTATTCAAGTCCAATTTTTTCCTATGTGATTGCTGGCATATACAGAGCTGGTTCAGTGTGATTTCAGGAACGGCCGGGACCGGGATTCCGCTTGATTTTTCGCTCGACCGGAATTATCCTAATCCGTTCAACCCGTCGACGACGATCGCCTTTACCGTGCCCCGGGCGGGGCGCGGGGCGCTGAATGTATTCAACACCGTTCAACAACCCCGGAGGATTCCCCATGAAATATCTCTTCGTGCTCTTCTGCGCCCTGGCAGCAACGACTGTGTACGCCCAGGACAAGTCGTACAGGGTGGTCTTCGATCTGACGAGCAGGGATTCGCTCGACCAGAAAGCGGTCGTGCGCTGGGTGCACGAGATCACCGCCGCCAACCCCGACGCGCAGGTCGAGGTGGTCATGTACGGGAAGGGCTACGAGCTCGTCATGCCGGAAAAGTCGTCCTACCTCGCCGACGTCAGCGCCGCGATCAAGAATCCGAGGGTGGCGTTCAGAGTCTGCCGGGTGGCACTGAAGAACAACAATATCGACCGGTCGCAGATCCTCGCCGACGCCGGGACGGTTCCCGACGGGATTTACGAAATCCTCATGAAGCAGAGGGAAGGCTGGGGATACATCAAAGTCGGTCACTAGAACTTGCAGGTTCGTGAATGGCGGAGGCGAAATTTGTTGAACGCTCCGGCCGGCAATTACTCCTGATTGATATCGCGCACGCCGACCTGGAAGGGGTTGTCGAGGTTATCAGGCAGGCAAAGGCGCTTGTCAACGGCTCGGGTCGCCGTGATCTCCTCACGGTGACCGATGTGACGGGTACGCAGGTCACCTCGGCCATCGTAAAGGTCCTCAAGGAGTTCGTCGCGCACAACGGCCCGTACGTCCGTGCGGGCGCGGTGGTGGGGCTCGATCGCCTCCGCGCCGTGGAGTTCGTCGCGATCGTGAAATTTTCCGGCAGGAACCTGAGGGCATTCTCCGACATCGAGGCGGCCACGAAGTGGCTCCTCGCCCAGTCAGGAAGCTGAGGAGATCCCCCCCTTCTTTCCCGTGAGCGTGATGACGGCGATCTCCGAGCGGGCGCCGATCCTCACCGGTGGGCCCCAGTACCCGGTCCCCTTGCTGACGTAGAGCCATGTGTCCTGGAATTTCCGGAGTCCCCGGATGGACGGCTGACCGACCGTGGCCAGCAGGTTCCACGGGAAGAACTGCCCGCCGTGCGTGTGGCCTGAGATCTGTACCTGGAAGCCCTCCTTCCTGGATTCGTAGAGGCTCCTGGGCTGGTGCGCCAGGAGGACCTTAACGTCCGCCTCCGGCGCGCCGGCAATCGCCCGGTGCGGGTCCGACCGGTGCTCCGGGATGAACTGTCCCCCGCTCACGTCTGTCACTCCCGCCAGCAAGAGTCTCCCCGTTCCGCGCCTGATGAGCCGGTGCTCGTTGAGCAGCACGTCGAAGCCGAGCCGCCGGGCCTCCTCGATCCAGGGAAGCGCCCCCGAGTAGTACTCGTGGTTCCCCGTGATGAAGTACTTCCCGTAGCGCGCCCGCAATCTGCCGAGTGGCTCCACGTCCCCGTGCAGGTCGGCCACCTTCCCGTCGGCCATGTCCCCGGTGAACGCCAGGATGTCGGCGTCGAGCCCGTTGGCCATCTCCACGATTGTCTCCACGAATGGCCTCCCGATCGTGAGTCCCGCGTGGAGGTCCGTGATCTGCACGATCCGGAAACCCTCCAGCGATTCCGGGAGGCCGTCGACCGGAATCTCCACCAGCGGGACCGAGGGACGTCTTCGCGCCTCGAACAACCCGTATCCCGCCAGGGCGCCCGCGGCCGCCAGTAGACCCAGGTTCACGGATTGAATGAGCGTCGCCCGCCTGCCGGGGTCTGCAGGTCCCGCCGTACCGGCCGTGCGGCCGGCGATTGCCGCAAGGAGCGCCGCCCCTTTTCTCGCGCCGATGCCGAGAAGCCAGGCCGCGTCCCGCACGAGGAGGAGCGTGATCACCAGGGAAAAGAAACCGAGGCTGAGGTACGCAGCCCATTCGAGATCCCGCTTCCACGAAGCGCCGATCCGGTTCACCTCGAGTACCATTGCCGACACCGGCAGGAGCAGGAGTATTGCCAGCGCGCACCACGAGATCAGGTTCCACGGCGGCGCCATGTGCGCCGGCGCGATCAGCCTCCAGCCGACGTACGCGTACCCCGATCCCACGATCGCGAACGCGACGATGAACCACAGTATGTAAAACATTCATCTACTCCCTTGTCATCGCGTCTATTGAGCGAAGTCCGCTTTTTGGACCACGCCGCCTGCGGCGCCGCAGGCGCCGTTCTTTGGCGTGGCAATCTCCCCAATATGTGAATTTTCTCCCCGCAATCAACGTTATATCAGTGCGTTGCTGTTGGCGCATTAGATTTGTATCATATGCTTTGCCCATTTCCTGCGTTTTGAAGGGGATGCGCGCATAATCCTTACCACAATTGAGGCGCGGGCTTGTCCGCGCCGACAGGGGAGCGGTGCATGGGGGAAGTTGAACTGGAGGCCCGGTACGCCCGGCTGATAATCTACCTCACGGATTACATCTACACCGTGAACATCCGTGAGGGGGTCGCCGTGGAGACGTATCACGGCCCCGGCTGTGTCTCGATCACCGGGTACACGTCCGAGGACTACCGGGCCAACCCCGACCTCTGGTACCGGATGGTCCCCCGGGGGGACCGCGACAGGGTGCTCGACCAGGCGCGCCGCGCACTTGCGGGCGAGCAGGTGGAGCCGCTGGAGCACCGGATCATCCACAGGGACGGCTCGGTCAGGTGGATCAGGAACACCATCGTCGTGACGAAGGACGACGCGGGGAACCCTGTGGCATACGACGGGCTCATCAACGATATCACGCAGGTGAAGAAGTCGGCGGCGGCCGAGGCGATCCGGCACCAGCAGCTTATCCAGGCCGACAAGATGGCGTCGCTCGGCGTCCTTGCCGCGGGGATCGCGCACGAGGTCAATAATCCGAATAACTTCATACTCCTGAACGCCCGCCTCTTCGCCCGGGTCTGGGCTGACGTGCTGCCGGTCCTCGACGAATACAGCGCGCACAACGGTGACTTCAGCGTGGCCGGGTTGCCGTTCGCCTCCACGCGCGACAAGCTCAACCAATCCCTGGAGGGGATCCTGCAGGGGTCTGACCGGATCCAGAACCTGACACGGAGCCTCACCGAATATGCCCGGCAGGACGGCGGGGAGCTGAACGAGGCCGTCGACCTCAATGGCGTGGTGCGGATGGCGGTCGCCATGACCGAGAGCCTGGTCAGGAAGTCCGCCGTGACGTTCAGGGTGGACTATTCTCCGGAGATGCCCCTGACGCGCGGCAACGCCCGCCAGCTCGAGCAGGTCGTGATCAACCTCATCACGAACGCCTGCCAGGCGTTCGACGGGGCGCCGGGGGAGATCCGGCTCACGACGTACAGCTTCCGGGAAACGAACGAAGTCGGGGTCATCGTGCGCGACTCGGGCAGCGGCATCCGGGAAGCTGATCTGAAGTACATCATGGATCCCTTCTTTACGACGAAGAAAGAAAAGGGGGGAACCGGCCTCGGGCTTTCAATCTCCTCCAATATTGTCAAAAGCCACGGGGGCACGCTCTCACTTGCCAGCGAGCCGGGGAAGGGAACCAGGGCAAAGGTCCTCCTGCCGGTGCTCCAGCCGCGCTGAAGGGGACGACGTGCACTCGAACATCTTCCCCTCCCACCCGATACTGTTCGTGGACGACGAGGAGCAGTATCTCCTCAGCCTCGAGCTGACGATGTCGTCCAACGGCATCACCAACATCGCGACCTGCAGCGACAGCCGCCGCGTGATGGATATCCTGGCGGCCGGGCCCTGCTCCCTCGTGGTGCTGGACATCAACATGCCCCACGTTTCCGGCGCGGAGCTCCTTCCGGTCATCGTCGAACGTTACCCCGATCTGCACGTCATCGTCGTTACCGCGCTCAATGACGTCGAGAGCGCCGTCCGCTGCATGAGGCTCGGGGCGTACGACTACGTCCTGAAACCCGCGGATGACGCCCGCCTGGTCACGGCCATCAGGCGCGGGCTCGAGCTCGATGAGGTCAGGAGCGAGAACGAGATGCTGAAAGCATCGCTCCTCCGCGCCGACATCGAGCATCCCGGGGCGTTCAGCGATATTATCTCGCGCTCCCACCAGGTCCAGTCGCTCTTCCGGTACTGCGAAGCGGTGGGGAGCACCCGGTTGCCGATCCTGATCACGGGGGAGACCGGCACGGGGAAGGAGCTGTTTGCGCGTGCGATCCACGCGGTGAGCGGGCGCCCGGGAGGGCTCGTCACCGTGAACGTCGCCGGCGTCGACGACACCTTTTTTGCCGACACGCTCTTTGGCCACCGGAAGGGGGCTTTTACGGGGGCCGAGTCTGACAGGAAGGGCCTGATCGACCAGGCCGAGGACGGGACGCTGTTCCTGGACGAGATCGGGGACCTACGCCTCGAGTCGCAGGTCAAGCTCCTCCGGCTCCTGCAGGACGGTCAGTACTACCCGCTCGGCTCCGACGTCGCGCGACTGTCGAACGCCCGCATCATCGTTGCCACACATCGCGACATCCGCGGGATGCAGGAGAGCGGGACGTTCCGGAAGGACCTCTATTACAGGCTCAAGTCGCACCACATCAACATCCCCCCGCTCCGGGAACGGAGCGGCGACGTGCCCTACCTGGTGGATCACTTCATCACAAAGGCCGCGGCGGAGCTCGGCAGGAAGCGCCCCACCGTCCCGAAGGAGCTCTTCACGCTTCTGAAGAATTACGATTTCCCGGGCAACGTGCGGGAGCTGCAGGGGATGATCACCGACGCGGTCAGCATCCACGCGTCGGGAATCCTCTCCCTCGATTCGATCCGGCGTCAGATCGCCGATTCCTCGGGCTCCCGGGGGGGCACCGAAAACCGGTCCGCCGACGGGACGGATGACGAGGCCGTGCTCTTTCCAGGCCGGTTGCCTACGCTTGAGGAGGCGGACGATGCGCTGATCCGGGAGGCCCTCCGGCGCGCAGAGAACAACCAGACGATCGCCGCGGAGCTGCTCGGGCTCTCGCGCCGGGCTCTGAACAACCGCCTTCGAAGGAAAGGGCCCCCTCGGGGGGCGTAACCCGTGTGCACGCCTGCACGTGTCCCGCGACACCAATTCCGGGTCGCGACTGCGGTATCTTGACCACCATTCTACTACTCCACGGTCAATTCCTCCACATGGCTATCGTTTACGCCGGGGTGCTCTTCGGCCTCTGGGGTCTCCCGATCAGTCCCGTCCGCACGATTCAGATCCTCATTATTCGCAGGCTCGAAATCTCCGTCAGTATGACCTCGCGGCCCCCCGGTATCCGCTAAACCCTGTCACCCCTCTCTGTGTCCAATCCCTGTCGGTCCCGCATGGAGGGGACGGGGGGTATCGGTCCATGCCGTGTTGCGTGCAACACGGGCTACCCCCCCGGGTGGAGAGGATGATGTTGTGAGGGCGTGCCCGATGGGGAAGAGAATGCGTAGCTGCGCACTGGCAGTCTTGTGTCTTCTGACGGTTCGTGCGGGCGTTCACGCACAGGCCCGATATGAGGTTACATACATTTCTCCGATACCGGGATCCCGCTTTATCCTCCCCGGCTCGAACATCATTATACGCGTCAGGGGCGGCATAACGACTGACGCGGCCGACCGGTTCATCCGCAGCGTCCAGGGTGAAAGCACCGGCCCCCATCCCTTCAGCATTTCCGTTTCGGATGACGGGTGCACCGTCCTTTGCACCCCCTCCCGGCCATTTGCGCCCGGTGAGGGAGTTCTCGTCGAGGTGGACACGTCCACGATCTCGTGGGGAGAGTGCATCCGGACCGGAGATGAGTTTCGATTTACCATCACCCCCAGGCAAGAGCCGTATGTGAATCTCGCCTCGGCCCTTCGCGCGACGGAGTTTCCACCCGGGATTCCGCGGGCAGCCAGCCGACCGATGGCCGCGGGCGTGCCGGCGGACACAGGCGTGATTACCCCTCGGGTGAAAGTCCTCGTATCCGCTGCTACATCTCCCGGGTACCTGTTTCTGTCGAATCTCCAGTCTGCGCCTACCGATATCCCGGCGCTCCTGATACTCCGCAATGATGGAACGCCGGTTTTTGCCCGCGATATGTTCGGCGACGCGCATGACTTCAAACTGCAGCCGAACGGGCAGCTGACATACGAAGACGATGTGCCGGGTGCGTTCTATGTTATGGACAGCACGCTCACGGTCGTTGACTCGATTCGATGCGGTAACGGCTATCCCACTGATGACCATGAACTTCGCCTCCTGCCCAACGGCCATTGGCTGTTACTCGGAATCGACCCCGAGCCCGTTGACATGTCGGCCGTCGTCCCCGGAGGGTTGCCCACGGCGACGGTGTTCGGTTGCATCATCCAGGAACTTGACAGTCAGAAGAACGTCGTGTTCCAATGGCGAAGCTGGGATCACTTTAAAATCACGGACGCACAGAATGTCGACATGACCGCTCCCACAGTCGATTATGTCCACGGCAACGCGCTGGACGTCGAGTCGGATGGCAACATTCTCTTGTCGAGCCGGCATCTCAGCGAAATCACGAAAATCGACCGATCGACTGGCGGGATCATCTGGCGCATGGGGGGTGCGAACAACCAGTTCACGTTTGTCAACGATTCAATCGGGTTCAACTACCAGCACGCGGTCAGATGGCTTCCCAACGGGCACATCATCTTCTTTGATAACGGCGATTTTCACAATCCTCCCTTTTCGCGGGCGGTGGAGTACTCGGTGGACGAAAACAGGAAGGTTGCGACACTTGTGTGGCAATACCGGCACGTGCCCGACATCCTGGGTTTTGCCATGGGCTATGTCCAGCGGCTTGAAAATGGCAACACGTTGATCGGCTGGGGAGCAGCCACGCCGACAGTAACGGAATTGGCGCGGAACGGTGCAAAGGTTTATGAGATGTCATTTGACTCGACGGTGTACAGCTACCGGGCGTACCGATTTGACTGGCATCCCGCTCCCGCGCCTGCGGCGGCGGATCAGGCCGAGTCGCGGTATTCGCTCGAGCAGAACTACCCAAATCCGTTCAATCCCTCAACCATCATCCGGTTTACGACGCCGGCAGAGTCTCACGTGACGCTTGATGTGTTCAATATTACCGGGCAGCATGTGGCGACGCTCATCGACGATGAGATGCCCGGCGGAGTGCACACGGCTCGCTTCACTCCCACGACGCTTGCGAGCGGCGTGTATTTCTATCGCCTGCGGGCGGGAAGCTACGTGGCCACGAAGTCATTCCTCTACCTGAAATAGACGGTATATTCAAAAAGCGTCAGGGGACTCAAAAGAAGCATGAGGACTCCTGCGCGAAGACAGAAAACTCGCCGCCAGGGGCTCTCCCTGCCGGGGTTCTGTGCGAAACGGATTCCCTGCCACATAATGGCGACTGTCCACGCGTCTTCCCTCCTGCCAACCCGTTGTCCTCAAACCTGTTAAGGGAAAGACAGACGCCGGGCGTGCACAATCGTGGCACCCCTCCGGCTGCAAGCTTCACATCGTTCGCACCGATAACTGCTTGAAAATCAGCTCATTGAATCTCCTCCCGGCGGTTGGCACTGTTTTCGCAGGTGATGCGTGGGGTCAGCAAACCAACAACAGGGAAAGGGAAGGTATGAAGCTGCGCAATGTTCTCGTGACCACGGCGGTGCTCGCCGCACTTTCGGCAGGCGCGTCGGTCCAGGCACAGCCCGATGAGGCGCGTTACCGCTCGTACGACTTCGACAGGCTGATGAGATCGTTTGATGCCTCGCTCAGGAGCGACGTCCCGGGCGTTGTCGAGTCAACGATCTACAACCTCGTCGAGTACAAGAGCTTCTTCCCGAACAGGCAGTACGGCCGACTCGTGGAATCGCTCGACAGGGTCGCGCGCTCGGGCGCCGACTCGACGATCGCGTACAAGGCTCGCCTTGCGGGGCTCTATCTCGCGTACGGATCCCCCCTGAGCGATGTCAGGGTCTTCACGCCGTACGACCACGAGGGGGCCTTCAAGCTGGTCTCCGAGCAGCTCGAACGAAAATTCCTCATTACGAGCGTGAGCCAGTAATACCGCGCCGTCTTAAGGCGTGGCAATCTTGCGCTTTGAGAGCACCTCGTTCAGCAGCGCGAGCAGCTTCCGCGCCGTGTATGGTTTTGTCAAGAAGGCGTCCGCGCCGGAATCTGTGGCGCGCGTCGTCTGCGCGTCCCCTGCGAAGCCGGAATTCGCGATGATGACGGCTTCCGGATTCAGTTTCCTGATGGCGCGGATCGTCGCCATCCCGTCCATGAAGGGCATGACCATGTCTGTGATCGTGGCGTCGATGCTCTCCCTGTGCTCGGCGTACACGGCGATCGCGTGTGTCCCGTCGACCGCAGTCAGGACGTTGTAGCCCCCCGCCTCCAGCGTCTCCTTTGTCACCTCGCGGATGCTCGCCTCGTCGTCGACGACCAGGATCAGCTCGCCGCTCCCTCGTGGCGGAGCGGCCTCCTCGGGCCGGCTCCCCGCCTCCTGCGCGCCGGCGGGGAGCGCCGGAAGGTAGGTCCTGAATGTGGAGCCCTTTCCCATCTCGCTGTAGACAGTGATGAACCCGCCGTGTCCCTTGACGATGGCGAGACAGGTCGACAGGCCCAGCCCCGTCCCGCGCCCCACCTCCTTTGTCGTGAAAAACGGCTCAAAAATTCTCTCCAGCGTGTGCGGTGCAATCCCGGTGCCGGTGTCTGCCACGGACAGGCAGACGTGCGGGCCCGTTTTCGCCTCGATGTTCATGCGGGTGTAGTTGGCGTCCAGCACCACGTTCTCGGCGGACACCGTCAGGAGACCTCCGTCCGGCATGGCATCGCGGGCGTTCACACAGAGATTCAGCATCACCTGGTGCATCTGCGTCGGATCGGCGGAAATCGTCCAGAGGTCCTTCGCGATCGCCGACCGCAGTGCGATGGACTTGGGAAACGTCTCCTCCGCGATCTTCAGGACCTCCTTGATAAAGTGCCTGGGTTGCAGCGTGATGCGCTCCCCTTTCATGCCGCGTCCGAACGCCAGCACCTGCCTGACGATGGCCGAGCCGCGTTTGACGGACGATTCGACCGTGTCCAGGAGCTTCTGGTCGCGCGCCCCCGGGAGCTTCTTGCGGAGCATCTCGATCGACATGAGAATGGGGGAGAGCACGTTGTTAAGGTCGTGCGCGATGCCGCTGGCGAGCGTGCCGAGGCTCTCCATTCTCTGGGAACGGAGGAGCTGCTGGTCGATCGCCTTTTTCTCCGTGACGTCCCTCGAGACCACGAGCACGTTGATGACGTTCCCGTTGCCGTCCTTGATGGTGCTCGCCTGCGATTCGATGTGGCGGATGCGCCCGTCGGCGGCGATAAACCGGTATTCCGTCCGCTGGCCGACGCCCGTCCGCACGGTCTCGCGGAAGATCTGTCCGACCCTGTCCCTGTCGTCGGGGTGGATCTCCTGGAATGAATCGGAGCCGCGGAGCGACTCCTGGTCAGGGATCAGCATGCCGTACGAGGGACTGTTGTACACGCGCTTTCCGTCCCTGTCCAGGAGCGCGATCATATCCGACACGTTCTCGGAGATCATCCGGAACTGTTCTTCCCTCTGGCGGAGGCTCTCTTCGGCCTGCTTCCGCTGCGTGATGTCCTCCACGGTGCCTTCGTACCAGAGGATCTTCCCTTCGGGGCTGCGGACGGCGCGGGCGTTCTCCCGCACCACGATGGAAGCGCCGTCGGCCTTGATCCACACGGCCTCGCGCCCGCGGATGACGCCTTCCCGCTCCAGTTCCTCTTTGAAGTCGCTCCTGACGTACGTCGGGTGAAACCCGTCCTGCTCGAGATTGCGTGCCCGGAGGTCATCCGACGACGCGTACCCCAGCATAGCGCAGAGCGCGGGGTTCGCCATCACGATCTCCCCCTCCGGGGTGGTCCGGTACAGGCCGAGCACCGCGTCTTCAAAGAGCGTCCTGAACCGTTCCTCCCCCTCCCGCAGGCGCTCCTCGGCGCGTCTGCGCTCCGTGACGTCGTGGATGATCGAAAGAAGGAGAGGCTTCCTGTCGTCGGTGAACGGACCGCTGTAAATCTCGACGTCGCGGATCTCCCCCGAGGCGACCCGGTGCTTGACGAGGAAGTAGTCCCTCTCCTTCAGGGTCGCTTCCTGCATGTCGGAAGCGATTTTTGCCGTGATGCCCGGGTTGATATTCGCCACGGGCATCCCGCACATTTCTTCATGGGTGTAGCCGTAAAACCTGCAGGCGGTCGCGTTGGCGTCGACGATCCGCCGCGCCTCGGGGTCGACGACCAGCATGATCGCGCGGTTGTTCTCGAAGATCCCGCGATACATACCGGTCCGCCAGCGGGCTTCGCCCCCGCCTGCGGCCCCTTCCTCCTCAGTTTTCATATCGCTCATGCCCGCCGCCTGATGCACGCTCTGGATGGGCCCTGTTGAGCAAGAAACATACCACGCGCGCCACGGGACGTTTGCGGGAAAAACCTGTCCCCGTGCACGTCCGGCGTACCCCGGCCTGGTTAAATGTGTGCAGGTGTCCGAATCTGCCTCCCGGGTGTTCCTGGTCCTGGAATTTGCTCAAATGAGGTCAATTTGACTGTCTCCGGATCATCCTCTATACTCTTGGTACCATGCCCCCCGACCAGACAGCGCCGGCACCTCAGGTCCACGTCCGTGTGAAGCGCGGGAACCTCCTCACCCGCGAGCTGACGTTCGGCGCTTCATTCTCGCTCGGCCGCGCCGACGGCTGCTCGATGCAGTTCGCGGATGAGAACGTCAGTTCCTGGCACGCATCCGTCTCGTGGGAAAACGGGGCCTGGCGCCTCGTCGACCTGATGAGCACGAACGGCGTCTATGTCGGGAGGAAGCGGATTGAGAATCGCGTTCCGCTCCCCCTGGACAGGGAGGTGAGGCTGGGACGGCGGGGGCCCGTGCTGCAGTTTACACTCGGGGAGAACCTGGCCCCGACGCCCGCCGGTGAAGAGGGTGCAATGCCGAGGACACAGGTGATCAGGCGATATCTCGAGGGAACCGCCGGAGGGAGAGTCGGAGAGAGGACCATACTGATCAGGGAAGCCTTCCGCACCGTACGCCGGCGGTATCGCGCGACCTACTGGGGGGCGCTCGGTGCGGCACTCCTCCTCCTTGCAGGCGCCGGTGTGATCATCCTGCAATACCGGGACCGCGTCGAGCACCTGCAGAAGCTCCATGCAACCGCTGCGGAAGTCTTTTACACGGCGAAGGCGATGGAGCTGCAGATCGCGCGGCTGCGAGCGGAGGTGGAGAAGACCAACGATGCGGCATTCCGCCGGGCCTGGGAAGAAAAGGAAGGAGAGGAGCGGAAGCTGCAGGCGAGCTATATCGATTTCCTGGACGACCTGGGCATCTCGCAACAGAAGCTTTCCCCCGAAGACTGGCTGATTTACCGCGTGGCCCGCATCTTCGGGGAATGCGACGTGAGCATGCCGGCGGAGTTCATGGAGAAGGTGAAGGAATACATCCGCCTGTGGCAGCGCGGTCACCGCCTCGCCCGGGCCGTCGAGCGGGGGGGGAGAGACAGCGTCGCGGACGTGATCGCGGAAATCCTCCTCCGGTACGACCTCCCCCCCCAGTTTCTCTACCTCGCCGTGCAGGAAAGCGGTCTCGACTCTCTGGAGTGCGGGCCGGAGACCCGCTCGGGCATTGCCAAGGGAATGTGGCAATTCATCCCGAAGACTGCCTGGAAGTACGGGCTCCAGACCGGGCCGCTGATCGATCTGCGGCGTCCCGACCCGAGGGATGATCGGCAGCATTTCAGGCAATCCACCGAGGCGGCGGCGCGCTACCTGCGCGACCTGTACGACAACGAGGCGCAGGCGTCAGGGCTCCTGGTGATGGCGTGCTACAACTGGGACGAGGCGAAGATTCACGACATGCTGAACGCAATGCCGGAGGACCCGCGACAGAGGAATTTCTGGAACTTGCTCGCCCGCCACACGCTGCCCGACGAGACCTACAACTACGTCTTCTACATTATCTCGGCGGCGGTCATCGGGGAGAACCCGCGCCTCTTCGGATTCGATTTCGACAGTCCCCTTGCCCGCTACAGCGCCGCCGTTCCGTGACGCAACCCCGTCATCCCGACCTGACACGCCTGTCATTGCGAGGGGCGCCTGTGGCGCCCAAGGCGCCACCGAAGGCGCCCCGAGGCAATCTCACCCCCCCGCCTTCGGCGCGATGATGGCTTTCAGCAGGTCGGGCCGCGACGTGATCCGCTCGAGGTAGGGATAGCGCTCGCCGCCGTGGTAGTCGATCGTGTACGTCGAGACGTAGTCGCCGTTCTGCGCGATGATCTGCATCGGCGCCGTGGCTTTCGCCGCCAGGCGGATCGCGTCCCGGACCACGTATCTCGTGTACCGTTTCCCGTCCACGGCAATGAGCGTCATCCCGGGGGCAAGCCCGGCCTTCGCCAGCGGCGTGCCCGGGATGACGTCGATGAGCATCCCTTCCTCGTTCACCGTCGCGCCGAGCGAATACCTGATGTCCGTCACGCGCCGGACCTCCTCGAAGTCCTTCTGAAGCGCGTCCAGCGTGTCGCGGTAGGCAAGTCGCCAGCCGGCGCGTTCAATGCCCTCAAGCGGCGCGCGGGGGTTGAGCGAAGTCAGCCTTCCCCTGAGATACGACGCCCAGTCGTACGGCGCGACGTCATTGAGCGTCCTGACGACGTCGTCGAACGTGTAGGGCCTGGTGAGCGGCGGGGTGTCCGATCCTCCGTGGAACTCGCGGCAGAAGTCGTCCATCGATTTGCTGCCGTGCGTCCGCTCCCTGATGATGCCGTCAACGTCAAGCCAGATCAGGTTTCCCTCGTCGTAGTAGTCGACCGTCCTCCTGTATGATTCCCAGTCCTGCCTCGATTCGTAGAGGATCTGGGCGGCGTCGGCGGCGTCCTGGAGCGGCCTCCATGTCCGCCCGGGCCTGTTGTCAAGCTGCGCCGCGATCATTGCCATGTGCTCGCGGTACGTCTCCTGGCTCCAGAGACCGGAGCGGGCCGTGAGCAGGTTCCCAAGGTACTCGGTCAGCCCCTCGTACACCCAGAGGAGATCCCCCTTCATCGGCGTGGTGAAATCTCCCGTGGCGAGACCCTCCGGCCTCCGGTATTTCCCGTTCCACGAATGGACAAATTCGTGGGGGAGGAGCCCCGCCCTGAGCACCCTCATGCGGGGGTCGAGGATCGTCCGCTCTGCGACGCGGTCGTCGCTCGACTGGTGGTGCTCCAGTCCGAAGGACGCTACCTGGTCGCTGAGGGTATACAGGAAATCGTAATGGCGGTAGTGGTGCGCGCCGAAAAGCGCCGTGGCTTCACGAACCAGGTTCTGGTACTCCCTGACGAGGTCCGGCGGCGCCTCAATGGCCGCCTCCCCGTCTGAAGCGATGTCCAGGAAATGGGGGATTCCCGTCCCGGCGCTGATGTCGATCCGGTTGACGAATTCCCCCGCCTGCACGGGGGAGTCCACCAGCATGTTGAGCGTGACGGGCTTGAAATCCACTTTGTTCCCGTCCGTGCGTTCGGGCTCCAGTGCCGTGCCGATCTTCCACCCCGGGGGGAGTACCAGCGACGGTGTCACAATGATGCTATCGGGACGGGGCGAGGAGGGGTAGAGCACCACGGTATTCCAGCTCAGGACGACGAGGTGCGGCGAGGAATTTGCCCCGGCGGAGTATCCCCTGGCGATTGGCGAGAGGATATAGTCGAACCTCACCTCGATCGAGCGAACCCCGGAAGGCACGTCGCAGTGGAAGAAGTACATGTCCTCCAGGTCTCTGCGCCACGGCACGACTGCGCCGCCGGCCTCCCCCTTCGCAGCGCTGATATGTAGCCCCGCGAGGTCGACCACGGGGCCTGTCGGTCCGTGCTCGCCCGGTAT
>Ga0335079_10004159_pt1 | contig 16647 bp, 17 predicted proteins | sample Lox_Sample_33_FD_206719 | JGI IMG/M metagenome (GOLD analysis project Ga0335079, IMG submission 206719) | Soil microbial communities from Loxahatchee National Wildlife Refuge, Florida, United States - Lox_Sample_3.3 | ecosystem: Environmental > Terrestrial > Soil > Wetlands | place: USA... | reverse complement strand
CACCGCCCTCGTCACCGGAGCCAACCGGGGCTTCGGCCGCGCACTCGCCGCCGAACTGCTCGCCCGCGGCGCCACCGTCTACGCCGGCGCCCGCAACCCAAGCCAGGTCGACCTGCCCGGCGCCAAGCCGATCGCACTCGACATCACCGACCCCGCCTCCATCGCGGCCGCAGCCAAAGCCACAGGCGACGTCACCATCCTGGTCAACAACGCCGGATCCTCCACCGGCGCCGACCTGCTCACCGCTAACCTGCAAGACGTCCGCCTGGAGATGGACACCCACTACTTCGGCACCCTCTCCGTGATCCGCGCCTTCGCACCCCAGATGTCGGCCAACGGCGGGGGAACGATCCTCAACATCCTCTCCGGCCTGTCCTGGGTCAGCTTCCCGGAACTCGGTGCCTACTGCGCCGCCAAGTCCGCAGAGTGGTCCCTCACCAACACCCTGCGCCTGCAGCTCGCCGACCGGGGCATCCGCGTGGCCGGCCTGCACGTCGGCTACATGGACACCGACATGGTCCGCACCGTCGACGCGCCCAAGTCCGACCCGGTCGACATCGCCCGGATCGCCGTCGACGGCATCGCCGCCGGCGCCTACGAGATCCTCGCCGACAACGCCGCCCGCCAGGCACAGGCCGCCCTGGCCGGAGGCGTCTCCATGCTCTACCCGCAACTCCCCTGAGGGCCGACCGCCCGGAAACCCGCACCGAGCCCGGTGTATTGCCGATGCTCGCCGTCACACGCCATGCCGTCGCCCGCCGGCATCCACGTCCATTGATCCGTCGCCAAGTACGTCTTGCCAGGGAATGCAGGGAACGCCATGAAACAGCAACGCAAGCAACGGGTTCGGGGCGGCAGCGCCGTCTGGGCCGTGGCCATCACCAGCATGGCCGGATTCATCACCGCGCTCGACAACCTGATCGTCACCACCGCTCTCCCCTCCATTCCATCCGCAAGGATCTCGGCGGCGGCCTCGAAGACCTCGAATGGACAGCGAGCGCCTACACCCTCACCTTCGCGGTGCTGCTCATGTTCGGTGCTTCCCTCGGCGACCGCTTCGGCCGCCGGAGACTGTTCGCCATCGGGCTCGCGATCTTCAGCACGGCCTCGGCCGCCGCCGCCCTCGCACCGGGGATGGGTGAACTGATAGCCGCGCGCGCGGCGCAGGGCGTCGGGTCCGCGATCGTGACACCGCTGACGCTCACCCTGCTGTCGGCCGCCGTCCCCGCCGCACGGCGCGGAACGGCCCTGGGCATCTGGGGCGCGGCCAGCGGCATCGCCGTCGCCACCGGACCGCTCATCGGCGGCGCACTCACCGAAAACCTCTCCTGGCGGTGGATCTTCTGGGTGAACGTACCCCTCGGTCTGGCGCTGATCCCGCTCGCCCTGCTGCGGCTGAACGAGAGCCACGGCCCGAACCCGACCCTCGACCTCGTCGGCACGGCCCTTGCCAGCGGCGGTCTGTTCGGCATCGTCTACGCCCTCGTGCGCGGCAACGCCGACGGCTGGACCAGCACCCCGGTGCTGGGCGGCTTCATCGCCGGAACCGCCCTGCTCGTCGGCTTCGTCTTCTACGAACTGCGCGCCGAGCACCCGATGCTGCCGATGCGTTCTGTTCCGCCATCGTTCCTTCAGCGCCATCAACGCCGCCAGCCTGCTGATGGTGCTGGGCATGTTCGGGTCGATCTTCCTGCTCAGCCAGTACCTGCAGACCGTCGGCGGCTACTCCCCGATGCAAGCCGGCGTACGGATGCTGCCCTGACCGCCATGCCCATGATCGCCGGACCGCTGGCCGGGGCACTGTCCGACCGCATCGGCGGCGCACCCGTCGTCACGGCGGGCATGACCCTGAACGCCGTCGGCCTCGGGCTCTGGGCACTCACCGTCGAGCCGCACGTCGCCTACACCCACCTGCTGCCCGCACTGATCGTCTGCGGCATCGGCCTGGGCATGTTCTTCGCCCCCAGCGCGAACCTTGTCATGAGCACGGTCCGTCCGGAAGAACAGGGCATCGCCTCCGGCGCCAACAACGCGATCCGTGAGATCGGCGTGGCGTCGCTGGCCGCGGTCTTCTCCGCCCAGGGCGGCTACGGATCGGCCTCACTGTTCGTGGACGGGCTGATCCCCGCGCTCTGGGTCGGAGCCGGTGCCGTCGCCCTGGCAGCGGCTGTGGCGTTGCTCATGCCCCGGCAGCGCAAGGCCGACGGCCCCGCTGCCGGCCTTGCGCTAGGGAGTGCTCCGGCCGGCGCCCCGGCCGCGACCTGAAGCCCGGACCGAGGGCCGGCCCAGCCGGTTACGGCGGGGCCGCCCCCGGGCGACCATCGCGTCGACGAAGGCGTCGAGTTCCGCGTCCGGCAGGGTACGGGTAACCCATCCCCAACGCTCGGCCAGGTCGGCGTCGTAGTCGGCGCTGCCGAGGATCGCCTCGAGCGCCCGGTCCCGGCCGATGGCCCGCGGGAGTCGCTCGGCACCGCCGCCGCCGGGGACGATGCCGACACCGACCTCGGGCTGGCCGAAGAACGCCTTCTCCCGGCTGGCGTACCGCAGGTCACAGGCCAGGGCCAGTTCGTCGCCGGCACCGCGAGTACGGCCCCGGATGGCCGCGATGCTCACGTACGACGCCTTGCTCAACCGCAGGACCATGTCAGTCCAGACCGGCGCGTCGTCCTCATGCTCGGGCACGGGCAGGTTGCCGGCCTCGGCACCGTCGAAGTGGTTGAAGAAGAAGTCGGGGACCTCGCTGGCGAACACGACGACCTGGATGTCGGGGTCCTCGTCGAGTCCCCGGACGATCTCGTGCAACGCCACCACGGTCTCCGAAACGACCAGGTTCATCGGCGGGTTCGCGAACGTGATCCGGGCGGTCTGCGGGGTCGTGCGCTCGAGGCGGATCGTGCTGGACTGGCTCATCGGATGGCTCTTTTCGTGGCGGTCACTTCGATGGAGACCGACGGGCAGGCGTCTGCTCGTACATGGGATCAGTTCCGTCGGAGCAAGTATTGGATTACGATCATACGATGATGATCCGAGAAAGATCCGAAGGCAAGATCCCCCGGCCTTGAAATTATTCTCGTAATTTCAAGGGGATGGTCACCTCGGTGGCGGGGCCCGTCCTAACGGCTGCCCCATCACCGTGTGACGTAGTGCCCGAACCGGTGGCCCGAAGCGGTGAGCGCCGACCGGGCAGGGGTCAGGCCTGCTGGCTGGCGATGCCGATGTACTCGCCCATCCGGTACTCGAAGTCGAGGCCTTTCTCGGCGGCCAGCGCCCCGGCGCCGGCCGCGCGCGTGAGGAACCCCGGCAGCGTCAGCGAGTGGGCGAACTCACCGTAGGCCGCGACCAGGTCAGCGTCCGGCGGCAGCGACGCGCGGTTGACCATCGACTTGGCGGACGCCAGGGAGGTCCTGTCGAAGGAGGCCAGGCGGGCCGCCATCGTGTCCACGAAGCGGTCGAGCTCGGCGTCCGGCAGAGCCCGCGTGACCCATCCCCAGCGCTCGGCCAGGCCGGCGTCGTAGTCGCTGCTGCTCAAGATGATCTCCAGGGCCCGGTCGCGGCCGACGAACCGGGGCAGTCGCTCGGTCCCGCCGCCGCCGGGCAGCAGCCCGCCGCCCACCTCGGGCTGGCCGAACATCGCCTTCTCCCGGCTCGCGTAGCGCAGATCGCAGGCCAGGGCGAGCTCGTTGCCGCCGCCGCGGGTGCGGCCGCGGATGGACGCGATCGTGATGTAGGGCGCCTTCGTCAGCCGCAGCACCATGTCGGTCCAGACCGGCACGGCGTCGTTGCCCTCCGGCGCGGGGAAGTCTGCGGCGGCTGCGAGGTCGAAGTGGTTGACGAAGAAGTCGGGCACGCCGCTCTTGAAGACGACGACCTGGATGTCGGGATCGTCGCCGAGTTCCGCGACGAGCTCGTGCAACCTCGTCACGGTCTCGCCGACGACCAGGTTGACGGGAGGGTTCGAGAACGTGATCATGGCGATCTTGGGTGTCGGACGCTCGAGGCTGATCGTGCTGGGCTGGCTCATTGGGGCGCTCCATTCTGTGGTGTTGGTCGGGTTCTCCATGGGCGGCATGATCGCCCAGGTGATCGCACAGCAGGAGCCGCAGCTCGTGCGCAAGATGATCCTCGCCGGAACCGGCCCGGCGGGCGGCGAGGGCATCGACAAGGTGACCCGCATCACCTACCTCGACACCGCGCGGGCGCTGCTCACCCGCCAGGACCCCAAGCAGTTCCTCTTCTTCACCAGGACCCCGAACGGGCGCCGGGCCGGGAAGGAGTTCCTGGCACGGCTGCAGGAACGCACGAACGACCGCGACAAGGCCATCTCCGTCGGCTCATTCCGCGCCCAGCTCAAGGCCATCCACCGATGGGGCCAGCAGAAGCCTGCCGACCTGGCGGGCATCCACCAGCCGGTGCTCGTCATGAACGGCGACAGCGACAAGATGGTGCCCTCCCAGAACACCGTCGACCTCGACCGGCGACTCCCGGACAGCCAGCTCGTCCTGTATCCCGACGCCGGACACGGCGGGGTGTTCCAGTTCCACGAGGACTTCATCAAGCAGGCTCTCGAGTTTCTCTGAGAGCTTCCGCGCCGCCGTACACCCCTCGGGCGGATCGGCTCCGGCATGTCATCCGCGCCGGGGCCGACCCGCTGGCGTCCTCCGCCAGCCTGCCCGGCGCGGTCGGGACGCAGGTCGGTCATTCGCCATGCGGGGTGACGCGAGAAGCGTTCCGGTTCGTTCCGGCCACCTGGAAGCCGGCGTCGGCGAGCGCGAGCGCGGCTGCCTTCCCGATGCCCAAAAAGGCACCGGTCACGAGCGCCACCGGCTGAGCTGCTGTCATCCTGAACACCTCGCATCGATTAAATTACGCCCGCAATACAACATGTCAGAGCCTGCCCGGGAGCAAGACCCGCCCGAATTTGGATTATGATCGTACTAACATGGATGCGGGGAGGGCACGTGGGTCCTCCCGGCGGTGAAGGAGCGTGTGGTGCGGTACGGGACAGAGCACAAGCAGGCGACCAGGCGGCGGATCATCGAGACGGCCGGCCGCCGGCTCAAGCGCGACGGCATCGACGGCTCCGGGGTCGCCACGCTCATGGCCGACGCCGGGCTGACCAACGGCGCCTTCTACGCCCACTTCACCTCCAAGGACGACCTGGTCGCCACCACGGTCGCCGACCAGCTCCGCGAACAGCGCGAAAGCCTCCGCGCGGCGGCGCCCGGTCGCGCCGGAGTCGAGCAGTACGTGCGCGCGTACCTCTCGGCGCAGCACCGCGACGACCCCGCCGACGGCTGCCCGTCCGCCGCCCTGCTCGACGAGATCGGGCGCGCCACGGACACGGTCAGGCGGGCCTACACCGACGGCCTGCTGGCCGTCATCGACGACATCGCCGCCCGCCTGGACCCGGACGATCCGCCATCGGCACGCGTGACGACGCTCAGCGTCTTCGCCCTGATGGCCGGGACACTGCAGCTCTCCCGCGCCCTGGCCGACCGGCAGCTCGCCGACGCGGTCCTCGACCAGGGCATCCAGAACGCCCTCGCACTGCTGGACAACGCGCAGCAGCGCTGAGATGGCCGCACGACGACGAGTTCGTCTGGGCGGAAGCTTTTCCGGACCCAGCGACGCAGAGGCAGCGACACTTGCGACCATTAGCTGACACGGTTCAGGTTCTGGCGCTCAAGGCACGTGGCTCTCCCGCGGGGCCTTAACATACCTCTCAGGCGCTGCTGCTGACCAGGTGTCTTTCGAGCATGGCAATCGGTGCGCACACGCAGACTCTCGCTGTCCAATGAGAGAACTGTGTTTGCCCTAGACTTCCATCATGGAACACAGGAGCTTCGAAGGCATGAGCTGCCCCATTGCGCTCGCGTTGGACCGGGTCGGTGAGTGGTGGAGCATCCTGATCCTGCGTGACGCCACCCATGGACTTACTCGGTTCGAACAGTTTCAGAAGAGTCTGGGCATCTCATCGAACTCCCTCTCCCGCCGCCTCGCTGCCCTAGTCGAAGCGGGACTCCTGGAGCGACGCCGCTACAACGAACGCCCTCCCCGAGAGGAGTACGTGCTGACCGAGGCGGGGCACGCATTCCGCCCGGTACTGATTGCTCTGTATTCCTGGGGTAACCAGCACTTTCCTCCTGACGCGGTCAACGTTCGCCTGGTCGACAGCGAGTCCGGTGTCGACGTCGACCCGATGCTGATAGACCGCTTGACGGGTCACCCCCTGGATGACGAGCACACCACGTTCCTGCCCGGTCCGGCTGCCGACGATCGGCTCCGCGCGGCTCTCGCCCGGCGCAGCGAACTAGTCTCTTAGGCCCGGGTCCCGCTCGGGCCTGGACGCGCATCCGAGCGATGCGGTCACCAGCTCGGCTCCCTCGGGACGGATTGCCGAGAACGATTCGCGTGCGGCCTCGGGTTGTCTGTTCGACTGACAACTCGGCTGACGACCCGGATGCGCGCCCTCCGGATTCGGCCGAGGACTTGGATGTCAACGGCCAACCACATCGCCCAGGGCGCGCCTCCTGGTCCGGCAGAGTGCAGCACCCAACCCGGAGACTCCGGACGACTGGGTGAACCCGACGAGCGGTCCAGCGGGGCTTTCGAGCGGAGCACCCGCCTGTCGGGCTCCGCCTCTTCCGAGATAATTCCATGATGGAAGATGCTTGCATCATGATAGTGACACGGGTTACATTCAGGTCCTCTACTCCAGTCAAGTGAGGAGGTGCTCTGTGAGCTCTTCGGTAAGCGACCGAGCTGTCAAGCCCTACCGGTCGGTGGAGGTCGAAACGCAGTACGTCGAGGTGGCAGGTGTCCGCTACGCCTACCGCGAGCTGAGCCCTGAGCAGCTGGCGGACACGACACCGCTGGTGTTCCTGCACCGCTTCCGGGGGACCCTCGACGACTGGGACCCGGCTTTCGTCGACGCGGTGGCCGAGCGCCGGCACGTGATCCTGTTCAGCGATGCAGCGGTCGGATCATCGACCGGATCGCCGGCGACCAGTGTGGACGCGAAGGCCCAGAACGCCGCTTCGTTCGTCCACGCGCTAGGTCACGACATCGTCGACGTCCTGGGGTTCTCGATGGGCGGCTTCGTCGCCCAGGCCATCGCGATGCAGGAACCGACGCTCGTGCGCAAGGTCGTCCTCATCGGCACGGGCCCGGGCGGCAACCCCGAGACCGAGCCGCACACCGACATCGTCTTCGAGATCGCCCTGAAGCCGGAGTACTCCTTCGAAGATGTCCGCTACCTGTTCTTCGCTGAGGGTCGCGAGACCGAGACCCAGGCCTACATCGAGCGCCAGGCGATGAGGACCGACCGCGAACCTGTCGTCACCGCGGAGACCATCCAGGCCATGGCGGGCCTGATCCTGGACTTCATGGGCGGCAAGACCGGCCACTACTCCAGGCTCGGGGAACTGCGCCAGCCGACGCTCATCATCAACGGCGACGACGACCATTTCTTCCCCGTCAAGAACCAGTGGCTGCTCTACCGAGAGCTCGCTGACGCGCAGCTGGCCATCTATCCCCAGGCCGGACACGCGCCACATCAGCAGCACCCGCAGGCGGTAGCAGCGCAGGTCAACCGCTTCCTCGACCCTCGGGGTCCGGAAGCGTCTCGATGACCAGCTACGGCAGCCTCTAGCCAACGGCGGGACCGTGCAGATCCCGCCGGCGCTCGAGGACCCGAGCGTCCTCGAGCGCCTTCGCGGTTCCTTCGCGACCCCCTGACCGCGGCCGGTCCACGGACCGCCGCAGGCATCCATGCCGCATCGGACGGGAGCGGAGCACGGCAAGCGAACAACGGGACGAGTCCAATCGGCGCCCGTCCTGGCAGCCCGGCAATAAGGAAGAAAACGCATGGGACGAGTCAAGAACAAGGTCGCCTTCATCACCGGCGCTGCGCGCGGTCAGGGCCGCAGCCACGCTCTTCGGTTGGCGGAGGAGGGCGCGGACATCATCGCCCTCGATATATGCATGCAGCTCGCCTCGGCGCGCTACGACCTCGCGACGTCAGAGGATCTCGCCGATACCGGGAAGGCAGTCGAGGCGGTGGGCAGGCGCGTGATCACCCTCGAGGTCGACGTGCGAGACGAGCAGCTGCTCGCTGACGTGTTCAGGCAGGGTGTTGCGGAGATCGGCCCGGTGGACATCGTGATCGCGAATGCCGGTGCCGCACTCTTCGCCGTGGACCAGCCGCACGAGGCCTGGCAGGACACGATCGACATCAACCTTACGGGCGTGTTCAACACGATCGAGACCGCCGTGCCTTCGATGATCGAGCGCGGTCAGGGCGGTGCCATCGTCCTCACCAGCTCGACCGCGGGTCTGCGCGGGATCCTTGGCCCGTCGCCAGGATCGCTGGCCTATGTCGCCTCCAAGCACGGCCTGGTCGGACTGATGCGCTCGTATGCGAACAACCTCGCCGCTCATTCGATCCGGGTGAACTCCGCGCATCCGACAGGCGTGGAGACGCCCATGATCGCGACGCCCTCGATCGAGGCGTTCCTCAAGGCGAACCCGCAGCTTGTGCCGCACATCACCAACGCAATGCCGGTCGACCTCATCTCGCCGCGGGACGTCAGCAACGCAGTGCTCTACCTCGTCTCCGACGAGGGCCGCTACGTCACCGGCACGATGTTGTCCGTCGACGCAGGCTTCAGCAACAAGAACTAAGGAGCAGAACATGACTGCGCGCGTGAAGGGCAAGGTCGCCTTCGTCACCGGGGCTGCCCGGGGACAGGGCCGGGCGCACGCGGTGCGGCTGGCAGCAGAAGGGGCCGACATCATCGCCATCGACCTATGCGGCCCCATCGGCACAGTGCCCTATGCGCTGGCGAGCGAGGCAGACCTCAAGGAGACGGCCAGGCAGGTGGAGGCATTCGGTCGCAAGATCGTCGCCAGCCAAGCCGATGTGCGCGACTACTCGGCTCTCGAGGCAGCTGTGTCGCAAGGAGTCACCAAGCTCGGGCGCCTCGACATCGCCGTGGCGAACGCCGGAATCCTCTCGGCTGCTCCGACCGACGCCCTGCCCGAACAGAGCTGGCAGGACATGATCGATGTGAACCTCACAGGCGTCTACCACGCCGCCAAAGCAGCCATCCCGCACATTCGGGCGGGCGGCGAGGGAGGGTCGATCGTCCTGACCAGTTCTGCGCTCGGCATCCGGGCTATGCCGAACCTGCCTCACTACGTCGCCGCGAAGACCGGGGTCATCGGGCTGATGAGGGCCATGGCTCTCGAACTGGCCGCAGACAAGATCCGGGTCAACACCGTGAACCCGAGCATTGCCGACACGCTCATGGTGCAGAACGAGGCCGTACACAGGCTGTTCGTGCCGCACATCGAAAACCCGACCCGTGAGCAGGCCGCCGAAGTGTTCGCCACCCTGAATCCGATGCCCACCCCCTGGGTCGATGCCGAGGACGTCGCCAACGCCGTCCTGTTCCTCGTCTCGGACGAAGCACGTTTCGTCACGGGCCTCGAGGTCAAGATCGACGCCGGGTTCTGCCTCGCCTGACCCAGCGACGCGGCATCGGCGTCTGACAGCCACCACCATCGCACCATCGGCGCACTAACTTCCATGATGGAAGTAAAGGTGAGGGAGATTCAAGAGTGAGAGCAGTGCAGATCACCAAGGATGAGCGCGGGCAGCGCGCGGAACTAACGGAGATCCCCGACGACGAGATCGGTGACGGCGACGTGACCATCGCGGTCGACTACTCGGCCGTGAACTTCAAGGACGGCCTGGGTGTGACCGGCGCCGTGCCGGTCGTCGAGCGGTTCCCCATCGTCGCCGGTATCGACCTGTCGGGCACCGTCGTGGAGGCCACCCCCGCGTCGGGCTTCGCGCCGGGCGATCCCGTAACCGTCAACGGCTGGGGGCTCGCGAGCAATCACAACGGCGGTTTCGCCACGCGCGCCCGGGTGCCGGCGGAGTGGATCACCCGCATCCCCTCGCAGTTCACGACCTGGCAGGCGATGGCAATCGGGACGGCCGGCTACACGGCCGCGCTCAGCGTCGTGGCGCTGCAGGAGCACGGACTCACCGCGAACGACGGGCCGGTCATCGTCACCGGCGCGGCCGGCGGGGTCGGCTCCGTGGCGATCGCACTGCTCGCCGCACTCGGCTATGAGGTGCACGCATCGACTGGCCGCCCGGGCGAGCAGGACTACCTGCGGACGCTGGGAGCCTCTCAGATCATCCCGCGGGCAGGCCTCGGGGAACCTGCCGAGACGGCGCTCGGGGCCGAGCGATGGGGCGGCGGCGTTGACACTGTCGGCAGCCACACGCTGGTCAACGTTCTTAGGCAGATTCGCTACGGAGGAGTCGTGGCGAACTGCGGTCTCGCCCAGGGACTCGATTTCCCGGGCTCGGTCGCGCCGTTCATCCTCCGCAGCGTGACCCTCGCCGGAATTGACTCCGTCAATGCCCCGGCGAGCAAACGAGGCGTCGCATGGGACCTGCTTGCCCAGCATCTCGACGAGGGGTTGCTTGAGAAGATGGCGACTACGGTTCCTCTCGATCAGGCAGCGAAGGTGGCGCAACGGGTCCTCATCGGAGCCGTGCGCGGAAGAACAGTGGTCGACGTCAACGCATGAGTGCCGCGTAACCAGGCAGGCGCCCAACACCAAACGGTGTTCGGTGTTGGGCGCCGCCGGATCACTCAGCAGGACATGACGGCGTCCATACTGGTCGGTCGGCACGACGACGCCTGCGTCCTTCGGCGGGCCCGCCATGGTGGTCTGCCAGGGCTACTTCTCGCTCCCAGGCGATGTCGCGGCGAGGGAGTCGAGGGCGTTCCGGATGCCTTGATCGAGGGCCTCGTCGGCGAGCTTCGGGTCGGGCCTGGCGCGGGCCAGCTGCAACGTTCCCACCATTATCGTGAAGAGCCGAGCGCCTTTCCGTGTGCGGGCCGCGGGTCGCCGGGAGCCAGATGGGCGGCGATCCCGTCCACGATGGCCCACGCACCGTCGGTGTAGGCGCGCTTGGCCGACGGAGTTACGACGATCGAGGATCGCTCTGCCGCGGACCAGCGCCGGTACTGAGAAGACGAGTCCGGTCGGCTGCACGAAGCGGCCTGTGGCGCTCGAGTTGCTCCCGCGCGTGCGCCCGCTGGCTCACCGCCAGCGACTCGACAGAACCTCGCTTAAGGCCTCGACCTCATCGCCCGCGCTACGGCGTTCCCGGAGCTACGCCGACCCGGCGGGGGCGGTCGGCCCGCCCCCTTGCGCACTGGGGGGGTAGGCGCTAACGTCACACTCAATTAGAGTTCGACTTCTTCGCACGCCAGAAGGCAGGCGCGGGCGGAAGTGAGGCCGTCGTTCGCGACAAGGAGAGGAACGCATATGACGAAATACGCCAGCCCCGGACAGGTTGGTAGCGTGGTCTCGTTCAAATCCCGGTACGAGAACTTCATCGGCGGCGATTACGTCTCACCGATCAAGGGGCAGTACTTCGAGGACTCGACGCCCGTCACCGGGCAGGCATTCACCGAGGTCGCGCGCAGTACTGCCGAGGATGTCGACCTGGCGCTCGACGCCGCGCATGCCGCCGCTCCCGCGTGGGGCCGGACCTCGGTCGCCGAGCGGGCGAGCCTGCTGAACCGGATCGCGGATCGCGTCGAGAGCAGCCTTGAGGCGATCGCCATCGCCGAGACGTGGGACAACGGCAAGCCCTGCCGCGAGACGCTGGCGGCCGACATCCCGCTGGCCGTCGACCACCTGCGGTACTTCGCCTCGGTGATCCGCGCTCAGGAGGGCAGCCTCTCCCAGATCGACGAGGACCTCGTCGCCTATCACTTCCACGAGCCGCTGGGCGTCGTCGGCCAGATCATCCCGTGGAACTTCCCGATCCTCATGGCGATCTGGAAGCTCGCTCCCGCGCTCGCCGCCGGCAACGCCGTCGTGCTCAAGCCCGCCGAGCAGACCCCCGCCTCGATCCACGTGCTCATCGAGCTGATTGCCGATCTTCTCCCGGCCGGCGTGGTCAACATCGTAAACGGCTTCGGCGCGGAGGCCGGGAAACCGCTAGCATCGAGCAGCCGCATCCGCAAGATCGCCTTCACGGGTGAGACCACGACCGGCCGGCTCATCATGCAGTACGCGTCGGAGAACCTGATCCCGGTGACGCTGGAACTGGGCGGCAAGAGCCCGAACATCTTCTTCGACGACGTGGCCAGCCAGAACGACGCCTTCTACGACAAGGCGCTGGAGGGCTTCACGATGTTCGCCCTGAACCAGGGCGAGGTGTGCACCTGCCCCTCGCGGGCCCTAGTGCAGAGCGGCATCTACAGCAGCTTCGTCAGCGACGGCGACAAGCGCACGGCGCAGATCAGGCAAGGTCACCCGCTGGACACCGAGACGATGCTCGGCGCGCAGGCGTCCAACGACCAGCTGGAGAAGATCCTGTCCTACATCGAGATCGGCCGCCAGGAGGGAGCCCGGATCCTCATTGGCGGGAACCGCGCCGACCCGGGCGGCGAGCTGTCCGGCGGGTACTACGTCGAGCCGACGATCTTTGAGGGCGACAACTCGATGCGCGTCTTCCAGGAGGAGATCTTCGGGCCGGTCCTGGCGGTGACCCACTTCGCGGACTACGACGACGCTGTCAAGATCGCCAACGACTCGCTCTACGGCCTGGGCGCGGCGGTCTGGTCCCGCAACGGCAACGTGGCCTACCGAGCCGGGCGCGAGATCCAGGCGGGCCGGGTCTGGCTGAACAACTATCACGCCTATCCCGCACATGCCGCGTTCGGCGGGTACAAGCAGTCCGGGTTCGGCCGCGAGAACCACAAGATGATGCTGGATCACTACCAGAACACCAAGAACCTGATGGTCAGCTACTCCGAGAACGCGCAGGGCTTCTTCTGATGAGCCAGGCGATCCGCGGACCGGACGCGGGTGCACCCGACCGGGTCGGTATGTCCGCCACGCGGGTGACCCTTACGCCCGCGGCGGCCGGGCTCCTGCTGCGACTGACGGCGATTCACGGGCCGCTAATGTTTCACCAGTCCGGCGGATGCTGCGACGGGAGCGCGCCGATGTGCTATCCCGTCGGCGAGTTCCGGGTAGGCGGCTCGGACGTCCGGCTCGGTGAGCTGGCGGTGGACGGCCTGCCGCCGATCGGGTTCTACATGTCGCAGTCTCAGTTCGGGTACTGGAAGCACACCCACCTGACCGTCGACGTGGTTCCGGGCCGGGGCAGCGGCTTCTCGGTCGAGGCGCCTGAGGGGGTGCGGTTCCTCATCCGCTCGCGCCTTCTCACCGAGGCCGAACTCGCCGAGCTCGACTCCTGGTTAGAGCTACGGCCACCGAGGAAAACCTGGGCGAATCGGCACCGCCCTGCACGCGTCGCCGGTACTGCGCCGATCCTCATGTGGTGGAGGCTGGTTACCCAACCTCGACGACATACCGAAGATCATCGGTCTTCTCGTCCGGCGCAGCTCACCAACTAACACGATGTTGGAACGACCGTGGCGCTGCGGCGACATCCGCGAGCCGTCGCGACGTTTCGCGCCACCCCGAAAGGCGATTACCGGTCATGGCCGCTTCGGCAGCAGAATACGACACCGACCTGCTGATCGTCGGCGCGGGGCCGTCCGGCCTGTACGGGGCCTATTACGCCGGTTTCCGCGGATTGACAATCGTCATCGTGGACTGCCTGCCCGAACCGGGCGGGCAGATCACCGCGATGTACCCGGAAAAGCTGATCTACGACATCGCCGGGTTTCCCGCGGTACGCGGCCGCGAGCTGGTCGACGCCCTGGTCGCCCAGGCCGCCCAGGCTAAGCCGGTCTACCTGCTCGGCCGCCGGGCCGGGGCCCTCACCGACCTGGGTGACCGGTTCGGGGTCGAACTGGCCGACGGCACCCTGGTGCGCGCCCGCGCCATCCTGATCACCGCCGGCATCGGCGAGTTCCGGCCGCGGCCGCTGCCGGCCGGCGACGGCTGGCTGGGCCGGGGCATGGTGTACTTCGTGCCGTCGCACGAGGCCCACCGCGGCCAAGACGTGGTCATCGTCGGCGGTGGTGACTCGGCGCTGGACTGGGTGCTCGCGCTGCAGCCGATCGCGGCCAGCGTCACGCTCGTGCACCGCCGGACCCAGTTCCGTGCGCTGCCCGCCACCGTCAGCCAGGTACGCGAACTCGGCGTGCGGATCATCACCGAGGCCGAGGTGACCGAGTTGCGCGGCGACGACGCGGGCCTGCGCGAGGTCAAGGTGGCGATCCGGGACGGCGAGGCGATCACCCTGCCGGCGCGGACCGTGGTGGCGGCGCTGGGCTTCGTCGTGGACCTCGGCCCGATCGAGACGTGGGGCCTGAGGATCGACCATCGCGCGGTCCCGGTCGACTCCACGATGCGCACCGTCCGTGAACGGATCTACGCGGCCGGCGACGTGGCCGCCTACCCGGGCAAGGTCAAGCTAATCGCCACCGGCTTCGGCGAGGCCGCAACGGCGGTCAACAACATCGCGGTCGCGCTGAACCCGTCGGCGCACCTGTTCCCCGGTCACTCCTCGAACGCGAGCTGACCCGGGAGCACAGACCTGCGGCGCGGCGTTCAGCCTGGACGGGACCCGGCATATCGCCGGGAGCGGGGTAGCGAGGCACTTCACTGCCCTGGTGGGCGTGGACGCGAGGACGGGTGCCGGGTCGTGGCGCTTGGCCCAAGATGGCGCGGTGCCCGCGGTGGCGTTCACCGCCGCCGCGCACGATGTCAGCACCACTCCAGCCAGATGATTCCGGCCTTGATCACCGCGTCCGTCCTCATATTGTCGCGAACCGACGTGGCAGGTCAGGATCACCAACGACCGTTGCTGCCAGGATGACCCCGGTTCTCGGGCTCCGACGCGACACCAGTGGTCACATGCACACGACTGGGCATCGGCAAATGCGTCCGCAACAAGCTCCGGTACTGACGAGGGCCCGTCGGAGGGACATTCGTGCAACCGGATCTGGTGATCCAGGCCGTAACCAGGCGTCCGGCTGCATTTCCGCGGTCATCTCGCGCCACTGCAGTTCCTCTCCGCAGCTGGCACAGGTCATGTGGGGATTCGCATCGTGACCGCACGTCCGGTGGATGAGGCGCACCGGCGGTATCTCGTTCTTGTAGCGGTCGCCCCAGGTCATGATGCTCAGCATGATGGGGTAGAGATCCTGGCCCTTCTGCGTCAGCCGGTATTCGTGCCGGACCGGGTTGTCCTGGTACTGACGGCGCTCCAGGATGCCCTCCTGGGTGAGGACCCGCAGGCGGTCGTTGAGGACGTTGCGGCCCAGGTTGAGCTTGGTCCGGAAGTCCTCATAGCGCCGGTGGCCGCGGAAGCACTCGCGCAAGATCAGCATCGTCCATCGCTCACCCAGCAGCGCCCAGGTGCGAGCGACCGAGCAGTAGACGTCGTTCAGCTCGTCATGCTTCACGTCGCACCTCTAATCCTCCTCACCGGCTCCGCCTGGCGGCGAGGTGGGGACTGCATGCCGCACCAGCCCGACGACGCTGCACGGCCGGTGCCGGCTGTCCAGCTGCGTCGCCAGGATGCTGTCCCAGGCGTCCGCCGCGCCGCCTGGCGAGCTGGGAACGGCGAACAGGCAGGTTCCGGCGGCGATGCCGGCGCATGCGCGAGACTGCATGGCTGACGTGCCCACGGTGGCGAAGCTCACCATCCGGAACAGCTCACCGAAGCCGGGGATCTCGCGGTCCCAGACCCGCGCCAGGGCCTCGGGGACGACGTCGCGCTCGGTGAGCCCCGTGCCGCCGGCAATGATGACGCAGTCGATGCCCGGATCGGCGATCCAGAGCCGCAGTCGCGAGGTGACCGCGTCAAGGTCGGCCATGAGCCGGTCGCGGTCACCGAGTTCGTGCCCGGCGGCGATGAGCCGGGACGCCAGCAGGTCTCCGGCCGCGTCGTCGGGCCGCGATCGGTTGCCTACCGTGAGGACCGCGATCCGCAGCGGGGTGAAGGGCAGGGCGCCGTCGATGGGCATGACCGTCTACTCCAGACCGTGGTAGGGAAGGTACGACACGATGTCGCCGCTGGCGACGGCGCCGGCGTCCTCGGACAGCTCGATAAGCCCATCAGACCAGTTCAGTGAGCTCAGCATGCCCGATCCGGTCGAGCCGAAGGTCTCGGCGCCAAGGCGCCCGCCGGACCCGACGCGCAGTCGGCCGCGAAGGAACTCGCGCCGACCCGGCCGGTGCTGGTAGTCGAAGAGAGCGACGACCGGGAACCGGGTTGGCGTGATGTCGGTGGCGCCCATCAAGTGCAGCACGTGCGGCCGCCCCAGCACCCAGAACGTTATCATCGCCGAGACAGGATTGCCGGGCAGGCCGAGGAAGGCGGCCTCGCCGACGCTCCCGACCGCGACCGGGCGGCCGGGCTTGATCGGCAGCTTCCAGAAGTCGAGCGAGCCGATTTCCTGGACGACGGCACGGACATGGTCCTCTTCGCCCTCGGACATGCCGCCCGTGGACACGACGAGACTGTTCGCGGCCGCGGCGACGGACAGCGCGTCGCGGATCGCCTCCCGGTTGTCCGGCACGATGCCATAGTCGCTGACCTCCGCGCCGAGGCCGCGCAGCGCCGCGCCGACAGTGTGGCGGTTCGAGTCGTAGATGCAGCCGGGCGGCAGCGGCGCGCCGGGC
>Ga0335079_10004157_pt1 | contig 16648 bp, 9 predicted proteins | sample Lox_Sample_33_FD_206719 | JGI IMG/M metagenome (GOLD analysis project Ga0335079, IMG submission 206719) | Soil microbial communities from Loxahatchee National Wildlife Refuge, Florida, United States - Lox_Sample_3.3 | ecosystem: Environmental > Terrestrial > Soil > Wetlands | place: USA: Florida... | reverse complement strand
GACTCTGGAGCAATTCAGACGGGCGATCTGAACGGAGACAGCCGAGCCGACCTGATTGTGACCTGCGCAGGGCCAGTCAGCGGCGTCATGGTGCTGTTGAACAGTGCCTCCGGGTTTCTGGCGCCCACAGTTTATGCCAGCGGGGGCACGAATCCCAATTCCCTGGTGATCGCGGATCTTGACGGCGACGGCATTCTCGACGTTGTGGTGGTTCATGCCTCAGGCATTCTGGGGTTTCTCAAAGGGAACGGAGACGGCTCGTTTCAGGCGCCCAGCACCTACGACGTGGGGGGCCTTGCCGATTCCGTGGTTGCGGCGGACTTCAACGGAGATCACTATCTGGATTTGGTGGTCGGAGGCTGTGACATTGGGGCATGTCTGTTTCTGGGAAACGGTGATGGGACGTTCCAGTTTTCCTTGGGTTTCAGCACGGGTGGAGAGGTGCACGCCGGTGGGTTAGCATACGGCGACTTCAACGGCGATGGCCATCTCGACCTGGCCGTAGCAAACACGAGTTATTCATCTTCCGACAAATTTGCAAGCATCATCCTGGGAAATGGCGACGGGAGCTTTCAACCCCCAGCATCTTACACGGTAGGCAAGTCGCCGCAATCGGTCACGGTAGCAGATTTCAACGGAGACGGTGTTCCGGATGTAGCGGTGGCGATCGGCTCCGGTGCCGTCACGGTGATGTATGGCCGTGGGGACGGAAGTTTTCCGCTGATCCGGCAGTTCGCCGCGGGGCTCACTGCGTGGTTTGTGACGGCTGCCGACTTCAACCGCGACCGGGCAGAGGATCTAGCGGTCGTGGATCTAGCAGGCGATGGTGTTTGGATCCTCCTGAACTCGGGCGGCACGTTCGTCACCGCAACTAGTTCCGAGAACCCCGCGCCGGCAGGCCAGCCGGTCACTTTCACCGCGACAATCGCACCCAGCCTGATCTCCACGATTCCCACTGGCACCGTCCAGTTTGCCGACGGCACAACCATCCTCGCGACCGTTCCTCTCGATCAGAACGGCGTGGCCAGCTACACGACCTCGGGATTAACCACCGGCACGCACACCATCCGCACGAAGTACTCCGGCGACTCCAACTTCAACCCCAACACGGGCCAGCCGATTGTGCAGGTGATTCAGTGAAAGCAGAATCAAGTAACTCGCTCATCCCTCGCGCTTATGGGGGGAGTCTGCGACTGGCTGCCGCCCTCCTGATCACTCTGGCTCTTCATGGCGCTGCCTACGCCTCACGCGGCTTCCTGCCTGCGGTCAACTACGGCGTCGGGAAGCAGCCGCTTCAGGTAGCGATCGGTGACCTCAACGGCGACAGAAGGCCTGACCTAGTGGTGGTTGACCAGCAATCCAACGATCTCACTCTCCTGCTGGGCAATGGCGACGGAACCTTCAGCGCGGGAAAGAGCTTACTCGTAGGACCCGTCCCGCAGTTTGTCGCCGTTGCGGACATCAATGCCGATGGAATGCTCGACTTGGTGGTAGCAAATGCCGTTGGTTATGAAAATTATGGCACCGTATCAGTGCTGCTGAACGGCCCAACGGGATTTCACCAAGCTGCGACCTACCCCAGCGGCGCCTACTACCCGCGGGCCCTCGTAGTGGGTGATTTCGATGGTGACGGTGCGAGCGATCTGGTCGTAATGAACCAGTGCGTGGATACGGACTGTCACCAGCCCGGAGTCGTAGCCTTCCTCAAGGGTGACGGCAAGGGTTCGTTTCAGGTGATGGGCACCTATGCGGCCGGCCAAACCCCACACGATATTGTCGGCGGGGACTACAACGGCGATGGCAAGCTCGACCTGGCGGTCGTCGATTTCGGAGGCGGAGTGAGCATCCTGCTGGGGAATGGTGACGGCAGTTTTCAATCACCGGTGGTGTTCGAGGCAGGGCCTGTATCGTCAAAAGTCGTGAGCGCCGATTTTAATCATGATGGCAATCTCGACCTTGCCGTAACGGATACCAATTCCGGGGTGTACGTCCTTTTGGGTGACGGTCACGGTGCGTTTTCGCAGGCAACCCGCTACAACGCCGGGCTGGGTCTCGGATGTGTATCGACCGCGGATTTCAACGGCGACGGCAATCTCGATCTGGCTGTTGCATCCGCCGGCAGGACCGGCAGCCGCGTCGCAGTGTTGCTCGGGAAGGGGGACGGGACGTTTCCTGTGGAGCATGAGTATCCAGCGGATACGGCCCCAGTCTGCGTTGCCGCGACAGACTTCAATCGTGATCGGGCGACGGATATCGTGTCGGTGAACATCACCGCCAATGACGTCTCCGTACTCATGAACTCGGGCGGAACGTTCGTCACCGCGACCAGTTCGGAGAACCCTGCGCCCTTCGGCCAGCCGGTGACTTTCACCTCGACGGTCACGCCCAGCCTGATCTCCACGATTCCCACTGGCACCGTCCAGTTTGCCGACGGCACAACGATTCTCGCGACCGTTCCTCTCGATCAGAACGGCGTTGCCAGTTACACGACTTCAGGACTAACCACCGGCACACACACCATCCGCACGAAATACTCCGGCGACCCGAACTTCAATCCCAACACGGGCAAGCCGATTATCCAGATCATCGAGTGACAGTAAGTTCGACGCGTCCCCTTGTTGCGGTCTTCACTACGGAATAATCTCAAACACCACGCCGGCACCACCCGGGCCGCCGACTGCGGTCGTGCCGAAGATATCGCCCTTGCTGTCCAGGATCAGGTTGGCGTCAGGCTGGGCTCCATCCGGCCCGTAGAACGTATGCAGCACCGTGTACGTCCATTGCCCACCGACAGGTGAAGTGCGCGCCAGCTTGTAGACGACCCCGCAGCCACATTGCTGCGACCCGCCGTACATCGTCGCCCCGTATAGATTTCCTGCCTTGTCCGCCACAACTCCTGCACCGGGACTGAACCCTTGCGCACCTTTCTTGAAGTTGTAGAGGATCGTCTCCTTCCAGTGTCCGTTCGGCTCCGGGGTGAGCTCGAAGATTGTTCCGCAACCGCCAAAGCAGATATTGGTCCCGCCAGCCCGCGTGGTACCATAGAGATTTCCTTGATGGTCATACGCCAAGGCGCCCACCCCGGGCCCCGCTCCGTCATACGGTGAGCTTGGGAAGTTGTGCAGGATGTATTCCTTCCAGCCCATGCGGCTGTGCTTCAGCTCATACACAATGCCGGCACCGTTCGCCCCGCCCTCCTCGGTGGTGCCGAAGACATCGCCCACCCTATTCAGGATTACTCCGGCAAACGGTGTACCGCCGTCGCCCCCACTATCGGTAAAGTCGTGCAAGACCTCTTCAGTCCAGCCTCCGAGGCCCGGCGTCAGTTTGTATGCCACCCCCGCCGTTCCGTACAGGTTCCCTGCGCTGTCCATCATCGGCCCAGCATATGGGCTGCCGTCTTTAGAGTGTGAGCCAAAGCTGTAGAGCACATCTTCTGTCCAGCCGTCTCCGCTGGGTGACATCTCGAAGACCGTACCGTAGCGGGCAGGCCCGCCGCCGTAACTTGTCGTGCCGTAGACATTGCCCTCCGTGTCGAGGACTATTCCTCCGAGCGGTCCGTACCCGCCCTGGCCTTGGTTGTCGAAGCTGTGCAGGATAGTCTCGGTCCAGGTGCCATCGGGATTGGGAGTAAGTTCAAAGACGGTGCCGTAACCGTAGGCACCGCCGCCGCTGGTGGCACCGTAGACGTTACCCTGCGCATCCACGGCCAGGCTGCCCCACAGTCCTCCTCCGTCACCATCTCTGCCCGTGAAGCCGTGCAGAATTTTGTATTTCGTCTCAGCCCAGGCATGCGACGAGAGCCCGAGGGCAATGGACACGACTGCCACGCCGAACCAACGCCCGATATGCAACTGTTGAACCTGCATCACTCTCTCCACCTCACAAGCGCAGGCCCTTGAGCTACGGAATAATCTCAAACACCACGCCCGCCCCGCCCGGGCCGCCAACTGCGGTCGTGCCAAAGATATTGCCCTTGCTGTCCAGGATCAGGTTGGCGTCCGGCTGCGCTCCATCCGGCCCATAGAACGTGTGCAGCACGGTGTATGTCCACTGCCCACCCGCCGGTGAGGTGCGCGACAGTTTGTAGACAACGCCACAGCCACATTGCTGCGACCCGCCATACAGGGTCGTCCCATACAGATTTCCTGCCCTGTCCACGACAACATCCGCACCGGGACCGAATCCCAGCGTGCCTTTTTTGAAGTTGTAGAGGATCGTCTCCTTCCAGTGTCCGTTCGGCTCCGGCGTCAGCTCGAAGATCGTCCCGCAACCGCCAAAGTAGATGTTGGTCCCGCCCGACGCCGTCGTGCCATAGAGATTCCCGGAGTTGTCGAAGGCCAAAGCGCCGATGCCCGGACCTAGTCCGTCGTACTGGAAGCTACCGAATGTGTGCAGGATGTACTCCTTCCAACCCATGCGGGTGTGCTTCAGCTCATACACGATGCCGCCGCTGTATGTCCCGCCGTATTCCGTGGCGCCATAGAGGTTACCGGCCCTATCCAGAACCACCCCAGCAATCGGCCCGTAGCCGTCACCCTGGCTCCAGTCAAAGCTGTGCAGTACCTGTTCCGTCCAGCCGCCGATGCCAGGCGTCAGCTCATAAACCACTTCCGCGGTTCCGTACAGGTTCCCTGCGCCGTCCATCGTCGGCCCGGCATAAGGCGAAGCACCATCTGTAAAGTCAAAGCTGAAAAGCGGCTCTTCCACCCAATCGCCGTTCTCCCGGCTCAGCTCAAATATCGTCCCATAGCCGTAGGCCCCAGCTTTCTCAGCGGTGCCGTAAATGTTGCCGGCACTGTCGATCACAACTCCACCAACGGGATCGTTCCCGCCCGGGTCGTATTGCTGGAAGCTGTGCAGGATGGTTTCGGTCCAGGTGTTATCGGCCTCGGGCGTAAGTTCAAAGACGGTGCCGTAACCGTAGACGCCTCCGCCACTGGTGGCACCGTAGACATTGCCTTGCGCATCCACGGCCAGGCTGCCCCACAGTCCTCCTCCGTCACCATCTCTGCCCGTGAAGCCATGCAGAATCTTGTATTTCGTTTCGCCCCAGGCATGGGACGAGAGCGTAAGGGCGATGATCAGGGCCAGCAGGCGGCTAGCCGTGGCGAGTTTCATGACGGTCCTCCCTGAAAATTAACCAGAGGAAACCCGTGGCCCGACCGCTGCCTGCGCGCGCAGGCAAGCGGCTTGTCAGACTATGTGCCAGAACGATTCTGAAGTTCTTCGCCGCGACCCGCAGTGATGTAGATCACCGTGCTGCGGTGTCAGAGAAAAATCGGTTGTTCCAGCAGAACCACCCTTACCCTTGTCATTCCTCGCGCAGCGAGGAATCTGCTGTTAAGAAACTGCGGTTGAAGGGCTCTTACCGCTTCCCCACCGCCACCGGCTGGATGTCTGTTACGTCCACCCAGTTCGTGGGATAGGTCCCGGTGTAGCAGGCGGTGCAGTAGGTCGTTTTCTCGCCGTCGCCGCAGGCCTTCTTCAAGCCTTCCAGCGAGAGATACGCCAGCGAGTCGGCCCCGATGAACTCGCGGATTTCGTCCACCGACTGGTTGGCCGCGATCAACTCCTTCCGCGAAGGCGTATCCACCCCATAGAAACAGGGCGAGATGGTCGGCGGGCAGGAGATGCGCATGTGCACTTCGCTCGCCCCGGCGGCGCGAATCATGCGCACGATCTTGCGGCTGGTCGTGCCGCGGACAATCGAATCGTCAATCAGCACCACCCGCTTGCCCTCGAGCAGGCTGCGCACCGGGTTGAGCTTCAGTTTCACCCCGAAGTCGCGCACATTCTGCCGCGGCTCGATGAACGTGCGCCCGATGTAGTGGTTGCGGATCAGCCCGAAGCGGAAGGGAATTCCGCTCTCCGCGGCATAGCCCATCGCGGCCGTCACTCCGGAATCCGGCACCGGCACCACCAGGTCAGCTTCCGCCGGGGCTTCGCGCGCCAGTTGCCGCCCCAGTTCCTCGCGGCTGTCCTGCACCGCGCGCCCGAATACCAGGCTGTCGGGCCGGGAAAAATACACGTGCTCGAAAATGCAGCTCGACTGCTGCAGCGGCGGCGAATAAAAGCGCGAGGTCAGACCCTCGGGACCAATCACGATCAGCTCGCCCGGTTTCACATCGCGCACGAAAGTTGCGCCGACCAGGTCGAACGCCGTGGTTTCCGAAGCAAACACAATCGTTTCATGCTTTTGCCCCGGCGGCGACGCGATCCGCCCCATGGCCAGCGGCCGGAATCCGCGCGGATCACGCGCCGCGAAAATCCGGTCTGGGCTGATCATCACCAGCGAGAACGCTCCTTCCACCCGCCGCAACGCATCCGCCATGGCCTCGGGCAGCGTCTGCTCTTTCGAGAGCGCAATCAGGTGAACGATGACTTCGGTATCGCTGTTGGTCTGAAAAATCGATCCCTGGCTTTCCAGCCGGGCACGTATCTCCGGCGCATTCACCAGGTTACCGTTATGCGCTAGCGCCATCATGCCTTTGTTCGATTGCACCATGATGGGTTGCGCATTCAGCAGCGCAGAATCACCCGCGGTTGAATAGCGCGTGTGCCCGATGGCCAGCGTTCCGCGCAACCCCGCCAGCACTTCTTCCGTGAAGATATCCGCCACTAAACCCATGGACTTATGGGTATGCAGCGCCATGCCATCAGACGTGACAATGCCCGCCGACTCCTGTCCGCGATGCTGCAGCGCGTGCAGGCTGAGATAGGCAAGCTTCTCCGCTTCCGGGTGGCCATAAATTGCCACCACGCCACACTCTTCGCGAAATTTGTCGAATAACGGCATAGTTTTTGGGGCCCCGAAGTTGCTAATCTGCTGCTACCAAAGGCGGTTCCGTCGTCAGCGCCTGCTCGAGCGCACTCTCATATGTGTCCCGCAATTCCGCCACGCGCGCGGACACTGAGACTTGTCCATCCAGCCTGATTTCAAGCTCTTGCGAAACTGTTTCCCCGATCACATCCGCCGAGAGGCCGTATTTTACCGCTACTTGTTGGATTCCGGACAGATAACTGTGGTCGCAGGAGATGATGACGCGGCTCGCGTCTTCACCGAACAGCGCAAACTCCGCCGGCAATCCCTGCGAGGCCAGATTTACCTTTGCTCCCATGGCTTTAGCGAAAGTGCATTCCGCGAGTGCGACTGCGAAACCGCCTTCCGAACAATCGTGCGCCGATTCCAGCCAGCCCGAGCGCGCCATCTCCACAAGTGCTTTCTGCAGAGTGGCTTCGCGCTCGAGTTCGATCTCCGGCGGATATCCCCACACGGCTCCAAGAATTTCTTTCGCGTATTCGGAAGAGCCAAATTCCGATTGCGCATCCGTAACATCGCCGGGCTGCGAGGCGCGCAACAATAAAACCGCGCGTCCTGCTTCACGAAAATCCGGGCGAACTACCTGCTGAATGTTTTCGAGAATGCCCACAACTCCAACCACGGGCGTGGGATAGATCCCTTCGCCAAGAGTTTCGTTATAGAAACTCACGTTGCCGCCGGTGATAGGCACGTCAAGTTCTTCGCAGGCTTTGGTCATGCCGTCGACGACCTGCGAGAACTGCCACATGATCGCGGGCTTTTCGGGATTACCAAAATTCAGGCAATTGGTTGCGCCCACAGGAGTTGCGCCTGCGCACGCCACATTTCGCGCAGCTTCGGCGACGGCATGCATCGCCCCCAGACGCGGATCCAGGTAGCACCAGCGTCCATTGCCATCTAAAGCCATCGCCAGGCCACGCTGCGAGCCCTTGATGCGAATTACTCCGGCATCGCCGGCCCCTGGGCCTTCCACAGTGTTGGTCTGCACCATGTGATCGTATTGTTGCCAGATCCAGCGCTTGCCGCAGATGTTCGGACTGCCGAGAAGCTGTTTCAGATTCGAAGTAAGATCCCCGGATTCAGTTAGTTGAATGTGATCCGGCATCTCGCGCGGAACCGGAGGCTCCCATCGCTCAAGAGGACGCTTGTAAACCGGAGCATCGTCGGTAAGTGCCTGATTTGGAATCTCCGCAACGACTTTGCCGTGCTCGAGCACGCGCATTTTGCCGTCGCTGGTGACGCGCCCCACCGCAACCGCGTCAAGGCCCCATTTTTCAAATACCTGGAAGACTTCCTGCTCGCGGCCCTGCTGCGCCACCAGCAGCATGCGCTCCTGCGATTCGCTGAGCATGATTTCGTACGGCGTCATGCCGGTTTCGCGCTGCGGCACGCGATCAAGTTCGATTTCGATGCCAACCTGCCCGCGAGCTCCCATTTCGCAGGTGGAACACGTAAGACCGGCTGCGCCCATGTCCTGAATGCCGACGATGGCGCCGGTCTGCATGGCTTCAAGACAAGCTTCGAGCAGCAATTTTTCGAGAAACGGATCGCCGACCTGGACGTTGGGGCGTTTGCTTTCAGAAGCTTCGCTGAATTCCTCGCTGGCCATGGTGGCGCCGTGAATGCCGTCCCGTCCGGTTTTTGACCCGACGTAAATCACGGGATTGCCTTCGCCGGCTGCGCGAGCATAGAAAATCTGGTCGCGCCGCACCAGACCAAGAGCAAAGGCATTCACCAGGGGATTTCCCGAGTAGCAGGATTCGAACTTGGTTTCTCCGCCGAGGTTGGGCACTCCGAAACAATTGCCGTAAGAGGCGATGCCGCTGACCACGCCTTCGAGAACCGAGTGGTTCTTATGAATCTCGGCCTGGGTGGCGGGCGAGGGCGCCCGCCCTACATCTGCGGGGATGATGGGCCCGAAGCGCAGCGAATCCATGATGGCCACGGGCCTTGCGCCCATGGTGAAAATGTCACGCAAAATTCCGCCCACACCAGTGGCCGCGCCCTGAAAGGGCTCGATGAACGATGGATGATTATGCGATTCGATCTTGAACGCGCAGGCCCAGCCTTCGCCGATATCGATGATGCCCGCATTTTCGCCCGGTCCCTGTAGCACGCGGCGGCTTCGCGTGGGAAGCCGTTTCAAATGGACGCGGGAGGATTTGTAGGAACAATGTTCGCTCCACATCACGCTGAAGATGCCGAGTTCGGTGATGGAGGGTTCACGCCCGCCCAGTAGGCGCCGGACTTTTTCATATTCTTCAGGGGTGAGACCGTGCTCCCGGATCAGCTCCGGAGTGATGGCAGCAGTAGAGGGAGTTTTCATGGACTGGAAAGACTATTGTCGCACTTCACGGGCAGCGCTGGGTAGAGAAGAACGCGCGCAAGAAAAGAGGGCGGCATCGCGGGCCGCCCTCATTGCTGCTGAGCTTGCTTACAGCGTTACGACTATCCTCCTCCGTTCGGGCCGTTGTGGCAGTCGTAGCAGTTGAACTGGTGGCCGGCGGTGAAGGTCTTGCTGCCGCTCTCCACCTGGAAGGTACGCGCTACTTTGGCTACGGAGAGAGCCAGGCCTTTGTAGTCTGCGCCATGGCAATAAGCGCAGGCCTGATGACCGTGGTTCTCGGTGTAGTCGCCGTGGGCGTTCACCCATTTCTGACCAAGCACGTGAATGCCGTGCGGGCCGCCATCGGGCGTGGCAGTCAGGCGGTTGCTGTGGCAGACCGAGCATTCCGTGATTTTGGCGGCGTAGCCCTGGAGCTGCGTCGGATAGACGTTGTCGTTGGCTTGCAGCGTCGGGAATTCCGCATGCGGCGAGCCGTGGCACGCCGAGCAGAACACGTTGCCGTGGCCCATGCTGAAGCGGTAGAGGTCCGCTCCGCTTACCGGGACATCGGGGTTGGTGGCGAAGGTGGTGTCGGTTGTCTGCCGCCACTCTCCGTTAGTGTCAAACGCCGAGGTGTAGCGCTGACTGGTGTTGTGGCACATCTGGCAGGCCGGCTCTATGATCCACGGATTCCGTGTGCTCACTCCCACGTTGGTCACGTTGCCGTGGCAGTTGGAGCACAGGGTAGCGTTCATCGCTCCCCGCTTGCACAGGGTGGAGGGGCCGGGGTGGCAGAGATAGCACGAACTGAGATCGTCGGTCGTGCTGTTCTGGTCCAGAGTGTTACCAGTGGGGATGTAGACCTGCGGGCCATGCAGGGTGTGCATGTCGCTGCTCAGCGAGCCAATGCCGGAGATGCCCGGCAAACCCAGAGCATTATCGCTGTGACAAGCGGCGCACAGCACCGGAGTGCCGGAGACGGCGGTCTGGTAGAGGGTTGATTTGTAATTCCAGCCCATGGACTTCAGCTGTGGCAGATATTGTGAGATCTGGAACCGATCATCGTGCTTCTTCAGGGTGTTGAGCTTGGTATCGCGACCCGGGTCGGGGTTGTTGACCCATCCGCTGGCTGGCATGGCGTTGGGATCGGTATTCGAGCCATGACACTCCTTGCAACTCATCTCGTCGCTGACGGAGAGCACAATGCTGGCCATTGCCAGGACGTTGCCGGACGTGTCCCGGGCAACGAGCTTGGCCATGGGATAAGGGTTCCACACCTTCTTGTCGTCATAGGGAACGGTAGGAACACCCACGGCTTCCCAGTATCCCTCGGTCGAGTTGTAGGTCAACTGCGCCGGGGTCTTGCTCTGGGTCGGATATCCGGCCAGCCCAGTCTCGGGAGGCACGCTGACCAGAAACAGCGTGGCCACGTACTTCCAGAAGTTCGTCTTCTTCGAACTGGAGCTATTGACCGAGCCCGTCGTATCGGGCGTGGCCTGGTAGGTGATGGTAACTCCGCTCGTGATTGGAACCGGCGGATCGCCCTTCTTGATCAGTTGTGCGTGAATCACGTTGTATGGCGGCAGCACGGAAAATACGGAGTAGTCCTTGCCGTCAATGCAGTGCATGCCCAGCTCGCTCCAGGCGACCAGGGCGTATTTGCCCGAAGCCAGCGGAGCGTTGCTTACCGGGACTGGCGCAATGGCGCCGAGTGCGTTCCGGTCTGGCGGGCCGGCGTGGCCGACGCTTAGCGACAGCACAGCGAGCAGAGTGAGCGTGACAAACATGCTCAGCAGTCGTTTCATGCGTTTCAACCTCCTTCCTTCGGAGTCTTTTTGAGTTTCGCAACGACGATGTAGCTTTTCGCCTGAGAAGTGGCGTTGGGACAACTAAGTAGAAGACCTCTGCGATCAAGAGTCAGCTACGAAGGAACAGTAGGAGAGAAACACACCGCGTGTCGGTGATAAAAGTCACCTAGCGACGTGAGGTTGTGAACAAGAGTACAGAATTTTGAACGGAGAAAGCAGTTGGGAAAAATGCGAAGGGCGGACGAGGCGTCCGCCCCACACAAACGGCTTACTGAATCAGCGTTCCGCCGTTGGCTTCCTGTTCCGGCGGGATGACCACAGCCGCAGCTACGCGATCGCCGGGTTCGAGCTGCAGCAGCCGCACACCCTGCGCGGCGCGGCCGGATTCGCGAATGGTGCTCGAATCCATGCGGATGATTTTCCCGTACTGGCTGATGAGCATCACTTCGGAATTCTCGGTGACCTGCGCGATGCCCACCACTTTGCCGTTGCGCTCGGTGGTCTTGAGGTTGATGACGCCGGAACCGCCGCGGCCCTGCAGACGGTATTCGTCGGCGGGGGTGCGCTTGCCGTAGCCGCCTTCGGTCACGGAGAGAATTAGCGTGCCCTTCTCGGGGAGGAGGTCGGCGCCTTCGACTGCATCGTCTTTTTTCTTCTGCACGGGCGGGACGCCCGCTCCTACACTTCCGGGCTTCGGAGTTATGGCCATGCCCACGATGTAGTCTTTGTCGTCGAGTTTCATGCCGCGCACGCCATACGCCGGACGACCCATGGAGCGGACGTCCTCTTCTTCGAAGCGGATGGCCTGGCCATCGTGGGAAGCGAGGAAGACGATCTGGTTGCCATCGGTCAAAGTGACTCCGACCAGTTCGTCGCCCTTTTCGATACCGATGGCGATGATGCCACGCGACATCACATGAGAGAAATCCTTGAGCTCGGTCTTTTTGACGGTGCCGTTGCGGGTGGCGAAGAAGATGAACTTGCCCGCTTCTTCCAGATCGCGCACGGCCAGCATGGTGCGGACGGTTTCGCCGGGCTGGAGAGCGGCGAGGTTGCCGATGTGCTTGCCTTTGCCGGCGGCGCTGACGTCCGGAATCTCGTACACCTTGAGCCAGTAGACGCGGCCGGTATTGGTGAAAATGAGAATGTAGGCGTGGGTCGAGGCGATGAAAAGATGCTCGACGAAGTCCTCGTCGCGCGTTTTCATGCCAGTGCGGCCGGTGCCTCCGCGGCGCTGCATGCGGTAGGTGGAGATGGGCGTGCGCTTGAGATACCCGCCGTGGCTTACGGTGACCGCGACCTGCTCGTCGGCGATGAGGTCCTCGAGTTGGATCTCGGCGGCTTCATCTTCGATGCGGGTGCGGCGCTCGTCACCGTAGAGTTTCTTGACTTCTTCCAGTTCTTTGACGATCACGCCTCGGAGTTTCTTCTCGGAACCGAGAATGGCTTCGTATTCGGCGATGCGCTCGCGGGTCTCTTTCAGCTCGTTGCTGATTTCATCAATGGAAAGCCGGGTCAGGCGATGCAGTTGCAGTTCGAGGATGGCATCCGCCTGGATGGTGGTGAAAGGCTTCTCGGGATTGAGTTTGGGAGCGCGCCCGGTGGTGTTGATGTCGATCTTCTTGCCCGCGAAATACGCGACCAGGTTGTCGCGCGCCTCGCCCCGATTGGCGCTGGCGCGAATGATGGTGATTACGTTGTCCAGGTGGTCGAGCGCGGTGAGATAGCCTTCCAGGATGTGCTCGCGATCCTTCGCCTTCTGCAGCAGGAAGGCGGTGCGGCGGCGGACCACGTCGAGGCGGTGGTCAATGAAGTACTGAATGGCCTGGATGAGGCCCATTTCCCGCGGCTGGCCATTGACGACGGCCAGGAAGATCATGCTGAAGCTTTCCTGCATCTGGGTGTGCTTGAAGAGCTGGTTGAGCACGAGCTGGGGCTCTCCGCCACGCTTCAGTTCGACCACGATGCGCATGCCGTCGCGGTCGCTCTCATCGCGAATGTCGGAGACGTCGTCAATGGTCTTGTCATTGACCAGGTCTGCGATACGCTCGATCAGCCTGGCCTTGTTCACCTGGTAGGGAATTTCGGTGACGACGATGGCCTGACGTTCCTTGGTGATGTTTTCAATCGCCGCTTTGGCACGCATCATGAAGCGGCCACGGCCGTTCTTGTAAGCGTCGAGAATGCCCGCCTTGCCGTGAATGATGCCGGCGGTGGGGAAGTCGGGGCCCTGCACAAATTTCAGGACCTCAGGCAGCGTGGTGTGCGGGTTGTTCACCAGGGTGATGGTGGCATCCACGATCTCGGTCAGATTGTGCGGCGGAATGTTGGTCGCCATGCCGACGGCGATTCCGTTTGAGCCATTGACCAGCAGATTCGGGATACGCGTGGGCAGCACGGTTGGTTCGAGGTTGGAATCGTCGTAAGTGGGGACGAAGTCCACCGTGTCCTTGTCGATGTCCGCGTTGAGATCTTCGGCGATGCGGGTGAGACGGCATTCTGTATACCGCATGGCGGCCGGCGGATCGCCGTCCACGGAGCCGAAGTTTCCCTGACCATCCACCAGCGGATAGCGCAGCGAAAAGGGCTGCGCCATGCGCACCAGAGCATCGTAAAGCGCGCTGTCGCCGTGCGGATGGTACTTGCCCATGGCCTCGCCGACCACCTTGGCGCACTTCACATACTTGCGGTTGTGCAGCAAGCCCATGTCGTGCATGTGGTAGAGAATGCGGCGATGCACGGGCTTCAATCCGTCGCGCACGTCGGGCAGAGCGCGGCCGATGATCACTGACATGGAGTAGTCGAGATACGACCGCCGCATCTCCTCTTCGATATTGACGGGCTGAATGTTCAGCGCGCCAGCGCCGCCATCGCCAGAAGGAGGAGTCAAAGGGAGTTCAGGGTTTTGATCGTCAGGCATGTTCGGCTCTCAGTGTGTCGCTATCGGACGAAAAAATTGCAGGTCAGGCCCACGGACAGTTGTTGTGATCCGGCGCTAAACAGTGTATTTGCAATGAGTTATGTATGTTGTGACTGCAGTAGATTATATCACGAAGCGCGGCCTTGAAAGGGTGGGCATCAGGGTGGTATCGGCCTTGTGGTCAGGGCCGGGTGACGACTTCGTTGGGGCCCGAGGGAAGGATGAAATTCACGCCCCGCTGGTGATTCGCCTGGATAGTGGCCGGCAGATCGAGCGAGGAAAGTTGGATGTTTTTGGTCCAGTAACCTGTCCGCCAGTATTCGCCGCGCACGTACATGGTTCCGTCCACGATGGCGTAGTCGGGGACTTCTTCGCGATGGCCGTCGCGAAAGACGACGAGAGCGGGCACGAGTTGCGGCGCAGGCTGCGGGTTTTGCGAGTGTACAGAGGCGGCGGGATGAACCTCGACGTAGTCGGGTGCGGCGGCGGCAGCGCGTTCGGGCGCGGCTGATCCGCCGAAGCGTTGATAGTGATCCCCCTGCCACTCGATCAGCAAGGGCGCGGCTTTGGGAGGCAGATCTTCGATGTGCGAACTAGGCACGGACGGCTGTGGCACCATCTCAAACGGAGCTGATGGCGGATAGTAATCGGGATAGAAAAGTGGTCCGCTGCCGAAGAAGAGAGAACCTCGCCCGAAACCGCGCGCTGGCCGAATGCCGGGGCCGAGACGTGCTGCTCCGTGACCGATAACGGATCCGGGTATCTGTGCGGCGCAGAGATGGGTGCAGGCAGCAAACGCTAACAGGAACGCCAGGAGCGTGATGGAGCGCCGCAGCATGAATCAGTTCGCTTCGGAAGCGGTGGGGACGCGGAAGTCGATTCCGCGATCGTCGTTCTCCTTGGCTGTGGCCGTGAGATCCAGGTCAGAGAGCGGAATCTTACGGCGACGTCCCTCTGCGAAGTCATAGAGGGTGTTGCCGACGATTGCGTAATTGGCGACTTCATCCTGATGGCCGTCCTTGAAGACGAGCACGGTGGGCGCCTGTTCGGCCACGGGAGCGGCCTCGGCGGCTACGACAGGCTCCGGCGATTCGGCCCGCGAAGAGTAACTCTCGACGGGCGGACGGCTCGGCGTTCCGGGGCCACGGCGATCAAAAATTGTGGGGCCGCCGCGATATTCGTCTTCGGGCGGCTCGGCTGGTTGGGCATCGGCAGTGTCGTCGTAATAGGGGTAGTAAGGCACGGCGTAGACCGCCCCGCCCCAGGGATAGCGCGGCGGACGGTGAGGACGATGACCGTCCACGGGCGGACGCGAAGCGATGATTCCCGGCGCATAACCCTTGTGGCCAAGCGAGGTGACGCTGGGCGGAACTCCGCGAATAGCGCCGGGATGGCCACCGAAACCCATTGAGGTCACCGAGGGCGGCACGCCGTTGATTTGTGCCAATGCGCCCGGTGCCAGAAGCAGGCTGACAGCGAGAGCCAAAACTGCCGCGAATCCCGCTCCCATGGCTCGATTCAGCCGTTGCATACCTAGATCATACTCCGGTTTCGTGATCGTCGCGCTTCGGGCCATGACACACCCCTCCCCTATATACATTAGAACCACCGGGAGGACTGGAAGTTGCGCGCTCAGAAGTCACGTGAAGAGAATTACTTCTGTGCCAGTGCGAGTTGCAACTTGTTGCAACTCCCGGGGGGAGCGACTCAATCGCCTGTCAGGCGAGCGAGTTCGACCAGGTTCCAGAGGGCATTTGCCCCTAGCAGTCCCCAGACACAGGCAGCGACCAGGGGGCGTTGGGGCGTCTCGAGAAGATCGGCGACGATGCCAGCTACGAAGACGAGCAGGAAGGGCACGGTCATCAGGTAGAAACCGTCACCCGGATAGTGCGGCGTTCCGACTGCGAGCAGGAGGAACAGGGCTCCGACCATCAGCGGCGCGGTATTGCCAAAGTAGCGAGAGCGCGGCCAGGCGATGTAGGTGGTGATGGCGACTGGCAGAGCGAGTAGCAGCGGCGGACTGCTCTTGCCGATTTGCACGAGGAGTTGCTCGTAGGCTCCAGCCATATGGTAGGCGGGCCAAGTGATGGGGAAGAAATCCGCGTGGCGGATGCCCTGGGCGAACGCACCCGCGTGGAAAGAATAAGACGCGTAGAGCAGACCGAAGCCGAGCAGGGCGGCGGCAAACCAGATCACCACTGCGGCCTGCCACCTGGCAGGGGCGAGATAAATCATGAAAGCTACCGCGACTGGAAGCAGCAGAAGCAGCGAGAACTGCGAGCCGATGGCGAGCGCGAACGAGAGCCCGAGGAGAAGAATGCGTCGCCAGTTCCATACCACGACTTCGCGCGGCGCATACAAGGTGTGGGCCACCGCGATGGCGGTGAAAATTGCGCCGAATGTTCCCCATGCCGCACCAAGTTCCGCCTGCGCCGACCACAACGCGCTGGAGCGGATGGTGGCCGGGGAAAAGCAGTAGAGGGTCAGGGCAATGTATCCGCCGGCATTGCCATAGAGACGGCGTGACACATACCACACCGATGCGCCCAGCAAAATACCGAATGCCAGGTAGGGCGCGCGCACCAGCCAGTTCCAAACCTGCATCGAGGCGGGGATCGCTGGACCGTACCAGCTCCAGAGAGGCGCGGCGCTGACCAGATACCAGAGCGGCGAATGATTCGGATCATATCCGTCGTTCGACTGCAATTCGGGGGGCGCGGCGGTGCCGGTTTCCATGCGATCCGTAGATGGCGTCCCGGCAATGGCCTGTC
>Ga0335079_10004156_pt1 | contig 16649 bp, 13 predicted proteins | sample Lox_Sample_33_FD_206719 | JGI IMG/M metagenome (GOLD analysis project Ga0335079, IMG submission 206719) | Soil microbial communities from Loxahatchee National Wildlife Refuge, Florida, United States - Lox_Sample_3.3 | ecosystem: Environmental > Terrestrial > Soil > Wetlands | place: USA... | reverse complement strand
CAGGCGCGGCGCCAGGGGCTGGCGACCATGGAAGCGGAGATCGATGAGCCGGCCAAGAGCAAAGTGCTCAGCCAATACCCGGCGATTCTCAAAGATCACCACATTCTGCCATTCATCTGCGACACGTTTCGCACCATGATGCTCGGCGGCGTGGAGCCGTTCGATCTCGACCAGATGCTCGAAACCGATATGGATGTGCATCACCACGAAGCCACGCTGCCGGTGAGCGCGCTTTCGACGATGGCGGATTCTCTGCCCGGGTTGGGCATTGTGGCGGCGGTGCTGGGGGTGGTGATCACGATGGGCGCGTTGGGCGGCCCGCCGGAGCAGATCGGTCACAAAGTCGCCGCGGCGCTGGTCGGCACGTTTTTGGGAATTCTGCTCTGCTATGGATTGATTGGCCCGGTAGCCGCGAGCCTGGCGAAGGAGGCGGATGCGGAGCACGCCTACTATCACGTGCTGCGCGTGACGATGATCTCGTTCAACAAAGGAATTCCGCCGATGGTGTCGGTGGATATGGGGCGGCGCGCGATCCCGGGACACGTTCGTCCAAGCTTCCAGGAGATGGAAAAAACCTGCCGGACCAAGACCGCCGCCGCGCCCAGCGCCGGGGCAGCCGCCTGATTCCATGGCCTCGCCGCGCGTCATCATCAAACGCAAAGGCGGTCACGCCGGCCATCACGGCGGCGCGTGGAAAGTGGCGTACGCCGATTTCGTCACCGCCATGATGGCGTTGTTCATCGTGCTCTGGCTGCTCAACACCAGCAAGCAGATCCAGGAGGCGGTCGGCGGCTATTTCAAGGATCCAACGGGCACTTCCAAAAAAGTCGGAACCAACATGACGGGGGCCGGAGAAAACTTCACGATCAACAAGGACAACATGAACCAGATCAAGGAGCAACTCCAAAAGGCCATCAAACAATCGACCAACTTCGACAAGCTGAAAGACCACATCGAAATGACGGTGACCTCGGAAGGATTGCGCATCGAACTGCTGGAAGGCAAGGAGGGCACCTTCTTCGAGAGCGGAGTGGCCAAGCCAAGCGAAACCGGGCAGGACGTACTGGGCAAGCTGGCGCAGGAACTCGGCAAGCTGCCGAACCATGTTGCCATCGAAGGCCACACTGACGCGAAGCCTTTCGCCGGGGCTCGCGACTACGACAACTGGGAACTCTCCGCCGATCGCGCCAACTCTACGCGACGGTTCATGCAGCAGCACGGGCTCGGCGCCAGCCAGGTGAGCCAGATTCGCGGCTACGCCGACCAGCGGCTGCGCAAGCCGAAGGATCCGGAAGACCCGTCGAACCGGCGTATTTCGCTCATTGTGCAGTACACTGTGAAACCGGAACCGGACGACGCGCCGGCGCCGGAACACGCGGCTGCCGCGCACTAACCGCTGCACTCATCTCAGAGGCAACCGGACGGGCTTCGACGGAATTGCACCTCGATTGCGCGGCCGGCGACGTAAGGAATCTGATCGACGCCGCGCAATCGGATGCCGGACGGAACGCAGAAGATCTACGAAGTGGTATTGGTCGCGCGGTCGATGGTCACTTTATTGCCGCTCGGAACGTGAGTGATGGTGATCTTGGTGTAAGACAAGGTGACCACTTCATCCAGTTCTTTGGCGGCGCCCTCGGTAAATTTGTCGCTGGTGACGATGACGTCGGTCAATTGAATCACCAGGACCGGACCCTTGTTGCCTTTGCTGACGACCGTGATGGTGGCGCTAGGGAGGTGGGAACCCTTGGCGACTGCTTCAAACAGCAGGGGTGTGCAATCGTCAAGATCTTTGGTCAGCGAGATGTCCTGAAAATCCGGCTTGCCGGCGCTGCCGCCCGAGCCCGTCGCAGACGAGGTTGCAAGTGAATCTCCGAATGAGAACGAAGCGACGGCGAAGCCGGGATAAGCGCTATCGCCCGCTCCCTTGCAGGAAATGCCGTTGAGGTCGCCGAATATGGGTTTTTCGTCGGCCCGCAGAGATTGAGGCATGGCGGCGATGGCGCTCAAGAACAGGGCTAAGACCGTCGGCTTTGCGAAGAAAAGAACTTGTGGACGCATCGTGGGTAGTCTCGCTTTTTTGGGATTTGCGTAGCGTTGCTTCCCACGAGGGTAGGTGGATCGCCCCGGTCATTCAAGATGCCGGTTGGATATGAGGTTCAAGCCCGTGTGCCAAATGGAACAAGGGGGGCGCGACAGGCCGCTCGGGACCCTCTGCGCTACCCGCGCTATTCGACGAACTCTTCGCTGCCGGAAGTGAGGCTGATTTCGCCGGCTTCGGCCATCTGGCGGGCGGTGGCGATGAGGGCCTGCTGGGCATTCTGAACGTCCTTGATGCGGACGGGGCCGAGGGCCTGCATGTCCTCGGAGAGCATCTCGGCGGCGCGCTGCGACATGGCGCTGGCGAAATGTTTTTTGATTTGCGGGCTGCTGCCTTTGAGCGCCAGGGTGAGGACCTTGCGATCGACCTTGCCGAGAAGCTTGCGGAGCGCATCCTGAGTGATGTTCAGCAGATCCTCGAACACGAACATGATCTGACGGATCTCGTGGCCGAGCGTCGGATCGTCGTTGGTGATCTCTTTGAGGATCTCTTCGCTGGCGGCGGGATCGATGCGGTTCAACAATTCGGCAACCGTGCGGGCGCCCCCAAACGATTCCACGCCGCCCGCATCGCCCACCACGCGGAGTTTAGAGCCGATAATTTTGGCCAAGCGGTTGGTGACGTCGGGCGAGACCTGGTCGAGCGCGGCCATGCGGCGGGCCACCTGGGCGCGCAGTTTTTCCGGTAATTCGCTCAGCACGCGCGCGGCTTTGCTCGTATCCAGGTTGCAGAGGATGAGAGCCAGGGTCTGCGGATGCTCGCGCTGAACGATCTTCGACAGTTGCTGCGCGTCGGCCTTGCGCAGCATATCGATGTTCGAGGAATCCGTTCCCACCGAGCGCAGCAGGCGTTCTGCCATGCGCTTGCCGGTTTCCGGACCAAAGGCGGCCAGCAACACCGAGGTTGCATATTCGACGCCGCCTGAAGCGGCGGCCGCCGGATTTTCGGCGGTGGCCAGAAACTCCTTCATGACTGCCTGGCGTTCGCCGTGCGTCAGCCGTCCCAGCGTGCTGATTTCGCGCGTGAGGTCGTGGACCTGCTCTTCGGTGAGTTGCCGCAGGATGGCGGCGCTCGCTTCGTCGCCGAGTGTGGTCAGGAAGATGGCGGCCTTGCGCTTGCCGGGAACAAGAATATCGGCTTCCACGTCGTGAGCGACCGTGCGAGCCGCGGGTGGATTCAGCGCGGGGGTGGGCGTTGCCATGCGAGTTTCAGTCTAAGCAACTTTAGTTCCTTCAGACAATCATGAGATTACCGGTTATCTTCGATATTCGACCCTGTCAAAGTTTTGACGTGTCAAGCGGCGGATGGCGGCAATCGGGACACTGGGCAGAGTGGAAGAGACGGTTGAAACAGGCCCTGGGCAGGCTGAAGCCCGCCCCACCAACGCTGCAAACTGCATGAACCTTCCTGGCGGCGCTGGCGCATTCATACGGTTGGCGAAGTGGAACCGCGAGTGCTGAGGTGGGTCGGACAGGTAGAGATGAGCCCAGGCGCCTTACTGGAGATCGATTCGTTCGCGGATGTGCCCGTCACCGTCGAGGTGCGATTGGGCTGCCGCCCTACGACACTGGAAGCGATCGCGAAGCTGGAAGCAGGCAGCATCGTGCCGCTGGACCGCGCGGCGGGCGAGACGTTCGATGTATTTATCGGGGGGCTGCTGCTGGCCACCGCGGAGGTTGTGATCGCGGACGGCAAGCTGGCGATCCGCATCACCGATTTGTTCCTGATGGATGCGAGCGCCTATGCCGGGACGGGGATGTGAGCGATATGGAAACCGAACCAACGAACAGCTCAGCGCCGGCGCCGCCGCCGAGCGGATTGCCAGAGTCTGTCGCGGACATGCCGTTAAATGTGCACGTCACGCTCGGGCGGACGAGTTTGCCGTTGAAGGATATTTTCAAAATAACGATCGGCTCGGTGATCGAACTGGCGCAGGCGGCCGATGAGCCGGCGGAACTGGTGGCGAACGGGAAGACTACCGCTCACGGGCGGCTGGTGATTGTTCGAGGCAACTACGGGCTGAAGGTGGTCACGAAAGTCGCGGATGACAAATCTGGACGATAGCACGCGAAAGACCGCAGCCGAAAGTGCGGGCGACAAGATCGGCGGCGCGACGGACGACGAACTCTTAGCCGTCGACCGGGCGGAACCCGCGGGTTCCGACGGGGTCACGCCTTTCGATTTCCGGCATTCCAACCGGCTTCCGAATTCGCAGTTGACCTTGCTTCACGTATTGCACGATTCGTTTGTCCGCCTGCTGACCCAGAGCTTGTCGCTGACGCTCCGGTCGTTCGTTTCGGGCAACGCCATCAGCGTGGAGCAATACACGTACGGCGAGTTTTCGGCGCAGATGCAATCGCCCACGTGCATCGTGTATCTGAGCATGCTGCCGTACGAGGGATTCGCGGCGGTGGAAATCAATCATTCGCTGATCGCCCCGATTCTCGACCATGTTCTCGGCGGGAACGGCAAGATCGATTCCGAGCTGGACCGCGAGCTGACCGACATCGAGAAGGGAATGCTGGAGGGATTTTTCCGGATCATTCCGCACGATCTGACGGAGGCCTGGAAGCCGATCGCATCGATTGGGTTTGCGTACGATTGCGTGGAGACCGAGCCGCTGCTTTCGAATCGCATTTCGCGCAATGAGGCGGTAGTGGTGATCGCCATGGAGCTGCGTATCGGGGACAAAGTGGGGAAGGTGAATCTTGCGATCCCTTCCATCACGCTCAAGATGCTGCGGCATAAGTTCGACCAGCAATCCACCACCAAGCGCACGGTATCCCCGGAAATCGAAGCCGCCATCAAGCAAAAGGTCGCGGACGAGATGCTGGTGGATGTGGATTGCGCGGTGGTCGGATCGCGAATCCGGCTGAGCGATCTGCTCAATCTGAAAGCCGGCGACATGGTGGATCTGGGGATCGAGTTCGACCGCAAGGGATCGCTGCTGGTCAACGGCATCCCGAAGTTCCGCGGCGAAGTGATTGTCGAAGGGTCCAAGCAGGCGCTGGTGATCGAGTCGGCGTAGCAGAATTCGCTGACGCTTCGACGCGGATCTGGCAAGCTTGTCGGTGCCCGTCTGACTCGCGGCGCGAAGCCGTGAATTGATTCGGACCAGCAAATCGGTTTCTTGCGGTCCCGATGCTCGTATTGAACCCTTTGGGTAGACCCGCCTTTGTTGGCTAATATGTTGGCGTGATCGCCACCTGGATGGCGTACGTTTTTGCGTTGAGCGGCAAGAACGGGAGCCTGCCCCAAAAATATTGCCGGCTGGCAGAAAACGTTCATGCAGAAATTGTTATAATTCATAAGCACTTTTCAAATTCTAGCGACCCCCGGCGAAACGGTCTTCATATCGTATTTCGCCTATCCGACGAGAACCGTCACTTGCATGCCGCTATGAGCCTGGATTTTGCGGGCAACCCTGTTGGCACATTGCCAGCAAACCGAGCCGGATCGCCATACTCGTCCATTCAGGAGCCTGGATTATGCCTGCAACGATTGAGACTTTGATCGTTCTCATGATGGAGAACCGATCGTTCGATCACATGCTCGGATTGATGAAGTCCCCGGAATATGCAATCGACGGGCTGAACGGTGACGAGGTCAACCGCGACTCCACCGGTGAGCCGGTGAAGGTGGACAATTCGGCCGACTATTCCGGCGATCTGACAACCGACCCGAGCCACGATTTTGAAGATGTAATCGAGCAGATGTTCGGGGTGCGGTCTCCGGGGCCAAACCAGGAGCCGGACATGTCCGGCTTCGTGCGGAATTACGAGCGATTCACGGGAAAAATTGCTCCGGCCCACCGCATTATGCGTTGCTTCGATCCCAAGAAGCTCCCGATTCTGACGGCGCTCGCCAGCGAGTACGCCGTCTGTGACCGCTGGTTTTCTTCAGTTCCCGGACCCACGCTGCCGAACCGTGTTTATGTGCACGCCGGAACGTCCCGCGGCCGGCTCGACCTTTCTCCAGACTTCATCGGCGGATTCCGGACCATTTACGAAGTGCTGTGGAAGCTCGGAGTAGACTCAGCGCTGTTTTACCATGACTGGAGTTCGGCGCTGACATTTGATTTTCTCCTCAAGCACGAGAATCAGCTTTACGCGACCTTTAGCCGCTTCATTGAACTGTGCGGGAGGAACAGGCTGCCCCGGTACTGCTTTATTGAGCCGAGATACAACCCGCAGAGCCTCGGAGGCGCCTTTCTGCCGGCGAACGACCAGCACCCCGATCACGATGTGCGCGCGGGCGAGTTGCTCCTCCAACGCGTCTATGAAGCCATCCGGAGCAACGACGATCTCTGGAAAAGCTGCATGCTGGTGATCATCTACGATGAACACGGCGGCATCTACGACCACGTACCACCCCCGCCAACTGTCTCGCCGGATGGCATTTCCTGCTCGTCGCCCGCCTTTGATTTCACGCGGCTCGGTCCGCGTGTGCCGGCCGTCATCGTTTCGCCCTACGTAACGCGAGGGAAGATCGTTCACGATCTGACTTTCGACCATACGTCGGTGATCGCGACGGCGATGAAACTCTTCGCGCCGAAAGCGTGGCCTTCCGACGTCCTCGGGAAACGGGCGCAACAGGCGTGCACTTTCGAATCCGCGCTTGACCTCAACATGACACCGCGTATGGAGAGGCCTCAGTTCGGGGATCCGGCCGCGCTCAAGGTACCTCCTCCTGATTCGATGCCGTCTGAGTACTTGTCGCCCTTACAGCGGGAGGCGATCCGGCATGCCGCCGCGCTCGAGCAACAACTTCCGAAAGATCGCCAAACCGGAATCGACCCCAACTCGATCAAAAACGAGCTGAAAGCGGGAGAGTACGTGTCCAAGGTGGCTGACGCGATCATGCGCCAGAGGGGGAACTAATGCGGCGGAACAGGATCTGCGCGTTCCTGATGGCGGTAAGTGCCCTGGCCGGTCCGGTCCACGCCGGCGACTGGAAGCATGCGCTGCAAGCCTGCAAGGATGCGGCCGGCCAGCCGGCGGCGCATCAGGTGGACCGTCGCTTTCCGTGGGAAGATTGCATTATCAAGCTGACGAGTCTCGATTGGCTGGCGCCGAGTGTGGCCAACATTGCGCCTGGCAGCAGCTTCGCGCCCGGCCTGCGCACGCTCTGGGAATACAACCACGGCCAACTGCAGTCGGAGTTTGTCGCTCGCGGAAACTATTCGTTGAAGAACTTCTATTTTATGGAGGGCCGCTACGACGCGCACTTTCCCTTCCTGAACAATCAAGACGAGAAGGCCACGGTCAGCGCGTTCGCGCGGCGGATGGATCTCCATCGGCAGGACTTCTACGGTCTCGGTCAGTTCAGCTCGCAGGGATCGCTGGCCCAATACCGGCAGCAGCAGGACGAAATTGGTGCCGGGGGATATTTCCCTTTCACCCGGTGGTTCGCAGCCGCGGGGTCGTTACAGCGGATCGCACCTGCCGTTCACGGTGTTGCTCCCGACGGTGGACAGTCCGTTGAAACCGTATTCCCACCGTCGCAGCTGCCGGGCTTCTCATTGCAGCCCACCTTCTTCGTACCGGAAGCGCAACTGCGCGTGCATACGCCGTTCGTCGCCAGCCAGACCTGGACATTTACCGACGTGCGCGCGACCTACGACTATTACCACGACCTTGGCGCGGGGACAAACACCTTCCACAAGTTGCAAATCCTCGCTCAGCAGTCATTCGATCTGCGCGTGGACATTGCACGCCATAGCCTGCCGACGCGGAAGTGGTGGCAGAACGCGATTTGCCAGGGAATCGTAGGCGATCAATGCCGAATCGGGACCCTGGTGATCGATGGACTGACGACAATGTCTTTCGTGCCGTCGCAGAACGTCGTTCCATTCTATTTTCAGGAGACGCTCGGGGGGGCTGACATTCACGGCTTCGACACCCTACGCGGTCTCTCGGATTATCGGCTTCGCGCACCGAACCGCGTGCTGCTGCAAGCAAGCCTCTATCACGACATCTGGGGGCCGATTGGCGCACTAGCCTTTTATGACACCGGACGCGTGGGGCTTACGCCTTCGGATTTGGGTTTCAGTCAAATGCGCCACGATTTCGGAATTGGGGCGTATATTCGTGCCGGGGGAAATATCGTCCTACGGGCATACGTCGCGTTTGGCGGTGGAGAGGGGACGAAGACCAACGTGAAGGCCGCGAACGCGTTCTAGGCGGCTGAAGCCGATTCGGACGCGCGCGATGCCGAAGCGGATGTGGAGCGAGCAGAGCAATTGGCCAACCTGTGGGGAACTCAGACAGCGAGTGGATGCCCTTAGTTATCAGAACAGCACTCGATTTAGTTAACTTCGTTGTGACGATCGCTTAAAACCACTTATACTTGCCACTTACGAATATGACGGCCAGCCTTGGCAACCCGGTTGTCGAGTTATATGAACTGGTACTGAGGAACCCGTCGCTATTTGGCCGGTTGGTGCATATTGCGAGCCTGTGGAATCCGGTGACGAGCCGGTATGACCGAAGCCTGCCCGACCGGTTTTGCGGGCCCGAGGTCAATAAGGCGCTGGCGCGCTGGCACCAGACGTTCTTTCTCGAATGGCTTGCCTGGACGCTCGCCGAGAAGGAAAAAGACGTCGCTCTCTACTGGAAGAGCAACAGCGAAAACGGCCGAACGATCCGCGACCTGGGAGAATCGTCAATCCCGCCGCTGATCCGCGAGGAGGAGCGAAAATTCTTCCTGCAGGATCTGGCGTTTATCCAGGCGATGCTGTGAGCAGCGACGGCTTGACCGCAACTCAAGCCGCCGATGAACGCAGATCAACGCCGATCACCTTGCGCGCTTTTCCTCAACCGTGCGGCGGTAGCTTTCGACCAGGCGGCGGGTGAGCGCGGCCATGTCCCAGTTCGCTTCCACTTCAGCGCGGGCGCGTGTGGCCATGCCGGTTGCGGCGTCGGGGCTGTCAAATAGCGCAAGAATGTGTTCGGCGAACGCGGCGGGATCGTCGGCCAGGGCGCAGAATTCGCCGTCTTTTGCGGCCAGGCCTTCGGCTCCGATATAGGTGGAAACCACCGGAATACCGGCGGCGAACGCTTCGAGCAGCTTCACCCGCACTCCGGAGCCGCTCAAAATCGGGCAGACAAAGACGGCGTAGCGGGCGAGCGGAACACGAACATCGTCGACGTAGCCGAGCATTTCGAGCGCGCCGGAATATCCGCCATAGACGTGGGGCGGAGGGGGATCGGAGCCGGCCACAACCAGGCGCGCGGCCGGGCGGCGCGCCAGAATCAGCGGCAGCACCGAACGGGTAAACCAATCGACGGCGACGCGGTTGGGATCGTGCCGGAAACTGCCGACGAACAGCATGGTCAGCGGCTCCCGTCCACAGGGGCGGAACTCGTAGCGCGAAGTGTCGATTCCGGCGCGCAGGCCGGCACGAACCCGCGGCGCCAGTTTCGGAACGAAACCGAGCAGGTAGTTGCGATTGGCCGGCGTACAGACCTGCACCTGGTCAAAGCGCGGCAGCGCGCGCAGCTCATAGCGGAGCCCACGCATGTACTCGATGCGCGCTTTGGCTTCGTCCACAACTCCCGGCCAGTGTCCCAAGCCACGCGCAATGGACTGGAAGTAGATGTCGTGCTCGAATAGCGCGGTGGCGATACGGCGGTAATTTCCGCCATATTGCGCCATGGCGGTGTATTCGATCTGGAGAACGTCGATTTCCCGCCGGTAGAGCTGGCGGTGGATCAGCCACTCGACGTCGTCATTGGCAAATTCGCGAACGGCGTACGGCAACATCGAGCCCAAGCCGGCGGGCTTGCCGCTGGGACGGACGATCCACTCCACCGAGGCGCAGAATTGGCGCAGCTCCTGATTGGCGGCCTGTTGTTCGGGCTGTTCCAGCAGTTCGACCACGTGCACATCCGCGTGGGCCGCCAGCTCGCGGACCGTGTGATACATGAAAACGGCGCCGCCGTGCACCGGCGGGCAGATGGGATAAGGCGAAACAAAGAGCACGCGCAAGCGTTCCGGCGCGCGCTCCATGGCTCCGAATCGATCGCGATAATAACCGCCGAGCGGGCGCAGGAACGCTTCCGTATCGGAGATTCGCGCAAGGGCCCGCGCAGCCCGGCGCGAGCGAACCGCGCGCGGCAAACGCCGAAAGGCTCTCCACAGCGCCGTGAGATTCGGCCGGCCGGGGGCATCGCCAAACGCGACGCTCACCACCGCGCCGGCCCAGGCGAACAAAAAATGCGACGCGAGGCGAGGCCACTCGTGAATGTTCTTCCACGCGAACAACAGAAAGTTGGTCTTCAGCACAGCCTGGATTTGCGCCTCGGTAAAATTTCTGCCGATGGTGCCGCGATGCTCGTGGTACACGACGCTGCGCGGTTGATAGAGCACCTTCCAGCCGCATTTCCAGCCCTGGTAGCCGAGATCGGTGTCTTCCAGATAGAACGGCGCGAGCAACTCATCGAACCCGCCGAGCTCAAGAAATTTCCCGCGGTCAAAGGCGCACGATCCGCCGCCGCCGTAGAAACAGGGGAACAGGTCGTCGATTTCCGCGTCGATGCGATGCCGCACCTTCAGCCCGCCATCCTGCCACCAGCCTTGGGTGAGCCCGGTCTCTTCCCGCAATTTGGCGGGATCGCTGAAGAAGATCTGGCAGGAGACGGCAAAGACGTCGGGATCGCGGAAACCTTCGATCAGCGGCTGAAGAAAATCCGGGGCGACCCGCATGTCGCTGTTCAACAGAACGACGATGTCGTTGCGTGCCGCACGAAAGCCCTCATTGGAACCCCCGCCGAAACCCAGATTTCGCGGAAGCGCGATGACGGTTACGGAAGGGAACGCGGCGCGGACGAACTCGGCGCTGCCATCGGTCGAACCATTGTCCACCACAATGACTTCGTTCGCGGGATTACCCGAAGCGGCCTGAACGACGGAGGGGAGGTATTTTTCGAGCAGATCCTTTCCATTCCAGTTTGGAATCACAATCGAAGCGGCCGAAGGGGCGGCGTGGCGGGGGGCGGCCGGGCCGGAGCGGCGGCGGGTGGAGAAGTCGGCCAACAGCAGAACCAGCGCCGCGATCACCACTAGAAAAGGCGAGAGCACGAGCAGGGGAAGCGCGCGCAGCAGGCGTTTGAGGAACTCCATCTTAGCTGGGCTGATCGGGGCCGAGGCCGAACTTACGGCCCAGCTTCACCCATCGCGAGCCCCGGTAGGCGTTGACCTGATTCTGAAGGCCGGCGGCGTGCTGTTCGAGCCGCGCGCGGGCGCCGGTTTCCTGATCGAGGCGGGCTTCCATGTCGCGAGCCCATTGCGTGATGGAAGTCATATCGGCTTCGAGTTCTTTTACCTTCGCGGCATAGCCTTCGGCGACGCTGCGCAGCTCGTCCTGCAATTGCACGATGCGCGCGCGGCGTTCCGCGATCTCGGCGTCGAGCGATTTCGCCCATTCATTGCTGCGGTGAAGGTCTTCGGTAACGCTTTGGTGAGCGGCGACGAGTTCCTCATGCTCGCGATGCGCCTGGGCCAGCCACTTCGTCTTGGTTGCGACCTCTTGCTGGAGCAGGGCAATGTGGCGTTCCCGCTCGCGGAGCACATTGGCCGCGCGCGGAACATAGACAAAGGTTGGATTGCCGAGTTGCGGCCGGTGGGCACAGACGGCCACAAAGAAGTGGGCCTCGCCCGGCTGACCGGCGTCGGAATCGACGCGCACCTCGGAGGTGTTGCCGATCGGGCATGGCTGAAACACGATGCCTTCGGCGTGGTTTTCCAGAAAGAGCGTGACGTGCGGAAATACCGCCGAAAGCTCTTGCCGGAACTCATCGAAATCGAATTCATGGACGTGAAAGGGATTGGCTCCGCTTTCGCCGCGCGATTCGGTGTAGTAGAGCCGGTTTGGGGTAGAGACGACAAACTGGCCGCCGGGCGCGAGCAGGCGTCGCGACTCGCGCAGCATTTCGCGCCAATCGGCGAGATGCTCGATAACTTCAAAAGCGACCACCAGATCGAAGCTGGCCTCCGGATGCGGCAGCGCGGTGCAGGAGGCCTGTTCGAAGCGCAGGTTCGGCAGCCGGTAGTGCTCGCGAGCGTAATCGACGGCGTCGGCGGCAATATCGGCGCCCACCACCGAATCGGCGAGGCGCGCGAGTTCTGCCGATCCATAGCCGGTGCCGCAGCCGGCGTCGAGGACGCGCTTGCCGGCGGCGAGCCGGGCGGCGAACGCATAGCGCGCCAGGTGTTCGTTGAACAGATCGACTTCCACCTGTCCGGGGATCAGGCGCTCACCGGTAAACTCAGGCACTGGGGTTCTCCACCAGGGGAGCCGCCTGGTCGGCGGCACTCCGTAGTCGAGAGTTCACTTCGATGCGGCAGGGCAGGTGCACGTATCCGTAGACGGTAACTTCGGAACGTTCCATCTGCAGCGCGATGGCATTGTCGATCGAGTCGCAGACGGTTGAGTCAACCAGCGTGCCGTCGGAAATGGACGGTGAAAACGAGAAAGCAGCCGGGTAGAGGGCGGGCAAGTCCAACGAGAAATCGACTGTCAGGATGTCGCCGGCCTTCAGGGGCGCCAGGTCGCAGCCTTCGCGCGCGGTGCTGGTGCCGGAAAAATCGAGGCCCGCTTGATTGCGGAGGACAAAGCCGACGATCGGACAGGGCACGTAATCGTTGGCCCGGACGCTGATACGAACCACGATGCGCGATTCGGGCTCGAGCAGGTGGATGGGCTGTTCGTATTCGTTCAGCACGGCGATGCCGATGACCTCGGCGCGTCCGTCGCCCTGGCGGTGATCGATGTTAGGAATGGCGGTCACTACTTCCGAAGCATGGCTGGAACCCTCGCCGGCCGGGCCGGAATCGGACGAGTGGCGGAGCTGGTAACCGGCATCTTTAGCGGACATGGCCTCCAGGTAGTCGGCGACCACCTGACCGGGCTCACCGAGGCGGGCGACCTGGCCGCGATCCAGCCAGAGCGCGCGATCTCCGATTGCCTTGACGTCCGCGACCGAGTGAGTGACATAGAGGATGGTAACGCCGCGGGCACGCAGTTCGTGGACCTTGCGCATCGAGCGCTGCCGGAAGCCGGCATCACCGACGGCGAGGGCCTCGTCGACGAGCAGGATCTCGGGATCGACGTGAATGGCCACGGCGAATGCCAGCCGCACGACCATGCCCCGGGAATAGGTTTTTACCGGCTGGTTGAGGAACTCGCCGATATCGGCGAAGTCTGCAATGTCGTCGTAGCGCTGGTCGATCTGGCGCGTCGTGAGGCCCAAAATCGAGCCATTGAGATAGACGTTGGCGTGGCCGGTGAACTCGGGGTTGAACCCAGCGCCTAGCTCCAGCAGTGCCGCCACGCGCCCACCGACGCCGATGGCACCGGCGGTGGGCTGGAGGATTCCGGCGACGAGCTGCAGTAGAGTGCTTTTGCCTGAGCCATTCTCGCCGATGACGCAGAAGGTTTCGCCGCGCCGGACCTGGAAGGTGATGTCGCGGAGGGCCCAGAAGTCCCGGTGGAGTTTCCGCCGGTTCAGGGTCAACAGTTCCTTCAGACGGTCTCCGGGCGCATCGTAGACGGCATAGCTTTTGGAGACACCATGAAATTCAACGCTATTCACGATTCCCGAAGTAACACCAGTGTATCGGAAGTGGAATGAGGATTGGAGCGCGTGGGGAAGAAACAATAAAGGCGGCCGCCTGCCCCTCCTGTCATCTCCGGGATCGCGAGCCGGACCGACTAGCGGTATGACACCGCGGCGCCTAGACTCAGTAATTCATGGCGCGTCAGAACTCGCGACCGGTCAGCCGAGGTAACCGGTAGCCGCCTCTGTAGTGGACTGGTTCTATGCACTTCCTCCTTGTGAGCGACCTCCCCCAACATCGGGGAAGCCACCGACACCCATTTCCGAGAAACAGGTCCGGAGAACGGAAAGAACCGTTCCCAAACTCAATATGGCTCCGAACGGAAGAAAAGTCAAGGAACAGAGTCTGATTCGGTTAGTGAGCCAAAATTCGGTCCCAGTCCGAGGGAATTCTGGTGAGAAAGTAAACAGGTGAGGGGGTGGCCTATCGATTGTTATTCTTTGACAGCCGCGCGGTGGTGCGATAGCGTATTAAACCAACAGGAGGGAAATGATCGTGAACCGGATTTTTATCGTAGGCCTGGGGGTGATTTGGCTCGCCATGGCCGGCCCGAACCTGTGAGAGCTTGAAAACGCTGGCTCTGGCCGATACCACGATTACGGCCGCGGAGGCAGTACCGGCCGGTCCTTTTCAGCCGCCGGCGACGCCTGAACTGCCTGGCCGGAATGTGCCTATGGTGCTTCCGGCGCACTGTCGCGTGGCCTTGCTGTTGACGCCGTCGACGGATTCGCATATTGAAACCGAAGTCTGGCTGCCGGATGTCGACTGGAACGGGAAATATCAGGAAGTCGGCAACGGCGGATTCAACGGGAACATCGTTTACAATGCCATGGCTGCCGCGTTGCGCGAAGGCTACGCGACTGCCTCGACCGATGGTGGACATAAAGGCGGCAGCGCGAGCTTTGCCCTGGGGCATCCCGAGAAGGTTACGGACTTCGCGTATCGCGCGATTCATGAAACGGCTCTCAAAGCCAAAACTTTGGTTACCGCCTATTACGGGCGGGCCCCAAAATTCTCATATTGGAACGGCTGCTCGACTGGCGGCCGGCAAGGGTTGAAGGAAGCGCAGCGATTCCCCGAAGATTTCGACGGCATCGTGGCCGGAGCGCCGGCCAACTACGAGACGCACCTGCACGCGTGGACGGTGGAGGTCGGGATGGCGGCGATCAAGAACGACAAAAACATTCTGCCGGCCAGCACGTATCCGATCATCAACAAAGCGGTGCTGGCGGTCTGCGATGCCCACGACGGCGTCGTGGACGGGCTGCTGAACGATCCGCGCAAATGCAAGTTCGACCCGGAGAAGCTGCTGTGCTCGGGGAGCGCCACCGACAACTGCCTGACCGCCGACCAGGTGGAAGCGGTGAAGAAGATCTATGCTCCGGCGAAAACCAAAGACGGCTACTTGATTTTTCCTTCCTTCGAGCCGGGCAGTGAAATGGGCTGGGCCCTGCTGGCGGGCGGCAACGCGCCGGCCGCGATCGGACAGGACACGTTCCGCTATCTGACCTACGCCAACCCGAACTGGGACTGGCACACGTTCGATCTCGACCGCGACACCACCGCCGCCGACCAAAAGGATGACGGTACGATCGACGCCATCGATCCAGACCTTTCCAAATTCAAATCGCACGGCGGCAAGCTGCTGATGTTTCACGGCTGGAATGACACGGCGATCGCGCCCGAAAACAGCATTAACTACCACGCGAGCGTGCTCAAGAAGATGGGCAGCAAGCAGGAGGACTGGTACCGGCTGTTCATGGTCCCCGGGATGCAGCACTGCGGCGGCGGGCCGGGGCCGAACCAGATCAACTGGATGGGCGCGCTGGAGCGCTGGCGGGAAGCGGGCTCGGCGCCCGAGCAGATCCTGGCGGCGCACGTGACCGGGTCAAACGTGGACATGACACGGCCGCTCTGTCCGTATCCGCAGGTGGCGACGTACAAGGGCACGGGCAGTGTGAACGACGCGGCAAGCTTTTCGTGTAAGAACCCGTAGGGGGCTGGTGAAGGGCGGCTAGGCAGGCCGGGGGCCCGCCCCACGTTTGAATCGGCTCAACGCCGCACGCCTCGTCCGGGCATCACGCCGTCGATGAGTTTGCTATCGCGGACTACAAAGACACCTCCGACCAGCACGTACGGGATTCCTTCGGAGTATTGCGCTGGATTGTCGAAGGTAGCGCGGTCTATCACGCGCTCGGGGTCCAAGACCGTGATATCGGCATCGGCTCCGACTTGCAACCGGCCCTTGGACTGAATGCCGAGCCTCTGGGCGGGTAACAGGCTCATTTTGCGAAGCGCATCCATCAATGTGAGTGCGTGCTGCTCGCGAACATAGCGGCCTAGCACGCGGGCAAAAGTGCCGGCGGCCCGCGGGTGCCCTTTGCCGTTTTCGAGGATTCCATCACTGGCAATCATCACGAGCGGATCGGCAACCGCCAAGCGAGCTATTTCTTCCGGAATACTGTGAATAATCACATAGCCGCCCTGTTTGCGATAACGGGCAAAACTCTCGGCGGTTAACCGCTCGCCTGTCGCGACCCATTGGAGATCACCGTAAGTAATGTCGCCATTCCGCCCTTGCCAGCCTTCATCGAAAGCTGCGGAGCCAAGGTCCGTTTCGGCGGCGGTGTAGGGATAGGCTTCGGTGGTGACGTCTAAGCCGCGTTGCCTGGCGCCCTCGATCATGCGCAGCAGGACGGAAGTCTGGCGGAGACCCATGCTGGTGATGTGCACGACATGGAGCGGCGCGCCCGTAACCAGCGCATCGGCGAGCACTTCCTGCAGCGAATCGATGGCGCCCGGTTCGACCGGTCCACTACTACGCATGTGTACGAAGACGGGTACACGCCGTTGACTCGCCAGTTCAAACAATTCCAGGATCTCTTCGCGGGTTGCCTTGGGTGTGTAAGCAATGCCCATTCCGATGCCG
>Ga0335079_10004151_pt1 | contig 16655 bp, 11 predicted proteins | sample Lox_Sample_33_FD_206719 | JGI IMG/M metagenome (GOLD analysis project Ga0335079, IMG submission 206719) | Soil microbial communities from Loxahatchee National Wildlife Refuge, Florida, United States - Lox_Sample_3.3 | ecosystem: Environmental > Terrestrial > Soil > Wetlands | place: USA... | reverse complement strand
TAGCCTTTCGGCTTGTAGAGCAGCAGGTACGTTTTGGCCGATCTGCGCAGCGGTTTGCCATCCAGAGTGACGCGATCCCGTTTCAAATCGATCCAGTGGTCGGGATTCTGGACTATCTTACCGTTCACGCGCACCCGGCCCGCGCCAATCCAACTTCGAGCCTCCGTACGTGATCCCAACCCCGCCCTCGAAAAAATTCGTTCCAAAGTCTTTAGCGGTTGCTTGGAAACTGTGGAAGCTTTCTTCATGGGTTAAACAGTCCGGCAGAACCAGTACGAATGTTAGATTAGATATGGGTAAGAAACGGCCACAATTCTTATTCGAGGCGCGCGCCAGCTTCTCACTCTGCGCGGTTCCCAGGGACCCCGGCGAGGACCCGAACTCAACCAACTTAACATCATCCCGGATGGTTCGCTGCTCGTTCGCGACGGCGTCCTCGAGCAAGTGGGGACGACCCGGCGGGTGGAGAACCTGGCGGCTACACGCGAGGCAAAGGAGATCAGCGCGGCCGGACGCGTGGTGATGCCGGGCTTTGTCGACAGCCATACTCACCTATTGTTTCCGGTGCCCGGGGCACCCGCAGGCACGCTCGACACCGCGGTTCATTCGCTGCGCGCAACCACGGGCATGCGTTTGAAGATGGCGGCCCGCGTGTATCTGCAGGCCATGGCACGCCACGGTACCACGACCGTGGAGATCAAGACGGGATGTGGCCCCGACGAAGAGGCGGAAAGAAAGATCCTGCGTGTCGCTGCGGAACTCCGGGAAGGACCCCTGGATGTGGTGACCACGTTTCTGCTCCGCGTGCCGTTGATCCCGCTGATGGCGGGCGAAGTATCGAATGAGTCCTGGAAACGCATGCGCGCCGAGTTCCTGCCGTATGCCCAGCGGCGGAATCTGATCCGCTTTGCCGATATCGCATGGGACGAGTTATCGGCAGACTTCTGGACAGCTCAACCCGATTGGCGCGTCTGGCTGGACGGCTTTTTCCAGATCGCGCGTAGTTTGGGATTGGGGCGTAAGATACATGCCGAGTCCACCAGTGTCACGACGGCCATACGCATGGCTCTCCAACATCATGCAGCTAGCATCGATCACATCGAGCATGCCACGCCCGACGACGCGGCCCTGCTCGGGTCAGGCGATACGGTCGCCACGCTGCTGCCGTGCTCGTCGTTTCACGCCGGTGGGCCGAACGCGCCCGCACGCGCGTTGGTTGATGCCGGCGTGCCCGTCGCGATTGCCACCAATTTCAACCCGCACCACACGCCGTCACTGAGCATGCAGACAGCGATTTCGCTGGCCTGCCGGTGCCTGGGTTTGACGCCGGCCGAGGCGATTTGCGCCGCTACAATCAACGGTGCGCACGCCATCCGGTGTGCCCGGTCGATCGGGTCGCTGGAGTGCGGCAAGCTCGCCGATCTCGTGATTCTCGACGTGCCGGATTATCGGGAGCTCGCGAATTCGCTCGGAGCCAATCTGGTTCACCTTGTAATGAAACGCGGCGACGTCATCTATGAGCAGGGCACGGTGGGCCCGCGGCCTCCCGATGAGTTCCGGCCGGCCTGGTAAACCGGCCGCGTTACGATAAACGGGTGAGCGAAACCTGGGTCGAGTGCGTGCCGAATTTTTCCGAAGGTCGCGAAGTGGGCACGATCGACGCGATTGTCGAGGTGGTGCGCTCGGCTGGAGGCGTGGTTCTGGACCGTACCTCCGATACCGACCATAACCGCTCTGTGGTCACGTTCGCCGCGCCGGCCGGCGTAGTGGGAGAGGCGGCGTTTCGGGCCGTACAACAGGCAGTCGAATCCATCGATCTGCGCACGCACACCGGGGAGCATCCGCGAATTGGCGCGGCGGACGTAGTGCCTTTCGTTCCCATCGCCGGCGTCACACTCGAAGATTGCGTCCGCATCGCCCACTACACCGGCCGGCGTATTTGGGAGCAGTTGCACGTTCCAGTGTATTTCTATGAGGCGGCGGCGCTGCGCCCACAGTGCCGGAATCTGGCCGATATCCGGCGCGGCAATTGGGAAGGGCTTCGCGAAGAAGTCTTACAAAAGCCCGATCGTCGCCCGGATTTCGGCGGCCCGGCCCTTCACCCCTCGGCCGGCGCCGTGGTGGTAGGCGCGCGCAAATTCCTGATCGCCTTCAATGTCAATCTCGCGACCTCCGATCTGGCGATTGCCCGCCGCATCGCGCGGACCGTGCGCGAGTCTTCCGATGGGCTGCCGGCGGTCAAGGCGATGGGTGTGATGCTTGCCTCGCAAAACCTGGCGCAGGTTTCGATGAACCTCACCGATTTCGAGCAGACTTCGATTTATGCTGCGTTTCAAGCCGTAAGCACCCAAGCCTCGCGGGAAGGGGTTGGAATCGCTGGCAGCGAGTTGATCGGCTTAGTGCCGCAAAGAGCTCTGGAGGCAGGCGATCCAGCCTCGCTTCGCATCGAGAATTTTAGCCCTTCGATGATCCTCGAAAACCGTCTGAGGGAGCGGCAGTCGTTCCCGGGCTGAGTGCGAGCAAGGCCGCAGCCGCCGCGATCTTCTGGTCGGCGGTCCACGGTGGCCCGATGGTCTTGCGCAAATCGTCCAGCGATCGGCGAAACCGCGGCTCGGCGATGCCGCGGGCAGCCGCTGCGCGCGAGAGTACTTCGCGTTCGCGGACGGTCACCGCTTTCAAGCCGGCGGCCTCGCACGCGCCCGTCACCGCGGAATGAAACAGCGCACCCTCCGCCGCGTGGATGAGGGGATGCGACCCAAGAATCTTTGCGAGGCTTTGCGGAACAACGGTGGAGCCGCCGGGTATGCCGGCTTCACCGACGGCGATGTCCATGCGCTTTAGCCACTCGATGATCTCCGTTACTGCCGCGCGAGCGGCTTGCCGCGATCCGGCGGTGGCGCGCTTGATCAGCGCGGCGGATTCTTTCGCCTCGAGTTCGGCCGCCTCGTGATAGACAAACCTCGGAATCGACCCGTCGGCGGGCAGTAGCTCGATGCGGCGTCTTGTCAGAATTTCGATCTGGTTCGGGCGGGCGGCCGCGGCTACCACGGCTGCCCAACCCGTGTGCAGCCGAAATCCCAACGCCGCTTGCAGCGCCGCCATCCTGTCACTGTACTCCACGACACGCCCGCTGGAAATGGGAGAATGGAACGGTAGGGTTGCCGGATGGGCAGTCGCTCCCGGGGCGCTTGCGTCTCGGGGGAGGAAAGTCCGGTCTCCACAGGGCAGCGTGCCGGCTAACGGCCGGGCGGGCCGCAAGGCTCGACGGAAAGTGCCACAGAAAATATACCGCCTGAAGGTGCAAGCCTTTCGGTAAGGGTGAAATGGTGCGGTAAGAGCGCACCGCGGCTGGAGTAATTCAGTCGGCAGGGTAAACCCCACGCGGAGCAAGACCAAATAGGGGAGGAGGAACGGCCCGTTCCGCTCAACTTCCGGGTAGGTCGCTAGAGCCGTTCAGCAATGGGCGGCCCAGAGGAATGACTGCCGCCCGCAAGGGTACAGAAACCGGCTTACAGTCCGGCAACCCGCAAATCCCTCGACGGACCCAGTACAATGCTCGACGGAGGTTAGTGGATGGATCGTCGCAAAGCAATCGGCTCGGCCGTGGCCGTCGCGGCTGTAGCCGTGACCGCGCGGATGGCGCGGGCCGCTGACAATCAGATTGAAATCTTCACCGATCATTGGCGCAAATCGAAGGACCTCACGCTGAAGGTGGCCGAAGCCATGCCCACGGAGAACTACGACTACAAGCCATTCAGTGATGCGCGCAGCTTCGGTGCCGAGCTCCAGCACCTCGGCCAGGCGGAAGGATTTTACCTCGGGCAGCTCGGGAAGGGCCGGGCTCCCGCGGCTCCGCGCGGCGATAGCAGCAAGGGCGCGACCGTGAAGTATCTCGGCGAGATGTTTGACTGGGCGATCGGAGTGGTCGGCCAGCTCACCACCGAAGACTTGACGAAGAGTTTCTCCATCGGAAGGGGCGCTTCCATGACCGGTCTCGATCTTCTTTACCAAGCGATGATCCACACAGCTCACACCCGCGGATATAGGGAAATGTACTTGCGAAACAAAGGTGTTGTGCCACCGACTTACGCTGTTTGAGCTTACACACCGACCGGTTCCGGCTGCGGCACTGGTTGGCGCGTGAGCAGTTCCAGAAACGCCTGCGCCGCGCGGTTGAATTTCTTGCGCTTGCGGTGTACGATTCCGACCGGTCTCACCAGTTTCGGCGCGTGTAGCTTGACGGCGGCGAGACGGCCCTGTTCAATCTCCGCCTGCATCGTGCGCGCGGGCAGGATGCTGATGCCGGAGCCCAGCGCCACCGCTTCCTTGATCGTGTGGATGTTGTCGAAGTGCATGGCGAGATTCACGTCCACACCCTCGGCCTTGAAGAAGCGGTCGAGCTCGCGCCGGATCGAAAGATCTTCGTCGAACCCGATAAACGTCTGCCCGCTCAGATCCACCGGATAAACCTCGCCGCGCGCCGCGAACGGATGCGAAGGCGGTACCGCCACCTGCATCTGCTCCTCGCGCCAGGCAATCACCGCAAGATCGCGTCCGCCTTCCGGATAGCTCACAAGCCCCAGATCCGCCGCATCGTTCAGGACAGCTTCGTACACCTTCTCCGGGCGCATATACTCGACATGCAGGCTGGCCGTGGGATACCGCGCCGAGAACTCCTCCTGAAGATGGCTCATTTCCGAGAGGCCGATGGAGTAAATGGACGCCACGCGTACCGCGCCCTCCACCTGGTTCTTCAGGGATTCGAGCGCGAGCCCGAGTTCTTCTTCGCGGCGTAACACGTCGCGGCAGAAGTCGTTATAGATCTTTCCAGCGGCCGTCAGCTCCAACGGGCGCTTGCTTCGGTCCAGCAAAGTGACTCCGAGCCGCCGTTCCACCTCCTGCACGTGCTGGCTAGCGGCCGATTGGCTCACATCGCAGTGAGCCGCTCCCTTACTCATGCTCCGAGTCGCCGCGATTTCCCTGAAAAGCTTGAGCTCCCAGATTGACACACCAGTACTATATCATAAGCCACACTAATTTTGCGCTCGGCTATTTTCCTATTGCCTAATACTACGGAAGTTGGTAGACTGGGCTAATTCCTGGAGTTAACCATGGCTGAAGACCCCCGTGTCCAAATCGGTTTGCCGGCAGCGCAGGGGCTCTATGACCCGCGCATGGAACACGATGCCTGCGGAATCGGCTTCGTGGCCAACATAAAAGGCCACAAGTCGCACGACATCATTGTCAAAGGCATTCAGGTTTTGATCAACCTGACGCACCGCGGAGCGTGCGGCTGCGACCCGGAGACTGGCGACGGCGCCGGCGTCCTGATCCAGATTCCGCACGCGTTTTTTGCGCGCGAGTGCGCCAAGCTGGGCTTTACACTGCCGCCGGCCGGCGAGTACGGGGTCGGCATGACCTTTCTTCCCGTCGAACGCCATCCGCGCCTGTTGTGCGAAGGCATCATTGAGCGGATCGTGAAGGAAGAAGGCCTCACGGTGCTCGGATGGCGCGATACTCCCATCAACGGCGGAGCCATCGGCCGCGTCGCCCGTGCGTCGCAGCCGTACATCGAGCAGATCTTCGTTTCCCGCGGAAAGGGCATGACCGAGGATCAGCTCGAACGCAAGCTGTACGTCGTGCGCAAGCGCGCCGAGGTGGAAATCGCGGCATCCGATATTTCCGACAAAGACTTCTTCTATATCCCGTCGTTTTCGTCCCGAACCATCGTTTACAAAGGGCTACTTCTGGCGCCCCAGATCGCCAACTTTTATCCCGAGTTGAGCGATCCGGAAGCCGTAAGCGCGCTGTGTCTGGTGCACCAGCGATTCTCGACCAACACGTTTCCAACATGGCCCCTGGCGCACCCATTCCGCTACGTCGCCCATAACGGCGAAATCAATACGCTGCGCGGCAACGTGAACTGGATGCACGCGCGCCAATCGGTCCTGGCATCGCCGCTGTTTGGCGCCGATATCAAGAAGCTGTTTCCGATCACCCAGCCGGGCGGGAGCGATTCGGCGGCGTTCGACAACGCGCTCGAGCTGCTGGTGATGAGCGGCCGCTCGATTCCCCACGCGATGGCGATGCTGATTCCCGAAGCCTGGGCGAGTAATCCGCACATGCATCCGGAGAAGAAGGCGTTTTATGAGTATCACGCCTCCCTGATGGAACCGTGGGACGGCCCGGCCGCGATCGCATTCACTGACGGCCGCTCCATCGGCGCCACGCTCGATCGCAATGGCTTGCGGCCTGCGCGGTACCTGGTGACCGAAGACGATCTGGTCATCATGGCGTCGGAAACCGGCGTGCTGCCGGTGAAGCCGGAAAACGTGAAGCTCAAGGGACGGCTGCAGCCTGGCAAGATGCTACTGGTCGACACGGTGGAGGGGCGCATCATTTCCGATAAGGAGCTGAAGCGTTCGCTCTACGAGCGCAACCCGTACGAGCAGTGGCTGCGGGAAAACCAGATTACGCTCGACCAGCTTCCTGAGCCCGGCCGCTCGCACGGCACCGATCACGACACCATCCTCAGCCGGCAGCGGGCTTTCGGATATACGGACGAAGATCTGCGCATGATTCTCGCGCCGATGGCCGAAAAGGGCGAAGAGCCGATCGGCTCGATGGGAACCGATACGCCGCTGGCCTGTCTCTCCGACAAGCCGCAGCCGTTGTTCAATTACTTCAAGCAACTGTTCGCTCAGGTCACCAATCCGCCGATCGACCCCATTCGCGAAGAGATGGTGATGTCCCTGATCAGCTACATCGGCACCGAGCGCAATATTCTCGACGAAACGCCCCAGCACTGCCACACGCTGAAGCTGCCGCACCCCATCCTCACCAACGTCCATCTCGAGAAGTTGCGGCGGGTTTCGCGCGGCGATTTTCTCGCCACTACTCTCCCGATGCTGTTCGCCGCCGAGGAAGGCGCGCGGGGATTGGAACGCGCTCTTGACCAGTTGTGCCGCCGCGCCTCGCTCGCCATCAAATCGGGCTACACGCTGCTGATCCTGTCTGACCGCGGCATTGACCCGGACTACGCGCCGATTCCCAGCCTGCTGGCCTTGGCCGCCGTGCACAACCACCTGGTCCGGGAGGAAACGCGCACCCAGGTGGCGCTGATTATTGAATCCGGAGAGCCGCGCGAAGTCATGCATTTCGCGTTGCTGATCGGCTATGGCGCCAGCGCCGTCAACCCGTATCTCGCCATCGAGTCGCTCGAGGATATGGTCAAGCGTGGGCTGCTGCCGTCGCAGATCACCTTTGAGAAGGCTCTTCTCAATTTCAAGAAATCCGTCAATAAAGGTCTGCTGAAGACCTTCTCAAAGATGGGCATCTCGACGCTGCAAAGCTATCGCGGCGCGCAGGTCTTCGAGGCGATCGGCCTGAATAAGCCGTTGGTGGAAAAATACTTCACCGGCACTGTGTCACCGGTCGAGGGCGTGGGGCTCGATGTGCTCGCCAACGAAGCTGTCCTCAAGCACCGGCACGCCTTCTTCCCCGTTACGGAGTCGGATACGGAACTTGCGGTCGGCGGAAATTATCATTACCGCGTGCGGGGCGAGTATCACCTGTTCAACCCGCTCACGATTGCGAAGCTGCAACACGCCGTCCGGCAGGAGAGCCCGCAGACGTTCCGGGAATACACCGATCTGATCGACAAAACAAATCAGCAGCTCTGCACGCTCCGCGGCCTGCTGGAGATCCGGAAATCCGATCACCCGGTGCCGCTCGAGGAAGTCGAGCCGGCCAAGGAAATCGTCAAGCGCTTTGCGACGGGAGCGATGTCGTTCGGCTCCATTTCAAAGGAAGCCCACGAAACGCTGGCCATCGCTATGAACCGCATGGGCGGCCGCTCGAACACGGGCGAGGGCGGGGAAGACGAAGCCCGCTTCACTCCCGACCCCAACGGCGACCTGCGTCGCAGCGCCGTCAAACAGGTGGCTTCCGCCCGCTTCGGTGTGACCACCAATTACCTGGTGAACGCCGACGAGTTGCAGATCAAAATGGCGCAGGGAGCCAAGCCCGGCGAAGGCGGCCAGCTTCCCGGCCACAAGGTCGACAAAGAAATCGCGCGCGTGCGCCATTCGATTCCCGGCGTCGGCCTGATCTCGCCGCCGCCGCATCACGACATCTACTCGATCGAGGATCTGGCGCAGCTCATCTACGATCTCAAAAACGTCAACCCGCGCGCGCGCATTTCGGTCAAGCTGGTGGCCGAGGTCGGCGTGGGCACGGTGGCCGCTGGCGTCTCCAAGGCCCATGCGGACGTCGTCCTGATTTCCGGTGATTCGGGCGGCACCGGAGCTTCTCCGCTCAGTTCCATCAAACACGCCGGCGTGCCCTGGGAATTGGGTCTCGCCGAGACGCAGCAGGTTTTGGTGATGAACGATCTGCGCAGCCGCATCCGCGTCCAAACCGACGGCAAGCTTCAGACCGGCCGCGACGTGACCATCGCCGCGCTGCTCGGTGCCGAGGAGTTCGGTTTCTCCACCGCGCCGCTCATCACCATGGGCTGCATCATGATGCGTAAGTGCCACCTGAACACCTGCCCGGTCGGCATCGCCACTCAGGACCCGGTGCTGCGCAAGAAGTTTCACGGCAAGCCCGAGCACGTCATCAATTTCTTCTTCTTCATTGCCGAGCAGGTGCGCGAGTACATGGCGCAGATGGGCTTTCGCACCTTCGACGAAATGGTTGGCCGCGTCGACATGCTCGACGCCCGCCATGCCATTGACCACTGGAAGGGAAAGGGAATCGATTTGTCGATGATTCTCTACAACCCGCCGACTCCCAGCCGCATCGCCCGACGCTGCGTCCACGAGCAGGATCACGGGTTAAGTCAGGCGCTCGATTACAAGTTGATCGATCACGCTCGCGAGGCCATCGACAGCGGAACTCCGGTCGAAATCAAGCTGCCCATCCGGAACGTGCATCGGACCGTGGGCGCCATGCTTTCGGGAGAGATCGCGCGTAAATACGGATCGGCCGGACTGCCGGAAGACACCATCCGGTTCCAGTTCACCGGTTCGGCCGGGCAGAGCTTTGGCGCGTTTCTGGCCCAAGGCGTGACGCTCGAACTCGAAGGCGACGCGAACGATTACGTTGGCAAGGGCCTTTCTGGCGGACGGCTGATCGTGTATCCGCCGCGCAATTCGAACTTCCTGCCGGAAGAAAACATTCTGATCGGCAATGTCGTGCTCTACGGCGCCACCAGCGGAGAGGCATACTTCAACGGGATGGCCGGCGAGCGGTTCGCGGTGCGCAATTCCGGAGCTGCCGCCGTCGTCGAAGGGCTCGGCGACCACGGCTGCGAGTACATGACCAACGGTCTCGTCGTCGTGCTGGGCAAGACCGGACGGAACTTTGCCGCCGGAATGAGCGGCGGTATCGCGTATGTGCTCGATGAGCAGGGCGACTTCGGCGAGAAGCGCTGTAATACGGCCGCGGTCGATCTCGAACCCGTGGTTTCCGAAGAAGATGTTCAGCAGTTGCTGACGTTAATCTCCAAACATGTTGCGGCCACAGGAAGCCCGCGCGGCAAGTGGATTCTCGAAAACTGGAACGAGATGGTGCCGCGGTTTGTGAAAGTATTCCCGCACGAATACAAACGTGTGATGGGTGTTCCGCGCCTGAGCGAAAAGCTGGCCGCAACAGCATAGTGGGGCAGGTCTCCGACCTGCCCGTCCGGAAAAGAAACAATAATGGGCAAAGTCACCGGTTTCATGGAGCACACGCGGGAGATGCCGCAACGGCGCCCGCCCGCCGAGCGCATCAAGGATTGGTTTGAGATCTATCTCCCCTTCCCGGAAGACAAGATCCGCACGCAGGGTGCGCGCTGTATGGATTGCGGCGTGCCGTTCTGCCACACCGGCTGCCCGCTCAACAACATCATTCCCGACTGGAACGATCTGGTGTGGCGCGGCCGCTGGAAAGAGGCGGTCCGCCAACTGCACGCCACTAACAACTTTCCGGAATTCACCGGCCGCATCTGCCCCGCGCCGTGCGAAGCCGCCTGCGTGCTGGGCATCAATGAGCCCGCGGTTACTATCAAGCAGATCGAGAAGACCATCATCGATCGGGCATTCGAAGAGGGATACATCCGCCCCGAGCCCGCCTCTGTGCGGACGGGCAAGCGCGTCGCAGTGGTCGGCTCGGGTCCCGCGGGTCTTGCGGCGGCCCAGCAGTTGGCGCGCGCTGGGCACGACGTCACGGTCTTTGAGAAAAGTGACCGCATCGGCGGGCTGCTCCGCTACGGCATTCCCAATTTCAAAATGGAGAAGCACTTGATCGACCGGCGCTTGGAGCAGATGCGCGCCGAAGGCGTGCGTTTCCAAGTCAACGCGCACGTGGGAGTAAACGTTCCGGTCGAAGACCTCCGCAAGCAGTTCGATGCCGTGCTGCTCGCGGGCGGCGCGGAACAGCCGCGTGACCTTCCGATGCCGGGCCGCGATCTGAAGGGCATCCACTTCGCCATGGAGTTCCTGCCGCAACAGAATCACCGGTGTGAAGGAGATGCCGTACCGGAGGAGACCGCGATTCTCGCCACCGGCAAGCGCGTCGTGATCATCGGCGGCGGAGACACCGGTGCGGACTGTCTCGGAACCAGCCACCGCCAGAAAGCCGCCCACATCACGCAATTCGAGTTGCTGCCCAAACCGCCCGACGAGCGATCGCCATCCACCCCCTGGCCGCTCTGGCCGATGCAGTTGCGCTCCGAAAGCTCGCACGAAGAAGGCGGCATCCGTGACTGGAGCGTCTCCACCCTCAAATTCACCGGCGACGAGCACGGGAACGTGAAACAGTTACACGCCACTCGCGTCGGGCCTGCTCCGAAGTTCGACCCCCTGCCCGGCAGCGAATTCACCATGGATGTCGACTTGGTGCTGCTCGCCATGGGCTTCCTCGGACCAGTGAAAGCGGGCATGATCGATCAGCTCGGTGTGAAGTTGGATCCGCGCGGCAACGTCGCCACCGACGAAAACTACATGTCATCGGTCCCCGGCGTTTTCGCCGCGGGAGATACGCGCCGCGGCCAGTCCCTGGTGGTCTGGGCGATCGCCGAGGGCCGCAAAGCCGCCCGAGCCATCGACCTCCATCTCATGGGCGAAACCAAACTGCCCTAGTCGGCCAGCCTGGCAGGCTGCGGATCCGCTGTCCAGCGGGTCCAGCCGGGCGAAAGCCCGGCCCATTACTTCTCCACGAAATCCGGCTGCGCCTTCCCCTCAATCAGAGCCTCAATCGGCGACGGCGTCGGATCCAGCGCGGCGGCGGCTTTCAAATAAGGAAGGATGTCGCCCCCGTCCACTGGCAGATCCAGTTTATGCCCGCGGTGGAGAGCGTAATACTTTCCGCCTTCCACGATCAGCAGCGCCGGCGGCCCTCCGTACACCTTCGAAAGCCCCACGTCGATAGTGATCACTCGCCCGCCAAAGCGCGGCAGCACGGCCACCCGCACGGTGTGGCCGATGACGATGTGATGTGCCCCGTAATTGTTCAGAACCTGGTCGACGGTCTCGGACAAGCCATTCTCCGGTCCCTGCGCAAGCCCGCGAAACCACAGCGGCCCTTCCTCGTCGGTCGCCATGCCGTTCTGCAGCTTCGAAAAGTCGTTGAGCTCGGACCGGATCGTCTCGTTGATCTCCCGGATGCTCTTGCCCGCATATTTCGGACTGATCCCGCCGTGCAGGAACGCCACATCGTTAACCTTGATGATGGCGTTATGCTGGCGCAGCCACTTTCCGTACTTGCCCTGCGGCGCGAACGCCTGCATGTGTTCGACCCACCCGAGCGGATGTTCGGCATCGAAGGTTTTTCGAAACGCTTCGAGGTCGGCCGGCGGTGTCTTCTTTTTCTTCAGGTCATCGAGCACCAGGTTGAAGTAGGCGTCGCGGAGCTGCTCCGAATTGCCGTTTTGATAAGAGGCGTACTCCTCTTTCGAAACGTAGCGAAGATCGCCATACAGGTTCATCGCTTCATGGTTCCCGAGTAGCGCGTGCACCTCGCCCCCCGCTTTGAGTGCCTGGGACTCGAGGTCCATCAGTAGGTCCATCGCCTTTCGTGACTCCGGTCCGCGGTCCAGCACATCGCCGGTTTGCACTAGATGGGTCTTACCGCCGATCCATTTGGCCTTACGATCGATCACTCCGGCCGACTGCAAGAGATTGACGAACTGGGTATAGTCGCCGTGAACGTCGCCTACCGCCACGATCCGCTGGACATTTTGGAATGTGTCCTGCGCATGAAGAGTCGCAAGGCTCAGAAAGCAAAGCAGTACGGCGGTAAGGACAACGCCTCCGCCGCCCCCTGGCGGCCGGATCATCCGCCTGCCCGCAAGCTGTTTACACAAGCGACTTATTGTACCCCAAACAAAGGAGATATCCGTCTCAAAGACGGGAGTGGCTTGACAACGGTCGTTTCGGCTCGCAGTATCATTGACAGGGGGTCCCTATGCGGCTTGCACTCACGATCCTGATGGCGGCCGGTCTTGGTGCCGGATTCGGCAATGCCCAGCAGGTGGTGTCCGCTCATTCGGGTGTCGTCCATTACACCGAAGGAAAGGTGTTTGTCGGCGATCAACCCGTCGAGCGGAAGTTCGGCGTCTTTCCGGATCTGCAGGTCGGCGAACAATTGCGAACCGGTGAGGATGGCCGCGCCGAAGTGCTGCTCATGCCGGGCGCTTTCTTGCGCGTGGCCGAAAACAGCTCAGTTCGGATGTTGTCGAGGGACCTTACCGATACGCGCTTCGAGGTGCTCAGCGGCTCGGTGATGGTGGAGTGCGACGACTTGCCGAAAAGCAGTGCGCTCACCTTGGTCTACCAGGGTCGAAATATCCAACTCGAAAAACAAGGGCTCTATCGGCTCGATACCGCTCCGGGCAAATTCCAAGTGTTTTCAGGCAAAGCGGTGGTTCCGTCCGATGCGGGGCCGTTGACTCTGAAGAACGGCAAGGAAACCGACCTCACCAGCGTGCTGCTGGCTCGCAAATTCAATCCCAAGACTCCCGACGAGTTCGTTGCGGGGAATAGCTCGCTCTGGATATATCGCCTCGGTGAACGTCTCCGCGGCCCAGTCGGTAATCAACAGCGGCACGACGTGGCATTCGAACGCCTGGCTGTGGGATCCGTGGTACGGATCATTCACCTTCGTGCCGGCCGGCGGTGTCCTCTTCAACCCCTGGGGATGGGGTTTCTGGAGTCCGGGGATGGTGTTCTATGCGCCCACACCAATCTACGGTGGTTACTATTCCGGCTATCCATACGGCGGGTTTGTAGGCGGAACCGCTCCCGGCAAAAGCTCCACTCCGGGTACCGGCACTGTCGGAACACGTCCGGGCAATGGGTTTTCTCGCGGTCCGATTGCGGGCGTCGGTCCGCGCCCGGCCGGTTTTGGTGGCGTGGCGCGTGGCCCTGGGTTCGGCAGTATGGCAGCCGCTCGGGGTGGATTCGGCGGTGGAGCGGCACCGAGCGGTGGCGGCTTTAGTGGCGGAGCACCAGCCGGCGGCAGCTTCGGCGGCGGAGCAGCAGCCGGTGTTGGTGGCGGAGCGGCAGCCAGCGGTGGCGGCGGTGGACGCGCGGCCGGTGGTTTCAGCGGCGGCGGCGCTGGTGCCGGCTTCGGCGGCGGCCATGCAGGCGGCGGTGGCGGCCGCCGGTAACAACCGTCTTCCGCAACTTGATTTTCCTCGAAATCTGAATTCAGTCCTCATCGAGTGACCCGCGCGATCCGTGCGTTCGCGTGGGTCGTTCCAACACCTCCTTTCTATAGTTCTTTACAAATATGCCGATAAAGCTTTACGGATATGCCGATAAAGGTTACATGGCCCGTCGAACCAAAGCTTGACCGGCGCATCTAAAAGAAGTAGGAAAGGGGGAACCAGGATGGCTCGCCTGAGGACATTATTAGAACCGCTGAAAATGGGGGCGGAAGCAGAGACGCTTCGCGCAAACCTGGGCAAGCGGATTATTGGTCAGGAGGACGCAATCCGGCAGATTGTGGATGTGTATCAGACATATCTGGCCGGTATGGCAAGTCCGGGAAGGCCGATCGGGTCGTTCTTGTTCCTGGGCCCAACCGGCTCGGGCAAGACCAGAACCGTCGAGGCCCTCGCGGAAAGTCTGCTCGGAGATGCGCGGGCGGTGATTAAGATCGATTGTGCCGAGTTTCAGCACAGCCACGAGATTGCTAAGTTAATCGGCTCGCCTCCCGGATATCTCGGACACCGCGAGACGCATCCGCTGCTCAGCCAGGAGACGCTCAACCAGTTTCACACCGACAAAATGAAGGTGAGCTTCGTGCTCTTCGACGAGATCGAAAAAGCCAGCGATGCGCTTTGGAATCTGCTGCTCGGCATCCTGGACAAAGCCGTGCTGACGCTCGGCGACAACCGAAGAGTCGATTTTTCACGCGCCCTGATCTTCATGACCAGCAACCTCGGCGCGTCCGAGATGAACTCCATCATGCGGCCGAGCCTCGGTTTTGCGGCCGGGGAAGCCGAGAAGGTGGCCGCCCAGGCGCTGGCGGGCCAGAAAACCGATAAGCTGTCACGAGCCGGCAAGGAAGCCGCGCGCAAGCGGTTTTCCCCCGAGTTCATGAACCGGATCGACAAAACCGTGGTGTTCAATGCGCTCGGCGACGCCCAATTGCGGCAGATCCTCGGATTGGAAATCCAGGCCGTGGAAGAACGGGTTTGCCGCGCCACCGGCACCACCTCCATCAGCTTTGCCGTCGATCCCAAGGCGCAGGATTTCTTGCTCCGCGAGGGCACCGATTTGCGGTACGGCGCCCGCCATCTGAAGCGGGCCGTCGAGCGGCACCTCGTCCAGCCAACCTCCAACCTGCTGGCCACGGCCCAGCTTCAGGCCGGCGATACGCTCCTGGTCGATTTCGACGAGGAGAGAAACGGGTTGGCGTTCAGCAAGGAATGCCGCGAGATAGTACCGCGACGCCAGTCATCCAGCGGAAAATCGGCCGCAGCCTGAAACGATCGGCGTTATACTGCACCTAGATGGACATGACGGCGCGATTCGAGGTGTCGGTTCTCTTCCAACCACACCCGAATCTCAGCGATGAGATCAACGCCAATGTGATCCGCTCCGAGGTCGAAGGCGGAATTCATCTGCGCGATCTGCCGCCGGGCGCCATCCTCGAAGTCCAGACCTGCCAGCGGCGGTACACCATCGTAAATCAGGGCGGCGGCGATGCCCTCATCTCCGGCCATCCCGAGTATTGTCCCAGCCCTGTGCTCGTCAAGATTCATGGCTCTACCTGGGGCGGTTCCATGCTCAAAGAACAGTTCATCGGGCGCGGCATGCACCTGGAATTCCGCCATCCCAATTTCTTGCCCATCACCACCTCAAGGATCCTCGAAGTGCGCGAGCGGACTTGCGTCGCAGATTAACGTGTAGGGCCTGCTGATCCGTCGATCTTTATTCGTAGCGCAACGCTTCGGTCGGGCTGAGGTGTGCCGCGCGATTCGCCGGAAGAATTCCGAATATCAGGCCAACCAGGCACGACACCCCAAACGCCACCAGGATTGCTACCGGCGAGATCGGAATTTTTACATCCGCAAACAATTGCACGCTCGAAGGAATCGCCACTCCGAGCAGAATCCCGATCGAACCGCCCGCCAGGCTCACGATGATCGCTTCGGTCAGGAACTGAAGCAGGATTTCCCGCGGCGCGGCGCCGACCGCCAATCGCACCCCGATTTCGCGTGTTCGCTCCGTCACCGTGACCAGCATGATATTCATGATGCCGATCCCCGAAATGACCAGCGTGATGGCCGACACCAGAAACAGCACTGCCGAAAGGATCAGCGAGATGTTCTTGACAGCGTTGAGAATGGCCGTCAGAGTGTCGACATGGTAGTTCGCGCCTGGCCGGTGCCGCGATTCAAGGATCTGTTTCACCCGCATCGCCACTTGATCGACCGTCTGCGCCGAGCGCGCCTGCACATACAACGGATCGATCCGCTCGACCGGGGTGAAATACTTGAGTACCGTAATCGGAATCAGAATCGTTTCGCTCTCCACTTCGGATTGTCCGAAGGTCTCGACCTTTTCGTGAAACGTGCCAATCACCGTGAACTGCAACCCGAAGAGCTTGATCACCTGGTGCAGGGCGGAATTCCGGCCGCCATACAGCCGGTCGGCGAGCTTGTCGGTCAGGAGCGCGACGCGAGAGCGTAGCTGAACATCGCTCGAATCCAGAAAGCGTCCTGAACTGCTAACAATGTTGCGCACCGATTGGTAGGCCTGATCGGTTCCGATGACCTTGACGTCGCGCTGCTTGCCGTTCACCAGCATCTCGTCGAAATTGGTCATAATGCCGGTCGCCGCCACGATCTCACCACCCAGTTGCTGGCGAATTGCGTCTATATCGGTCAGTTTGACGTAGTCGGCGGCGGAGACCACTTCGGTGGGTCCTTGGGATGAGTAGTAGGCGAAAATGATGTTGGAGCCGACGCCTTCCACCTGCTCCAGGATATAGTCTCGGCTGGTGAGCGAAATCGTGACCACCAGAATCACCGAAGCCGTGCCGATCACCATCCCGAGTCCGGTGAGTAGCGAACGAACCGGATTCGCCCGCAGAGCCTGGAAACTGAAACGGAAGGCCTCGCCGAGGAACATGCCGCGGCCTAGCTTCCTTCGATCTGC
>Ga0335079_10004148_pt1 | contig 16659 bp, 17 predicted proteins | sample Lox_Sample_33_FD_206719 | JGI IMG/M metagenome (GOLD analysis project Ga0335079, IMG submission 206719) | Soil microbial communities from Loxahatchee National Wildlife Refuge, Florida, United States - Lox_Sample_3.3 | ecosystem: Environmental > Terrestrial > Soil > Wetlands | place: USA... | reverse complement strand
CACGTTCGCGGTCTTTCCGTTGCTTGGGTTCTCGATCAACACGCTGTCGCTGTTCGGGTTGGTGTTGGCAATCGGACTGGTGGTGGACGACGCGATCGTGGTCGTGGAGGCGGTAGAGCGCCACATCGAGGAAGGGATGTCGCCGCGCGACGCCTCAATCAAAGCCATGGAAGAGGTTTCGGGGCCAGTGGTCGCGGTCGCGCTCATCCTGGCGGCGGTTTTTATTCCGACAGTTTTCATCGGCGGCATCACCGGGCGTTTGTATCAGCAGTTCGCCGTGACGATTGCAATCTCGGTCTTGTTTTCAGCGTTCAATGCGCTCTCGCTCAGCCCGGCCATGTCCGCGCTTCTGTTGAAACCGAAGAGTAAGAGGCGGAAGCCGGGCCTGCTCGGGCGATTTTTCAACGGGTTCAACCGCGCGTTCGCGCGCGCAACTGAAGGGTACGTCGGGATTTCGGCTGTCCTGATCCGGAAAGCAGCGCTTGGGATCCTGCTGATCGTGGTAGCCGCCGGCGCGGCTTTTCTGCTCGGGCGCAAGCTGCCGAATTCGTTCTTGCCCGAAGAAGATTACGGCTACATTTACGTGAACCTGCAACTGCCCTACGCGTCCTCGTTGCAACGGACGGCAGCGGCCGCGCGGCAGGTGGAGGACATGATCGTGAAGACGCCGGGCGTGCAGGGATGCACATCCGTGATCGGGCTGAGCCTGCTCAGCCGCGTGCAGAACACGTACAGCGCGTTTTTCTTTGTTACCGAGAAGCCGTGGGATGAGCGCACGAAGCCCGAAGAGCAGTATTCCGCGATCCAACGCAACATTACGGCGGCAATCTCGAAGCTGCCGGACGGAGTAGGCTTCTCATTTCCACCGCCAGCCATTCCCGGGGTGGGCACATCGGGCGGAGTGATCTTCATGCTCGAGGACCGGTCGGGCGCCGATCTTTCGTTCCTCACCGGGAACGTGAACAAGTTCGTGGCCGCGGCGCGCAAGCGGCCGGAGCTGACGGCGATCGCGACGTCGTACCTTCCCGACGTGCCTCAGGATTACGTGGCAGTGGACCGCGCCAAGGTCGAGCGGCAGCAGGTGAACATTGCGGACGTATACCAGACGATGGGCGCGTTCCTGGGCGGATACCTGGTGAATTACTTCAACCGCTTCGGGCGGCAGTGGCAGGTGTACGTGGAAGCGGAGGGCGACTACCGGACGCGGGTTGAAAATCTCGGACAGTTTTATGTGGCAAATCGTGAAGGCGGCATGGTGCCGTTGAGCGCCGTGACCAACATAAACCCGATTACCGGGCCCGAGTTCACGATGCGGTACAACGAGTATCACGCGGCGCAGATCAATGCCACGGCGGCTCCGGGCTACAGCTCGGGACAGGCTATGAAGGCGCTGGAGGATACGTTTGCGGCGACCATGCCGCGCCAGATGGGTTTCGACTACTCCGGCATGTCCTTCCAGGAGCAGAAGGCCGCGCAGGGCGTCTCGACCGTGCAGGTCTTCGGGTTGTCGCTGATCTTTGTGTTTCTGATCCTGGCGGCGCAGTACGAGAGCTGGTCGCTGCCGTTCAGCGTCCTGCTGGGGACGCCCATTGCGGTATTCGGCGCATATCTGTTTCTGTGGGCGCGGCGTTACGAGAACGACGTGTACGCGCAGATCGGGCTGGTGATGCTGATCGGGCTGGCGGCGAAGAATGCGATCCTGATCGTCGAATTCGCCAAGCACCAGTACGAATCGGGGCGAAGCGCGGCGGAGGCGGCACTGATCGGAGGGCGTATCCGTCTGCGTCCCATCCTCATGACTGCCTTCGCGTTCATTCTCGGTTGTATTCCGCTGTGGACGGCGAACGGCTCGGGGGCGGTCTCGCGGCGAATCCTGGGAACGGTGGTGATCGGCGGCATGCTGGCGGCATCGCTGCTGGCGATTTTCCTGATACCCGTGACATTCGACGTGGTGGAGACGCTCACGGCGCGGGTGAAGCGGTTAGGCCGTGAGAGCGACGAAGCGGAGCCGGAGGAGGGCCCGGCATGAAGCGCAACGTCGCCGGCGGGCTACTTGCCGGGTGGTTGCTGCTGGCGGCTGCCTGCACGGTCGGACCGAATTACAAGCGCCCGGCAGTGAGCGTGCCTCCGTCTTATTACAACGCTCCGGCGCCGGCGCCGGAACCTAATTCGATCGGAGATGAAAAGTGGTTCGCACTGTTCCGCGATCCGGAATTGCAGAAGCTGATTCGCTCGGGCCTGCAGAACAACTATGACGTGCGGATCGCGGCGAGCCGGATCGCGCAGGCACAGGCCCAAGTGGGGATTACGCGCGCCGACCAGTTTCCGAACGTCAGCGCCGGCCCGGGGTTCACGAGTGAGCGCCTGCCCATTTTTGCGTTCAGCTACTTTCAGATCCAGGCGCTGTTTTCCTGGACACCGGATTTCTGGGGGCGATATCGGCGGGCGACGGAGGCGGCACGAGCCGATCTGCTGGCGGCCGGCTGGAATCGCCAGCAGGTGATCAGCACCCTGGTTTCGAACATTGCCATCGCGTATTTCGAGTTGCGCGAGTTGGACAATGAACTGGGGATCTCGAACGACACGCTGGCATCGCGGCGCGAATCGCTGACATTGACCCAGACGCTTCTCAATGGCGGCGCGACGGGCCTGGTCGACGTGCGGCAGGCCGAGCAGCTGGTCGAGTCCGCGGCCGAGACGATTCCGGATACGGAGCGGGAGATCGGAGTACAGGAGGACTTGATCAGCACGTTAATCGGCGAAAACCCCCATGCGATTCCGCGGGGCCAGGTATTGACCGAACAGCCGGCGCCGCCGGAAGTTCCGGCGGGCTTGCCTTCGCGCCTGCTGGAGCGGAGGCCGGACATTCGCGCGGCCGAGCAGCAACTGGCAGCGGCGACGGCCAACATCGGAGTCGCACGGGCCGCGTTTTTTCCCAATCTGCCTCTGACCGGAAGCGTGGGAATTCAGAGCACGAGCTTGGGAGGACTGTTCGCGGGCCCGGGTGCCGCATGGAGCTTCAGCCTGCCGGTGAGCCAACCGATTTTCGAAGGCGGGCGTTTGCGGTCGAACCTTCGGCTGAGCGAAGCGCAACAGCAACAGACCTTGCTGAGCTACCAACAAACAATCCAGACCGCTTTCCGGCAGGTTTCGGACGCGCTCATCGCGTATCGGAAGGATCGGGAATTTCGCGAGCACCAGGAACGGCTCACGGCCGCAGCCCAGGATGCAGCACGGCTTTCGGATTTGCGCTACCGGGGCGGGGCGACGAGCTACCTGGAAGTGCTGACCAGCCAGACGAATTACTTCGCCGCACAGTTGAACCTGGCCCGGGCACAACTGAATGAGCGTTTGTCGCTGGTTCAGTTGTATACAGCCTTGGGCGGTGGTTGGGAACAGTAGGCGCCGGGACGGAGCCGGCCGGCGGAGATTAGTCGCGGTCGAGTTCGGCACCCACGGCGCGCTGCATACATTCGCGGCAAACCAAGCCGCTCAGCTTCATGTCATGGGCGGTCTGGTGGCCGCAGGCACTGCAATACTTAAGGGTTTTGGGGAACGGACCCAGGTCCTCGGCCGGCGCCGTGCGCGGCTCTTTTTTGGCGCGACCGGCGGGCGCGCTCCAACGCTCGAGCGCATCAGTGGCATGCGCGCGCTCGTAGTTGCGAACATATGAGGCCATCATCCGGTCGGTGACCGTGGTGTGGTCATGCAGCCAGTCAGCAAGAAATTCCAGGAAGACATCGGCGGCTTCCCCGTTCTCGGCTTCGATCAGGCGAACAAATAATTTCAGACGTCGGCGAGCGGTCTCATGCTGCTGCCGGTGCCAGGCGTAGGAGGGGTATGCGACCGACTGCATGAGCCATTCCTCGTGCGAAAAATGGTCCTCAAAGTGAGCGGCCATGGCATCGAGGTACTGCCTTACGTCAGCCGGCGGCGCTTTTTCTTCAATCGCTCGTTCCAGTCCCTCGGCGATCTGGAATAGATCACGATGCTCCGCGTCGATCTGCGCGATGAAGACTTCGTTTTCGGAACTCCAGGCAAAACCCCGCATGCCTTCATGCTAGCTCAATTTCGGACAAGTGAAACTTATTTCAACGGGGTCAGGCATTTGTCTGATATCGTGCGAGTAGATGAGCAAAATCCAACGCGTTCTACTGAGCGTTACGGACAAGACCGGACTGGTCGAGTTTGCCCGGCAGTTGAGCGGGTTCGGCGCGGAGCTGGTGTCGACCGGCGGTACGGCGCGAATGATTCGCGAAAGCGGGGTCCCGGTTCGCGAGGTTTCCGATCTTACGGAGTTTCCGGAAATGCTGGACGGGCGAGTCAAAACGCTGCACCCGAAGGTCGCCGGCGGAATTTTGGCGATGCGCGGGCGGCCGGAGCACATGAAGGCGCTGGCCGAGCATTCCATTTCCCCGATTGACATGGTGGTGGTCAATCTGTACCGGTTCGAAGATGTGGCGGCCAAGAGCGGTGCGAGCCTGGAAGAGCTGATTGAAAACATCGATATCGGCGGACCGACGATGATCCGGGCAGCCGCGAAGAATTACCAGGACGTTGCCGTGGTAGTGTCACCGGGCGATTACGGAAGCATCGTGGAAGAAATGAAGGCGAGCGGCGGCGGGTTGTCGCGCGAAACCAAATGGCGGCTCGCCAAGAACGCGTTCCGGACGACAGCGGCCTATGACGCGGCGATCAGCGCACGGCTGGAACAGGTCGACAGCGCGAATCCGCTGCCTGGGGATTTGAGCGTGCGATGGCCCAAGATCATGGATTTGCGCTACGGCGAAAATCCGCACCAGGCGGCGGCGCTGTACGGCAAGTGCGGCGAGGGCATCGCGGGCGCCGAGCAGCTTCAGGGCAAAGAGCTTTCATACAACAACCTGGTGGATCTCGACGCGGCGTGGCAACTGGCGTGCGAATTCGACCGTCCGGCCGCGATCATCATCAAGCACACGAATCCATGCGGGTGCGCGGAACAGGCGACGCTGGGCGAGGCCTATCGAAAAGCGTTCGAATGCGATCCGGTGTCGGCGTACGGCGGCGTGTTGGGGTTTAACCGGCCGATTGACGAGGAAACCGCGCGAGAAATTGCGAAAACGTTCATCGAGGCGATCGCGGCGCCCGGATATTCGGCCGAGGCGCTAGCCGTCTTAGGTGCGAAGAAGCAACTACGGTTACTGCGTGTGACGCCGGCGCGGGAGCTGCTGGTGGTCAAATCGATCACCGGAGGGTTCCTGGCCCAAACCGCCGATGATGCGAAGGTGAACCGGGCCTCGATGGTGGTGAAAACGCGGCGGGCGCCATCAGAGGAGGAATGGGCGGCGCTGGAGTTCGGCTGGAAAGTGGCCAAACACGTCAAATCGAACGCGATCGTCTACGCGCGTCCGGGCCAGACCGTGGGCGTGGGCGCCGGACAGATGAGCCGTGTGGATTCCGTGAAGATCGGCGCGATGAAAGCCGTGCTGCCACTCAAAGGGACGGTGGTGGCCTCCGATGCCTACTTCCCATTTGCCGATGGCGTAGAGGAAGCGGTGAAGAACGGCGCTACGGCGTTCGCCGAGCCCGGCGGATCAATCCGAGACGACGAAGTGATCGCGGCGGCCGATCGGCTTGGCGCGGCCCTGGTGTTTACGGGCGTTCGACACTTCAGGCATTAAGGACGGTCAGACAAGTAGGCCGGTGGCGGCCAGGATGACGCCGGCGAGGCCGGCGATCACGCCCAAGACCGGGAACATCTTCTTGCGGGAAATGAAGTACAGAGAGCTGAGCACCAACCCGATTTCAAGCATGCCTTCGCCGAGATCGTAGCGCAAGGCGCGGCGCTCATCTCCCTCGGCTTCATCCTGGGCTTTTTGAGCTTCGGCTGAGATATCGTCCTGCTGCTTCTGGTATTTCTTCATTTGCGCCGAATAGTCGGCCAGCATCTTGTCCGACGCCTCGTTCTTCACTCCGATAACGGCCAGCAGGTTTTCGCCCAGCTCGAGGTTGTGATACTTGATGCGCGAAGACTGGTAGTGCTGCCAGGAGTCATTGGCGTTGGCCTTGTGGATGATGGCGGCGGTATGGGTGCGGTGCGACGAGATACTGACGATAGCAAGTAGAACGGCGAGTAGTGCCGCCAAGACGCCGACGCTCTGGCCGGTCGGGTCGATGGCGTGTTCGCTTTCGTGATGAATCTCCAGTTCAGCCATATTCCGTGATTAATTATAGCTAGTGGATACGGCGAATCTCGACGACCGGTGCATGCGCGAGGCTCTCCGCTTGGCACGCGACGGCGCCGCGGCTGGAGAGGTGCCGGTCGGCGCGGTAGTGGAACGCGATGGCGAAATCATCGGCCGCGGATCCAACAGCCCGATTGCGCGGCACGATCCTACGGCACATGCTGAGATTCTGGCGCTGCGGGCAGCGGCCGAATCGATCGGCAATTACCGTCTGGAGGGGGCGACGCTGTATTGCACACTGGAGCCCTGCGTGATGTGCGCGGGGGCGCTGGTGGCGTCGCGTGTAGCAAAGCTGGTTTTCGGCGCACGCGATTTGCGCTTCGGCGGCGTGCGTAGCAAGTTCCAGGTAGCCGATTCCGAGGTACTGAATCACCGGGTACAAGTTGTCGAAGGGGTGCTCGGAGCGGAATGCGTAGAATTGCTGCGGGAGTTCTTTGAGACGCGGCGCTAATCCGATAACCCGGCTAGCTCGTGCGTGTACAGCGGATTTTTGGGGAATTCGCGCGCGAGGGAAGCGAGAAGGTCGCGGGCCTTGCCTTTATCGCGATCGCGCAGCGCAGCGACCGCCAGCAGCAAACGCGCGAACGGCGCCAGATAGTGACCCTTTTCGGCGGTAAGCCGCAGCTTGTCAATGCCCAGCCCGCGGTCTGTTTGGCCTCCGCTGAGCCGCAGCAGCCAGCGGATGGGCGCGGGTTTGACGCTGAGCATGTAATTCTCGACCCCAATGGCAATCCACGCATCGTAATACTCGGGATGCGCCGAGAGAAGCTGTTCAGCCAGCGAACGAGCCGTTTTCATCTCCCGAAATGCGGCCGTATACCGCTTTTCGATCAGAGCGAGGTAGTCGGATCGCAGACCGTGGCACAACAACGTAGCAAATCCGGAATTGGGATCGGCCGGAGTTCTGCCGGCCAGCTCGGCCGCGCGATCCACGGCGGCATCGAACTTGGCTTTCAGTGCCGGGTCGGGCGCCAGTTTGCCGTCCGTATAGAAATGATCGTCTTGGACGAAAAACTCGGACTGCAGGATGTGAAGGCGGTCGAACTCGGTAAACAGGTAAGCCGCGGCATCGGAGACTGGCGCCATCGGATCCTGCGGATGGAGGCGCTGGTATTCAGCGAATGTGCGATGCGCCTGTTCGAACTGCAGGTTGTACATCTGGTCGTAACCCGTATCGAGCAACGGGGTTTCGGCGCAGGCGACGCACGCCAGCCCAAGTGTGGCGGCCAGAGCCGAGCCAAAGTACATACACTTATTATACGGGGTGCCGGGCATGGGACTTATGATACCTAAGTTAACGCGAATCGCGACGCCAGCTCCCGGCTACCTGGTCTTCTGCTCGACTCTGCCGGCGCCTTCCTGGGTCTTTTGAGCACCCTTGTTGGCGGCGTGCTTGGTTCCGCGCTTTACTTTATGGGCACCCTTCTTGGCGGTCTTTGCGGTTGCCTGGCCGGCCTCTTTGCCAGCCTGTTTGGCATTCTCGCCCGCGTTCTTGGCATCGTCTTTGGCGGTCTGGGCAGACAGACTGGCAGGTACGGCGCCAATCAGCAGTAAAGCAAATAAGGATTTCGCAGCGATCGTTCTCATATTTCGAAATACCGCAGGCAGACAGCCACAGTGACGACCGTTACGAGCGCGAACGGCAAGCGGAGTGGCCCGACTAAAGATAGTTAGGTTACAGAGCCGACGCGCCTCCGGACCCGATCCGGCTCAACATCGAAGCGTATTGCGCGGCTCGAAGAAGGCTATAGCGGATCAGCCTCCGGGCCGACCAGCAGATGACGGTGATGCGCCAGATGCTGCAGCGTACGAAAGTTCCAAGTACGCTTAGCCAATTCTATTGGAGAGTTCGCACAGACAAGAACGGAGAATTGCGATAAGCTCGGGGAAGAGTGTCCCGGCGGCGGTTTGACGAGTCCTGCGCGAAGTGCGTGGCGCTCCGTGCGGCGCATGAGAGCGCAACCAGAAAATACGTCGACTTAATGAAGGAGCAAGAGCATCTTGCTTCGGTGAACCCGGAGCTCGCTTGGCCTCTGGATTCCCTCATCGAAATTGCCGCTCAGCGGCGCGACGCGGCGCGTTCATCTCTGGAAATCCACTGTGTTCTGGATCACAAAAAGCGCGCCTCACGCCGGATGAGTGCCTCGTCGGGCGATGCTGGGGGCGAGTAGTTCGCCCCACTGCCGAGGTGCGCAACAGTACTGGGACTTTTGGCCAGATTTTCCCTATGGGAATTCAAGGGGGAATCAGGTACAATCCTTCCGGTGAACAGCGCGGCCCAAGCCCCGGCGAAGGAAGAATGCGCCCGCAAGAGTCAGCTTGTGGAAAACCTTCGCGCCGCCATGGACGATATCGTGGCGCTCAGCACACGGGAAATCGAAGCGGCCATCGCCAACAACCAGGAACTGGTCCAGGTGATCTCCAGCCGCCTCGAAAAAGCCCGCAAGCACAAGGACGCGTTGCTGTTAGAGTACCAGGGACACGTCAGTAGCCACGGGTGTTGATCCTTACCGGCCCGGCTTTCAGTGCGGTGTTTTGTATTTGACCTCCCGCAAGGCCTTCCCGCTGTTTTCAGGCTCACAATCGCTGACAAGGCGCCTATCGTATGATCTCCGAGGGCCATGTCAGAGGACCTTCGATGCAAGGAGTGCCGGCGGCTCTGGGCGGAGTACGTCTCCGCAGTGCTGGAGCAAGTGCGGCTTGACCGGCAACTCTATTTTGCCAGCCAGAAGCGAGAACCGGACCAGAGTCAACAGCTCAGGACTGCGTTGGAGGCGGCCGGTATCGCGACGAAGTCGCTGCGGGAGCAGATCGACCGGCATAGAGACACGCATCAAGACGCAGACGAAGTTACCGCGTGAGGCAAATACCGGCCGCAAAAGACGGCGCCGTCAACTCAGGGTTTCGGCGCTGTAGCGGGCAATGAGGCCGGTGCGGACGGCATGGCGGTAGACCCTGCGGAAAAGCCATCCGGCGAGGACCACATCGAGAATCGCGAGGCCGCCACTAACCGCAAGCGCGGCCGGTGAAACAGGATGGCCGGCGAGAATCGCACGCAGGCTTTCGAACACATACGATGGCGGTAGCAGGCGCGAGACCGCCTGCATCCAGGCGGGCAGTGTCGACAGGGGGTAAAAGACGCCGGCAAACGGCGAGATCAGGGCCGGAATGGGCCAGATGAACCATTCCGCCGCTGGACCTAAGCGGAGCACGATGGCCGTGGCGCACACGCCGAGAGCGATCCCGAACAGGAAAAGCACACAGAGGAATGGCAGGGCCAGAGCTCCATAAGCGAAGAAGGAAAGCCCAAAGACGGTGGTCGCCAGCAGAATCATCACCGCCAGGCCCACCACGCTGGTGGCTATGCTCGACAGAACCAGGCCGCTAACGTATTCGGAGATTTCGAGCGGCGTGGCGAAGAAGTTCAGAAAATTGCGGGACCAGACGTCCTCGAAAAATGCGGTCGTAATGCCTTGCATCACGCGAATGAAAAAATCCCAGAGTAGAACCGCGCCGAGAAACGCAGGAACGAAATTAAAGCCGGTGGCGACGCTGTTCAGATACCGGGTGATGAAACCCCACAAGACCATGTCGATCGCGACCCAGGCGAACAGCGGCAACACACGCGCGGGGCTGCCCCGCAGCAAATAGAGCTGGCGCAGGACGATGGCGGAAGTTCGATGAAAACGCATAGGACTAGGCCCGCTCCAACGCCAGAGGTTCGCGCGCGACCGCGATGAACAAGTCCTCGAGATTCTCCTTTCCGTGTTCGCCGGGAAGGGTCTTGGGATCGCCCTCGAGCAGAATCTTGCCGCGCGAGAGGAAAAGGACGCGGTCGCAAACCTCTTCAACCTCGTACATGTTGTGCGAGGTCCAGAGCACGCCGCAGGAGCCTTGGGCCGCGAACGCGCGGATGCGCGCGCGAATGTCGCGCGCGGCGGAGGGATCCAGCGAAGCAGTCGGCTCGTCCAGCAGAAGCAGGTTTGGCGAGTTGAGCATGGCTTTGGCCAGGCCAACGCGTGTTTGTTCGCCCGAAGAAAGCACTCCGCACTTGGTGTCTCGAAACGGACCGAGGTCGAACTGCTTTAGCAAAGTCTCGATGCGGTCTGCCAGATTGGGGACTCCATAAACCAGTCCGAAGATCCGGAGATTTTGGGCAACGGTCAGATTGCCGGGCAGCGGCGCATAAACGGCGGCGAAGTTGGTGCGTTCGAGCGCACGCGACCGATGGGCGCCGAGGTCGATCGCCTCGATCTGGACGGCTCCGGAGGTGGGCTCCAGTACGCCGAGAATCATGCTGATGGTCGTGGTTTTTCCCGCGCCGTTTGGCCCGAGCAGACCGACGATTTCCCCGCGATGGACTTCGAACGAGACGCCGTCAACGGCACGGACGCTGGCATACTGCTTGCACAAAGCAGAGACGGATAGCACCGGGCTAGCAGAGCGGCTGAGAGCGTCCACGTCTTTATGGTACGAGTTCGCAGCTCCGAATCAGGCCGGCGTGCGGCTGAGGGGTTTGGGCGCGAGAGTCGCCGGCTGGTTGGAGAGGGGCCGATCGGGCGCGGAAGGCTCGGCCTCGACCCCGCCGCCGCGGAGGCCCCACGAGGCGGCGACGAAGTCGCGGTTCATGCGCGCGATGACTTCGAGCTTGATCTCTTTCGGGCACACAGCTTCACATTCACCCATGCTGGTGCAGCTTCCGAACCGCTCGCGCGTAGCCTGAGCCACCATCGCGACCACTCGTTCGGCCCGCTCGGGCTGGCCTTGCGGCAGCAGACCGAGGTGCGAAACCTTGGCTCCCATAAACAACGATGCCGACGCGTTCGGGCACATGGCGACACAGGCGCCGCACCCGATACATGCGGCCGCATCCATCGCCCGATCCGCGTTTTCCTTTGGCACCAGGATCGCGTTTCCATCGGGAGCGCTGCCGGTGGAGGCAGAAACGAAGCCTCCGGCTGCAATCAAACGGTCGAAGGCGCTGCGGTCAACTACCAGGTCGCGGACGACTGGAAAGGCACGCGCGCGCCACGGCTCGAGATAGAGTTCCTGGCCATCGTGGAAATGGCGCATGTGAAGCTGGCAGATGGTCGTGCCGGGCAACGGACCGTGTGCCACACCGTTGATCATAAAGCCGCACATGCCGCAGATGCCCTCGCGGCAGTCGTGATCGAACGCGACCGGGACTTCACCCTGCGAGATCAGGCGTTCGTTGAGCACGTCGAGCATCTCGAGGAACGACATGTCCGGGTTCACATCCGGCGCGTCATAGCGAACCATGCGGCCTTTCTCAGCAGCGTTGCGCTGGCGCCAGATGTGCATGACGATGCGCACTATTTATAGCTCCGCTGCGTCGGATGCACGTATTCGAAAATGAGTGGCTCCCTGTGCAGCGTGGGCGACAGGCCCGCTCCGCAAAATTGCCACGCCCCGACGTACGAATAATGTTCGTCGTCACGGGCGGCCTCGCCATCTTCGGTTTGAAATTCCTCGCGGAAGTGGCCGCCGCAGGACTCGTTGCGATGGAGCGCATCAATGCACATCAGCTCGGCCAATTCGAAGAAATCGGCCACGCGGCCGGCCTTTTCGAGCGACTGGTTAAGCTCGTCTCCGCTGCCGAGGACGTTCACGTCGCTCCAGAACTGGTCACACAACTCGGGAATTTTGGATAGCGCGTGCTTGAGACCGCTCGCGGTTCGCGACATGCCGCAGTAATCCCACATCAGCTTGCCGAGTTCGCGATGGAACGAATCGACTGTGCGGGTTCCTTTCGTCTCAAGCAGGCGGCTGATGGTGTTCTTCACCTGCGCCTCCGCATCTCGCACGGCAGTGTGACCGGCGTCGACGGGCTCGAAGCGGTTCGAAGCCAGGTAGTCGTTGATGGTGTTCGGCAGCACGAAATACCCGTCGGCAAGCCCCTGCATCAGGGCGCTAGCCCCCAGCCGGTTCGCCCCGTGATCGGAAAAATTGGCTTCGCCGATCACATACAGGCCGGGAATGGTCGACATCAGGTTGTAATCCACCCATAAACCGCCCATCGTGTAATGAATGGCCGGGTAGATGCGCATGGGAACGGAGTACGGGTCTTCGCCGGTGATGCGCTCATACATGTCGAACAGGTTGCCGTAGCGCTCGCGGATCACGTGGCGGCCGAGGCGCTCGATCGCATCGCGGAAATCGAGATAGACGGCAAGACTGGTTTCGCCGACCCCGTGACCCTCATCGCAGACGCCTTTTGCGTTGCGCGAGGCCACATCGCGCGGAACCAGGTTGCCGAAGCTGGGATACCGGCGCTCGAGATAGTAATCGCGCTCGTTTTCGGGAATCGAACTGGGCGGGCGATGGTCGCCTTTCTTAACCGGAGTCCAGACACGGCCGTCATTGCGGAGCGATTCGCTCATCAGCGTGAGCTTCGACTGGTAAGTGCCCGAGACCGGAATACACGTGGGATGGATCTGGGTGAAGCAGGGATTGGCGAAAAATGCGCCGCGCTTATGCGCGCGCCAGATCGCCGTGCAGTTGGACCCTTTGGCGTTGGTGGAGAGGTAATAGACGTTGCCATAGCCGCCCGTTCCGAGCACCACGGCATCGGCTAAGTGCGATTCAATTTTCCCGGTGACCAGGTTCCGGGTGACAATCCCGCGCGCCTGTCCGTTGATGACGATCAGGTCGAGCATCTCGGTGCGCGGGAACATGTGCACGCGCCCGGCGCCGACTTGCCGTTCGAGCGCTTGATAGGCACCCAGCAATAACTGCTGGCCCGTCTGGCCGCGCGCATAAAATGTGCGTGAGACCTGCGCGCCGCCGAAGGAACGGTTATCGAGATAGCCGGAATATTCGCGCGCAAACGGAACGCCCTGTGCGACGCACTGATCGATGATGTTGACGCTAATCTGGGCAAGCCGGTAGACGTTGGATTCGCGCGAGCGGAAATCGCCGCCCTTCACTGTGTCGTAAAACAGCCGGTAGACGCTGTCGCCGTCGTTATGGTAGTTCTTCGCGGCATTGATGCCGCCCTGCGCGGCAATGCTGTGCGCCCGCCGCGGCGAATCCTGGAAGCAAAAGCAATTAATGTTGTAACCCAACTCGGCCAAGGTTGCCGCCGCCGATGCGCCCGCCAGGCCCGATCCCACGACGATAATCGTGTGCTTCCGCTTGTTCGCAGGGTTGACCAGCTTCAGGCCGAAGCGGTGCCGCTCCCAGCGCGTCTCGACGGGGCCGGTTGGCGTTCTTGAGTTCAGATCCATTTCAATAGGCGAGCCAGCCAGTCAGCGCCGCCACGGGGATCGAGATATTGCCGATCGCGATCAACAGGGCACTGACGGCCGCCAGCCGTTTCAGCCAAACCGTATAACGCGGGTGGCTGACTCCGACCGATTGAAACATGCTCCATACACCGTGGAACAGGTGTAGGCACAAAAGCAGCATTGCCACAATGTATGCCGCGGCGACCGCCGGATGTTGGAATCCTACGATTACGTTGGCGCGCACGTTGGGTTGATTAGGGCCGAGCTCCTGCAGCGGCAGCACGCTGCCCACCGTGAGATGCAGTATGTGAAAGATGACGAAGGCGGCGATGATCGGGCCGCTCCAGATCATGGTGCGTGCAGCGTAGGAGGCCGGCACGTCATCCTTTTTCACGTAGCGGACGGGCCGCGCGGCGCGATTCTGCAGCCAAAGCTGGGTCGCCGCGGTGATATGCAAGATTACCGAGATCAGCAGTAGGGCCCGCACGCCCCACAGGAGCGGAGCCATGCCGGGATCGTGCAGCGCGGCAGCGTACCGGTTGATTCGATCAGGATCGGAGGAATAAATTTGCAGGTTTCCAAGCAGGTGCCCGATGACGTAGGCGAATAGGATGGCCCCGGTAATAGCCATGACGACTTTCTTGCCGAGGGGCGCTTCGTAGAAACCAACTGTGCGATGAATCGTAGGAACGGCTGCGGAACTCATCCTTGCAATTTCAGTATAGCTGCGTGCACGCGACGCGTGCCAAACGACGCGGTACGAATGCATGCCCATCAAATGGCGTCGATTAATTCATCCCAGGCGGTCGCATGGCCTACAGCGCGTTTCAGTTCCGATGTTCGGGCCGGCGCCAGGCGACCGATTCGTTTCATCAGGGCCGACTTTGAGATGGTGCGGATGTTGTCACAATTCGCGACGCAGCGCTTCGGGAGGCCCTCAGTTGGTCCCAAAGGCACCTCGACCGCGATCCGCCGAATCGTGGAAGTGACTTCGACCGCCAGGAATTTGTTGAGATAGGCATATGCGGCGTCGCGGCTGAGCAGGAGGACGGGACGCCGACCCGCCGGCGGCGGCAGATTCGCCCACCACACCTCGTACTGCTTCACGATTTCCACTTCCCGGCATTGGACCAGTCATCGGCCTCAATGTCGGAATCCGGTTGCTGCAGATAGGCGCGACGCGTACGTCCCTCTTCGACCTCAAGGATTGCTTTTCGAATCGCGGCGCGGACGAACTCCGCGCGTTTCCGCTGGGCCGCGGGCGCGATTCGATTTAGCGCGCGGAATGTCGGCTCATCGAGTTGTATCAGCAGCGACTTCATATTACCACTATATATCAAGATTCTATATCAATGCGCGCTATTCAGCCAGACGCGGCCCTTGTTCGATTTCGCGCGCGTTCGGTGATCCGCGCCATCGGCCGACTACTGCTAGCCAGCGCGCGTCTGCGGGCCGGATGAGGGGTGTATACTACGCCTACCATGGCACCCTCCCGCAGCCTCCTTGTATGGCTCTCGGCCGTTTTCGTAGGGATCACCGCATCGCCGCAGCCGCTTCAAAAGATCACCATCAGCTATCCCACTCGAAGCGCGTCTTCCTGGCCCATCTTCATGGCGAAGGAGGGCGGCTATTACAAGAAGTACGGGCTGGATGTGGACGTCGTTTTCGGCGTGCATCCGGCCGGCGTGGCGATGGTGATCAGCGGGCAGGCGGTGATGACCAACTATTCGCTTGAAACCGCCATGCAGGCGATGGCGCGCGACGGATCGCTCGTCGTGGTCGGAAGCTGGCTGAACAAGGCCGATTTCGCGCTTGTGGGGCGCAAGGATATTCCGAGCGTGCAGGCTCTCAAGGGCAAACGCATCGCCGTCAGCCAGATCGGCGACGCACCCTACAACTATGCGGTCGCTCTGTTGCGCGATTACGGCATGACCGCCCGCGATGTCCAATGGGTGCCCGTAGGGACAGACGTCAACGGCCGTGCGGCGGCGCTCGAGGGCGGCCGTGCCGACGCCACCATGCTGACCGCACCCACCTATTTCAAGATCGAAGAAGCCGGTTACAAGGCGCTGACGAATATGGCCGATCATGACATCTTCGCCGCCACCACGTACCTCATAAAGAAGAGCACGGCCGCGGCGAATCCGAAGCTGGTCGAGGCGTTAATCAAGGCGCATGCCGAAGCCATCAAGCGGTTCTATGAGGACAAAGATTTCGCGGTGCAGGCGTATCTGGCGTATGACAAGCAGTCACCGGCCGACGTCGCCCGGTTTTACGATACGCACGCGCGCGGCATGCTCTTCCAGCGCGTCCCGTACGTGTTGGCCGGCGCGGTCCAATCGGTCATCGAGCAGCAGAGCGATCCGCAGCTTATTCAGCTCATGAAAGGCTACGACTATCGGAAAGTGGTCGATAACAGCTTCGTCGCGAAACTGGTGAACGAGGGCTTCTTCGAGAAGCTGTTCGGGCTGGAGATCAAAACGGAAGAGGATCGTAAGGCCAAGCAGGCGTTTCGGTAGAATACGGGCGATGCCCGTCAAATACCGCGCTGATCACGTAGGAAGCCTGCTGCGTCCGAAGGAAATTTTGGAGGCGCGGCGGAACCCGAGCGTCACTCCGGAACAACTGAAGGAGATTGAAGACCGGCAGATCCGCCGCATCCTCGAGCGGCAGCGCGACACCGGCTTGAAGATCTTCACCGACGGCGAACTGCGGCGGCGCGGGTTCATGAGCGACTTTTATGAATCGGTCACCGGGATCGACACCGGCGAAGGTGTTTTAAGATCGTGGAAGAGCGCGGCTGCCGCCGGCGCCTCGTCGCACGTCAGCCTGCCGGGAGTGGTCACGGCGAAAATTCAACAGAAAACCCGGATGGCCCGGCACGAGCTCGATTTCCTGAAAAAGCACAGCCCGGGCGATTTCAAAATCACGTTGCCGACGCCGAACCAGTTTCCAGCCATCACCTATAAGAAGGGAATCAGCGAAGGCGCGTACGGCACGATGTCGGAATTTCTGTGGGACTTGGTGCCGATCTTCCGCGCCGAGATTCAGGCGCTGGTTCGCGAAGGCGTCAAATACCTGCAGATCGATGCGCCGCGGTACAGCTATTACATCGATCCCAAGTGGCGCGCCTATGTGAAGGACGAGATGGGCCTCGATCCTGAACAGGCCCTGGATGAGGCGATCCG
>Ga0335079_10004147_pt1 | contig 16660 bp, 13 predicted proteins | sample Lox_Sample_33_FD_206719 | JGI IMG/M metagenome (GOLD analysis project Ga0335079, IMG submission 206719) | Soil microbial communities from Loxahatchee National Wildlife Refuge, Florida, United States - Lox_Sample_3.3 | ecosystem: Environmental > Terrestrial > Soil > Wetlands | place: USA... | reverse complement strand
CCCGCACCGCGATCAAGGACAACGGCATCGACATCCGGTACTACAGCATCATCTACGAGGCGATCGACGATGTGCGTTCGGCGCTCTCGGGCATGCTGGCGCCGGAGGTCCGCGACCAGATCGTGGGCCTCGCGCAGGTGCGCGAGGTGTTCCGCTCGAGCAAGTTCGGCCAGGTGGCCGGGTGCCTCGTCACCGAGGGCTACGTCAGGCGCAACAACCCGATCCGCGTGCTCCGCGACAACGTCGTGATCTTCGAAGGCGCGCTCGAGTCGCTCAGGCGCTTCAAGGACGACGTCAACGAGGTCCGGGCCGGCACCGAGTGCGGCATCGCCGTCAAGGACTACAACGACGTCCGCGAGGGCGACCAGATCGAGTGCTTCGAGCGCGTGACGATCACGCGCACGTTGTGACGTGCCGCGCGACTTCCACAGGGCCGAGCGCGTCGAGGAGCAGATTCTGCGGCTCCTCGCCGACCTCGTGCGTCGCGAGGTCAAGGATCCGCGCGTAGGCCTCGTGACCTTCACGGCGGTCGAGCTCAGCCGCGACCTGTCGCACGCCAAGGTCTACTTCGTGCCGTTCGATGCGCGCCGCGAGCCGAGCGAGGTCGGTGCGGCGCTGGGCTCCGCGGCCGGGTTCCTGCGGGTCCACCTCAAGAAGCAGCTCAAGATGCGCCATGCGCCGGAGCTGCACTTCGTACCGGATGAGTCGATCGACCGTGCGGCGAGGCTCTCGGCGCTGATCAACGCCGCGGTCGCGAGCGATACCGAGCGCGCATCCCACGCGAGCGCCGGACCGGCGGACGCCGAGGACGAGCCGCATCGATGAGCGCGCCGGCCCGTCCGCGGCGCGAGCGGCGCACCGTGGACGGGATCCTGCTGCTCGACAAGCCCGAGGGCCTGAGCTCAAACCAGGTGCTGCAGCGCGTGCGGCGCCTCTATGGCGCCGAGAAGGCGGGGCACACCGGAAGCCTCGACCCGCTCGCGAGCGGCGTGCTGCCGCTCTGCTTCGGGCAGGCGACCAAGGTCGCGGGACTGCTGCTCGACGCCGACAAGACCTATGCGACGCGGGTCGCGCTCGGGCGGCGCACAGCGACCGGCGATCGCGAGGGCGAGGTCGTCGAGACGGCGCCGGTGCCGGCGCTCGATCGGACCACGATCGAGACCGCGCTTGCGCAATTTCGCGGGCGGACCGAGCAGGTGCCGCCGATGTATTCGGCGCTCAAGAAGGGTGGCCAGGCGCTCTACGCCCTCGCCCGGCAGGGCGTGACCGTCGAGCGGGCGCCGCGGCCGATCCTGATCACGCGTCTCGCGCTGACGGCGTTCGGCGCGGACTGGCTCGAGCTCGAGATCACGTGCTCGAAGGGCACTTACATCCGCACGCTCGGTGAGGACATCGCACGCGCGCTCGGCACCGTCGGCCACCTGGCGACGCTGCGCAGGACCGGATTCGGCGGCGCGCTCAACCGCTATCCCTCGCATGCGCTCGTGACGCTGGAGGCGCGTGCCGGGGATCCGGAAGCGCTCAATGCGTTGCTGCTCCCGGTCGATGCCGCGCTTGAGGACCTTCCGGCCATGACCCTCGACGCGGCGCGCGCGGCGCGCTTCCGGCACGGCCAGGAGGTCGCCGGCGCCGCGCCGGCCGGACTGCACGTGAGGGTTTACGCCACGCCGAACGTCTTCTTGGGGCTTGGAGAAGCCGCCCGGGACGGCTCATCGGTGCGCCCGCTGCGCCTGATGAGCCCTGCCGCCGAGGTGGCGGCTGCGACGAGCGGATGCTCCGACGGTAATCGTGACTAAACAACGGCTTATCAAGCACATTGCGTGTGGGCCCACGGATCGCCGTCCGCTCGCCTCTCCGGCGACGGGCACCGCAGCGGCGCCGGGTTCGCGCTTTACGCGACGGCCGCTAACGCGTACCCTTCGCGCCTGAATTTTCCTTTTTAGAACAAGGCTCTGCGATGCGGATCACGATCTGGGGTTCAGGTTACGTTGGCCTCGTCACGGGCGCCTGCCTCGCCGAGGCGGGCAACCACGTCGTGTGCGTTGACGTCGATCCGCGCAAGGTCGAGATGCTGAATCGGGGCGAGGTGCCGATCCACGAGCCGGGCCTCGATGAGTTCATCGAGCGCAACCAGGGCAAGGGGCGCCTGAAGTTCACGCTGGACGCGGCCGAGGGCGTGGCGCACGGCCTCTTCCAGATGATCGCCGTCGGAACGCCGCCCGACGAGGACGGCTCGGCGGATCTGAAGCACGTGCTCGAGGTCGCGCGCACGATCGCCGCGCACATGAACGACTACAAGGTCGTGATCACCAAGTCGACCGTGCCGACCGGCACCGCCGACAAGGTGCGCGCGGTGCTCGTCACGACGCTCGCTGAGCGCGGCGCGGCGGTCGAGTTCGATGTCGTCTCGAACCCCGAGTTCCTGAAGGAAGGCGCGGCGATCAACGACTTCAACCGGCCGGACCGGATCATCATCGGCACCGACAACCCGCGCGTCACCGAGCTCATGCGCGCGCTCTACGAGCCCTTCACGCGCAACCACGACCGCCTGCTGGTGATGGACATACGCTCCGCGGAGCTGACCAAGTACGCGGCGAATGCGATGCTCGCGACCAAGATCTCGTTCATGAACGAGATGGCGAACCTCGCCGAGCGCCTCGGCGCGGACATCGAGAAGGTCCGCCTCGGGATCGGTTCCGATCCGCGGATCGGCTACGGCTTCATCTACCCCGGCGTCGGCTACGGCGGCTCGTGCTTCCCGAAGGACGTGCAGGCGCTCGAGCGTTCGGCGCGGGCCGTAGGCTACGAGTCGAGCATCCTGGACGCGGTCGAGGCCGTCAACGCGCGCCAGAAGCGCGTGCTGCACGGCAAGATCAGCGCGCACTTCGGCGGGGCGCTCGCGGGGCGCACCATCGCGGTCTGGGGGCTCGCGTTCAAGCCGAACACCGACGACATGCGCGAGGCGCCGAGCCGGGTGCTGCTCGAGTCGCTGTGGGAGGATGGAGCCAAGGTGCGGGCCTATGATCCGGTCGCGATGAGCGAGGCGCGCCGCATCTTCGGGGAGCGCCTGGACCTCGAGTACTGCAGTACGATGGAAGACGCGATGCGCGGCGCGGATGCCCTCGCGATCGTCACGGAGTGGCACGAATTCCGCAGTCCAGACTTCGACGCGATCAAGGCCGCGCTCGCGACGCCGGTGATCTTCGACGGACGCAACCTGTACGACCCGCAGCTGATGAAGCGATTCGGCTTCACGTACTACGGCATCGGTCGCGGGGCGAAGGTGCCGACGCCGGCCGCCTGAGGGCGGTCGCCGTGGAAGGATGCCGACCATGCTGATTCCGGTGATCCTGTCGGGCGGCTCGGGAACGCGCCTGTGGCCGCTTTCGCGCGAGCTGTACCCGAAGCAGCTGCTGCCGCTGGTCGGCGACGAAACGATGCTGCAGGACACTGCGCGGCGGCTGCGCGGCCTTAGCGACGCGGGGCCGATCGTGGTCTGCAACGAGCACCACCGCTTCATGGTTGCCGAGCAGCTGCGCCAGATCGGGGTCGCGCCGGCGGCGATCGTGCTCGAGCCTCAGGGGCGCAACACGGCGCCGGCGGTCGCGGTCGCCGCGCTCAGCGTGCTCGCGGCCGCGAAGTCCGCGCGGGGCGACGCGGCGGAGCCGCTGCTGCTCGTGATGCCGGCCGACCACCTGCTCAAGGACGTGCCGGCGTTTCACGCGGCGGTTCGCGCGGGCCTCGCCGCGGCGCGCGACGGCAAGCTCGTGACGTTCGGCGTGGTGCCAACGAAGCCGGAGACCGGCTACGGCTACATTCGCCGCGGCGCGGGCGCGGGGCCCGCCTACCCGATCGCGGAGTTCGTCGAGAAGCCCGACGCGGCGCGCGCCGCCCGGTACGTCGCAGCGGGTGACTACCTGTGGAACAGCGGCATGTTCCTGTTCGGGGCCCGCCGCTACCTCGACGAGCTCAAGCGGCTCGCACCGGACATGCTCGCGGCCTGCGAGGCCGCGCTCGCCGGCGCCAAGCACGACCTCGACTTCACGCGCCTCGACGCGGCCGCCTTCGCCCGTTGCCCGAGCGATTCGATCGATTATGCGGTCATGGAGAAGACAGCCGACTCGGTCGTGGTGCCGCTCGACGCCGGGTGGAGCGACGTCGGGTCCTGGTCGGCGCTGCACGAGAGCTTGGCGTCCGAGGTCACGGCCAACGTCACGCGCGGAGACGTGATCACCGAGGACTCGACTGGCTGCTATCTCTACTCGACGCAGCGCCTCGTCGCGACCGTTGGTCTCAAGGACCACGTGGTCGTCGAGACCAAGGACGCGGTGCTGGTCGCGCCCAAGGACCGCGTTCAGGACGTCAAGAACCTCGTCGCCCGCCTGAAGAGGCTCGGCCGCAGTGAGCCGGCGCTGCACCGCGAGGTCTTCAGGCCGTGGGGCAGCTACGACAGCGTCGACGCCGGCACGCGCTTCCAGGTCAAACGATTGACGGTGAAGCCGGGCGCGACGCTGTCGCTGCAGATGCACCACCACCGTGCCGAGCACTGGATCGTCGTGTCAGGGACGGCGCGGATCACCTGCGACGACAAGGTGTTCCTGTTGTCCGAGAACGAGTCGACGTTCATTCCGGTCGGCGCCAAGCACCGGATCGAGAATCCCGGCAAGGTGCCGCTGCACATCATCGAGGTGCAGTCGGGCTCCTACCTGGGAGAGGATGACATCGTGCGCTTCGAGGACCGCTACGGCCGCGAGGGCACGAACACGTGACGGGCCGGACCGATCAGAGGCATCCGCCGGGAGCGAGCCGCCGATGACTGCGAATGCTGCGATCACCGCATTCAAGGCCTACGACCTGCGCGGCCGCATACCGACCGAGCTCAACGTCGACATCGCGTACCGCGTCGCGCGCGGCTACGCCGCGTTCCTGAAGCCGAAGCGCGTCTGCGTCGGACGTGACATCCGGCTCTCGAGCGCGGAGCTCGCCGCGAGCGTGATTCGCGGGCTCGCCGACTCGGGCGTGGACGTCGTCGACATCGGCCTGTGCGGAACGGAGGGCGTGTATTTCGCGACCTTCGCGCTGGGCCTCGACGGCGGCATCATGGTGACCGCGAGTCACAATCCGCCCGACTACAACGGCATGAAATTCGTGCGCGAGGGCTCGCGGCCGATCTCCGCGGACACGGGCCTCCACGACATCCGGCGGCTCGCGGAGGCCGGCGCGTTCCCGAGCCCGGCGCGCGCCGGCACCATCAGCGCCATCGACACCGGACCGCAGTACATCGAGCACCTGCTCGGCTACGTCGATCGCAGGACGCTGAAGCCGCTCAAGATCGTCTGCAACGCCGGCAATGGCGGCGCCGGGCTCGTCATCGACAAGCTCGAGCCCCACCTGCCCTTCGACTGGGTCAAGCTGTTCCACGAGCCCGACGGCCGCTTTCCGAATGGCGTCCCGAACCCGATGCTAGAGCAGAACCACGCGCCGGTCGTCGACGCCGTGCGCCGCGAGCGCGCCGACCTCGGCATCGCCTGGGACGGCGACTATGACCGCTGCTTCTTCTTCGACGAGGAAGGCAGCTTCATCGAGGGCTACTACATCGTCGGCCTGCTGGCCGCGGTATTCCTGAAGCGCGTGCCGGGCGGTCGCATCGTGCACGACCCGCGGCTGACGTGGAACACGCTGGACATCGTCAGCGCGGCTGGCGGCACGCCGGTGCTGTGCAAGTCCGGGCACGCCTTCATCAAGGCCAAGATGCGCGAGGTCGACGCGGTCTACGGCGGCGAGATGAGTGCGCACCATTACTTCCGCGACTTCGCGTACTGCGACAGCGGCATGATTCCCTGGCTCATCGTCGCGCAGGTGCTGTCGCAGAGCGGGATGCCGCTGTCGTCGCTGGTCGCCGAGCGCATGCGGCTGTTCCCGGCGAGCGGCGAGATCAACCGCCGCGTGCCGAACGGCGCGCAGGCGATCGCCGCCGTCGAGGCGCGCTACCGGGGCGAGGCGCTGCGCGTGGACCACACCGACGGGCTGTCGCTCGAGTTCGCCGACTGGCGGCTCAACCTGCGCTCCTCGAACACCGAGCCGCTGATCCGGCTCAATGTCGAGACGCGCGGCGACCTGCGGCTCATGAAGGCCAGGACCCAAGAGATCCTCGCCTTCCTGGCGGATCTAGGCGCGGTGGCTGCCGACCACTGAGGCGGCCGTGTCCGCCGGCATGCGCCTCAGCGGGCCAGCAGAGCGAGGATGGCAGCGCCCGCGGCGATGCGATACCAGGCGAACGGGCCGAAACCGTGGCGGCTCACGAAGCCGACCAGCCCGCGCACCACGACGAGGGCCGACAGAAAGGCGATCACGAACCCGATCGCGATCAGGTGCCAGTCCCCACCGGCGAGCTCGTGGCGCGCCTTCCAGAGGTCGAGCGCCGTCGCACCCGCCATCGTCGGGATCGCCAAGAAGAACGAGAACTCCGTGGCCGCCTCGCGCGTCACGCGCAGCAAGAGCGCCCCGACGATCGTCGCCCCCGCGCGCGAGGTCCCCGGGATCATCGCCAGGCACTGCGCCAGGCCGATCGTGAGTGCGGTGCGCGGCGCCATCGCCTCGGTGCTGTCGATGGTCGGCACCGGGCGGACGCGCTCGACGATGAGGATCACGATGCCGCCGATGATGAACGCCCACGCCACCACGAGCGGCGAGAACAGCACGCGCTTGATGTAGTCGTGGGCGGCGAAGCCGATGACGACGGCGGGGAGGAACGCGAGCAGCACGTTCAGCGTGAAGCGCTGCGAGCGCGGGTCGCCGCCGAGCGTGAGCGCGGTCCGCCACAGCTTCGCGCGGTACAGCCAGCAGACCGCGAGGATCGCGCCGAGCTGGATGACGACGTCGAAGAGCTTGGAGAAGTTGCCGCCGAAGTTGAGCAGGTCGCCGATCACGATCAGGTGGCCGGTCGACGAGATCGGCAGGAATTCCGTCAGGCCCTCGACGAGCCCGAGGACGGCCGCGGTCAGTGGTGCATCGCTCATGTCATGGACTCAGTGGGGTGTGCCGGCGCGGCATCCTACGGGGCCGGAGGTGCGCGGGCAATCGGGCCCGCGCCGGCGCCCCGCGCGAGCTCCACGGCGGCCGGGTCGCGACGCAGGCCACCGTCGCGTGCACGGGCTCAGCAGCACCGGCGCACGCCGTCCCAGCGCGCCAGCGTCTCGTCGCGGAAGAACTCGGCCCGCGACAGCGGCGGCTGGTCGCGGTGAACGGCCTCGTGGTGGGCGAGGTAGCGCCGGTACGCGTCGGCGCCGGTCGCGCCGCACACCAGGTCGCGAATCGCCGTCGCGAGCCGGCGCAGGTGATCCGCCATCCGCTTATGCACGGGCGGCCTCGGCGAGACGCGTGCGCTGGTACGCCGCTTCGGGCGATGGCGGCACCATCGCGCCGCGCGAGCGCCGCATGGCGATGCGCAGCATGTCGACGATGACCGCCCACAGCACGAACAGGAAGAACGCGGTCAGGAGCGCGTCGAGCCGCTGGTTGAAGATCAGCTTCTGCGCAACCGCCGCCTTGGCGGGCGCCAGGGAGCCCGAGGCGAGCTTGGCCGCGAGGTCGGCGGCGCCGGCCATGAAGCCGATCTTCGGGTTGGCGCTGAAGAGCTTCTCGCACGCGGCGGTCGTCGTCACGACCGCGAGCCACGCAAGCGGCAGTGCCGTCATCCAAGCGTAGCGGGCGCGCTCGCCCTTCAGCAGGATCGCCGTGACCACCGCGAGCGCGATGCCGGCGAGCATCTGGTTCGAGATGCCGAACAGCGGCCAGAGGATGTTGATGCCGCCGTACGGGTCGATGACGCCGACGTAGAGGAAATAGCCCCACGCGGCCACGACCAGCGCGCTCGACAGAATCACCGACGGGTACCACGAGGTCCGGCCGAGCGGCGCCCACACCCGCGCCAGGGCGTCCTGCAGCATGAAGCGACCGACGCGGGTGCCGGCATCGAGCGTCGTCAGGATGAACACCGCCTCGAACATGATCGCAAAGTGGTACCAGACGGCGATCAGCGTCGCGCCGAACACGCCGGAGAGGATCGAGGCCATGCCGACGGCCAGCGACGGCGCACCGCCGGTGCGCGCAAACAGCGTCGCCTCGCCGACCTCGCGGGCGAGCGCATGCATCTGCGCCGCGCTGACCGGGAAGCCCCAGCCGCTCAGCGTCGCGACCGCGGCGTCCGGCGTGCCGCCGAGCGCGGCGAGCGGGCTGTTGATCGCGAAGTAGACGCCGGGATCGAGCAGCGCAGCGGCGATCATCGCCATGATCGCCACCAGCGACTCGAGCATCATCGAGCCGTACCCGACCAGCCGCACGTCGCGCTCGGTACGGATCAGCTTCGGCGTCGTGCCGCTCGAGATCAGCGCGTGGAATCCGGAGATCGCGCCGCAGGCGATCGTGATGAACACGAACGGGAACAGGCTGCCGGCGAAGATCGGGCCGGTGCCGTCGACGAAGCGCGTCAGTGCCGGCATCTTGAGCTCGGGGTGCATGACGGCGATTGCGATCGCGAGCAGCATGACGGTGCCGAGCTTCAGGAAGGTCGACAGGTAGTCGCGCGGCGCCAGCAGCAGCCAGACCGGCAGAATCGCCGCGACGAACCCGTAGCCCATCACGAACCAGGCGAGCGCAGTGCCGTCCTGGTCGAACAGCGGACGCAGCGCCGGCTGCGCGTCGATCCAGCCGCCACCGACGACCGCAGCCAGCAGCAGCACGACGCCGATCAGGGTCGCTTCTGCGACCCGCCCCGGTCGCAGTCCGCGCATGTAGGCGCCCACCAGCATCGCGATCGGAATCGTCGCGAGCACCGTCGAGGTCGCCCACGGGCTGTGCTTCATCGCGTTGACGACGACGAGCGCCAGTACCGCGATCAGGATGATCATGATCGCGAGCGTGCCGAACAGCGCCGCGAAGCCGCCGACCGGGCCGAGCTCGTCGCGCGCCAGCTGACCGAGCGTGCGGCCGTCGCGACGCATCGAGGCAAACAGCACGACCATGTCCTGCACGCAGCCGCCGAGCACCGAGCCGATCAGGATCCACAGCGTGCCGGGGAGGTAGCCGAACTGGGCGGCGAGCGTCGGCCCGATCAGCGGACCCGGCCCGGCGATCGCGGCGAAGTGATGACCGAAGACCACCCAGCGTGCCGTCGGCACGAAGTCCCGGCCGTTGTCGAGCCGCTCGGCGGGTGTGGCGCGCGTCGGGTCGGTGGCGAGCACGCGCGCGGTGATCCACGCGGCATAGAAGCGGTAGCCGAGCGTGTAGATGCACGCGCCCGCGACCAGTATCCAGATCGCGTTGACCGGCTCGCCGCGATTGAGCGCGAGCCCCGCGACGATGGCGGCGGCGAGGCCTGCCAGTGCGAAGCCGAGGATCTTTCTCACGGTCGCTCCCCGAGGACTGATCGGTGCCGAGAGCGTAGCGTATCGGTTCGCGCGGCGCTGGGCTCGGGCCGCGAGCGCCCGGTTTGGCGCTGCGCGCCTCGTGGGTCGCGGACGCTCAGGCGCGCGCCGGCGTGGCCTGGGCGGGCTTCAGGACGAAGCGCGACGAGCCGCACCTGAGATCGCCGGTCGAGTAGTGGGCAAAATCGGCGTGCACCTCGCGGGCCGCGGCCGGAGGCAGCGCGAAGTCGCGCACCGACTCGATCTCGAATCCGGACTCTTCGAACGCGCGCACGTAGTCGGAGCGCCGCAGCCGGTTCTGGTAAAGAATGTCGTTCTGCCCGAGCGCATCCCAAAACCGGCGGCCGTAGCGCATGAAGTTGAGTGGCGACAGCCCGCGCAGCGTGTGTGAGTAGTGATCGGTGTAGTCGACCGTGTGCCAGCAGCGGCCATCGGGGCGCAGCACGCGGCGCGACTCGCGCAGGATCCCGCGGAGCGCCGACGGCGTGACGTGCTCGAGCACGAGATTCGAGTACACGATGTCTATCGACTGCGGCGCGATCCGCGACTGGCTGAAGTCCGCCGGCGCGTGATACGTGAACTTCATGGCCTCGAGCAGCGCCTCGAGCGTCGGCGCCGCCGCGAGCGCGGCGGCACGCGCGCGCAGCGTGCCGGGATCGGCACCCGCGCGGCGCGCCAGATCCGGTATGCACTCGGCGAGCAGGCTTGCGGCCCGCAGCGTGAGTCCCGGACGCAGGTGGCGCGACAGGTCGAAGGATTCAATGGATGCGACGCCGAGCAGGTGCAGCCCCATCGGTATCACCGGCACCCATCCGGTGCCGATCTCGGCCACTCTGGCGCCGGCGAGCCGCACGAGGCCGACCTCGGACGCAAGCTTGCCCGCGTACTCGATGCGCGCATTCGGATGGAAGTTGCGCAGTCGCCCCGCCCATTGCTGCCCCTGGTGATAGAGCGGCAGGAGGTGGAGCGCCGAGATCGTTTTCTGCGCGAGGGCCTTCCCGACCCAGCGATGATCCGTCAGAGCCATCGACTTGCTGTCCCGGGGACCGCTGCGACCATGGCAGCCTAGCCGCGACCGCGATCAAAGGCGATGAATTCATCGCAGATTCATGCATGTCGCATTATGTCGCCAAGCGCCAACAGTTGAGCGCCGGCCGCCCCTGCGGGCGCATGTGCCCCGTCTGCGGCGACCATGACTCGATCCCGCCCGCAGGATACTGACGGTTGTATTGCGTTTGGAGCCGGCTTGACCGCGGCTGGCTGCCACCAGCGCGGCAACCCGAGGCCGACGACCTGAGGTCGGCGCAGGTGTGCAGCCTGACAGCTTGCTGACGAACCCGGGCTGCGGTCCGCGAGGCGACGTCGCGTGCGCAGCGAACGCCGCGCCTGCAAAGATGTGTCAGCGCGCTTGAAGCGCTGTCGTGCTCGAGTCGAGGATCTTCGCCCGTCGCGAGTCGCGAGCGAACCGGCTGGAAGCGAACGGCGCGCACACGGATAATCCATTCGGACAGGCACGGCGCGCGCGGGCTGCAGCAGCCTTCGCGCGGATCGCGTTCCGGCCGAGCACCGGTCGCACATGGGCAACTCGAGCATTGAACACGCAACGTCGGAGCACGGGACGAGGCCGATTCGATCGCGCGCGGAGCGGGCACCCGAATCGCCGTCGGGCGCGGCAGTGCATTGTGGCGATCGCATCGCGTCCTATCGGCATGACGGTGCTCAGGTGACGCGACCCGTCCCGAATCTGTTTGTCATCGGCGCCATGAAGTCAGGCACGACCTACCTGGCCGCGCAGTTGAGCGGGCATCCGCAGATCCTCATTTGCGCACCGGAGGAGCCGAGCTACTTTGTCGACCCGGAGGTGCTGCGCGAAATCTGGCCGCACATGTGGAAGCGCGAATTCTGGCGCAGCGAAGACAGCTACCTGCGCCTGTTCGAGCACGCGGGCGGCGCGGCGGTCATCGGCGAGGCCAGCACCAACTACACGAAGCTTCCGCAGATCGCCGGCGTCGTCGACCGCATCAAACGGTTCAATCCCGAGGCTCGCTTCGTGTACCTGATGCGCGATCCCGTGGACCGGGCGATCACCCACTACTGGCACATGGTCCGCCATCATTCCGAGCACCGCAGCCTCGACGTTGCGATCGAGCAAGACCTCCAATACCGCGACGTCAGCTACTACGCGATGCAACTGCGTCCGTACCTCGAGGCCTTCGGTCGCGACCGCGTCCATCTGCTGACGCACGAGACGCTGACGGCGAGGCCGCGCGAGGTGCTGCGCGAGCTGTACGCGTGGCTCGGCGTCGATCCGAGCTTCGTGCCGCCGGCGGCGGACCGTCCCGTCAACGTCACGCCACGGGTGATCATGCGCCCCAAGGGCTGGGGCGTGCTGCAGCGGTTCCGCAAATCCGATGCGTGGGCCCGGATTGCCGACCTCGTGCCGGCGTCGGTGCGCAGCGTCGCCGCCGGGCTGGCGGAGGCTCCGGTCGACCGCACGACGGTATCGACCGCGCGTGCCACCGAGTTCCTCCGGCCGATCCAGCGCCGGCAGACGGAAGAGCTGATGCAGCTGGTCGGTCGCGAATTCCCCGAATGGAAGACCCTGTGGGGCACGGGTCGCGAGGGCCGCGTCCGCAACGCGTCCTGACGAATTAGCCTACGAGCCGGCGCGACTCGATGAAGCGGCGCTGCCACGCGACGATCCGCAGCACGACCCCGGCGAATGCGAGCAGCTGGAATGGCAAGTACGCGAGCAGCCGCGAGAGCGAACCCCCGAATGGGTTGACCGCAAAGTCGACGATGAACGCGAGCGCGATGAACTCGACGCCGACCGTCCGCAGCGCGCGCAGCGAAGCCGGCGGCAGGCGCTCCGCGAATTGCGGAAAGGAAGTTAGCGCGAGCGCGTAGGTGAAGAAGAGCGCGGTTCCGAAGAACGCCAGCGTGCCCATGCCGGGAGGATGCGCGGCGACGTGATAGAGCCAGGCGACGAGGCCGGCATGCACCGATTGCGCGGCCGCGAATGCAAGTCCGAGGTCGCGCGCGCGCTGCGCGAGCGGACGAAAGGCAGATCCGAGCACCGCTGCGAGCGCCCCGCCGGCGTAGGCGGGCCAGAACCACGCGTAAGACCAGCGCGCCGTGACCCGCAGCGCGGTGATCGTCCCGTCGTGCCCGGCCCCGGCGCGCGCGATGACGGCGATGGCGAGCGCGAACGCCACCGCGAACGCGCCGGCCATCCACGCGCCGGTCACTCGACGCTTTACCTCGGGCAGGGCTGTCACGGCGTCCTGTCGCCTCTGAACCGCGCCGGCGACGGCAGCAGCTTCTCGACCTCCCGATGCTGATCTTAGCGCTTCGCGGCCGCAAGCCGGGGCGGCGGTCGATGTTGACAGCCGACATCGACCAATGTGATGTTCAGAAGGGTAGGAGGCGCGGTCTCGCGCCGTCCGCGCGCGAGTTGTGGTAGCGGGGCCCTCGGGAGGCCAGCGTCGACGGCACCGGCATGCAGTCACGCAAGAGCGGTGTTCGCGGGCAGTTGCCGCTTCCCGAAGGCTTGCGGGCGGCGGTCGATTCGGTAGCGGCCGCCCAGCGCGATCGCGATCCCCACACCTGGCAGCACCAGCAGCGAACCGCAGACCTCGCGGCGGCGATCGGGGTCCGCCTCGGCCTCCCCGAGTCGAGCGTCGCGATGCTACGGCTCGCGGCCTCGATGCACGACATCGGCAAGATCGGCCTGCTCGAAGACGTCGTGGCGAAGCCCCGGGATCTCAGCGAGCCCGAGTTCGTGCTGGTCAAGACCCACTGCGCCATCGGCTACGGGATCCTGGAGTCGCTGCAGGTCCCTGCACCGGTGGCGCAGATCGTCTTCCAGCATCACGAACGCCTTGACGGCAGCGGTTACCCGCGCGGCCTGTCGGGCGACGCGATTCTCCCGGAGGCGCGAATCCTTGCGGTGGCCGACGCGTTCGACGCGATGAGCTCGCATCGCGGGTATCGGCGTCGGCTACCGAAGGACCTTGTGCTTGCTGAGCTGCGCAAGATGGCCGTGTCGGCGCTCGATCCCGAAGCGGTCGAGGCCTGCATCGCGCACGTGCACGCGCGGCCCGGGCGCCGCCGGCGCCGCGTCTGACGGACGGTCGGAATCCGAGCGCGACGGAACGCCTTGGCTCTGGCACGCCGGCCCCGCGGCGGTCACGTTCTCGCCGTCAATCGCGAGAGAGACGTGGAAGGTGGCGAAGCAGCGAATCGGGCCTAGTGGCTGAACGTCCCACGAGCTTCTGCGCGCCGAATGGCATTGCGAGCAGGCGCCTACGCTGCATCACGCGGGCCCTGTCCTACTTGGTCGGCGACGGCTTGAAGTGAAGGAGGCCAACAACGAGAGCGAGATGGCGAACCGGGTCGGGACTACCCGCGTGCCGCTCGTGAGGCTTTTCGATCCGGAGAAGCCGAGCGTCTTGCATGGCACGATCACGGAACCGTCGCTGCCGTCGGCCAGCGACTCACGAGCGAATGACGGACGGATATCGCGCCTGCTTGACACTGAACGCGCCGCATGTAATCTACGCGGCCCGCCCGCCGACGCGTCGGCGGTTTCTTCTTTGGAGACATCGATGCCCGCAGGGCCGTTGCATCGAACATGCGCGCGTAACGTGAGTTGAGCGCCTCGAGCCTGTGGCTCGAAGCGCCTGCTTCGAGTCAGAGGCTCTGCGCGGTCCTCGCGACCAAGTGAGCCCCTGGCGAGACTCTGTCCCAGGGGCTTTTTGCTGCCTGAAGGTCGCGATGGACATTATCGATATCAATCTTGAGGGCGAATCCGGCCTCGGAGTTGTCGGCGATCGGGCGCATGACCGTCTGCCACTTAGGCTGGCACTGCGCTGCAGTTGCGGAAGCGTTGGAGAAGCGCTGCTCACGCTGCGCGCATTGCAGGCAATGGATCACGGCGCGGCATGCTACCCGGTGTATCGACTCGTTCGGGCCGCCACCCGACGTCCAGTCGAGGAGTTATTCGATGACCTCGCCCTGCGCTCGAATCTCACGGCGCACCGACTCGGGGAGAACGCCTTGCTCCTCGATGGCGCCGGTGTCGTTGTCAGCGCATGCGGTCGTCGCAAGACCGACTACAGCTCCCTCACGTTTGCAATCTGGGCGGTCTCGAACGACTCTCTGGCGGCAGCTCGCGACCGCTTGATGGGCATCGTTGGCGATCAATGCATCCGTGCGGAAACGTTCACGATCGATTGGCATTTCACGTCGAGCCAGACCGGCCTCACGAGCACGACCTTCGAAGAACTGGCTGATCCGTTGCCGTTCGATGAGGCGTATCCGACTCTGCGGGAGCCAGTTGCTCGTTTCATCGAACGTTACCTCGGCGCGCGCGAAACGGTCCTCATTCTTCACGGGCCGCCGGGGACTGGTAAGACGCGCTTTGTGCGCACGGTCCTCGCCGCGATGTCGCGTCGCAAGGCCGACAGCGCAAAGGTGCTGTACACGACCGACACACGCTCGCTGGAAAACGACGAGATCTTCGTGGAGTTCGCGACCGGGAGCCACGATGCCTTTGTGATCGAGGACGCAGATCACATTCTGGATGCCCGCGCAAACGGCAACGTGCACTTGCACCGATTTCTTGCGGTGGCGGATGGTGTCGTGCGGGCCCAAGGACGCAAGATTCTTTTCACCACGAACTTGCCCAGCGTGAGCGACATCGACGATGCGCTCTTGCGGCCTGGACGATGCTTCGCCGACATTCGATTTCGTGCGCTCTCACCTCCGGAGGTCGCGCGGCTGCTGGTCCGCGTATGCGGTTCGGACGAGGCTCGAGTCGGGCGGGTACTGGCGGCGGCTCTCCCACCCGACGCAAAGTCGGCGACGCTCGCATCGATCTACAGAGCACTGCACGCGGACGACACCAGGTCCGTCGCGGGTCCGGACGCGAGTCCCGAGCAAGCCGCGAAAATGTCCGCCTAAGCGATTGATTTGGTGGGCGGTACTGGGATCGAACCAGTGGCCCCTGCTGTGTGAAAGCAGTGCTCTACCGCTGAGCTAACCGCCCGTTGAAGACAAGCGCGGAGAATACGGAGCAGATTGCGAGCGGTCAAATCGGTGTGCCGTCCCTATCGACGCCAGCGTCGCATGCCGGGCGTCTCGCGAAGGCGTGTCGCGACGATCCGCTGGACCGATGCGCGAATCGGCGGCGTTCGATGGCCGAGCAGCCGGCCGGTTTCTCGCGGGAAGCGTGTCCGGCACGTACACTGACGGCTCCGTGATTTGGAGAGTGTCGCTCCATGCAGGTCAGAACCCGCTTCGCGCCCAGTCCGACCGGGATGCTCCACATCGGGGGCGTGCGGACCGCGCTGTTTTCGTGGCTCTATGCGCGCAAGCACGGCGGCGTGTTCATCCTGCGGATCGAGGACACCGACCGCGAGCGCTCGACGCCGCAGGCGATCGACGCGATCCTCGAGGGCATGCGCTGGCTGTCGCTCGACGCCGACGAGGGGCCCTTCTACCAGTCGCGGCGCTACGACCGCTATCGCGAGGTGATCGACGGCTGGCTGGCGGCGGGGACCGCGTATCGGTGCTACTGCACCAAGGACGAGCTCGAGCAGATGCGCGCGGAGCAGCTGGCGCGCAAGGAGAAGCCGCGCTACGACGGGCGCTGCCGCGAGCGCGCGGCGCCCAGGGCCGGGGTCGATCCGGTCGTGCGCTTTCGCAATCCGCTCGTCGGGGAGGTCGTGGTTCGCGACCTCGTGCACGGGCCGATCGTTTTCCAGAACAGCGAACTCGATGACCTGATCATCCTGCGCTCCGACGGCCATCCGACGTACAACTTCTGTGTCGCCGTCGACGACCACGACATGCGCATCACGCACGTGCTGCGCGGCGACGACCACATCAACAACACGCCGCGGCAGCTCAACATGCTGCAGGCGATGGGCGCAACGCCGCCCGCCTACGGACACCTGCCGATGATTCTAGGGCCCGACGGCACCAAGCTCTCCAAGCGCCATGGCGCGGTCAGCGTCCTGCAGTACCGCGAGGAGGGCTACCTTCCGGACGCGCTGCTGAACTACCTCGCGCGACTCGGCTGGTCGCACGGCGACCAGGAGCTGTTCACGCGCGACGAGATGCAGGCGCTGTTCGACATCAGCGCGATCAATGCCTCGGCGGCCGCGGTCAATCCCAGCAAGCTCGACTGGATCAACCAGCAGCACATGATGCGTCTGCCGGGATCAGCGCTC
>Ga0335079_10004146_pt1 | contig 16662 bp, 11 predicted proteins | sample Lox_Sample_33_FD_206719 | JGI IMG/M metagenome (GOLD analysis project Ga0335079, IMG submission 206719) | Soil microbial communities from Loxahatchee National Wildlife Refuge, Florida, United States - Lox_Sample_3.3 | ecosystem: Environmental > Terrestrial > Soil > Wetlands | place: USA... | reverse complement strand
ACGGCGACTGGGGGAGCGAGCGCTATCCGGGATTCTTCACCGGCGACACCTACTCCGAATGGCCGGTGCTCGCCTACGAGGTGGCGTTCTCGGCGCGCGGCGGTAACGTGCTCGTGCCCTACATCAGCCACGACATCGGCGGCTTCCACGGCACGCGCATCGACTTCGATCTGTATGCGCGCTGGATCGAGTTCGGCGTTTTCAGCACCATCCTGCGCATGCACAGCGCCCACGAGAATCCCCGCGACGGCAACGTACGCATGCCCTGGTTCTACGGCAGCCGCGGCATCGAGCTGATGCGCAAGTACTTCACGCTGCGCACGCAGCTCATCCCCTACATCTACAGCTACGCCTGGGTGGCGCACCGTGAGTCGCTGCCGATCCTTCGCCCGCTGTATCTCGCGTATCCGGATCTCGAGGAGGCCTACCGTCAGCCGCACGAGTATCTCTTCGGGGACTCGATGCTCGTCGCCCCGGTTCTCGCGCGCAGCGGCGAGCGAAGCGTGTGGCTGCCGCCCGGCGACTGGCTCGGCTTCTTCGCTGGTGAGCATCATCAGGGGGGCGTCGCCTTCAAGGCCCGCTACGCAGTGGATGACACGCCGGTATTCGTGCGTGCCGGCGCCATCGTCCCGGAGCAGGGCGCGAGCGCTTACTCCGACGCGAGGCCGGCCGAGCCGCTGGTCCTCAACGTCTACGGCTCAGGCGACGGCCGCTTCGAGCTCTACGAGGACGACGGCGTATCGCTCGACTACGACGCGACCGAGGGGCATGCGCTGACCGTGATCACTCACACGGTCGGGGGGGACGGCGTGCACCACCTGATCGTCGCGCCGGCGAGCGGGTCCTTCCGCGGGCAGCCGGACTCGCGCGCCTACGAGCTGCGCGTTCACGGGGCGGGCCGCCCGGTCGCCATCGCGGTGAACGGCCGGGACGCCGGGCATTTCACCTGGGACGCCTCACATGCGACCGCCACGATCGCGATACCGCAGCACTCGGTCCGAGCGCCGCTCAGCATCGAGTGGCACTGAGCGGCGCTTCAGGCCGTCAGCATGATGAGGGTCGAGTAGGACTCCTGGTCGATCTCGACGTACGGCAGGAAGGTCACGACGCTGCCGCCGACGTTCGTCTGCCAGCGCCTCGGGGCGACCTGGCGCGCGGCGAGGAGCTCCGCACGCTGCGCCCGCGGCGGCCCGCCGCCGCTTCTCACCGGAAAGAGCACCAGCGGGCCTGAGAGCAGCGCCGCCGTATCGGGATGCGTGCGATCGAGCGGCTCGAGGCGCAGCGTGCGCGGCAGCGACAGGTCGATGCGATCGCCGTCTTCCCAGCGACGCGCCAGCGCGGCAAAAGTCCCGGGCCCGGTTGCCCCGGTCCAGGGCCTGCCATTCACCTCGACGCGCGCCCCGGCTGCCCACTGCGGGATGCGCAGGTTGAGGGTGAAGTCGAGCGGCCGCGGTACGCTGACGCGCATCTCGATTGTGTCCGCGAACGGATAGTCGCCGCCCTGCGCGAGCGTCACCTGCGTCCCGGACTGCATCCAGCGCACACGCGAGGGCAGGTAGAGATTGACGTACAGCCCGCCGGAGTCGCGCAGAAAGGAGTTGATGCCGTAGTCGGCCGCGACCTGCGGCAGCGTCCCCGAGCAGCACGGGAAGCGGTGATTGGAGTACACCTTGCTGCCGGCGAAGTTGTAGTCGGCGTAGTAGAAGGCGCGACCGTCCGGCTGCAGCGCCCGCGCCCCGAGCACGGTGTTGTACATGACGCGCTCCATGCTGTCGCCGTAGCGGGAGTCGCGCGTCACGCGCAGCAGGTAGCGCGTCAGCTTGAAGTGTGCGTAGGCGCCGCACGGTGTCTCGAAGCTGTTGTGGGTTGCCTCGAGGCTCGCGTAGAGCTCGGGGCCGTCCACACCCATGAGCTTCTCGTCCGGTCCCCAGCCGCCGGTCGGAAAGCTCTGCGCGGTGAGCAGGGAGAAGGCGTTCTCGGCGGCGCGCAGGTGCCGGCTGCTGCCGAGCGTGAGGTACGCCTGCATCGCCGAGCAGAGCGAGTTCACGTGACTATAGGCGTGCTTGCCGGCGAGCACGTCCTCGCCGCGCGCGAGCGGATCGAACCACGTGGCATCGTCGAGAAAGCGCGTCGCGAGCTCGCGGTAGCGACGCCCGGCGCCGCGCCGGTAGGCGAGGAACAGATTCTCCGGGATGGTGTAGGACTCATCCCAGCGATACGACTGATCCTTGGCCTTGCGCCACGGCAGCTCCCGGTCGACCGCGGCGGGCGGCAGGTGCGGCAGGGCCGTGTCGGTGGTGCGCTCGAGGATCGCGGGAGCCTGGGCGTCGTCCGCGAGCCGCCAGGAGTCGAGCAGCCCCAGCACCAGCTTGTCGTAGCAGTACGCCGGGAAGCGATTCTCCGCGTAGAAGCCGGCGCCGATGGTCGCCGCATACAGGCGATTGAGGCGCAGCACCTTGTCGCGCGCCTCCGCCGAGCCCGTGATCGCGTGGTAGCGGGCGAGCGCCGAGACCCACTGACCGAAGGTGGCGCCGGGCGCAAAGCCCGCATCGTCCCGGTGCCAGTCGTAGTCGGGATCGTAGTTGTACCAGCCGCCGAGATCCTCGCCGGGCGCGCTCTGTCCGGCCATCTGCCGGAACGGCCGCAGCAGGCTGTCCTCGCTGAGGTGCATCAGCACCTCGTGAGTGCCCTCGAGCTGCGCGCGGTGCAGCGGGCTCTCGACCGTGACGTCGCCGTAGGCGAGCTCCGCGAGCGGCAGCGCGGCAGCAGCGCCGGTCCGGGCATGGAGCGGTGCGCAGCCGACGGCTGCGACTCCCGCGGCGAGGCGCGCGAACTCACGGCGTGAGAGCTGTCGGTGCCGCATGGGTGCCCATAGTCTCAGGTATATTGCCCACCGTGAACCCAGTAGCCGTGTTGCAGGGGGCTTGCGCCGTCGCGATCGCCAGCCTCGCGGGGCTGGTGGGGGCGGGGCAGGCCGCAGCGGCACAGGGTCCCGCGCCGCGCCTCGATTTTGCGGTCGAGGACGGACTCAATCTCAACCAGTTCGTGCGGCAGGCGGGCGTCGCCGCCCATCTGCTGCTGCGCTCCGGCGCCGACCCGCGGATCCTCGTCGCCTTCCCTGCGGGCAACAGCGGCGTGGGCCTGTGGTTCGCGCACCGCCCCGGCGCCGCGCGCTTCACGCTCGGCGGCACGCCGCGCCCCGTCCGCGAGACCGACCGCCGCGGGCGCCCACTCTATGGCATCGAGGCACAGGCAAGCGTCGCGGCGGATGAGCTGGTGCCGCGCGAGGCCGTACTGTCGAGCATCCGCGTGCTGCGCGACTACCAGTCGCTCGGCACGCTGCCGCCGGGTCTGCGCGTCACCCCGGCCGCCACGGGGGCGACGCTCACCTGGGCGCGCGAGCGCCTCGACGGCGCTCTCAGCTACGTGCTGCGTGTCGAGGTGACTCACGGTGCGCTCGCGGAGGGGCGGATCGCCGCGGCTGCGGACGGCACGATCGGGCTGCGCATCACGGCTCTCTCGGGCGAGGCGCCGCTCACGCCGCTCTCCGGCGGCGAGCTCCTGAGCGAGGCGGCAGCGGCCGATCCCGCGGCACGCGATACGCTCGCCTTCCTCTCCTATCGCGAGAAGCTGCTCGCCGGATCGTGGCGCTTCGACACCTACTTCGGGCGGGACACGCTCATGTCGGTGCGCCTGCTGATGCCGGCGCTCGCTCCGGCAGCGGTGGAGGCGGGGCTCGCCGCAGTGCTCGCGCGCCTCTCGCCGCGCGGCGAGGTCGCGCACGAGGAGGACATCGGCGAGCAGGCGGTGCTCGATCATCTGAAGACCGACGGCACGCGCGCAGCGACGCCGGTCTACGACTACAAGATGATCGACGGGGATTACCTGCTGGCGCCGGTGGCGAGCGCCTGGCTGCTGCACGATGGGCGTGGCCGTGAGCGCGCCGTGGCCTTCCTCGCCGCGCCGGTCGGCGGGCCGCAGGAGCGCCGCGGTACGCGCGGCGCGGCGCTGCTCGGGAACCTGCGACTGGTGCTGGCGAGCGCCGCGGGCTTCGCGGCGAGCCCGGAGCGGGCGCGCCTCATCGGGCTGAAGCCCGGCTTCGCGGTCGGCGAGTGGCGCGACAGTGACAGCGGGCTTGGCGGCGGGCGCTACCCGTACGACGTGAACGCGGTGCTCGTGCCGGCGGCGCTCGAGGCCGCCGCCGAGCTCGGCGCGAGCGGCCTGCTCGCGCCCTTCACCAGGGCCGCGGACCGCTCGCTTCTGGCGCAGGCAGAGGCGATGGCGCAGGTATGGCGCACGCGGGCGCCGCCGCTGTTCGAGGTGGCGATACCCAACAAGGAGGCGGCCGGCGCCGTGTGGAGCTATGCGCTGGAGGAGAAGGTGGCGGCACTGCCCGCGATCGCCGCTCTCGGCGACGATGAGCTGCGATTCCATGCGATCGCCCTCACGGCGGCGGCGGAGCCGGTGCCGGTGATGCACTCGGACGAGGGCTTTGCCCTCCTGTTCGGCGAGCTGGACGCGGCGAGCGTCGATCGCGCCGTCGGCGTGCTGCTGCGGCCGTTTCCCGCGGGGCTCATGACGGACGTCGGCATGCTGGTCGCCAATCCGGCCTACTGCACGCGCGAGCTGCGCGCGCGCCTCAACCGCAACGCTTACCACGGCACCGTCGTCTGGTCGTGGCAGCAGGCGCTGTTCGCCGCCGGTCTCGCCCGGCAGCTCGCGCGTGGCGACCTGCCCGCCGAAGTACGCGCGCGGCTCACGGCGGCGCAGCACGTGCTGTGGACGGCGATCGAGGCGACCCGCGCGATGAACAACTCCGAGCTCTGGTCCTGGTCGTTCAGCGATCGCCATTACCACGTCGCCCCCTTCGGCAGCGCGGCGGCGGACGCCGACGAATCGAACGCGGCGCAGCTCTGGAGCACGGTGTACCTCGCCGTGAGGCCTCCGCAAGCCCTGGAGCATCCGCCATGAAGGGCAAAATGACGTTGCTGGCCGCGCTGCTGCTCGCGGCCGCCAGCGATACGCAGGCCGCCGGCGATGCGAGCTTCACGCTGAGCGCCGCCATGAAGGATCTGCCCGCGTATTTCCCGGGCTACCTCGGTAACGGCTACGTCGGGACACTTACCGCGCCGCGCGGCACCGAGGCCACGCGCAGCTACCTGGCCGCATTCATGGACCATACGGCCGGCGACATGTCACGGCCGGCGGCGCTGCCCGCATGGAACCAGATCGACTTCAGTGCGGGAATGCCCGGGCAGGGCTTCGACTGGCTCAACCGCGTGGCGCTCAACGAACGGCGCTTCACCGATTACCGCCAGACACTGGACCTGTACGGCGCCACATTGACCACCAGCTATCGCTTCGTCGATCGCGGGCGCGTGACGGCGGTCGAGGTGGTGACACTGCTCAGCGAGGCGGCGCCGCATCTTGCGGCCACACGCATCACGATCACGCCGGACTACGACGGCGAGGTGCAGCTGTCGTTCCCGCTCATCCTGTGGGCGGAGCATGCACCGCGCTTTCCTCTCGGCGAGACCAGCGGCCCGGAGCAGGAGGAAGCGATTGCGGCGAACGATCTGCCGATCGAAGCGCGGCCGCCCGCCACGCCCGACCGCGAGGCCGTCTGGTATCCGGGCTACGCCGCGGTTCACTCCGCCGACGGCGACCCGGCCACCCTGTCGCTGTGGCTCGATGGCCAGGCGGCGCAGGGCCTGCGCATGGCGATGGCTGCGGCGGTGGCGCTCCCCGATGCGGCGCAGGCGCAGAGCGTCACACTGCACAAGACCCGCTACCGCCTGGCGCTCGACGTCGACATCAGGGTCGCACGCGGCCGCAGCTACAGCTTCACGAAATACGTGGCGCTGTCGCGCGAGGGCTGGGGTGGCGGCGCCGCCGAGGACCTGGAGCTGGCGCGCGCGGCGCGCAGCCGCGGCTTCGAGCGGCTGCTCGCTGAGCATCGTGACGCCTGGGCGTCGCTGTGGCAGCCGGACATCCTCATCGAGGGCGACCCGCGGGCGCAGCTGGTGACGCATTCCGAGCTCTACCACCTGCTCGCGAGCACCACCGCAGGCACGCAGCTCTCGCCCGGTCCCGATGCACTCACCCCGGAATACTCGGCGCATGTGTTCTGGGACAGCGACACGTGGATCATGCCGGCGCTCCTCCTGCTGCACCCGGAACGTGCGCGGCCGATGCTCGACTTCCGCTTCCGCACGCTCGCGGCGGCACAGCAGCGGGCGCACTCGCACGGCTACCAGGGGGCGATGTTCCCGTGGGAGTCGGATCCGGAGAACGGTACGGATCAGACGCCGCACTCGGCGGTGCTGCTCGCGGACACCGAGATCCATGTGACCGCGGACGTCGCCATCGCGCAGTGGCAGTACTACCTCGCTACCGAGGACCGCGCCTGGCTGCGCCAGAGCGGCTGGCCCGTGATCCGCGAAGTGGCGCGCTTCTGGGCGAGCCGCTCCAGCTGGAATCCGCGCGAGCATCGCTACGAGATCGAGCACGTCAACTCAGTGGCGGAGTCGCACAACGACATTCCGAACGACACCTTCACCAATGTTTCGGCGGCGCGCGCGCTCGCCATCGCGGTTGCGGCGGCACGCGTGCTCGGCGAGCGGACGGACCCGCTGTGGGAGAAGGTATCGCGCGGCATGTACGTGCCGCTCGCTGCCGACGGCTCGCATCATCTGCCCTTCGATCCGTCGATCGTGCGCAGCAGCGAGGACTTCGGCGGCGGACCGGTGCCGCTGCTGTTCCTGCCGTCGCTCGATCTCGCCATGAGCCCGGAGCTGCGGCGTGGCGACTACGCGTACGCCGTGCGCCCGACGCCGCTGGCGCGCGCCGGCGCCACCAGCATGGGGGTTGCGCCATCGATCGTCGCCGCGGCCACGGTCGGTGGGAGCGAGGAAGCCGCAGCGCTGCTGCGCGCGAACCTCGAGGGCGGCACCTTGAAACCGCCTTTCAACGTGCGCACCGAGACCGCGGGTAACAACACCGGGTACTTTCTGACGGGCTCCGCGGGTTATCTGCAGAGCCTCATCTACGGGCTTACGGGATTGCGCATCCGGGATGAGGGGCTGGTGGAAGCCTACGCACCGCTGCTGCCCGCGAGCTGGAGCTCACTGACCCTGCGCAACGTCCGCTTTCGCGGGCAGCGTCTCGATATCCGTCTCGCCCGCGACAGCTCGGGTGTCGTGCGGCTGACGCGCGCGGCCCACCGCTAGCCGGTCCTAGGCGCCGCTCACCCGCTGCAGCCTGACGCGGATCAGCTCGCCGGTGGGCGCTTCGATGCGGCCGTTGCGCAGCGTGTTCGCCTGCGGATTCACACCGTCGAAATCGAGCGGCACCCCGAGCTCCCGCGGATAGTGCGCAGTGCAGGCCTCGGGACTCAGCTGCAGGCGCTGCGCGCCCGCCGAATAGCTGCTGCCGCGCGGGTGGAGCTTGCACTCGCCATTTCCCGATGCCGCCTGGTACTCGAGAGTTCCCTCGATACCGCCGTCCGCCTGCACACGGCTGATGCTGAGACTCACCACTCGCAACCGCTGCCTGCCGGATGCATCGAAGTAGGCACCGCTCCACCTGCCCTCGAGATCCGCGCGGACGGGCACGGTACGTACGACGGGCGGCGTGTCGGCAGCCGGCGCCGGGGATGCGGTTACCACATCCTCGGCAGAGGCTGGCTCAGGATCGGGCGACGCTGCCGTCGCAGTCGGCGGCGCTGCAGGCTCCGGGGCCGCGGGTGCGGGCGCTGACGCCGGCGCTTCCGCGGGCGGGGAGGCGCTGGGAATCACGGCCGTTAGCCGCTCCGGGTGACGGAGCAGGGCGCCGAGTGCGACCGTCGCGATCAGGAGGGCCGCCGCACTCAGGCGGTGGGCTCGCAGGCCCTCAAGGAGACGCGGCCGCGCCGCAGGCGGCGGTGCTGCAGAAGACGGCGCGGAGCTCGCACGCGGTGAGGTTTCCTTGAGCAGCGTGCGCGCGGAGTAATCGAACATCATCGTGCCGCGCGCTGTGGGCGCGGCTGGCGGCGGGGCGGGCGCGGCTGGTGCGCCTGGCGCGGACTCGGGTTCCTCAGGGGGGAGAGCGAAGTCCAGGGAATCTCCGCTCATCGGCGGCGCATACTCGAGCGCCACCGTGGTGCTCGGGTTTACCCGCGGCAAGGGGATCGTACCGCTGCCCACCCGCGACAGGAGGATCGTGCCGGTGCCTGGCCGCGGCGGCGGCGCCCTGGGAGCCGGCGCAGGCGTATCCGGCAGCGCCTGCATGAACTCGTCCGCACTCTGGAAGCGCGCGTCCGGGTCCTTGGCGAGCGCGCGCATCACGGCGTCCACGAGCGGCGGCGGAATGTCGCGGCAGTAAACGCTCGGCGGCTCGGGCAGATCGTTGACGTGCGAGTTCAGCAGCACGAACTCGGCCTTGCCGCGTGGATTGAACGGCGGCTGGCCGCTCAAGAGCTGATAGAGCGTGATGCCGAGGGCGTAGATGTCGGTGCGGCAGTCGACGGCGCGGCCGAGGATCTGCTCGGGCGCCATATAGAGCGGGCTGCCGATGCTGGTGCTCGCCTTGGTCGCGCTGCTCGAGCCCTGGCGCTTGGCGATGCCGAAGTCCATCACCTTGACGAGGTCGTCCCGGGTGAGCATCAGGTTGCTGGGCTTGAGATCGCGATGGATGATGCCGGCACGGTGCGCCGCGGCGACGCCGCGCAACGCCTGCTTGAAAATCGGAATACTCTCGGCCGCCGGGATCGGTCCGCGCTTGCGGATCAGGTACTCGAAGCTCTCGCCGTCGATGTACTCCATCACCACGACCGGCACGCCGTCATGGATGAAGTAGTCGAACAGCACCGCGATGTTCGGGTGGTTGAGGGCGCCCTGCATGCGCGCCTCCTGGCGGAAGCGCTCGACGAAATCGGGGTCGTTGCGCGCCTCGACGCTCATGACCTTGATCGCGACCTGGCGGTCGAGATTGACGTCGAGCCCCTTGTAGACGACGCCCATGGCGCCGCGACCGATGAGCTCCAGAACGCGATAGTGATCGAGGAGCTCGCCGATCATGATCGATGAGCGGGCTTACGGCGCCTGCCGCACGGCATCGAGCGCGAGCGGAGCGGGCGCCGCTGCGCTGTCGGCAATCAGCGCGGGGTGCGGCGGCCCGTTCGGGCCCATGCGCTTGGAGGCGGCCTCGAGCGCTTCCAGCACCTGGGCTTCCTGCTCGTTCTCCATGGCGTTGAGGTCGTTGAGCCCGATGCGGGTGTGCAGGCCCTCGGGGCAATCGGACGGCGCGCTCAGCTCGACCACGACCGGGATCATCCAGTCGTCGTCGCTCATGCCGCCGGTGCGCTTGATGTAGTCGTTGGGGCCGAGGGAACAGCTGCCCCTCGCGGTGCCCGATGGGACCTCGAGCGGCTGCACGACCGCGAAGAACACGTGATTCGGCCGGAGCGCCGGCGGAATGCTCTGCATCGTCGTCATGGTGGCCGGGGTTGCCATCGCTGCCTGGCGCTCCTGCAGCTGAACTTTGATCTGCGCGTTGAGCTGCGCCTTGATCTGCGGCGTCACAGCCGGCGGTGCGCTCATCGGCGCCGGCGGCGGCGCGGCTTGCGGGGCGGGCGGTGCCTCACTCGGCGCATCGCCCGGTTGTGCGGCGGCCGGTGCATCGGCGGATTGCGGCGCCTGCGGGGCATCGCCCGAATGCGCGGCATACGCCGGACCGTCAGGTGTCGGAGTGGGCGTCAGAACGGTCCAGCCCGGAGCGGATGCGTCCGGCGCCTCTGCGGGTGCGGGTGCCGCGGCGGGCGGCGCAGTCTGTGCCTGATAAGCCGCCTGCATGTTCTGCGAGATGATGTAGTCGGTCATCCACTGATCCGGGCTCATGTACACGGGATAGGGCGTGAACAGCACGCCGTATGCGGGATACCACGGTTGCGCATGCCAGCCCCAGGCAAACACCACCGGCCGCGCCCACACGCCGAGTGCCCAGCTGTAGTAGACGGCGGGATAGTGCACTGCCGGCACGAAGGTCTCGTACGCGAACGCCCGGCCGTACTGGTGCCAGACATGGCTCTGATAGGTGCGCGTGTAGAGGACGCGGCCGCCGGCCATGTAGGTTCGGCTGGTGAATCCCGGCCGGATGGTGCGCTCGACCGTACTGCCGTTGCCGTAACGAGCGACTCGCGTCTGATTGGCGGCGAATGCGGCGTGCTGGTTTTCGCGCACGCCGCCGCCGTAGGCCGGACTGCGTCCCATCCTGTTGCGGGCAGCCATGTCGCGGTGATAGGTCGCGACCGGGTGCTCGTGCTGCGCGTAGTTGCGCTGCGCGCTGGCGGCGCGGGCCGGCTGCGCGCGGACCGGCTGCGCGCGGACCGGCTGCGCGCGGACCGGTTGAGCGCGGCGGCTCTGCCGCTCCTCGGCCCGCGTGATGGCCGGGGCGATGACGGCGAGACTGACGAGGGCCGTCACGGCGAGCGTCACAGAGGCCCTGCGGTCCAAACTCCACATAATCTGACTCCAGATGCCGCGGGCCTCGAAGTGGCGCCGCCCTGGAAGATGTAGCGGATGACTCTAGCGCGCGGTGTACGTGGCGCAGGGAACTATGTCGCGAAACGCGCCCCGGCGCGGCGGTTTGAGAACCGCAGCACACTTCGCCCGCACAGCGGAAAGTGCCGTTGGCGCGGTGCGCTCAACCGCCGGCGCGGCGTCGGCCGCGGCTGCCGGCTCGCGGCGCCGCCGGCTTCGCTTCCGGCAGCGGCACGGCCTTGCGCAGCTGCGGGTAGGTTTCGGTCGAGTGCGGGATGCCCATCGCCTGCACGAAGTGCTCCTGGAACTTCGGCTCGATCGCCGTCTCGATTTTCTCCACGCGGCGTACCAGATCCTCGATGGTCTTGCGGGAGGCCTTGTCGAGCAGCGCGATGCGTGCGCCGGTGCCGGCCGCATTGCCGGCGGAGGACACCTGCGACAGGTCGCAGTCGGGGATCATCCCGAGGATCATCGCGTACTTGACGTCGATGTGGCTGCCGAAGGCGCCGGCGAGGCGGATGCGGTCGACGTGATCTACGCCGAGGCGGTCCATGAGCAGCTGCACACCGGCGCGCAGCGCAGCCTTGGCGAGCTGGATCGCGCGCACGTCGTTCTGGGTGATCTGCAGAAGCGGCGCGCCCGCGTGCAGCGTGTAGGCGAAGGTGCGGCCGGTGGGGACGATGCGCGCGCTGCGCGCGGCGAGCGCGCCGTCGATGACGCCATCGTGGCTGATGATGCCGGCGAGGTACATCTCGGCGATCACCTCGATGATCCCTGAGCCGCACACTCCGGTGACGCCGCTGCCGGCGATGGAGTCCGCGAAACCGGGACTGTCCGACCAGAGATCGGAGCCGATGACCTTGAAGCGCGCCTCGAGCGTCTGCGGGTCGATGCGCACGCGCTCGATGGCTCCCGGAGCCGCACGCTGCCCGCAGCTGATCTGCGCGCCTTCGAAGGCGGGGCCCGTCGGGCTCGAGCAGGCGAGCAGGCGCTCCTTGTTGCCGAGCACGATCTCGGCGTTGGTGCCGACGTCGACCAGCAGAGTGAGTCGCGGCGAGAGATCCGGGCGCTCGGCGAGGATCATGCCGGCGGCATCTGCGCCGACGTGTCCGGCGATGCACGGCAGCGTATAGACGCGCGCCCCGGGGTGGAGCGTGAGCCCGAGCTCGCGGGCGGTCAGGCCGAGTGCCGAATCGGTGGCGAGCGCGAACGGTGCACCGCCGAGCTCGACCGGATCGATGCCGAGCAGCAGGTGATGCATGATCGGGTTGCCGACCACGGTGAGCTCGAGGATGTCGGTGATCGCGACCTGCGCCTCGCGGGCGACGTCGGCGGCCAGCGCATCGAGTGCGCCGCGCACCGCCTCGGTCATCTGCCGTGCGCCGCCGGGGTTCATCATCGCGTACGACACCCGGCTCATGAGATCTTCGCCGAAGCGGATCTGCGGGTTCATGGCGCCGCTGGAGGCGGCGATTTCGCCCGTCTCGAGGTTGCACAGATGCGCGGCGATGGTCGTGGAGCCGACGTCCACCGCGAGCCCGTAGACCTTGTCGTGGAAGCCCGGCCACACGCCGATCAGCTGCGAGCCGGCGTGCACCGCGACGGTGACGCGCCACTCGCCCTTGCGCAGTGCCGCCTGCAGGTTCTGCAGCACCGCGAGATCGCAGCGCAGCGGGCCGAAGTCCCACTCCTTGTGCAGCGCCTCGAGCAGCCGCTGCAGATCCCCCGCCGGATCGTGCATGTCGGGCTCGCGTACCTCGACGTAGTGCAGGTGCACGACCGGGTCCAGCGTGATGGAGCGCGCGTCGGCCGCCTTGCGCACCACCTGGCGGTGGACCTGGCTCGAGGGCGGCACGTCGATGACCAGGTCGCCCGCGATGCGCGTCGAGCAGGAGAGACGGTGGCCGGCGGGCAGCGGGCGCCGCCGCGCGAAGCTCTGCTCGGCCTCGCTGACCGCCGAGACGTGCGCGGCGCTGGAGGTTACGCCGTGCTTGGGGAAGTCGCCCTCCATGACGAGCACCTGGCAGCGCCCGCAGATCGCCCGGCCGCCGCACACGGAGTCGACGTCTACTCCTAAGCTGCGCGCCGCCTGCAGCAGCTGCGTCCCGGCGGGAAAGCGTCCGCGCTTTCCCGAGGGTGTGAAGACGACCAGCGGATCCTTCGAGGTCATGCCTGACCTTGCGCGCGTCTCCGGTGGCCGCCCTCGCGCCGCCCGCGCGCCGCGCCCTCGGGGGTGGGAGCGGTGCCGCCGCCGGCCGCCAGCGCCGGCGCTTCGCGGAAGCGCTTGATCCAGCGCGCGCAGTCGGGGTCGTGACCCATCATGACGTCCGCCCCCATGCAGGCCTTGACGATCTCGACGTGCATCGGATTCATGATCGCCGAGGTCATGCCGGCGCCGATCGCCATCGACAGGAACACCGCGCTTATCCCTTCGCGCGCCGGCAGGCCGAAGCTGATGTTGGAGGCGCCGCAGGTGGTGTTCACCTTGAGCTCGTTGCGCAAGCGCCCGAGGAGGCGCATCACCTGCACGCCCGCCTGGTTGATGGCGCCGATCGGCATGACCAGCGGATCGACGACGATGTCGCTCACCGGGATGCCGTGGTCGCGGGCGCGGTGCACGATCTTCTTCGCCACCTCGAAGCGCACGTCCGGGTCTTCCGAGATGCCGGTCTCGTCGTTGGAGATCGCGACCACCGCGGCACCGTACTTCTTCACCAGCGGCAGCACCGCTTCCAGTCGCTCCTCCTCGCCGGTCACGGAGTTGACCAGCGGTTTGCCCTTGTAGACGGCGAGACCGGCCTCGAGCGCGGCGACGATCGAGGAATCGATCGACAGCGGCATGTCGGTGATCGACTGCACCAGCTGGATGGTCCGGGCGAGGATCGCCGGCTCGTCCGCCAGCGGGATACCGGCATTCACATCCAGCATGTGCGCGCCGGCTGCGATCTGCGCGTGGGTGTCGGACTCGACGCGGCTGAAGTTGCCCGCCGCCATCTCGGCGGCGAGGATCTTGCGCCCGGTCGGGTTGATGCGCTCGCCGATCATGACGAACGGGCGCTCGAAGCCGATGACGACTTCCCTGGTGGCGGAACTGAGAACGGTGTCGGTCACGATGCCATCCTGCTGGTGGTGGTTTGCGGATCGCGCCCCGGGTACCACGGCACCCGGCCGTCGAGTACTCCGGAGCGCTCGATGATTTCTGCGACGGCGTGTTCCTGGCGAAACGCCATGACGTGCACGCCGTGTACGCCCTTGAGCGTGCGGGTCTCCTGGATGATCTCGATGCACAGGCGCCGGCCCTCGGCGGCGGGGTCCGCCGCGCCCGCCAGGCGCTTCACCACGGCGTCCGGAATGTGCACTCCGGGCACGTGCGTGCGGATCCACTCCGCCGACCTGGCGGAGCGCAGCGGGCCGACACCGACCAGTATGAAGACCTTGTCGAGGAGCCCCAGCTCCTCCACGTGCCGCATGAAGAGGCGCAGCAGCGCCATGTCGTAGCACCACTGCGTCTGGATGAACTGCGCACCGGCGGCGACCTTCTTCGCCAGCCGTTGCGCGCGCCACTCGACGGGGTGCGTGAAGGGATTCTCGGCCGCCCCGAGCAGCACCCGCGGGGCGGAGGTGATCTTGCGGCCGGAGAGGAAGCGGTGCTCGTCGCGCAGCGTGCGCGCGGTCTCGAGCAGCGACATGCAGTCGAGATCGAATACCGGCAACGCCTGCGGATGATCGCCGGCCTGCACGCCATCCCCGGTGAGGCACAGGATGTTGCATACCCCCATGGCCGCGCCCCCCAGGATGTCGCCCTGGATGGCGATGCGGTTCTTGTCGCGGCAGGAGATCTGCATCACCGGGGCGTAGCCCATGCGGGTGAGGAGCGAGCACACCGCGAGGCTCGACATGTGGCAGTTGGCGCCGGAGCCATCGGTGGCGTTGATGGCATCGACATAACCGTCGAACACCCGCGCGCGCTGATAGACCTCTTCCGGATCGGCGGAGTCGGGCGGATCGAGCTCGGTGGTCACCGCGAACTGCCCGGCGCGCAACACGCGCTCGAGTCTTCCGGGAGAGGTGTGCCCGGGAAGGATCGGCAGCGGGTAGCCGGGGACCGGCTCGTCCTCGAATCTCACGACGGCTCACCCACGCGCTCGCGCACCGCGCGCAGCCACGAGGACCTGCCCTGCAGCCGCCGGTCGACGGCGGGCTGCACGTTGCGCAGCGCCTCGATGCCGCCGGCGATGCGCTGGCTGCCGGCGAAGGCCTCGACCCACACGCACTTCATCTCCGGGCGCACTTCGCAGTGGCCGTTGGCGCGCACGCCGCCGCACGGCCCGTTGCGCAGATTCTTCGGGCAGTTCATCGGGCACGACATGCCGGTCGAGGAGAGGATGCACTGCCCGCACATGCGGCAGTCGAACAGCAGCCCCTTCACCGTCTTCTCGACGCGCGCAACCGGGCGCTCGAGGCGTTGATAGCCGATCAGGCGGAACAGCGGGTGCAGCGCCACCAGCAGCGACTCGAAGCCGCGGTAGAAGGAGTTGAGCCCGCGGGCGTGCCGCACCGACCACTGTCGCACGGCGTACATCTACGCGCCCGCCGCGAGGCCCTTGGCCCGGATCAGTGCCTCGAGGTCGGCGTCGCTGTAGCGCGCTTCGATGCGCGCCGCTTCCGCCGCGGCTTCCGCCCTGAGGTCCTCGCCGCACGGACGCGCCTCGCTCCGCTTCCAGTCGGCGAGATAGGCATCCGAGCTTCCCTTGCCGGCACGCATCGCGGCGCGGTCGACGGCTTCCTGGAAGCGCGGCGACAGCTGGACTTTGGCGGTCTCGCGGCCGCGCTTGACGACCACCTGCGCGGGAATGTCGCGCCAGGAGATGATGCTCAGGCTGGCCATGCGGCCGGCTCTTCGGACGCGACCAGTGCCTCGAGGCGCGTGCCGAGCTGGCCGTACCCGGTGAAGCGATATTCGAAATCGAAGCCGAAGCGTGCGGCGATCTCACGCGCGCGCTCGATGGCCCCCGGGGTCTCGACCTGCGCCAGGTACACGAGCCGGCGGTAGTTGCGGAAGTATTCCTGCGCGAGCTCCGGATGGCGGTCGAGGCCGAGGGTGTGCACCACCAGCCGCTCGAAGTGGCGCAACAGGAAGTCGGTGAGATAGAAGGTGCCGGGCTCGGCCTCGGAGAGCTCCGCGAACACACGCGGTGTGGCGAGGAACTCGTAGCAGTGCGCCCCCGGCAGCCGCTCGATGCCTTCCTCCCTCAGCACCGCATCCAGCGCGCCGCCCGTGCCGCAGTCGGCGTAGACGACGAACATCCGGCCGTACTGGCCGCGGTTTGCCCGGATCACCTCGCGCACCGCGGGCGCGATGCGCTCGGGACGGTTGTGCAGCTGCGCCGGGAGACAGTGCACGTCCAGAGTCTGCCAGCCGTTGACACGGCGCAGCGCCGCGATCTCCCGGCCGAGGGCCCCGCAGGCGATGAGCAGTGTGCCGCGAGGAGTATCCATGCGCTTTGAGGTCCGCGCGCCGCCTCAGGCGGCGCTCGCTGCGGCGCGCGAGGCGCGGCGCGCCGCCAGCATGCTCTTGGCGGTCTCGACGGCGATCGCGGCGTCGCGACAGTAGGCATCGGCGCCCACCGCCTTGCCGAATTCCTCATTGAGCGGCGCACCGCCCACCAGCACGATGAAGTCGTTGCGGATGCCGGTCTCCTTCATCTTGTCGATGACCACCTTCATGTAGGGCATGGTGGTCGTGAGGAGCGCGGACATGCCGAGGATGTCGGGCTTGTGCTCTTCCAGCGCGGCGAGGTACTTCTCCACCGGATTGTTGATGCCGAGGTCGATGACCTCGAAGCCGGCGCCTTCCAGCATCATCGACACGAGGTTCTTGCCGATGTCGTGGATGTCGCCCTTGACGGTGCCGATGACGATCTTGCCGATCGGCGGCACGCCGGTCTCGGCGAGCAGCGGGCGCAGAATCTCCATGCCGCCCTTCATGGCGTTGGCCGCCAGCAGCACCTCGGGCACGAACAGGATGCCGTCGCGGAAATCGATGCCGACGATGCGCATGCCCTCGACGAGCGCGTCGTTGAGCGTCCTCTCGGCGTTCCAGCCGCGCTCGAGGAACAGGTGGGTCGCTTCTTCGACCTCGGCC
>Ga0335079_10004145_pt1 | contig 16663 bp, 10 predicted proteins | sample Lox_Sample_33_FD_206719 | JGI IMG/M metagenome (GOLD analysis project Ga0335079, IMG submission 206719) | Soil microbial communities from Loxahatchee National Wildlife Refuge, Florida, United States - Lox_Sample_3.3 | ecosystem: Environmental > Terrestrial > Soil > Wetlands | place: USA... | reverse complement strand
ATCAAAGTTGCGGCCGGGATGACTACGCTCGAGGAAGTCGCACGCGAAACGATTCACTAAAGTCCCGAGTCGCGAGTCCTGAGTCCTGAGGACCGCATAGACCAAGAGCTCAGGACTAGGGACTAAGGACTCAGGACCAACGAAAGGGAACTTTGCCATGGGTTTGTCGTTAAGCGATCTGCTCAAACGAATGCTGGAGATGAATGGCAGCGATCTGCACATTACTACCAACTCGCCGCCACAGATCCGCGTGCACGGTCACCTGGTGCCTCTCGATCTGCCACAGATGACTCCGGCCGAGACCAAGCAGCTGGCCTACAGCGTGATGACCGACTCGCAGAAACACCGCTTCGAAGAAAGTCTCGAACTCGACTTCTCGTTCGGCCTGAAAGGCCTGGCCCGGTTCCGCGCCAACGTCTTTAATCAGCGCGGCGCCACCTCTGCCGTTTTCCGTCTTATTCCGTTTGAGATCAAGTCGTTCAACCAGCTCGGGCTGCCAACCGTCGTCAGCAAAATGTGTGACAAGCCCCGCGGCCTTGTGCTAGTCACGGGACCAACCGGTTCCGGCAAGTCAACCACGCTGGCCGCCATGATCGACAAGATCAACAGCGAGCGCCACGACCATATTCTGACGATCGAAGACCCGATCGAGTTCGTGCACATGAATAAGAACTGCGTGGTGAACCAGCGCGAACTGCACGCTGACACCAAGAGCTTCACCGATGCTCTGCGCGCTGCCCTTCGTGAAGATCCCGATGTCGTGCTGATCGGCGAAATGCGTGATCTGGAAACCATCGAGTCTGCGCTCCGAATCGCCGAAACCGGTCACTTGACCTTCGGAACTTTGCACACGAACTCCGCGACTTCGACCATCAACCGTATCATCGACGTCTTCCCGGCTCACCAGCAGCCCCAGATCCGAGCCCAGCTCTCGCTCGTGCTCGAAGGCATCATGTGCCAAAGCCTTGTGCCCAAAGTCGACGGCAAAGGCCGCGCCATGATCATGGAAGTGCTCGTGCCCAACGCGGCTGTGCGCAACTTGATCCGCGAAGACAAGATCCACCAGATTTATTCGTCCATGCAGTCCGGACAGGACAAGTTCGGAATGCAGACGTTCAACCAGTCGCTTGCTACGGCGTACTTCCAGAAGCAGATTTCGCTGGAAACCGCCTTGGCACGATCCAGCAACGTGGACGAATTGCAGGAAATGATTAACCGTGGCGCCAGCCTGATGAACCGTCCGACATCGGCGGGTTCGTCACTGGCACGCGGAGCGGCTACCTCCAAACACTAACAGGGCGGAGGAGCTGCGTGAGCAGCATCAGTTTCAGCGAGCAAGGCACGTCAGTGAGGAGAGGCTAAACCATGCCAGTCTTTACATTTTCCGGGAAGGACGCATCAGGACAGAAAGTATCGGGTGAGCGCCTGGCCGCCAACAAGCAGTCACTAGCCCAGGCACTGCGCCGCGAGCGCATCACGCCCGGCGCCATTCGCGAAAAGGGCAAGGAATTTTCCATGCCCACCTTCGGGTCAGCCAAAGTCAAGACCAAGGACATCGCGATCTTTTTCCGCCAGTTCTCGGTCATGATTGACGCCGGTCTTCCGCTCGTCCAGTGTCTCGAGATTCTGGCCGCGAACCAGGAAAACCCTTCTTTCCAGAAGACGCTCACCGGTGTACGGACCACCGTTGAAGGTGGTGCCACGTTGGCCAACGCCATGCGCCAGTACCCTGTCGTTTTCGACGACCTCACCACCAACATGATCGAGGCCGGTGAAACGGGCGGTATTCTCGACGTCATTCTGCAGCGCTTGGCGACCTACGTCGAAAAAGCCGTCCGGTTGAAGGCTGCCGTCAAGTCTGCTTTGATCTACCCAATCGCCGTCGTCGGCATGGCCGTTTTGATCGTCGGCGCCCTGCTCAAGTGGGTCGTCCCCATTTTTGCTAACCTGTTTGCCGGCCTTGGCGTCAGTCTGCCTCTTCCCACCCGCATCACGATCGGACTCAGCGCCTTCGTGCAAGCCTTCTGGTGGGTCTTCCTGGCCGGTGGAATTGGTTCGTGGTTCGGCGTGAAACAGATCCGTAAGGATCCCCGTGGAAAGTATTATTTCGACAAAATGCTCTTGCATCTTCCTGTCGTCGGAAGCCTGCTGCGGAAAATTGCGGTCGGCCGCTTCACCCGTACGCTAGGCACTCTGATCACCTCGGGCGTGCCCATCCTTGAGGGTTTAAGCATCACCGCCAGAACCTCGGGTAACGCCGTGCTGGAAGAGGCTCTGATGAAGGTCCGCAAGGCGATCGAAGAAGGCCGTACCATCGTCGACCCCCTGCGCGAATGCGGAGTGTTTCCCAACATGGTGACGCAGATGATTGGAGTCGGCGAAGCGACCGGCGCCATGGACTCCATGTTGCAGAAGATCGCCGACTTCTACGAAGAGGAAGTCGACGCAGCTACCAAAGACATGCTGGCCATGTTGGAACCGGTCATTATCGGTATCCTCGGCATCAGCATTGGCGGCATCGTCATTTCGCTCTACATGCCGCTGTTCGCCATGATCGCCAAACTGGCTGGATAGAAAAGCAGCTTTCAAAGTGGAAAGGTTTCAAAGTTTCAAGGTCAAAAGCCGCGAAAACTTTGAAACCTTGAAACTCTGAAACTTTGAAACCTCGGGTTTTCAATGCAATCGACGTTTGACGAGCGCAATTGGCTGGTCTGGCTGGTTCGGGTCCGCATTTTCATCCTGACGCTGCTCCTCGCTATCGAGTTGGCGATCGCGCAGTTTAGCCCGGCGCCCATGCCATGGCGCTTGTTCCTTACAACAATCCTGTTCTGGTATAGCCTGTCTCTCTTCTATGTGCTTCTGCTCTCGTTTTGGCAAGAGCATAGGGTGCAGGCCACTCTGCAGGTTCTCACGGATGTTGTCCTGGTCAGCCTCGTCATCCACGAGACCGGAGGCTGGGACAGTTCGCTGAATTTCCTTTACCCGCTGGTCATCATTGTTGCCAGCGTGCTGCTGCCAAGAGTCTGGGCAGGCCTTATTGCCGCACTCGCGTTCATCCTTTATGGCAGCGTGCTGGAGTTGAATTACTACGGGGTCATCAAGTCGTATTGCACCACCCATCCAGAACTCAAGGCACTTCAGGCAATCATTTTCGTCAACCTGTTCGCATTCTTGGCGATCGCCTACCTCGCGGGCTTGCTCACCGCAAAACTGCGTCAGGTTGGGGTCCAACTGAAAGACGCAAGCGGAGCCCTCGAAAGCCTCCAGGCCCTGCACGAAAATATTATTCACTCCATCAGCAGCAGCTTGATCACGACCGGTCTGGATGGCCGCATCACGCTGGTGAATTCGGCGGCGCAGAAACTCCTGGAGCGCACACCGGCGCAGTTGATCGGGACTTCAGTAACCCATCTATTTCTCGATCCGTTGCCCTCAGCCAATTCACAGCAGTCCCAGGCGCATGCGGAAGTCCGCTTTGATCCGCCGACACCGGCAAAGTTCCGCAAAACTCTGCGGGTGCGGGTAACGGCTCTGACCGTGCCGGACCGTGGAGATCTAGGCCATGTTTACGTTTTCGACGATCTGACCGAAATCCGGCGTCTGGAACGCGAGGTCCGCATGCAGGACCGTCTGGCTGCGGTCGGCCGCCTCGCCGCAGCGATCGCGCACGAAATTCGGAACCCCCTGACTTCCATTGCAGGTTCGGTGAGCATGCTCTCCGGCGTCCCCGAAATGAACGAGGATCATCGCCGTCTGCTCGACATCGTCACGCGCGAGTCGCAGCGCCTGAACTCCATCATCACGGACTTCCTCGCGTACTCGCGCCCCAAGCAATATCACTTCGACAAAGTCGACCTGATCCAGCTCGTCGAAGACACGCTAACGCTCATGGATCATCGCATGACGGCCGAGAAGACCGGCATCACGATTCATCGCAATTTTCCGGTCGACCAGGCCCTGGTTGTCGCCGACGGCGACAAGCTCAAGCAGGTCTTCTGGAATCTCTGCGAGAATGCTGTCCGCGCCATGAAGAATGGCGGTACCTTGACCGCCGCTCTCGAACCCTTGAGCGACGACTGGCAGATTTCCTTCATCGATACCGGCGCTGGAATGACCCCACAGCAAATCGAAAAGATCTTCGAACCCTTCCAGTCGAACTTCGAAGGCGGTACCGGGCTGGGACTGGCTATCGTTTATCAGATTGTCCAGGCTCACGAAGGCAAGGTGTGGGCCCGCTCCAAGCCGGGACAAGGAACCACGTTCGTACTCCGCCTGCACCGCCTCGATGCTGATCAGACCGCGTCCACTCCTCGGAAGAGTGCCGGTTCTGAAACTCTTCCTGAAAGAAGCAGGCAGCCGCTGACCCTGGCAGCAGGAGGAGGTGCGCGTGGCTAACATTCTCGTTTGCGACGACGAGCGCTCCATCTGCGAAATGCTCGACATCTCCCTTCGCCGTGAAGGGCACAAGGTGGAAACCGTCCAGTCCGGCCAGAACGCGAAAAGCAAAATCGATGGCGCTCTCTACGACGTCATCATCACCGACATCAAGATGCCCAACATCGACGGCATCGAAGTGTTGCGCCATGCGCACAAGATATCCCCCGATTCCGCCGTAATTTTGATTACTGCGGTCGACGACTACGAAGCCGCCGTCGAAGCCGTAAAGGCCGGGGGAGCCTCCGACTACATTCGCAAGAACCCGGGCCTGGTCGATGAGATCAAGTTGGCCATCAACCGTGCCCTCGAAAAACTCGCTCTCAGCAAGCAGAATTTTGCGTTCCGCCGCGATGCTGCCACTCGCAACTCTCTCGACAACATTATTGGCTCCAGCCCGGCAATGGAGAAGCTCAAGCAAACTGTCCGCACCGTCGCATCCACCGCCAGCACGGTGCTGGTCCATGGTGAAAGCGGAACCGGTAAGGAACTCGTCGCGCGCGCCGTGCACGTCTGCTCGCCTCGCGCCACAGACGCTTTCGTCTCCGTCAACTGTGGCGCATTTCCCGAGACCCTGCTCGAAAGCGAACTCTTCGGATACGTGAAGGGCGCCTTTACCGGTGCCAACCAGAACAAGCGCGGGCTCTTCGAAGTCGCCGACGCAGGAACCATCTTCCTCGACGAAATCAGCGAGATGACCCTCGCCATGCAGGTGAAGCTTTTGCGGGTATTGCAGGAACGTAGTGTCCGCCCGGTCGGGGGCACCAGCGAGATCGCCATCGACGTCCGCGTGATCGCCGCTACCAACCGGGAGTTGGACAAAGCGGTCGCAGAAAACCTCTTCCGCGAGGATCTTTACTATCGGCTCAACGTGATTCCTATCCGAGTACCTCCTCTACGGGAGCGGCGGGAAGACATTCCTCTTTTGGCAAACCATTTCCTGAAGAAATACGCGACCGCGGCCGGACGCAGCATACTACGCGTCAACTCCGGTTCTCTGGATTCGCTTTGTGAATACGAATGGCCGGGGAACGTCCGTCAACTCGAGAATACTGTCGAACGTGCCGTTGCTCTGGAAACTAGTGACGAATTACGCGTCGAACTGCCGGCGGAGCGTCCAAAAGCCCGAGCTGCAGCAGCCGCCGCCAACGGATCCGGGCTGCCGGAAGTCGGCGATCAACTTACTTTTCCCCACGGCTTCGGCATGGAAAACTACGTCGCCGGGATCGAGCGGTCTTTGCTCCAAAGCGCTCTCAACCAGAGCGGCGGTGTGCAGACGAAAGCGGCTGATATTCTCGGAATCTCCTACCGGTCCTTCCGTCATCTAATGAAAAAGTACGGACTCTAACAAAATCCTCAGGTTTTTGCTGTGGAAATGTTGAGTGGGCAAGGGTTCTAGGCCCAGCGTGCTAGGTGCCATCGTGTAAATTGTGCCGGACGCGCCTGTACGGTTGGAATTTTCGTCTAAGGTATTCGCCTGACTTTGGAAACGTTTTCGCTACATTGGTATTAGCCCCACGCACCGGATTCGCTTTTTTTCATCGAAAATAACAATCGCTTCCACTGTGTTGCCGTCGCATCTTTGCGACTCTTCCTTCGCACATTACATTTCCCGATTGTACAGATGCGTGTTTTAACGCGAGTTTGCTGTCGTCATCGCGTCGAAACGCCCTGCAAAGCTTTTTTCGACCGTTCGATTCCAATTTGGGAATGCCTCGTTTGTCTGCAAGTGCCTGTGGAAAAGACTTTTGCACGATTTCGCGCGAAATTCGGTTCACTATGGCAACGTGGATGCTATGGGATTTGGTAATTAAGCCGCGCACCTCATCGGTGAGGCAAATCCAAAAAAAAGGGAGGATGGGATGAAAGAGCAGACTGTTCGGCTCGGTCCGCGCGAACAGCAGATCGTAGACTTGCTTCTACAAGGCTGCGATAACGCCGAAATCGCCACCCAGCTCAATATGGCACGGCGGACTGTGAAAGCTCATTTCAACCGGCTGTTCCTTCGTTTCGGAATTACCGGCGGTATTAAGCGAGTCAAACTCGCGACCCTGCTGTACCGGAGGCAAACATGTCAGCAAACGAACGCTATGGAAACCGTACCCCAAATGAACGTGAGCACAGAGTCATCCAGCTTGTTGCCGAAGGCCTGAAGAACAAAGAAGTCGCAGATGCCATCGGAACCACCGAGCACGTCGTGAAGAACTACCTTCGTGTCATTTACGACAAGCTGGGCCTGTGGAATCGCGTCGAGCTTGCTCTGTGGTATGAGTCCAGGCGAACGCCAGCAGCGCTGCTCATGAACTAGGAGACGCTGAACTGCCGGGGTGAGATCAATAGGCGGGCGGAACGAGGAATTGTGCTCCGCCCCGCCGCACTCCGTTGTTGACGCTCGAACCTAGTGGCACCCGAACGCCTGCAGGTTACGCAATCTTTCGCCCGCTCCCGTGATACCTCTCTCGGCGGCCGAATCCAGCAGCACGCGTCCCTGCTCACAGTTCTTCGGAACTCCATCTCCTCTTAGGTACAAATCGGCCAGCATCAGCGTGGCCTGGCCGTTGTGTTTCGAGATGGATTTCCAAAGCCATTTCGCAGCTTCGCCGCCGTCCCGAGCGCGTCCGTCCGTTCCGCTCAGGTAGCTTTGCGCCATCGCAAGCTCCTCAGCGCCATTTCCTACGGCTGCTGCGCGAACAGGCTCTGCTTTCGCTGCCAACGGGTGCGTCTCACTGGCTCTCACAACCTTATCGGACTTTTGCGGCTCGTCTCGGCCATCAGAAGCTGGAGACTCAGCGGGCTGTGCGCTCTCGGAAGCAGCTTGCACCGGGGCGGGCTGCGTTGCTGCAGATTTCTCGGTAGACGCCGGAGCCGCCGGTTGTGCAGTTTCCGCAGCGGGGGCTGGCGGAGGCGCGGACGCCTCATTTCCGGCTCGCGAGGATTGCGCTCCTCGCCACGCAAGATATCCAAGTCCCACGATCAGGATTGCCAGCACCGCCGCAACGTAATATCGATATGAACTCGATCTCTGCGGTCCGTATTCCCAATCTTCCTCTTCCGCATCATCAGGTACACGCAAGCTCTGAAACAGCGACAGGTCACTGTTGGCAAACGCCGGCGTGTAAGAAGACGAGTCTTGCTCCTCTGCGGACGCCTCTTCTGCATATTCCTGGCCGTCGTCCGCGGCTACTTCCTCGTGAAATTCCCCGACCGATCGTTCGGGCGCTGCGTTTGCGCTTTCCGCTTGCGCGTGTCTCTGCTGACTAGAATCCAACTGGCTCTCTCTCGCGCGTGGATCTTCGCGCTCGAGTTTTTGCCCGCAATTTCCGCAAAATTGATGAGAGGCCGGATTCTCTGTCCGGCAGGCCCGGCAATACACGACTTCTTCACGCTCGTCCGGCAACGCGGTGCTCAGATCTCGCGACCGTGCGAAAGGCGCCATAACGGGTCTGCGTTGCTGTTCCTCGCGGCGCTGCTTCTCTTGCACCAGTTCCTGTAATAGTTCTACGACTGCTGCATCGCGCCTATCGGGAGGATTAGTGAAATACACCTCCGCCCAGCGGTTCATGTTCTCGGCCAGCAATGGATTTTGCAGAGGATTTAGCTCAGGCGCCGGAACGCTGTTCGCCGACTCCGATGGTTCGCTTGTGCGTGCCAAGAACTTCTCCTTGGAAGACGGATTCATTTGTGAGGTGGACCCCTACGTATGATTGCACGCCTCAGACCAAAGGTTGTCGATTTCTATCCGCCAGGAGTTCCTCGGCGGGCAACTCAGTTACAGGGTTTACGGTACGCCGGCTCAAACTGGTCCAACTGTGCTTCTCGCTGGCTCGTGAATCTGCCCTTCGGCGTCTTGCCATACAAATCCGTTCCCGGACAATAATAAAGCCCGGTGCGCTCATCGACCCAAACCTGCGTCCCTGGAGTTCCTTTGTCTTCTGGTGGTGCCGGAGCTTCCGCCAGCCCGAGTTGAATCAGTGTCCGGTCCCAGAATGAGAGATTCGCATCGGCGGTCTTCGCACGCGATGCCGCACCCTGTCCCTGTGCGTTGCTTGCTCCTACGGAGTGATTTGACATCATTCCCCAGAAGATTACGCAGATGACGAGGACCACAGAGATAGCCAGGTAAATATCTCCCCGTCGCGCATTCCAGAATTGTGCGAATGAGCTGCGGGCCGGCGCCAATTTCTCCAGGAAATCCTTGGCTGCGGCTGCTGAACTCCAATCACCCGGCCGCGATACTTTCTCGATCGCGGTCGATTCTGGCGCGTGATCTTCCTCTGTACCCGTCACCACTGGAACGGCGGACTCCTCAACCGCCGAACTTTCTTCTACCGAATGTTCTTCGATGGAACTCTCCTCTACCGCCTTCAACAGTTCTGCAAAATCTGGTAACTGGTCTTCTTCGGAATCGGACGGAATTCCCGACAATGAAGGTACATCCGGAGGCGGCGCCTGCACCGCCGAATCGTGTACTTCAACCTGAGCGGGCGGTCCCTCAAGCTCCGTAGACTGGAACTCGAGTTCCGGTTGCATCCCCGTCTCATCGGCCGACGCCACTTTCTGCGCTGCGTCGCTATGAGATTTATTTTCCAGCCTTCGAATGTCGACTGGGAGAATGTCACTCGCCGTTTTCACCGGTTGCGGCTCTGCAGTTCGGGGAGAGCCGCACTCCCCGCAAAACTGCTCCTCAGCCGGAATGTCGCGTCCGCACTTACTGCATATCGAGATCGTCGCTCGGTCGACGGTCGACGCAGTTCCTGCTTCGCGGCCCGCAGGCTTGTCGACCAGTGCTGCGAGATTAGGTTGCAGCTTCTCCAGAGCCTCGAGCATCGCGGCGCGCTCCGAGGCGAGTGATTTCTTCCACGTTACTTCTTCATCGCGGACCAGAGTTTCGGTCACCAATCCAGCCATCAATTGACACGTATGAATGTCCTGGTCGGTGAAGGCTCGTGGCTTAGCGTAATAAAGCTCCAGCACTCCCGCCACATTCCCCTGCAGGAACGCTGGCGCAGCGATCAACGATTGAATGCCTCGATTCCGGCATTCTTCCGTGTCCATCCCGATTTCCAGGTCGGTGTCTTCACAGCGCAAAACCTGCCCACTGTCGATGCACGATGTAGACAGCACTTTGTCGATAGAAATTGTGCTGTCTACCGCAGGAGCCTTTGGCCCCGCTACCGCCCGGTAATGCATGAACTGCCCATCGACAAAGCCGATCGCGGCTCCCTCAGCGTGGCTGATCTCGAGCACACGTTCTGCGATCAGAGACAGCGCACTGTGCAGTTCCAGTTGGCGCACTTGAATCTGCCGCTGCGTCTCTACGATTCTCCCCAGCCTGCTGGTGTCCTCCGACTGACTTGCCGGTTTCTGGGGTACTGGCGCAGATGCCTGCTTCTGAGCAACCGCCTTGGAATCCGCTTCCCGGTCCTGTGCCTCAATCTCAGCGCGCTTCTTTTCTAGCTTTTGCGCGAGCTTCTGGCTTGCCCCGTTGCTCTCCTGGAGCACATAGGCTGCTTCCAGCAGTTTGTCCAGAGTTCGCTCGTCGAAAATCGGTTTACCCTTTTCTTCTGACACAGTTGCAGTTACCACCAATGGAAGCCGCCCTCACTCTGCAGTCCGCTGCGTGCAGGAATGCGGCTTATGTTATTGCAAGTCCTGCGCCAACCGGCAGGAATGAGTCTCCTGTGAAGCAAAGATTTGGGCTTTTGGAGGACGGAGCATGTTAACAGCGCCTTGGCGGAGGCCCCTGATCTTGCAATAGTTTAACGCCTAAGGAGCCCTCTCGCGACAAATGTTACAGGAACTTACCCGCCTTGCGCCCCCACTTCCAGTCGTTTCAGCAGCGAACGACGGTAAGGGTTACCGTGCAAGAATGTGCACATTCGGGCAATTCCTTACCTCTAAGCCAGGGACGGCTCCTGGCTTGCGTTTCCTCTCCTACGGCTCAGGTAAAAGTAGACGGCCGGGGTAATGATCAGCGACAGCACCATCGAGACCAGTACTCCCCCGATTACAGCAATGGCGAGCGGTTGCAGCATTTGCGATCCCGCTCCTAACGCAAAGGCCAGCGGCAACATGCCTGCCATCGTGGCGAGCGCAGTCATCGCGATTGGACGCAGCCTGCGCCGCGCCGCCAGCAGCATCGCTTCTTCGGGAGACTGCCCCAGAGCGCGCATCTTCTGATCAGCATCGAGCAACAGAATACCGTTCTTCGCCACAATCCCAATCACCATGATCACGCCCATGAATGATGAAATGTTGAAGGTCGTCCGCGTGATCACTAACGCGATGAACACCCCGGAAATCGAGAGCAGCGCGGACGAAAGAATTGCGAGAGGAGCGGCGAAGCTCCCGAATTCGAACAACAGCACAATGAACAGCAGCATGATCGCCAGAATGAGCACGATCACCAGGTCGTGGAAATTGCTTTGCTGCTCCGCGTATTGTCCGCCGTACACCACCCGAATGCTCGACGGAATATGCAGGCCGTCCACCGCTTTCCGCACATCCGACATGCCGCTGCCCAGACCACGATCTTCAAGTCGCGCCGTCACGGCCACATCGCGCTGCAGGTTTTCCCGACGGATCTCCGTTTGGCCGGGCGTCTCGATGATCTGAGCCAGAGCTCCAAGAGTCGCCGTGTGCCCGGTACTGCTCACCAGCAAGGTGTCCCGCATTGCTTCGAGGGTGGCCCGATTACCGGCAGGGAAGCGCACCCGCACGGTGTACGCGCGGTCATTGGTGATCACCGGCATCGTCGCAGGTTCGCCTTCGAGAATCGCCGAAGCATCCAGCGCAATTTCTTCAGCCGTAAATCCCGCTCTCGCCGCAACGCTCGGATCAACCTGAAACGTCACTGCCGGTCCGCTAATCGTATTCTCGATTCCATTCAGAACGTCGACCACGCCATGAATCTTTCCGATGGAATCGGCCACTTTCGGAGCCCACTCCTCGAGTTGCTTGGGATCCTGCGAGAACAGCTTGATCTGGATCGGCTCCGGTGCCGAAGTCAGATCGCCGATCATATCCTGCAAAACCTGGGTGAACTCAATGTCCAGCGCAGGCTCCTCTTTCTTGATATCGGCTCGTACGTCGGCAATGATCTCCTCAATATCGCGGTCGCGCTTCGACTTCAGTTTGACCAGGATATCGCCGGTGTTGGCTTCAGTCACCGCCGCAAGCCCGAGCTGCAGACCTGTACGCCGCGACGTACTCTCGACCTCCGGCACTTCGTGCAACATTTCCTCAATGTGCGTGATCACCCGGTTTGTCTCCGCTAGGGAGCTTCCAGCGGGCATGATGTAGTCGAGCACGAATCCACCTTCATCCATCTCCGGGAGAAGATCCGTATCTGTGAAGTTGAAGCACACCAATGCAATCAGCACCAGCGCGATGCTGAAAATGATCAGCAGCCTTGGTCTCTCCAATGCCCGGCGAAGCCAATGTTCATGGAACTTGATTACGCGCTGAAAGAATCCACCGACGTGCTTCTCTTCCGCAGCGAGCAGCCTCTGCGTTTCGTCCTGAGCAGTCGAAGGCGTTGCGTCTGTTGCGGCCGTCTCCTCCGGTGTCCCGTTTTTTTCGTTTCTTCCTTTGATGAAGTACTGACTCAGATTCGGTGTCCAGGTCATTGCCAGCGCAAGCGACGTGATCAGCGAGACGCTCATCGTGACAGCGAGCGCACGAAAGAATACCCCATAGACTCCGTTGATTACGACGAGAGGAATGAACACAACGATCGGGGTGATCGTCGAACCGACCAGCGGAATCGTGATCTCTTTGAGCGCGCTCCGGATCGCTTCGATGCGACTTTGACCAAGATCGCGGTGCAAGACGATGTTCTCAACCACAACAATGGCATCGTCAATCACGAGTCCCACAGCCGCGGCCAGGCCGCCCAGCGTCATCAGGTTGAAAGTCTCGCCCATCAGCTTCAACACAATGAAGGTGACCATCACCGTCACTGGAATAACCAACCCCGCAACCAGGGATGTGCCCCAATCGCGCAAAAAAACCACGAGAATGATCGAAGCAAGAATCAGTCCCAGCAGGATCGCGTCTCGCACGCTCTTGATCGATCCATTGACGATGATGGACTGATCGTAGAAAGGTTCAATCTTGATTCCAGGCGGCAGAGTCTTTTTGATGTTCTCAATCTCGTTGTGAACTTCTTGAGCGACTTGAACCGTATTGCCGTCAGGCTGCCGATTGATATTGAGAAGCACCGCCGGTTTCCCATTCGCGGTAACAACCGTATAAACCGGCTTTACGCTTGGAGCTACGGCGGCCACATCTCCAATGCGGACGGGAATCCCCGTTTGGGTGTTCTTGATAACGGAATTAGCGATCTGCTCTGGTGTCCGCACCTGCCCATTCACCAGGCCCAGGTAAAGCTGATGATTGCGTTCGAGCAGTCCGGGAGAATCGATCAGATTGGTGCGCCGCACCGTGTCCAGAATGTCCGATACCGTGACGTTCGCCGTGAGCAGCTTCGCCGGATCGGGCATGATCTGAAATTCAGGTTCCTGCCCACCTTGGATAATGACTGTCGAGACGCCCGCCAGCCGGTTCAGCCGCGGTTTCATCTCGTACGTCGCCATCTCCCACAATCTTGTCTGCGGCGTTGTGTCTGAGGTGACGCTGTATGCGATGACCGGAAAGGCCGCGAATGTCAGGCGGTCCGCCCGAATCGTCGCGGTCGAGGGCAGCTCTGGCTGAATCCGCGAGATTGCCGCATTCACATATTGCAGTGTCTGGAACATGTCAACGTCCCAGCGGAAATAGAGATCAATCTCGGCCGATCCGCGGCTGGTGATCGAGCGAACACTCATTAACCCGGGGACGCTGTTTACCGCCTCTTCCAGCGGACGCGTGATCGTGACCATCATCTGATCAATCGGCATCACACCGTTGTCGACGCCAACCAGCACGCGTGGAAAGTTCGTCGACGGAAACACCGATACCGGAATGGTGAATGCCAGGTACGCGCCCAGCACCGCCAACGTAATGATCAGGAAAACGACCGGACGCGAATGTTGCGCCACCCAGTACTGATTCTTGGCCCCAGCTTTCGGTGAGTTCACGCCATCGCTCCGCAGCGGTTATTTGTCACTCGATCCCTCACTCGGAGCCTTGCCACCCTCGGCAGATGGCTTCGCCTCGTCCGACGGAGCGTTGGCAGCTTCGATTTTGATTTTCGTTTTATCCGGCAGCCCGTACGCGCCATTGGAGACCACCTTGTCTCCCGGCTTCACGCCTTCCAGGACTTGCACGCCATCGCCGTTGCGAATGCCAAGCTTGACTGCCTGTTGGTGCGCCAGCCCGTCCGTCCCTGCGATCATGACGGTCGTCGATCCATCCGCCGCCGTGAGCACCGAACTGGTCGGAACAACCAGAGCATCGTTCACAGTTCGGGCCGTAAGCGAAAGCTGTACGCTCGTTCCCGGCTTCAATTCATGCTTTGGGTTTTTCGCCTCAAGCCAGACTTCGACGGTGGTGCTGTTCGGATCCAGCGCCGGACTGACTACCGTCACCTTTCCCTCGATCGGCTTCTCAATCCCCGGTACCGTCATGCTTCCTTGATCGCCCACTTTGAGCGCGGCGGCGTCACCTTGCGGAATGTGCGCCTTCGCAATCACCGACGAGATATCCATCACGGTCAGAAGCGGAGTGCCCGCCGCTGCCATCTCCCCCGGGTAAAGCGGACGATCCGTGATCACGCCACTGATGGGACTTCGTATTTCGGAATAGCTGAGTTGCGCCTCCGCCCCAAGATACTTGCCCTTCGCCGACTCCAGCTGCCCAGCAGCTGCCTTCAGCTCCTGTTGTTTGCCGATCGCGAGCAACGCGTCGAGATGTTTTTTTGCAATTGCAAACTGGTTCCGAGCTTGCGTCAGATCCACGCGCGATTGATCCAGTTCTTTGCGAGGTAAAGCGCCCTGCTCAAACAATTGCTGTCGGTTCTCAAAGATCTTTTCCTGAGCGTCGAGTGCCTGCTGCCCCTGCTGCGTGTCGGCCTCGGCTTTCTGGATCTCCTCCGGCAAGCTGGCTGCTGTCGTGGTCTCGTATGCCGCCTGCGCCTGATCGAGTGCGCCCTTGGTGTCCTGCGCCGCGGCTGATAGATCGCGATTCTCGAGCACCGCGAGCAGTTGCCCTTCCTTGACTGCGCTGCCGCGCTTCACCAGAAACTTCTGCACCGGAGCGGTGATCTTCGGCACGATCGCCGATTGCGACACAGGGAACAACACTGCTTGAGCCGTGATCATGTGCTGGATCGTTGTCTTTTCGACCGGAGCCACTTGCACGCTGACAACCGGGCCTTGGTCCGGCTTCTCCGAGGAACATCCACACGCAATCGCGAGGATCGAGGCTGAAGCGACTCTCATCCACGAGAGCCCTCGAACACATCCGCTTGTCTTGGAAAATGCGATTTCGATTCCGTCCATGTATTCAGAAGCTTCCAGTCAATGTCTGAAGATTTGCCACGGCTACACGGTAACGCGATTGTCCATCGTCATACGCATTGCGCGCCTGCGTCAGCGTGTTCTGCGCATCCACAACTTCCAGAACAGTCGACTCTCCCGCCTGATAGCGCAAGGTCGTGAGCCGCAAGCTATCGGCTGCCATCTCCGCGGAACTCTCTAGCGACTCCATTTCGGACCGCGAGGTCTTGGCCTCAAAGTAAAACTGCCGCAGGTGGCTCAGCAGTTGCCGTTGCGCATACGAGAGCTCGACCTGGGCCTGATCGCGCCGCAATTTCGCCTGCTTCAATTTGCTGCGGTCCGCGCCCCAACTGAAGATCGGAATCTGCAACGTGGCTACCGTCGAATAGCCAAGGTTCCGCACGCCATTGCTCGTGATCGCGAACTGGTTCGAGTCGATCCCATAAAAATAATCAATGCTGAGCGAGGGCAAAAGTCCGCCCCACGCCGCCGTGACTTCATGATCCGACACTTCATAAGCCGCAAGCGCCGCGCGCAGATCAGGATTGTTTTTCTTGCCTGCCATCTCCACTTCGTCAAAGGTCGGCAGAGGTTCTGGTGTCTGCAGATCATCAACGACGGTGTAGTCCTGGTTGAAGTCCGGGAACAAGATGACGGCTAAATCAAGTCGGCTCCGTTCCATATCAAGCTGTGCTTCTTGCAGATCACGCTGCTGTTGCTGCGCCTGAATCCGCGCCTTGATCACGTCCGCGTGCGCGACTTCACCGCCCTTTTCCAGCTTGATACTGATATCCAGAAACCGTTGCGCCTCCGCATCCGCCCGCTGTGCCGTCGCATATTTACGCTGTGCCACCACAAGTCCGTAATAGGACTGCGTTACGGTGACCACCAGCCCGCGTTCTGCGATTTCCGCTTTCGCCTTCGCCAATGCCATGGCAGCCGAGGAACGCCGGTAGTCGCCGACATTGGTCAACGAGAGGGACTCGTGCACATCCCCCTGGCTGATGTACTCGTGCACTCCGTTGTTCGCAATGAACCGCGACGTCGGACACCCCACTGTGCTCGACTGGCAAGTGACCGGAACGGCTCCTACGCCCTGGGTATAGACGAACGAAGTGTTGTAATTCACATCGGGCAGCAATCCAGCCCTGGCTTGAACCCGGTCCTCCTTCGCAAGTCCCAGGTCCGTAACCACCGACCGGTACTGCGGATCGTTTTGTCGGGCCCGCTGCAGCGCATCCTGCAACGTGATCGTCAGAGGGGCACCCTGCGTCGGCGATGTAAGCGTGACCTGTGCAAAACTGCAGCCGAGCATCGCAAGCAGAACCAAACTGAGAATTCCCTTAGTTCCGATATGGGAACCGACGATCCGATCCGGAGAATGAAACCGGGAAAAGAAACTCACGTGTCACCTCGCATCTGAAGCACGAAACTAAATCGCACTAAACGTATGACGAGAAACAGGGTTGCGGACTCAATGGCGTTCGACTGCGCACCCTCGTGAAACGAAATTCGCGGAGTCGTCGAGAGTACCGACTTTCAACGATTGCATCGCTCATATTCCATTGCAGTTGCGCGGTGATCCGAATTAGAACTCGCTCAGCCTACCACCTCATCCTGAAAGCCACCTGAAAACCACGGTTCACGCCTAACTGACAGTTACTCAGGTATTTAGGAATCAACCGCGAACTGTAAAGAAATGGCGAAGCCCGTGCAATAGCAATCTGTTTTCATCCACCATTTCTTAGGAGGAACGATGATCGATCTGGAACTTGTAAAAGTCACACCCC
>Ga0335079_10004144_pt1 | contig 16663 bp, 17 predicted proteins | sample Lox_Sample_33_FD_206719 | JGI IMG/M metagenome (GOLD analysis project Ga0335079, IMG submission 206719) | Soil microbial communities from Loxahatchee National Wildlife Refuge, Florida, United States - Lox_Sample_3.3 | ecosystem: Environmental > Terrestrial > Soil > Wetlands | place: USA... | reverse complement strand
GACTAGTCACTAGTCACGAGTGCTTGTCCCCTATCTGCAATTGAATGACAACCACTATTCACTTGACCACCGACCACCAGCCACGAATCACGAATCAAGAATGACGAATCACGAATCACGAATCACGAATCACGAATCACTTTAATCCAACCTGACCAGAAAGACTGCGCCTTCGGGCGTCCTGGTGTCTCGAATTACTTGCTCGGCACGGGCGCGGAGGTCATCCTTTACGCGGACTCGCACCCACCAATCGCCGGCAGGACTGTTGAACGTTAATACCTGAGCTGTGTGATAGCGATGCGAGAGATGATCGGCGATTTCGCGGGCTCGTTTCTCGCGTTCGAATCCTCCAATTTGTACGGCCCACTTGCCGCCACCATCGAGCGGCTGTGGAGTTTTCAGTAGTTCAACGCGCACTTCGCCGGTGCCTCTTCGAATCAGATCAATTTTGTCGGCAGCCGCGCGAGAGAGATCGATGATCCGTCCTTCGATGAACGGGCCGCGGTCGGTAATGCGGACGACGACTGACTTGCCGGAACTCAAGCTTGTTACGCGAACGATCGAGCCGAGCGGTAAGGTGCGGTGCGCCGCAGTCATGGCGTACATGTCGTAGACTTCGCCGTTCGATCCGCGCCGATTGTGATAAGGCGCGCCATACCAGCTCGCAATGCCAGTCTCGATGAGCAGAGGTTTTGTGTCAGGAGAAATTTCAATCTGCGGCGGAAGCGATGGTTCGGCAGGCCTTGTTCGTTCAGCTTCGACCGGAGCCGACGCCGGCTGCTGTTCCGGTGGAGGCGGCGGCACCGCTACTTGCGCGGGTTTGTGGCTGCATCCTGCTAGTAGCAAAAGCAAAGAGATTGCGAGCAGACGTTTCATTTGCGCGAGATCGGGTGCTGTTCCATGTAATTTGCCAGGTCCTGCATTTTTTGCGCCGCAACGCGCAGGGCTTTGGTCGAGTGCTGCCGCACTGCAGGCACAACCTCATCGTTCAGGTATTTGATAAATTCCGCAGCTTCGTGTTCGAGCCGCTCGGTGGTCTCGCCCACTGTTTTGCCCATGCGCGTGGCTGTCTCGTCGAATTTGCTATGGAAGTCGTTCATGAGAATTCCCCTTTACGCAACGATAGGAACATTATTTCGTGGCGCAGAATCAGGGTCAATCACCAAATGGATGACTTCCGTTCATGCCTACTCCTCGCGGACGAATTGGACAGCCTTACCTAAAAAGTCCATTCGCTTCAATTACAATCCGTTTTTCGCGATGGAAGCGCGTCATAAACTCGCTGCTCGAACCCCGCCGCCGTTTCGGCGCGCGCTGCTTGCGTGGTACGAGCACAATCGACGCGATCTGCCGTGGCGCAAGACGAGCGATCCATATCGCATCTGGATTTCAGAAATCATGTTGCAGCAGACGCGCGTGGCAGCGGTGCTGCCACGATATGAAAACTTCCTGAGGCGATTTCCCTCGGTGAAAAAATTAGCGTCGGCGAAAATCGACAGCGTTCTCGCGGAGTGGAGCGGGCTGGGATATTACCATCGCGCGCGCAATTTGCATGCCGCGGCGCGAATGGTTGCGCGTGAACGCGGCGGAGAATTTCCTGAAACCTCGAAAGCGTGGAGTGATCTTCCCGGCATTGGTCGCTACACGGCGGCCGCAATTTCAAGCATTGCATTCAATGAGCCAGTCGCGGTGTTGGACGGCAACGTAGAGCGCGTTCTCAACAGATTGCTGGGCAATGGACATTCGAGGCAAGAATCCTGGAATGCGGCGCAGGAGTTACTTGATCGTAAGCGGCCGGGCGACTTCAATCAGGCGATAATGGAACTTGGGGCCACGATATGCGTGCCCGGCGAGCCGTTATGCAGCAAATGCCCGGTTCGCAATTTCTGTCGGACACGCGGACGCGGTGAGTCCGGCAGGCGCAGGCCTCGCCAGCAGAAAGTCTCGGCCGCGTTTGTTTTGGCAAGCCGGGGCGATTCAATATTGCTTACTCGAAGATCGACTGTTAATCGGTTAATGCCAGGGATGTGGGAATTGCCTCAAGCGGGCAATTCATTTCGCAGGAGCGACGTTCTCTTCACGTTACGACACTCCATCACGGTCACTGACTACACGATTGCGGTCGTCGCGCAAACGCCGGTCCGGGAGCAAACCGCTAGGTGGGTCAGAACCTCGCAAATCAACCGGCTGCCACTCACCGGATTGGCAAGGAAAATCCTTCGCCGGGCTAGAATCATCGAATAAATATCAATGAAATGGCTGAACACCTTATTCGGAGGAAGCAAGATGGCTGCTTTGGAAGCCGGAGTAAAAGCCCCGCAATTTGAGTTTCCCACGATGGATGGCTCAAGATTCTCGTTGGAAAAGGCACTGAAGCGGGGGCCGGTGCTGGCGGTGTTTTTCAAGATTTCGTGCCCTGTCTGCCAGTATGCGCTCCCGTATTTCGAGCGCATTCATAAAACGTATGGCAGCGGGAAGGTCAGCATTGTTGGCGTTTCGCAGAACGATAAGCAGGAGACGGGCGAATTCATAAAGCGCTACGGCATCACTTTTCCGGTCCTGCTTGAGGACACAAAGAGCTTTTCAGTTTCGAATGCGTACGGCCTTACCAATGTTCCAACCGCGTTTTGGATCGCTGAAGATGGCGAGATTGAAATCTCCAGCGTGGGCTGGGTACGGCAGGACATCGAAGCAATCGCCCGAAAGGTCGCATCTGCTAATGCGCAGTCACCCAAGCCAATCTTCCAACCGACGGAACAGGTGCCCGACTTCCGCGCGGGTTGAGGGTCCAGAAACTGACCCGCAGGTTGCGGGAAACTTTAATAAAAAATGCAGAATGCAGAAGTGAAGTTGGTTACGATGGTGTTTTGCTTCTGCATTCTTCCCGCTTACTTCTGACTTCGCTCCAGCTTCTTTCCCTTACAATATCCCTTCATCTTCATCTTTCACTCAGGAGCCTTTCCGAATGCGAAAGTCCGCTTATGTGGCGCTTCCGCTCCTATTCACTCTGGTTTCGATTACCCTCGGTGCTGCCAAATCCGGAAACACATATGCCTCTGCCCATCTTCCCAGCGTCGCCATAGCGGCGCTGCAGAAGGTTGAACCCGAGCACATCCGCGCGAACGTGCGATTCCTTTCGCTCGATCTGCTGGAGGGGCGCGGTACAGGTCAGCGCGGCGGAGACATTGCAGCCGAGTACATGGCCACGCAGTTCTGGCTCGACGGATTGAAACCTGCCGGCGATAACGGAACGTTTTTTCAAAAAGTGCCGCTGATTGGGATCACCCCTGCGCCGGAGACTACATTTGACCTCGCGCCAAAACATGGTGAAGCCATGCAACTGAAGCCGCTCGACGACTACGTGGCCTATGACCAGACGGATCGATCGTCAGACGATATCGACGCCGATATTGTTTATGTCGGATACGGAATTGATGCTCCCGAATATCAATGGGACGATTACAAGGGTGTGGACGTGCGCGGCAAGGTGCTGCTGATGCTGGTGAACGAGCCCTCGTCAGACGATCCGAATTTTTTCAAGGGGCGTGCGCTCACGTACTACGGCCGCTGGACGTACAAATATGAAGAAGCTGCGCGCAAGGGCGCGATAGGCGCAATTCTGATTCATAAATCCGAGATGGCGAGTTATCCATGGGAGGTGGTACGGAATTCGAATTCGGGTGAAAAGGAATTCTTGAAGAACGATGCGCCGCCACTGAAGGCGGCAGCCTGGATTCAACTTGCCATAGCGCAAAAGTTGGCGCAGAGATGCGGCATGGATCTCGACAAAATGATGGCCGACGCGCAGTCGCGAAATTTTCACCCAGTGCAGCTGCCGGCAAAATTGAAAGCCCACATGGTGAGCAAGGTGCGGCAAATTACCTCGAACAATGTTGTCGCGATGCTCCCCGGATCTGACCCGAAATTGAGAAACCAGGCGGTCATGTACTCGGCGCATTATGATCATTTGGGAATTCGTCCTGATATGCCAGGCGACAATATTTATAACGGCGCGCGCGACAACGCCACCGGCTGCGGCATTCTGCTCGAGCTGGCACGAGTGTTTTCAGAAGCGCAGGCCAGGCCGAAACGGTCGATCATCTTTGCATCGGTTACTGCGGAGGAGCAAGGGTTGCTCGGCTCGGAGTATCTGGGAAAACATCCGCCGATTCCGGCAAGCGACATCACGCTTGATCTGAACTTCGATGATGTTCCGCCACTGGGTGAGCCGCAGGAAGTGGAAGTTTCGGGCGCGGAGCGAACGACGTTTTATCCCACGGTGGAAGCGATGGCGAAAGAGTTTCGGCTGGCGATTCGGCCGGATTCACATCCCGAAGCCGGACACTACTACCGCTCCGATCATTTCAGCATGGCGCGCGTGGGCGTGCCGGCGTTTTCGATCAACGAGGGAATGAAGTACAAAGGGCATACGACCGAGTGGGGCATGGAGCAGGCCGAGGAGTTCACCAACAAGCACTACCATCAGCCGAGCGACGAATATAGCCCCAGCATGGATTTTCGCGGTGATGCGGCCATTGCTCGATTTGGATTCGCTCTGGGGTGGGCGGCGGCATCGCAACCGAAACTGATCGGGTGGCAAAAAGGCGACGAGTTTGAAAAGGCGAGAGAACAGAGCGAGCAAGCCGGCCGTTAGCCGCGAGTCATTACGCGCCCCGTGGTATGAAGCGGAAATTTATTTCGGCGATCGTATACGGCACGTCATCAGTCTGCTTCTTTTTCTATCTTGACTGGTACTTCGGAGCCGCGCCGATTGCCATTGGCCCACTGTTTTTTGGTAACGCATTCTTTCCCGACATTACAATCGCGGCAGTTCTACTGTTCGCGGCTGCGTGTGTAATGTGCTTTTTCAAACCGTACTGGGCAACTGTTTGCGCCCTTTCGGCCCAAGTGTTGCTTGTGCCGTTTCTCGTTTCTCAGTCATGGAGTGATTTGGCCTTGTATTTCGCCTACAGATCAGAAATGGCGATGGCTACGACGTCGTTAATTGTTTCCGCCGTGTACTCCATTTTGCAATTCCGGTCCCAGCGTCAGCCAGACTACTTCGCCGAGCCGGGCAGGATGGGAAATCTTAAACTTGTCGCCTCAATTTTCTACGCCGTTTCGGCGGTTGTGGCCTCAAATTGGCGACCCGTTTCGGACTGGCTATTTAGACTGCGATACGGAAGCTGATGTCAAGAATGCCTCCGGGGGCTTTGTTTCCAGCTGTAAGTTGCTTCTACTCCCACTCTATAGTGCCCGGCGGTTTTGAAGTGACATCGTAAACCACACGATTGACGCCGTGCACCTCGTTCACAATTCGATTTGAAATTGTCTTCAGGACTTCGTGCGGCAGTGGCACCCAATCGGCGGTCATGCCATCTTCGGAGTGAACGGCGCGAATGGCGCAGGTGTAAGCGTAGGTTCGCTGGTCGCCCATGACGCCAACCGACATGACAGGCAAGAGCACCGCGAACGATTGCCAGATTTTCGTGTAAAGCCCGGCGTTCTTGATTTCGTTTACGACGACGTCGTCGCAGTCACGGAGGATTGCCAACCGCTCTGGGGTCACTTCGCCGAGAATTCTTACTGCGAGACCGGGCCCGGGAAACGGCTGGCGTTGCAGAATTTCTTCCGGCATACCTAAGTCGCGGCCGATCTTGCGGACTTCATCTTTGAATAATTCTTTCAGCGGCTCGATCAGCTTGAGCTTCATTTTCTCCGGCAATCCGCCGACGTTGTGGTGAGACTTGATGACCTGCGATGGACCGCGCACGGAAACCGACTCGATTACGTCGGGATAAAGCGTGCCTTGCACCAGCCATTCGACCTTGCCTTCTTCCTTTTCAATCCGGTGAGCTTCTTCGTCGAAGACGGCGATGAATTCGTTTCCGATGATCTTGCGCTTTCTCTCGGGATCGGTAATACCCGCAAGTTTTGAAAGAAATCTCTCAGTTGCATCGATGGCGACGACATGCAGGCCAAGTTTGTCGCGCAAATTCTGCTGAACTTTTTCAAACTCATTTTTCCGCAGGACGCCATTGTTCACGAAAATGGAAGTCAGGCGTGATTTGCCGCCGTCGCGCAACGCGCGGTCGACCAGCGTGGCGGCGACTGCGGAGTCCACACCCCCTGATAACGCGCAGATCGCACGACCCGTGCCGACCTGCCTCCGAATGGATTCAACAGTCGCATCGACGAAATGTTGCGGAGTCCACGTGGGCTGGGCTTTGCAGATGTTCAGAACAAAATTGCGAAGAATATCCGTGCCGCGCTTGGTGTGGTGGACTTCGGGGTGGAACTGGACGGCATACTGCCGCTTCGAGTCGTTCTCAATTGCCGCAACTGCATTCGGAGATTTTGCAACCAGCTTGAATCCCGGAGGGAGTTCCAGAGCTTCGTCGCCGTGAGACATCCAGACTTCAAGGGTGCGAGGCAAGCCACAGAAAATTTCTGAATCGGCGAGCACATCCACGTGAGCGTGCCCGTACTCGCGCTGCTTGGCAGCGCGAACTTTGCCGCCGAGTGTGTGCGCCATGAACTGCAAACCGTAGCAAATTCCGAGTACCGGCAGGCCGAGTTCGAAGAGGTGTGGATCGGCCGAAGGCGCGTCTTTGTCATAAACCGAAGAAGGACCGCCGGACAAAATGATTCCGACCGGGTTCTGCTTTTTAATTTCTTCGACTTTTGAATTGCAAGGAAGGACGACCGAGAAGACGTTCTGCTCGCGGACCCGGCGTGCGATCAGTTGCGAATATTGCGCACCAAAATCGAGGACGACGATTGATTGGGTTTCCACGAACGAGTTTCTCAGATCAGAACTGGGCTGTAAAGCGGCTCAGGTTACAGGCAAGGGAACGTCGCTCAAAATCAGTTCGCTTTGGTCGACGGCGGATGTAGCCGGACCGGCGGGAAAAAAGCGCTCAGGAATTGAATCTGAGATCTGCTCGCCGCGATCAATCGCCAGGTACGCCGCCAGCCGACCTACATAAAGGAAGTCGGCGACGGCACAATAGAGCGCGAGAATCAGGAGCCCCAAAAACAATGTGGGCCCAGGGCCGAGTGTGCCGGCGATGCTGAGTAAGGTGAATCCGGCAAGGCAAGCCATGATGAGGGCGGCTGTGCGGACCAGGCCGAACCAGGTTCCGGTTGCGAGCACCAAGCCGAAGCGCTCGCGCAACCAGGTTACTGCGCCAGCGATCGCGGGAAACGTTGTTAGAGAATCCTTGGCTACAAAAATGGCCGCGACCGAAAGGAACCAGTTAAGAACAATCCACGCGAACCAAATCAGAGCCAGCAGAAGCAACCAGAGACGAACGGCGCCAGCTACGGACAGATACGTCGAAGCCCAAACTCCGCTGGTGAGCAGCACTGCACCGATCGCGCCAACAACGCCCGCCAAAGTGACCGTGGCGCGTAAGAAATTCAATCCTGTCAGAGACGAAAATAGGTTTGCTGCGCGGTCACCTGCGCCCTCGACCCCTAGCTCTGTGATGATCACCCTTAAGGTTGCTGCTCGACCGAGCGAGGCGATGACGATCCAAGCAATAACCAACGCAATGCCCAGTACAACCCCGCTTTCGGTGAACCGGAACGCGCTGCCGTGAAATATGCGCTGGAGGGCACGCCACACCAACACCGGTTGTCCCGAGTCAAGCAGGAGCCGGTCGACTGTGTTCATCGACAGGCTGTCAGCGTATTCAACGAGAAAAAGTGCGCCGAGGAACCATGCTGCGAGCGCAATGCTCCAGCGCCAGGCAATTTCGGCCAGTGGGATCGAAGGCCGACGGAAGATCAGCCGGAAGCCCTCGGCGGTAGGAGAAAAGACACGCATGATTCACTTTAGCGACAGAGACGCAAGCTAAGCGCGAGCGGCTTTCACTTCCAGGTATTCGGCGTCCACCATGGTTGTGCCATCGCTCGCTTGATTATGTTCGGTCCAGAGCTGCTCCAGTCGCGAGGCCATTAATTCCTGTCCGGCCGGGTCGAGCCGAGAGAATGAAGTTTTCGTAGGGCCGAAATATTGCCGGAAGAAAGCGACGACCTCTTTCGGGGGGAAAGGATACTTCATATTCATAACGCGCCGGGTGGCGGTTAGTTTCGAAACACCAGTTGAAAGGCGCTGACGAACTGTGTCTTCATCTCCCCAAAGGACGGGAGCGGGAATTCCCGGCGGCGGAGGTGCGATTTTCGCCGTCACTTGAAAGGACTTGCCTACAAAGCCAACCGGAGTCCAATTCGCCATAGCGATCAGGCCTCCGGGCTTGCACACGCGAAGTAATTCCGCTGCGACGCGCTCCGGGCGCGGAGCAAACATAGCCCCAAACATCGAGATCACGACGTCAAACTCACCATCTTGATGCGGCAGATCCTCTGCGTCACCTTCATGAAAGTGTGCGTGCAAGTTCTCAGTCGCGGCACGCTTTTTCGCCTGTTCCAGCAAGTTGGTTGCAATGTCCACCCCTGTAACCTTGGCTCCGGCCCGCGCCGCCGGTATTGCCGTGTTGCCGGTGCCGCAGGCCACGTCGAGCAGGCGAACGCCGGGCTTCAGGTCGAGCCGCTCGACGAACTCGGCAGCGCCATGGGATGAATAATGAGCGATCTGGCCAAAATCGCCGGCCATCCACGTGGACTTCATGTTCGCCTTCAGTTGAGCAAAGTCAGGCGCAGCGGTCTGCATAGCACGCAACCTCCAAAGAGAGCAAATTTATCACGAGGCGAGGTTACGGTGGCGACTCAGACCTCAGTTTTCGGTCGGTTCAGGAACATCGGGCGGGTTGGGCGTTCTCGGGGTTCTTGGTTCCGGTGGAGGAGTAATGTCGCCTCTGCGAATCTCGATGTTGCCGTGCTCGTCATTCAGCACCATACGCGGTCCGCCGCCGTTCACCGTGCCTGTGGCAGTTGCTTGATCGTCGCCGTTATTGATTTTGAGCTGGTTGAAATCGGATTGGATCTCGCCATCATCCGCCCGCGCGTCGAGTTGGAATCCGGCATGTTCGGGAACATAAATGCGAATGTCACCTTTCGCATTGGTCACATCCAGGCCGCCGAGTTTGTTCATGTGAATCTCGACTGCGCCGTTTTCATTCTCGACGTGCACATCGTTTGAGAGCCCGTGCAGCATGATGTCCTTTGAACGTGTCTCCAGGCGGAACGGCCCAACAATACTGCTCCCTTCGAGATCGCCGGAATCGAGATTTAAATCGCCCTGCAACTGAGAAAAGTCCATGTTGGTGCGGGTGGACTTAAAGCTCACGGGCTTTGCAATGCGAGCCAGCTTTATGCTTTCCATGAAATCGCCGTCGAGATGAACTGTGCCCTTCACGTCTTCGATGGAGACATCATTCGCGCGACCTTGAATTGTCACGTCAGAGCTCACCTGCGAAATGCGGGCGGAACTGTGGTCGAGATCCATGGTGACGCTTCCGTTCAAATCGGTGACGGCCACATCGCCGTTCTGGCTGTTCACGGTCGCATTGCCGTCGCGGCCCATGATGCTGATATCGCCGTGCTGGGTGGAAACGACGACCGAAGCTTTGCGCGGCAACGCAATGTCGAGGTCAGTATTTACCCAATGATCGCCAGCCCCTTGCGTGTTGGCATTGATCGTGACGAGTTGGCCGTTGGTGCTGATTTGCGGCTGCGTGGACTTGTTCCACTTGTCGGCATCGTTTTGTTCTTCCGCGCTGATGCGCTTATGAACGGTTACATGGACTTGATTATCGTTCGAAGCGCTGACGTTGATTCCGCCATGGGTGCTGTTCACGTGCAGGCTTGCGCCTGACGGAAACGCCTGCTGCAGGTCGGTATTGAAGTCGTAGGTGTGGCCCCACCAGGGAATGTCCGCGCCGTCAACATGTATCTGGTCGCGGAATTCATCCCAGTTGATGTTGTTCGAGGCGTGATCGATGGAGGTGGCGATGAGGCCGGCCATGACGACGAAAATGATCAGCAGAACGCCACCTGCGCCGATTCCTCCAGGTCGGGTGCCAGCGCGGTTGGCTTGCTGATATTCAATCAATTTAATGATGCCCCAGAGAATCAGCAGAACCGGCCAGTAGTGAGCAAACCAGCGGCCGAGATCGTGCCAGTAGATCACCCGGAGATTTCCCAGAAGGAAAAAAATTCCGATGACGATCAGCACGATCGGGCCGGCGAGCGAACGCGGCCGACGCGGGGGCATGGGCGGCATCGGCGGCATGGGTGGGCGCGGCGGAACTTGAGTGGTGCTAGCCATTTTTCACCTCGCTGTTTACGGCGGCAGGAGGCTGCGTGGAAGTATCAGTTGGCGGAAACGGGCCGGACTGTGGCGACGGGCCGCTCAGGTGACCGGTGTGCTCGAGCAACTTCACTGCGCCAATCACAAGCAACAGAACCGGCCAGGTCCGGTCCCAACCCGGGCCGTGCAAATTGTCAATCAGCGAAAGTACTCCAACGGTGATCAGTAGGGCCGCCCCGGTGATGCTGCGGTGGCGATAATCGCCGTGCGAAATACACGTTTGGCGTCGAATGAAGAGCCAGACTCCGAGCACGATCAGAATGGCGGGCCACAGCACATCGATGCTCAGGAACCAGACGCCCAGATTGTGCAGCAGGAAAAGGACGCCCAGGCCGATAAGAATCACAGCGCCGGTTGGGACGCCGCGTACGTAGTCTGCCTTCTCGCCTCCGGGACTGAACATGTTCGTCAGGCCGAAGGGATCAGGGGCGGGCTCGCCGACCTGCAGCGCCTTCGCGGTTTTTACCGCGTCGATGATCTGGTAGAGCACAAACGCGGCGATGAGAATTCCGCAAATCCATCCCAACGGATCACGCTGGTTCGCTCCGACCACCAGCAGGATGAAAATGCCTAAATGCGCCAGACCCTTGGTGTACTGGCCGTTGTAGATGGCGCCCACGCCGAAGGGGATTGCGCCGAGAATCCCGGCCAGCGCGGGATTCGGCCCGCTATTGACTGCAGCGACGGGGACCACGCCCGAGGCATAGGGAGTTGGCTGCTGATAGGGGTTCGCCTCAGCAGGCGGAACCGTTCCACCCACGCGTTCAGCGAGGCACTGCTCGCAATAGACGACACCCATGACCGGACGTGTGCAACTTGTGCACAAGGGTTTCCCGCAGGTGCGGCAATAAGCCGATACCGGATTTTGAGCATGATTAGCGCAGTTCATACGAACCTCCTGTACGTGGTTACCGACACTCCAGGTGGCTCATTACGAAGGGAAGCATACACTGACTGGCTTCCTCCCTGGCTGTAGTTGCGTTCCTGTTTCTGTTCGGGTTGTCCACTTGAATCGTTCTTGGTCTTATCCTTTCGATCGTTGTTGTTTCGTGGTTGTTCGGCCGGCTGTTCAGCGGGGGTTGTCGCCTCCTTGAACTGCCTGACCCGCGATTCGATTTCGTACACGAAGCGGATGTTCTCGTAGTACTTCTCCACCCGTCCCGTCGTTTCATAATACGTCCGGCGAATGGCGCTCGGGCGCAGATCGACGTGGCGCAGATCGCTCAGTTTCACCCCGGCAAGGCTCAGCGTTACTGAAAGAGTAAAGAAAGCCATGCCAAAAGACATGGCGAATCTGGGCTGCCGTGCCACAGCGATAACCGGCGACGCGATCGCTCCGGCCCACGCGTGTAACCGCTCCGGCCACGATTTCGCTTGTGCCTTTCCGGCCACGTGCTGCGCCGAAACCACTCCGCTGGTGCGCACCAGAATGTTGTTGACCAGATCCGCTGGAGGTTCGACCTCCTGGAGTGACTTGAGCCAGGTACGCCCTGATTCGGCCTCGTGCAACAGCGGCCCACATAGCTGGCATTCCTTCCCATGGGCCTCGAAGGCGGCGAGTCTCTCGCCAGCCAGCGTGCCATCAATGGCCTGGCTGAGCAAGGCATCGAATTCCGAGCAGCTCATCTTCTGGCTTTGCCGCTTATCTTCTTTGCCTGGCATCACATCACCTGCCTATATGTACGTTGGAGGAGGCGTCCAAGTTCCGCACGCCCCCGGTTAATCCTCGACTTTACTGTACCTTCGGGAACCTTTAGCACCATGGCGATTTCCTTGTAGTCCATGTCTTGTAAGTCACGCAAAATCACTGCCTCGCGCAGCTCCGGGGAGAGCCTCTGGAGCGCCAGATGCACCTTTTCCCGGGTTTCTCGGCTTTGGACTCCGGTGTCGGGAGCCGGCCCGGTATCTGGAATCCGTTCGCCCAACGGCAACGCGTCTTCGTGGTCGGACAGAGTCGTGTCCAGCGAATCGGTCATGCGGTCCTGGCGGGTCTTGCGGAAGTGGTCGACCAGCAGGTTGCGGGTCATGGTGGTTAGCCACGTGCTGAGTGCGCCCTTCGATAAATCGTAAGTGTTCAGGGTCCGATACATGCGAATGAAGACCTCCTGCGTCAGGTCCTGCGCATCATCGGCCGATCCCGCGAAACGATAGCAGATGTTGTAGATTCGGCGATGATAGCGCTGAACGATCTCCTCCCAGGCGGCAGCGTCGCCGGCTACGCAGCGACGGACCAGCACAGCAGCCACTTGGGCGTCTTCCAAGACTTACTCCCCGGAACTTGTTAAGCGGATTGGGACGAATCAGCCGTCAGCCATGAACCCTCAGTCGTCAGTCGGCTCTCGGCGATTAGCCTGAACAGAAACTGCGCAAGAGCTAAACATTAAGCCGTCGTGAAGGATATGAGCTGCTTTTCCTGACGGCCGATGGCTGACGACTGACAGCTACTTGAGACCAGCCCCAAACCGTCCCGCACTCAAGAATACGCGCCACAATCAAGAAAAGTTCGTTCTGTGGCGGGACAGAAGAGTGTAGCAGCGTCATCCCGAAGGCCACGTCTTTACAGGTGGGGCCGAAGAAGCTTTCGTAAAGTTTCGATTGTTGGTTTTACTAAGAAGTCGGACTCGATCCGCACAAGATCCCTTGCCGCGCTGGAAAAAGCGCGGGGCTTCGGGATGACGCAGGTCTATTAAATGGCGCCTGTTTTTGGCTGAGTGCTGACTGTTGATTGCTGACTGCCTAAATCGGCTGAGCAGTCAGGTTCCTGGCATCGGTCACGTTTGACGGCGAGTCCGAAAAAGTCTTTCCCGGCTCGTAGGCAAACTTTTCGTGCTTGGAGCCTACCTTGCGGATTGCATCGTGCCAGCCATCGTCCCAGCTGATGCGCGCCTCGCCGTCGACCACAGTCCAGGTGCCATGGGTGGCGCCGATCGATTTTCTGGCCTCGCCATTTGGTTCCAGGGTGATGAAAAACGTGCTGCTGCCGACGCCCACGCCGACCTCCCACTTGCCGATGAAATGATTTCGTCCGAGAGGCTCATCGCTCGATTGCGAATTGAATTCAATGCGCGCGATATCGGAGGTCGAAAAACTCTGCTCACGGCCGTTCTTGAAGAAAATGATAACGCCAGACCTGAATTCAATGCGGTCCAGGTCGGCGAGAGAGATACTTTGCCGGTGTCCGTCCGTGAAGTAAATGCCAATCGATTTCTGCGCGTCGGTCGCTTTGGTTTGAGCCAGAACAGGCGCAGCGAATAGGCACAGGGCCAGCAATACGCCCGAGATAATTCCCAGTTGTCTGTTCACGTTTCCTCCCCGGTGAGAACTGTTGTGCCGTCGCGAGCCAATGAGACAGGTACACTTCTGTCCCCTCACATCAGAATACGACGGGTCCGGCTGGCTAGTTCCGTGTTTGTGATCACACCCGGAGATTTATTTATTTATTAATGCTCATTTGCTCTGGTTAGGAGTATTATTGGCCGATTTTGATGTGCCTTGGCGCGGCTGAACGGACCTGACCAGGAGGAGCAAGAATGCCCGCAATCAACAATCCAGCAACTGTTTCCAACTCAAGCAAAAGTTCCGAGGGAACTGTAAACCGATGGGGAATTGCAGTCGCCGGCGTAATCATGCAGATCGCTCTCGGCGCGGTTTATGCGTGGAGCGTGTTTCGCATTCCGCTGACGAAGGCGTTCGGGTGGACAATCTCCCAGGTGACGCTCACCTTCACCATTGCCATTCTGGTGCTTGGTTTCGCGGCGTTTGTTGGCGGTGTATGGATGCGCAGGTCGGGACCGAGACGGGTGGCGATTGTGGCGGGATTTTTTTACGGCGCCGGAGTTTTTCTCGCCAGCTTCTCGGGCGGACACTTATGGTGGCTGTATTTCTCTTACGGCATTCTCGGCGGAACCGGCATCGGCCTGGGATACATTGTGCCGGTCGCAACTCTGGTGAAGTGGTTTCCGGATAAGCGCGGCATGATTACCGGAATCGCCGTGGCCGGATTCGGAGCCGGAGCGCTGATTACGGCTCCGATCGCCAGCCGTTTGATCGTGAGCGTCGGGGTGCTGAAGACATTTGCGATTCTGGGCATCGCTTATTTCCTGGGCGTGACCATTCCTGCGTTCTTCATGAAAGATCCGCCGGCTGGATTCGCCCCCGCCGGCTGGAAACCTTCAGCAGCGCAGGTGAAGCAACGCACTGCCCGCGACTACACGCTGCCCGAAGCGCTCGGGAAATGGCAGTGGTATGTGCTTTGGGCAATGCTCTTCCTTAACACGTCGGCGGGAATTTCGATCATCTCGCAGGCGGCGCCAATGGCGCAGGAGATCACGCACGTTACCGCTCTGCTTGCGGCGGGAATGGTGGGCATTATTTCCATCGCAAATGGTGCAGGAAGATTTTTGTGGGCCTGGCTCTCTGACGCGATCGGCCGGCGCGCAGTGTTCTTTTCAATGTTTCTGGTCCAGGCGGTCGTGTTCTGGGTAATGCCGCACGTTTCAAGCTTTGGAGTATTCACGACGCTGGCTTTCATCGTGCTGCTCTGCTACGGCGGAGGATTCGGCACAATGCCGGCTTTCGCGGCGGATTATTTTGGCCCGACCAATGTTGGCTCGGTATATGGCTTGATGCTGACTGCGTGGGGATTCGCCGGCGTGTTTGGGCCCATGCTGATTGCCAACATCCGCCAGACCACCGGGCATTACGTTGGAGCTTTGAACGTGATCGCAATAGTCGTGATCGTGAGTGCGATTCTGCCGCTGATTACGCGGCCGCCAAAAGAGGAGAAGAGAGTAGCCAACGTTAGCGTACAGGCGGCGTAGGTTCGAGAAAAAAGCAAAAACCACGAAGGACGCGAAGTTACACAAAGGAAAAATATGAATTCCCTTCGTGTAACTTCGTGTCCTTTGTGGTTTAATCCGTCGCCTTTCTAAGCGCCAGCCATGGCCGGTTCCACGTCGTAGATCGGGAACCATGAAGTTGCAGCTTTCAGCTTACTGTTGACGTTGTTAATGTTCTTCACGCCTTCGGTTTCAAGCCACTTGCGGAACGCAGCCGGGCCCTGTTTCGCGTAGACCGGAATGCCTTCTTTCCAGGTGGCGCGGCCACAGAGCACGCCGTTGAACTTGACGCCAGTTTCGCCTGCGAGTTCAAGCGTCTCACTGAATTCTGCATTGCTTACGCCAGCCGAAAGATAAATGAAGGGCTTGGTCGCGACGCTCGCGGCCTTATGAAAGAGATCGATGGCTTCTTTCTTGCTGTAGGCTTTTTGCCCGGCGAAACACCCAGTGCCTTCGACGAATTTCATATTGACTGGAACTTCGACTTTGAGCACATCGACGCCATAGCGATCTTTGCTGAATTCCCGCATGCTCTCAGTTACGATATGCGGCTTCTTCTTCGCGTACTCGAGACCTTTTTCGTCCGCGCCTTCTTCGTAGCCGACAAACTCGAGGAAAAACGGAATGTCGTTGGCGCGGCACTCGTCGCCGATGCGCTCGACCCAGGCGTGCTTTCGATCGTTTACATCCTGCGGATCGTAGGGCGTGTAGTAGAGCAGGATCTTCACGCAATCGGCGCCGGCTTCCTTCAGGCGCTTCGCCGACCAGTGGTCCAGCAGATCGGGCAGGCGCCCCGGCCCGGTCTTGTCGTAGCCGGTCTTTTCGTACGCGAGCAGCAGGCCGGCGTTTTTGGCGCGGCGCTTCGAGGCGGGCAAGCCCCATTCGGGATCGAGCAGGATCGCAGTCGCGTACGGAGTGAGAACTTCAGCGACCAGCGACTTGAATTCCTCCATCATGCCGTTTGTAACTTCACCGCCTTTTTCCTTCGCCAGCGATTTCTGGAGTGAGCCGCGCTGATCCATGGCGGCGGCGGCGATGACTCCGCGCTTGTCCGACACGCGTTGCAGGCCGGCGAGTTTACCGGGCGTAAGTTTCATAAGTCCTCCGATGAGTGCAGTGGAATATACCGGCCAACAGAAAGGGGTCGGCTAATAATTGTAATACGTTCATCGGCTGAACTGACCGCCGACCTTAATCATTCAGAAGAGAAGGAATATCTCTGCGGCCGTGGAGGAGTCGCAGAATCAACACGTCCTTGCCTTCGATATAGTAGAAGATGACATAGTTGCCGATCGCAAAGCTGCGTAAGCCTACTTGTAAATCGTGGTCACGAGGACGACCGAGATGCGGATTTTTGGCTAGGAGAAGGATCCGTTCCGCAATGACGTCAATGAACTTGTCGGCGACCTCTGGATTTTCGCTCTCTTGCGCGACGAAACTCCAAATTTCCAACAAATCCGCCTCAGCTTGGGGTGCAAGACGATGTGACATTTAGCGGCGAGATTTGCGCTTGGCGAGGCGGGCACGACCGCGAACTTTCACATCCCGC